>JAEEGJ010004472.1_pt1 | contig 47085 bp, 41 predicted proteins | sample 8958761 | NCBI WGS metagenome assembly JAEEGJ01 (sample SAMN16246546, study PRJNA631951) | gut metagenome | biome: gut microbiome; feature: rumen; material: RS-attached | host: Bos | place: Iran: Karaj | collected 2018-10
TTTGAAAGCCCATTATTCAAATTATTAAGCAGAATTGCAACCCCAAGTCCAATAAGCATTTCTAACACTGTAGAAATAACACCGTACAATAAAGATATCTTAACTGCGCCCCAAAAAGACGCATCGCCCAACATATTAACCCAGTTAGATATACCAATAAATTTATGTGTGGGAAGTTTAAAAGAATAATTGGTAAGAGAATACCAAATTGCCATTGCAAAGGGAACCATGATTCCGATTGTAATAATCAATGAAGGAGCAACGATTAAATAAGGTCGAACTCGTGTCGAAAAGGGAACCGTATTAAACTCTGATTTATCGTTACCATTTTTCTTTGCCGCCATTTCTATACCTCATAAATTTTTCAAGGCCGGGGGAAGATGCCTTCCCCCGAAACCTTGTTATATTTTGTATTGCTTGTAGATTACTCTACTTCAAGATCGGATACGAGTTCATCCATTGTAGCCTTTAACTCGTCCATAGCTTCCTGAACGGATGAATACTTATCAGTGGTAACAAGATACTGAAGTGTCTTAGCCCATTCTGTTGTTGTCTCAGTAAAGTAAGGCTGTGCGGTAAAGAAGATGCTTGCATTCTTGGAAATTGTTGAGAATGCTTCGTAGTAACCTTCTGCACCTGCTACTGAGTTCTTGTAAGCGTCGCTGTTAAGTACGGATGTACGAGGTGTATCTGTACAAGCCTTCTCAACACCTGACCAAAGCATAAACTCGGGGCTTGTGAAGTACTGCATAAAGTACCAAGCTGCTTCCTTCTTGGAAGAGTCTGCGTTCATTGCCATTGACCATACCCAAAGGTTAGACTTCATATCAGCTTCGGTCTTACCTGCTGATGCGGGATAAGGAACCATACCGAATGCCATGTTGCCTGCTTCGTTGGAAGAACCGGGAGTGTTCTGTGTGTAACCGCCTCTGTCTGCGTCCCACATCATAGCTGCTTTACCGGCACCAAGATCTGCACCGCACATTTCCCAACCGTATGTTGCCCACTGAGGAGCGCTGCCGTTCTTAACAAGGTCTACCCAATACTCAGTCATAGCTACTGCTTCGGGAGAGTTAACCTTACTTACAAGCTTACCGTTCTCAATTTCGAAATCCTTAGCACCCCAGGTTGAATACATTGACATGTATGCGGGATGAATTGTTCCCCAGTCGGGAAGACCACGAACTGCAAGACCGTAAGATCCGCTTCCGTCGAATTCTTTTAATGCCTTAGCTGCTTCAAGAAGTTCTTCTGCAGTCTTGGGAGCCTTAATGCCGTTAGCTTCAAGGATTCTCTTGTTGTAAGTAAGAATGTTTACTTCCCAACCCATGGGGAGTGCCCACTGAGAACCGCTGCCTACTGCATGACCGGGAACGAGGTCCCACTTAAGAGCATCGATAACTGCGGGGATAAAGTCGTCGTATTTCCAGTCGGGGCTGGTAAGATCTGTGCCGATGTACTTTTCAAGGGGCTCAAGGTTACCTGCTGTTGCATATTCCCATGACTGATAAGCACCGGTCATAAATACATCGATGGATCCGGAGTGAGAACTAAGCTCTACGTTCAACTTCTCGAAGTAGTTACCTTCGGGCATTGATGAATAGTTAACCTTAATACCTGTCTTCTCTGTAAATTCACCAAGTTTTTCTTCAACTGCATCTGCATATGTATGTTCGCTGAAAAGAACTGTGATTTCCTGGCCTTCGAACTTTTTCCAGTCAAAATCTGCGGATGCTGTTGTTGATGTTGAATTGGTTACTGCGGGAGATTTTGTATCACTGTTACTGCTTCCCTGAGCAGGTGTTTCGGTTGAGCCACAACCTGTCAGTAAACACACTGCCATTACTGTTGCCAACATAAGTGCCAATACCTTCTTCATACTTTCCTCCTTTTTCCGAAAGAATCTATTTATCTAGTTTAAATTATAGAAGCCTTTAGGGCCAAGTTCATTGTAAAATACTACACTGTTTTGGAAATTTGATACATTAATCGAATTTCAGAACTACTTTGAGGTCTCCCTCTCGTCCCGAAGCAAGATCGAATCCCTTTTCCCACTCTTCGATGGGAAGAATTCTTGTAATAACCCCTTCTGTCTTCAAATTTCCGTTCATCATATTTTCAATTACAAAAGGATATGCGTAAGGGCTAAGGTGTGCTCCTCTGATATCAAGTTCCTTTCGGTCACCGATAATGGACCAGTCTACTGTGGTTTCCTTACCGAATACCGAGAACTCTACGAATGTTCCGAGCTTTCTTATAACCGTAAGTCCCTGAACTACGCTTGCGGGATTACCCGTTGCCTCAATATAGATGTCGCATCCGTATCCATCGGTGAGTGCTTTGATTTCTTTGTCCACATCACACTTGCCGGGGTTGAATACCAAATCCGCACCAAACTTCTTGGCAAGCTCAAGTCTGTTATCCTGCATATCAAGAACTATGAGCTTCTTGGGATTCTTCATTCTGGCGTATGTAATCATTCCGAGTCCGAGTGTTCCGGCACCGGAGATAACTACAACATCTTCATTGGTGATTTCTGCTCTGTCTACAGCGTGCTTTGAGCAGCCGTAAGGTTCTACGAGCGCTGCCTGCTCCAAAGGCATGTCCTTAGGAAGCTTTGAAATAACAGAAGTCTTACCGTATCTTACATACTCAGCCATACCACCGTTTGTATAGTTCATGAATCCATACATGTCGTGAGGCTGACACATCCAATAGTGTCCATCCTTACAGAAGCGACACTTTCCGCAGGGAACGATCTGATCGGCGGTAATTTTTTCACCAAGCTCATATCCTTCAACGTTCTCGCCCATCTGTACTATGGTTCCGTAGAATTCGTGACCGGGAATGAAAGGCGGCTTAACCCAAGAAGGCTGAACCTCGTCTCCCCAAAACATTGCTGCACCGTGCTTACATTTAAGATCTCCTGCACATATTCCGCAGGCTTCCGTCTTAATAATAATGTCATCGGGGCCGCATTCGGGAGTGGGATAAGCAAGTTCCAATCTGTAATCGTCCTTGCTGTAAGCAACCAAAGCTTTCATAGTCTTTGGAATACTTCCTCTTACCGGCATTTTAAATACCCTCCTATTTAGTTTTTCTTTTTTTCTTTGTATTGAACATGCTCAAAATTTGTTATTATATAAAGCCGTTTTGTATAACGAATTTATAAACCGAATGTAGCACTCAACATTCCGGTTGTCAACTTCAACTTTGAAAAATTAACATTTTTGCCCTATATTTGGCATTTTTGCACAATCCTGTTATTTTGATTTCGTTATTTTTGACTTTTGAAGGTGGATTGCAATTTGGGTTCAAGATGTGCTAAATTTAAATCGTTATATAAACCCGTTTTATTAAATGCATTTTATTAAGATTACATTTAAGGAGGTTTATTACATGTTAGGTAATCATTTACTTGGCCTGTATGAGAAAGCCCTCCCGTCTGCAATGAGTTGGGAGCGCCGCCTACAGACGGCCAAAGATTTGGGATATGACTACGTTGAAATATCTATAGATGAAAAAGATGAAAGAATAGAAAGACTTTACTGGGATGACGCTCATAAAGATAAGCTTCGCCGGGCCATCAAAAAAACCGGCGTGCCCATCCCCTCTATGTGTTTAAGCTGCCACAGACGTTTTCCTTTCGGCAGTTCCGATCCTTCCATAAGAGCCAAAGCATATGAACTTATGGAAAAAGCAATTCTTTTTTGCAGAGATTTCGGGATCCGCGTTATTCAGCTTGCGGGTTACGACGTTTATTATGAGAAATCAACCAAAGAAAGCCTTCAGTACTTTCTTGACGGATTGGTATATTCGGCAAGACTTGCCGAGAAGTACCAGGTGATGCTTGCCATGGAAATCATGGATACAGAACTTATGAGCAGTATCACCAGATATAAACAATATAAAGATGAGATTCCTTCCCCTTGGTTTACGGTATATCCCGATCTTGGCAATCTGACCGCCTGGGGAAATGATGTGAAATCAGAGTTAACCCTCGGAATTCACGATATAGTAGCTGTTCACTTAAAAGACACTCTCGCCGTTACCCCTACTTTTTCCGGCAAGTTTAAGTCAGTTACATTCGGTGAGGGCTGCGTGGATTTTGCCAAAGGATTTAAAATCCTTGAAGATCTGGGATATGCCGGACCCTATATGATGGAGATGTGGTACTCCGACGGAATGGATTGGGAAGACTACATCACCAAAGCCAAAACATTTATTGAAGAACGGTATATGGAAGGAGTTGCAGAAAAAGTATGAGATATTACCTTGGACTTGATAACGGCGGAACCAACACCAAAGCTGCCCTTTTTGACAAAGAAGGTAGACAGATAGCTGTAGAAAGCATAGCTACCGCAGCCATTACTCCCGCTCCCGATTTTGTGGAACGTGACATGGACCAGATGTGGGACGATAACTGTGCAGTAATCCGCGGATTGATTCAAAAGAATAACATTAACCCCGAAGATATCGCCGGTGTCGGCCTTTGCGGTCACGGTAAAGGTCTCTACCTTTGGGGCAAAGACGGCCACCCTGTCAGAAGAGGTATAATTTCTTCCGATAATCGTGCCTGGAAATATGCATCCGACTGGAAAGCAGACGGAACCGAAGACAAAGCCTTCGAACTCTCTTGCCAGCATATTATGGCATGCCAGCCCATCTGCCTTCTTGCATGGATTCGCGACAATGAACCTGAAGCTATCGATAAAATAGAATGGGTTTTTGAATGTAAAGACTATGTTCGTTTCCGCTTAACCGGTGAAGCCCGTGCGGAAATCACCGATTACTCCGGAACAGGACTTATGAACCTTCATACGGCTTCTTTTGACAAAGAACTTCTTAAACTCTTTGGAATCGAAAAGTTATGGGATGCGCTTCCCCCGATTTGTCTTTCAACCGACATCGCAGGACACATCACTAAAGAAGCTTCAGAGGCAACAGGATTAAAAGAAGGAACTCCCGTCATCGGCGGAATGTTTGATATAAACGCTTGTGCTCTTGCGGTAAATGTTACTGACGATAAGAATATCTGCATGATTGCGGGTACCTGGAGCATTAACGAGTATCCCAGAAAGACTCCCGTTCTCGACGGAAGCGTCCAGATGAATTCAATTTTCTGCCTTCCCGGATATTACCTCATCGAAGAATCAAGCCCCACTTCGGCAGGCAACAACGAATGGTTCATTCGCCAGATTTTGCCTGAAGTTAAAAAAGAAGCTGAGAAAAACGGGCAGAGTATCTATGACATTATGAATGGCTGGTGCAAAGAATTTCAGCCCAAGGATTTCGTACCCATTTTTTTGCCTTTCTTAACAGCAAGTAACGTAAATCCTCTTGCAAGAGCCGCTTTCATAGGTCTTGATGCATCGCATACCAGACACTACATGCTCCGCTCCGTTTACGAAGGCATAGTGTTCTCTCACAGATGGCACCTGGATCGCCTTATGAACACGCGGGAAAAGAAAGAAGCTGTAATCCGCCTGGCCGGCGGTGTTGCCAAATCTAAAGAATGGACTCAGATGTTTGCTGACGTAATGAATCTCCCTGTTGAAACGGTAGATGTCGGGGAAACCGGCGCTCTCGGTTGTGCCATAGCAATCGCTACCGCAGTCGGAGATTACGCTGACGTTACCGATGCAGCCAATCATATGTGCAGAATCAATGAAGCGATTTTGCCGAGACAATGGGCTCACGATGATTATGAAAAGAAATACGATCTTTACAAGAAAGTCATCGAAGCTTTGGACGGAGTGTGGATTGATATGCAGAATATCATAGCCAAATAAACTCCTCATTTCTACGGATTAAGCCTGCACAACTATTTTTTAATCCTCCTAAAAATAGTTGTGCAAATAATCCGCAAATAATGTATGATATATGTGTAATTAATCGTTTTCGATAGTGTTACAGCCTAATCGAATCATCTTTCAATACACAATCCGGACACTGAACATATGGAAAGTTTCGATTTTAATCTCAGAAAATTCAATACTTCAAATATTTACTCATATTTTTTGAATCACGAGGATGCTACCAAGACCGACCTTGCTTCAAGTTTAAATCTTACACTTCCGACAGTTACCAAGAACATTGAATATCTGTCGGATCTTGGTCTTATTCAGGTAAGCGGTTCGCGTGGCCAGACCGGCGGCAGAAGAGCCATCACCTATTCTCTTTGCGCCGAAGCTAAGATTTCTTTGGGCCTTGATATTACCAAGCACCATGTTTCCTGTGTTGCCGTCGACCTTAACGGTAAGATAATTTCATTTAAGAGAAACTGGCTTGCTTTTGAATTTGCAGATTCTTATTTCAAAGAAGTTGCGCACCTGCTTGATATCTTCATTAAAGAAAACAATTTCGATGAAGAAAAAATTCTTGGTGTTGGCATCGGTATCCCTGCGCTTGTTCAGTCGGATAATCGTACAGTATTTTATAGCCGCATCATGGGATTTCAAGAGAATACCTATGACATGTTCCGTAAGTATATTCCTTACGATATTTCCATGTTTAACGATGCTAAGGCTTCCTGTTTTGCCGAGAAGTGGGTTAACAAAGAAGTTCAGAATACTTTCTATATTTTACTTAGTAACAACGTCGGCGGTGCAATGCTCATAAACGGTAAAGTCTACTCCGGTAATAACTTCCGTTCAGCCGAAGTCGGTCACATTATTTTGGTTCCTCATGGCAGACAGTGTTACTGCGGACAGTGCGGTTGTGTTGACCCTTATCTTGCAGCAACTAATCTTTCACAGGATGATCTTGCAGGATATTTTGCGAATCTTGCCACTACCACCGATGAGAAAGTTCTTGATAACTGGGACAATTATTTAGACTATATGGCTTCTACCGTTATGAATGTTCGCGCCTTGCTTGACTGCGACATTATCCTCGGCGGTTATGTCGGTGCATATTTAGAGCCCTATCTTGATGAAATAAAACGTCGCGCATTAAAAATCAGTACCTTTGATTCCAACGCAGATTTCATTAAGCTTTGTTCTTACAAACATGAATCTATCGCTGCCGGCGCAGCACTGCATTATATATCACAGTTTATCAAGACAATTTAGTTTTACAGACATCAAAAGGACTTTGGAAATCCAAAGTCCTTTTTTACGTTTTATAATTCTCTTCGTGCTACTACCACCGTATATTTTTCCGTCTCGTTGGTCACACCGGTTTCTTCAAATCCATTCTTTTTCCAAAAATGCTCAGCTTGTGGGTTACCTTTAACCCAGCCAAGGCGAAGTTCTTTCATGCCTATTCGTGACATAGCATTGCAAAGTTCTGTGACAATAGTGCTTCCTAATCCTATGCCCTGCATGGAAATATCTGTCATAAAGAAACCGATAAACGCTGTAGTCTTGTCGGGGAATGACATAATAAGATCCATAACAGCAATAAGTTGATCTTCTTTATAATAGCCAAGGTAGTATTTATCAGCTTTTGTCTTACCGGGCGGAAGTGCGTCCATGTCATCACGGATGCTTTGTTCCGACACAAACGGCGGGCAATATTGATAATAAAGGGTATTTTGTTCACATAGAGTCAATACTTTTGAGATGTCCGCTTCGGTTAATCGTCTGACCGTATACTTTTCGGACAATGTTCTTATAATATACTCATCTCTAAGAGCAGAAAGATGTTCAATAATCTGTGGATTCCAGGAAATCATCTGCGGAAGTTTCTCGCAGGGAAATTCAATACATACACCGCAAAACCGAGCTTTATGCTCTTTGCAACATGCATGTACCTTGCACATTCCCGACTGCGCCCATTCGGGAACGCGTCCGTCAGCCTCGATGCAACCGGGGCAGGAACCCTCTTTCTTTTTGGAACAACCGACACAGCATTCACCGCATGCTGTGATAGTAGTAAAGTCTGTCATTTTCTATACCCCCATTTTTGTATAAGAAAAGGGTTTCGGAATCACCGAAACCCTTGATTCTACATCGGAGTGACAAGATTCGAACTTGCGACCTCGGCGTCCCGAACGCCGCGCTCTACCAAACTGAGCCACACCCCGTTTTGCTTTCAAACAAAGTTGATTGTACCCTAAGGTACTTCTTTTGTCAATAATATTACCGTTATCGGCTGATTATATACTTACAAATAGGGTTACCGATTGAGGAAAATTTCTCCTCGTACTCTGTCATGATATTGTCCTTACTCATTACTGCATCGGCATGAAGATCGTAAGTAACCGCCTCTGCTTTCCAGCCTGCAGGCTCAAGCTCTTCAATCGCAAAGTCAAAAAGTCCGCGATTGTCGGTTTTGAATTCAAGCTTTCCTTCTTTTTTCAATATAACGTTGTACAGCGAAAGAAACTGTCTCGAAGGAAGACGTCTCTTGGCGTGTCGATCTTTGGGCCAGGGATCGGAGAAGTTAAGATAAATCTTGTCTACTTCACCCTTTCCGAAATATTCTGTAATCTCCTTGGCATCGATGCACAAAAATCGAAGGTTCGCAGGAACGGTCTCCATAGCGTCAAGCTTCTGAAGCGCACGCAGTAAAACACTTGAATATTTCTCAATTCCGATAAAATTCACATCGGGATACCTAAGCGCATTATCAATGATAAAGCGACCCTTTCCCATGCCAATCTCTATATAAACCGGATGTTCGTTACCAAAAATCGCTTTCCACTTGCCGCTTGAAGGCTCATGAATGACATATTCACTATTTGCAATTACTTCTTCGGAACCTGTAATATTTCTAAGTCTCATATCTATCCTTACATTCTTAACTCATAAAATCTTCATAGAAAATATAGCCAATTCGATTTTTATTGTCAACTAAATTATGGTATCATGATACTCGGAGATTTATGTATGAAAAGAAACTTCTTTAAAAAAGCGCTGTTTACAATTACATTCGTGTCTATTCTACTCTCGCCTGCGACGTCTTACGCAAGCGAAGTTTCATATATGGAACAAAACCTTCAGATGCCCGTTAAGTCCAATTCCGTAGATAACTGGCCCGTAGGTCCTGCAGTCAATTGCTATTCCGCAGTTTTGATGGATGCCGACACCGGCGTAATCCTATATGAAAAGAATGCTCACGAGACAATGTATCCCGCCAGCACCACGAAACTTATGACTTCGCTTCTTGCAATGGAGAAGGACGGCGCCAATCTTAACGATATGGTCGAGTTTTCCTATGACGCTGTCATGAGTATTCCGCGCGATGCTTCCAACATGGGTATCGATCCCGGCGAAAAAATGACTTTGGAAGAATGTCTCTACGGTATCCTCGTAGTATCCGCCAATGAAGTAGCCAACGCTGTCGCGGAATATGTGAGTGGCGACATCGATTCTTTTGTGAAGCTTATGAATGAGCGGGCCAAGGAACTTGGTTGTACCGATACTCATTTCAATAATGCCCACGGTTATACCGATCCCAATCATTACACTTCCGCTTATGACCTGGCGTTGATGGCTCGTGCATTTTTTAAGAATGAGCTTCTTTCGAAGATTTGTCGGACTCCTACTTATCACTGGTACGCTACCGAATACCAGCCCGACGACTTTATCTTAGGTTCCACCAACTATTTCTTCCGCGGCACCAAAAGTTGCGACGGTCTTGTGGGTTCCAAGACCGGCTACACCGATGAATCCCGCAACACCCTCGTGTCCTGTGCCGAGCGAAACGGTATGAAACTCATATGTGTTGTCATGAAAGAAGAAACTCCTTATCAGTATGACGACACCAATCTTTTGTTTGACTACGGTTTTTCAAATTTTGAAAAAGTAAGAGTATACGATTACGAAACCAAGTTTATCGTTACGGATGAAAGCTTCTTCCATTCGGACTCCGATGTATTCGGTGACTCAAGACCTATATTTACCATGGATAATTCTTCAATGGTTATCCTTCCCAAGACTCTGACTTTCAGCGATTTGAATTCCACCTTATCAATTGACAACGAATCCGACTCCGATAAGGTTGCGACAGTAACTTATGATTACAAAGGTGTATATCTTGGCAAGGCAGACATTTTCTTTTCCAAGTCCGCCGAGACAGAATTTGCTTTTGATAAATCCAATGCTTCTGACTTAGAGGAGCAAAAGAAACCGACCTACATCTACATCAACAATATCATTTATGTAGTTCTCGGAATCTTCGGTGCCATAAGTCTTTTCACACTAATAAAGCGACTTTTCAGGAATGTTCATTTCGCCGAAAGGCGTAAAGCGTCGAGAAGATGGCATAAGAGAAAACGTCACGTTCCCGGTCCTTCTTACAAAGCATATAAGAAAGAAGTAAGAAGCGGTCGCCCCCGTAAAAAGAAAAAGAGAAGTTCTTCGTATATCGATATTTAAAAAGTAAGCCCGGACCGATAAGCAGTCCGGGCTTTGATTTTAGTATTTAACTTCTTCCTCAATCGGAAGTTCCAATAACTCGGGATTCTCAATAAGCTTCTTTAAAAGTCTTAAGGATCTTGCATAGTAGAATCCGTCGGAAATTCTTTCGTCAATGGTAATCGAAAGAGACATTTCTCTTCTCATGGTGATGTTACCGTCTTTGTCGTAATGAGGTCTGTTGTGCTTCTTACCGATTACGATGAAAATCGATGTGGTACCCCAGTTCATAAGGTGATGATAACCGATATTCATACCGATTGAACCTAAGTTGGTAAGTACAACGGTACACTGATAAGGGTCGGTCGCAATAACTGACTTGGGCATAAGTCCGTGTCTGTCAAGCATTCTGGCCATAACACCGATAAATTTCTTACCGGGAAGCTTCTGAATGAAATTCATTGCTTCGGAAGACTCATCGGTACCGGTCTTACAGAAGTTAATCTGATCGACCACCTTTTTGTTAATGGTATCTAATGTATCGCCGTCTTCAGCCACAACTCTTGCAAGAGTCTCTTCGCCGTCATCGCGGAAATTCTTCTTAACGGTAAAAGCAGCCGTAAGTTCATTTCTCTGATACATTGTCTTATTGGCAATGAAGCGATTCATGTGAGGACGAAGTCTGATTGCCTTAAGAGTAGCAGCTATAATTATTTCAAATATAGCTATCTTGTTATCGGGATTTTCTTTATTCTTTTGCTTAATGTATTCTTCTGTCTTCTCAAGATTAATGTGAAGCGTCATAAATGCTTCATTGTCACAACGGTTGGGATACATAAGCGGCATTATGTAGTGCATGGAATCAATGTCTCTTATAACCTTACCGTCTCTTCTGTCACCCCATCTTCTTCTAGCCATTAAACAGTTGCCTCTTTCTTAGAAAATAATTTTTTATAATATTCTTTGCCAAAAAGTACCAGCTCAATCAACGCGCACATAACTACCGCTGCCCATACATCGGTAAAAGAATGCTGTTTGACAAACATAACCGATAAGCATATCAATATTACCCATAATGTCATAATTACTTTCCAAACAGGCTTAATATCTTTTTTCTTAAGCCAGACAGAAAGCAGTGCCAAAGAATATCCTACGTGAAGCGAAGGACATACTCCGGTGGGAGTGTCTACTCCGTATATCAGTCCGAGTAAAAGTGTGCAGAAATTTTCATGCTCGAATGTCGCAGGTCTTAAATATTGAACCGAAGGCCAAATAATATATGTCGCTATACCGATTACCTGTGTCGCGATGATGAACTTCTGAGCATTAACGAAGCTCTTAACGTCATACAGCAAAAAATATAAAAGCGAACCTACAAGCATAAAGTACCAGGATGTATAAGCGAGTATAAAGTATTCGTTAAAAGGAATTATATCGTCTACTACACTGTGTACTTCGTGACATCTCTCTATCGGAACGAATTTCTCTGTAAGGATGTACATGGTAAGATACCATACCCATCCCAAAATAAGCCATAAATGCTTGAACTCAGGTGAATTGATATTTGAAAATCTGAGTTTCGTATAATCTACTGCCGGTTTTTTCATAAATGTAACTAAGGTCTTGTGCTGACCGGATAATCTTTCTTTGAAATATTAGGATAAGGTACCACAACATGAGTCGGAAGACTGTATGCTATTTCGGATATCTCATCCATTAAGTAATTGCATATTCTGTCCTGCTCTACTTTCGGATTCTCCTCATGATTGTACATGATGGGCTTACCGATAATCATCTTCTTAAGCTTGGGACAGATATATAACGGAACAAAGGGAATGTCTTTACCTGTTTCTTTGTAATACATCTTGGCAACATTCACGAATCCACGCTGGAATTCATGAACTATATTGTTATGCTCATCGTAATCTTCCGGAAAAATAACGACAGAATATCCCTCGCGTAATTTCTCTGAAGATTCTTTAAATGTATTAAGTATGCGCTTGTCCTTATAAACCGCAATTGTATCGGCATTGGTAAAGATACACTCCGCTATAGGTGCGATTATGTAGGAAAGAATTTTGTAAAACCATCTTACTGACTTAGGTTTATTAGACCAAAAATCCTTGTAGGCGTATTCGGGAACGAGTTTCTTGTCCATCATTTCCGCTATGCACCATATCGAGAACTTTCCGGGAAAATAAAGCTCTCCCATAATGGGGCCGTTCATCTGCGAATGATTACCTACAACAATAGCTCCATCCTTCGGTAGATTCTCTATACCCTCGACTTTAATCTTGGGGTAAAAGAACCATGTTGTACCTTTTATTATCTTGTATATTATAACGTTTCTTTTTCTTTCCAATGCTAAAATCTACACATTCTCTTAAAGCTTTGTGATAATACACGTGGCTATTATATACTAACAATTATTTTTACGCAAATAATTTCACCCCGTTTGTCACACAAGCGGGGTGAAAAACTTAAAAATCTGACTTATTCGTCACTTTCTTCTTCAGCTTCTTTGGCCTCTCTGACGCGGTCTTCCATGTCTTCGCCGTACTCTTCGTCATCTTCGGGGTCTGCTTCCTGAAGTCCGAGACCGGTTCTTACCTTGGCAATCTTGGCAATCTTGACACCGTCTCTTAAATCCATAAGCTTAACGCCTGATGTGATACGACTAAGTTCTTTGATTTCACTCATTCTTATCTGAATAATAATTCCCTGAGTGGTAATCATCATTATTTCGTGATCGTCGGTTACAGCCTTAACACCTACAACTTCACCGGTCTTTTCGGTAATTCTGTAGCACTTAAGTCCTTTACCGCCTCTGTGCTGAATCTTGAAATCTTCAAGATTGGTTCTCTTACCGATACCGTTCTCGGAAACGAAGAGAAGTGAATCGCCCTGATGGTCAAGCTGCATACCGATTACTTCATCGCCCTTGTCGAGTTCGATACCCTTAACACCTGTAGCGGCTCTGCTTAAAGGTCTTACTTCGGATTCGTCGAATTCGATACACATACCCTTTCTGGTAACAATAAATACTTTGTCACCATCGGATGTGGTCTTAACTTCCACAAGTCTGTCATCGTCACGAAGATTGATAGCATTGAGACCGTTCTTACGAATATTTGCATAGTCGATAAGAGGAGTCTTTTTAACAATACCGCTCTTGGTGACAAAGAATAAGCATTTCTTCTCATCAAAACTGTCTACGGGAATGATAGCATTAACCTTTTCGCCGGGTCCTAACTGTAAGAGGTTAACCATTGCGGTTCCTCTTGCAATACGGCTGGCTTCGGGAATCTCGTAAACTTTAAGCTTGTATGCTCTTCCGAAGTTAGTAAGGAAAAGAACATATCCGTGGGTATTGGTCATAAGTAAATCGCGAAGGTAATCTTCGTCAATAGGTCTCATACCTGTGATACCTACGCCGCCACGATTCTGAGCTCTGAAATTGTCAACGGTCATTCTCTTGATGTAACCGAGATTTGTGCAGGCAATTACTACATTTTCATCGGGGATTAAGTCTTCATCTACGATGTCGTACTCATCAATACCGATTGTAGAACGTCTGTCATCACCGTATTTATCGGAAATTTCCTGTATTTCTTTCTTGATTACTCCAAGGAGAAGCTTTTCATCGGCAAGAATTGCTTTTAACTCGGCAATAAGCTTAACTAAGTCAGCGTGTTCGTTCTCAAGTTTTTCTCTTTCCAAACCGGTAAGAGCACGAAGTCTCATGTCGACAATTGCCTGAGCCTGAGCATCGGTAAAACCGAATCTTTCAATTAATCCGTCCTTGGCTGCCTGAGTGTTTGCACTTGCTCTGATGATTGAGATTACTTCATCGATAAAATCTAACGCCTTTAAAAGACCCTGTAAAATGTGGTCTCTTTCTTCGGCCTTGTTAAGATCGTACTTGGTTCTTCTGGTAACTACATCTTCTTGGTGCTTAAGGTAGTACTCAAGCATCTGAAGAAGATTCAATACCTTGGGCTCGTTATTAACAAGAGCAAGCATTATTACGCCAAAAGAATCCTGAAGCTGTGTGTGTTTGTATAATTTGTTAAGAACGACACTGGCATTAACATCTCTTCTTAACTCGATAACGATACGCATACCTTCACGGCTGGTCTCGTCGCGAAGATCTGTAATTCCGTCAATCTTCTTATCCTTAACAAGCTCGGCAATCTTTTCGATAAGGTTTGCCTTGTTAACAAGATAAGGAAGTTCGGTAACAATAATACGACTCTTGCCGTTAGGCATTTCTTCAATATCGGTTACGGCGCGAACTCTTATCTTACCGCGACCGGTTCTGTAAGCTTCTTCACATCCTCTGGTACCGAGAATCATGGCGCCGGTAGGAAAGTCGGGAGCTTTTACGATATCAAGTATTTCTTCGATATCGGTATTTCTGTCTTCATCAATTTTATTGTCGATAATCTTAACTACTGCCGCAACAATTTCCCTTAAATTATGAGGGGGAATGTTGGTAGCCATACCTACTGCGATACCGGTAGTACCGTTAACAAGAAGGTTAGGGTAACGGCTGGGAAGAACGGTGGGTTCTTTCTCTGTTTCATCGAAGTTGGGAACGAAGTCAACCGTATCTTTGTTAAGGTCGGCAAGCAATTCTGTCGAAATTTTGGAAAGACGAGCTTCTGTGTAACGCATTGCAGCTGCTCCGTCTCCGTCGACCGAACCAAAGTTACCATGACCGTCAATAAGAGGATATCTTAATGACCATTCCTGAGCCATGTATACTAAAGAGCCGTAAATAGAACTGTCACCGTGGGGGTGATATTTACCCATCGTATCACCTACGATACGGGCACTTTTTCTATGCGGCTTATCGGGTCCGTTATTCAACTCATTCATTGAATAAAGCACTCGTCTTTGTACCGGCTTAAGACCATCTCTTACATCAGGTAATGCTCTGGCAGCGATAACGCTCATTGCATAGTCGATATAAGAAGATTCCATAGTCTTCTTCAGGTCTACTTCATGAATTTTGTCATATTCAGGTGCCTTATCAAAAATAGTCTCGTCCATTCTTACTCCTGATTACTTAAATTTGTTACATAAATTACTGTATATCAAGGTTCTTTACATATTTGGCATTAGTCTCGATAAAATCTCTTCTGGGCTCAACCTTATCACCCATAAGAGTAGTAAATGTAAGATCGAGCTCTGACTGAGCATCTTCATCCATATTTACTCTTAAGAGTATTCTGTGCTCGGGATCCATTGTAGTATCCCAAAGCTGGTCGGCATCCATTTCACCAAGACCTTTATAACGCTGAATCTTATTATTGCCGTCTCTTCCGACTTCATTAAGAATTGAATTTAATTCATCGTCAGAGTACGCATACCAAACTTTATTGTTTTTCTTAAGCTGATAAAGCGGAGGCTGAGCAAGATATACATGACCTGCTTTAATAAGTCCCGGCATAAATCTGTAAAGGAATGTCAAAAGAAGTGTCGATATATGTGCTCCGTCAACGTCGGCATCGGTCATAAGAATAATCTTATGATAGCGAAGCTTCGAAATATCGAATTCGTCATGAATACCTGTACCGAATGCTGTAATCATGGCTTTTATTTCTTTATTGGCATAAATTTTATCAAGACGGGCTTTCTCAACGTTTAAGATTTTACCTCTCAAAGGTAAGATAGCCTGAGTTGCTCTGTTTCTTGCGGTCTTGGCACTGCCGCCCGCGGAATCTCCCTCGACTATGTAGATTTCACAGTTTTTGGGATCCTTGTCTGAACAGTCAGCAAGCTTGCCGGGTAATGCACCTATATCAAGAGCCGTTTTTCTTCTGGTAAGTTCTCTTGCTTTTCTTGCTGCTTCTCTTGCACGGGAAGCTAAGATAGATTTGTCGCAAATTGTCTTACCTACTGAAGGATTCTGCTCAAGATAAATAGTGAGTTTTTCACTTAAGATACTGTCTACTGCACCTCTTGCCTCACTGTTACCAAGCTTTTGTTTTGTCTGACCTTCGAACTGAGGGTCTTCGATTTTTACACTGATGATTGCAGTCAGACCTTCTCTGATATCTTCGCCCGAAAGATTCTGCTCGTTATCTTTAAGAAGTTTGCCGCCTCTTGCGTAATCATTAAGAGTCTTTGTTAAAGCATTTCTAAATCCCTGAAGATGTGTACCGCCTTCGGGAGTACTTATGTTGTTAACAAAAGTAAAAATGCTTTCATTGTAGGAGTCGTTATGCTGCATTGCAACTTCAACATAAACTCCGTTTTTCTCACCTTCGAAATAAAGAACGTCACCGTATAGAGCTTCTTTACTCTGGTTAAGATATTTAACATATTCTTTGATACCGCCGTCGTAGCAGAAAGAAACTTCTTTTCTGTTTTCTTTCTTCTGAGCTTCAGTGTCGTCGGCCGCTCTTTTTAAGAGTTTTTCAATCTGAGTTTCACCGTCTTCTTTGCCCATTGCGGCTTCTTTGGCTTCTTCTATCATACTGTCGGTAACCAAAGATTTCGCGTGATCGTCAGTTCTGTCATCTCTTAAGGAAATTCTGAGTCCTTTGGTAAGGAAAGCCATTTCTCTTAAGCGAAGCTTGATGGTATCAAAATCAAAAATAGTAGTCTCTGTAAAAATAAGGGGGTCCGGTAAGAAAGTTACTTCAGTACCGGTCTCTTCAACGGGACAAGTTCCGATTTCTTTGAGAGGATAACAAACTTTACCTCTCTCATATCTCTGCTGATATACCTTACCGCCCTGACGAATCTTAACTTCAAGCCATTCGGACAAAGCATTAACAACTGAAGCACCTACTCCGTGAAGTCCGCCGGATACCTTGTATCCTCCACCGCCGAACTTACCGCCGGCATGAAGAATTGTAAATACTACTTCAACAGCGGGGATTCCGGCTTTTTTATTAATTCCGACGGGAATACCGCGACCGTTATCGATTACGGTAAGTGAATTGTCGTCGTTAATAACAACTTCGATATGAGTACAATAACCTGCCAAGGCTTCATCAATTGAATTATCAACTATTTCGTATACAAGATGATGAAGACCTCTGCTTGCAGTAGTACCGATATACATACCGGGACGTTTTCTTACAGCTTCAAGTCCTTCGAGTATCTGTATTTGATCCGCGCCATAGTTGTTTACAGGTTCAGTTGCCATTATTCCTCCTATTTTGAACAGGAAATAGTTCCGTTTACAACATTTATAACTTTGTCTATCTTAAAATTATTATTTACAAAATCATCAAGACCGGTACATGTAATGATAGTCTGAATATCTCCGATGGTATTAAGAAGATAATTTTGCCTATTATTATCAAGTTCAGATAATACATCATCAAGAAGTAATACCGGAACATGACCGGTTATACGCTTAACCAATTCAATTTCAGAAAGTTTAAGTGATAAAGCCGCAGTTCTCTGCTGTCCCTGGGAGCCGTATTTTCTGATATCTATACCGTTTACGACAAAAGAAAAATCATCTCTGTGAGGACCCACACTTGTCTGCTTTAACTTAATATCTTTATCACGACTCTTTTTTAAAGCTTTCTCAAAATCTTCGGGCTCTACATCAGGTTCGTATTTTATTTCTATTTCTTCTTTACCGTTTGTAAGTTTATTGTGAATAACTTTTATTATTTCGTTTAATTCTTCAATAAACTTCTTTCTTTTTTCAATAATTAGATTTCCGTATGAAACAAGCTGCATATCCCAGATACTTAAAGTATCTATAAGTTCCTTGTTATCATATGAATCTTTAATAAGCTTGTTACGCTGCTCAACAATCTTTGAATATTTGGTAAGATTGTAAAGATATATGTTATCAAGCTGGCATAATTCGATGTCTATAAATCTTCTTCTCTCTGCAGGACCGTTCTTAATGATGTTTAAATCTTCGGGAGAAAACAAAACAACATTTAAAATTCCAAGAATTTCGGTAGCCCTTCGGATTTTTAAACCGTTTAAAGCAATAACTTTTGATTTATCTTTTCTTAAAAGCATATCGATTTTATATTCATCGCCTGCTTTGTCAAAATATAAAGTTATGTGAGCTTCCGGTTCATCAAATCCGACTATTTCTTTGTCCTTGGATCCTTTATGTGATTTGGTGGTGGCACACATAAAGATTGATTCCAAAATATTGGTCTTACCTTGAGCATTGTCACCGAATAAAATGTTGGTTCCTTTGTCAAAATAAACCGTTTCGTTCTTATAATTTCTGTATCCTGTAAGCTGAATAGATTTAATATACATATTATTTTTTAATCTGAATCTGTTTACCGTTGAAGGTTACAACATCTCCGTCATAAAGTTTTCTTCCGCGTCTTGTATCAACTTCACCGTTTACAAGAACATTACCGGAAGTAATTTCAATCTTGGCCTCAACACCGTCTTCAACATATCCTGCTGCTTTAAGTGCCTGGCCAAGCTTGATATATTCTTCTCTTAAATTAATAATTTCCATTCTTATTCCTTTATAAAGTTAACAGGTAAAATAAAGTATATATAATTATCGCCTTCATCTCTTATAATGCAGGGACTCTTTGCATTAATCATATATAAATCGATTTTTTCTTCATCAAGAACCTTTAATACATCAAGGAAGAACTTAGGCCTGAAAGCGATATCAATATCTTTACCGCTCTTTTCACATGAAATATTTTCATTCATGTTACCAACCATGGTTTTAATTGAAATATTTAAGTTACTGTCTTTAACTTCCATGACGATAGGCTTAACTTCACCTTCTCTTAAAAGTAAAGTACCTCTGTCGATTGCTTCGTAAAGATCCTTGGTACCGATATTAATCTTTGTTTCATAATCGCTGTTTAACATCTGTTCATAGTTAAAGTACTGGCCTTCAACTACTCTGGATACAACTGTTGTATTTTCAAGTTCAAAAAGAACATGATTCTTTTCAAAATAAATAACTACATCTTTATTTGCATCACCGTTAAGGATTCTGCTGATTTCATTTAAAGTCTTGCCAGGAATAATAACTTTGGTCTCGGGATAAGTATTCTTTAAATTAATCTTTCTGTAACCGATTCTGTAACCGTCAAGTGCAACTACTTTCAAAACATCATCCTTAATGTGGAAAAGTTCTGAGTTCATCATATGATTGGCGTTATTTTCGGCAAGACAGAAAATAGTCTGTCTGATTATTTCTCTTAAAGAAAGCTCACTTAAAATAATATTATCTGTCTTGTTAATCTTAGGTAATGTAGTAAAATCTTCTCCGTCTTTACCCATAAGATTAAACTTTGAATTTTCACAAGTAATCTTAGTAACAAAATTGTTTTCAACATCTATTGTTACTTCGCTGTCAGGAAGCTTTCTTACTATTTCAGAAAAGAATTTTGCATCAAGAGCTACTGTTCCTTCATCAATAATCTGACCTTCTATAATTGTTTCAATTCCAAGTTCACCGTCATTACCTGTTAATGTAATAGTACCTTTATCTGCTTTAACAAGAATACACTGTAATATAGACATTGAAGTCTTAGCAGGAACTGCTTTTGAAACAATATTTACTCCGTTAAGGAGATTACCCTTTGAACAAATGATTTTCATGTGTATAACTCCCTTCGCAAAAAATTTTTGCTTTTTTATTATATATTATTTTTTAATTTAACAGTATTAGTAATAGGGGCTGTGGATTGGTGGAAAAGGTCTTTAAAAGCTTTAAATTAAACAAATTTAAGGATGATAATTATGTTTAAAATTTTTAATAAGCTGTTAATAAAACGACCTTTATCAACAATACAAATTATTCGAAAAATTAAGCAAAATTCTTATCCACATCAATTAACATCAGTTGTGAAATAAATGTTGATTAATTAGGGGATATTTTACTTTTTAAAACTTCGATTTTAGATGCCAGATCGGGGTTTTTCTTAATATCGGAAGCTATTTTTTTAACTCCGTGAATAACTGTGGAATGATCTTTACCACCTAAAAACTTACCTATTTCAGATAAAGAAGAATCTGTCATAGCATCACATAAATACATAACTATCTGTCTTGGATAAGCTATATCATTACTTCTCTTATTTGAAAGAAGTAAATCAACATCAATTCCGAAATGTTCGGCTACTACTTCCAATATATAAGAAGGAGTTATTCTTAAAGGCTTATCCGGATAAATAACATCTCTTAAAGCTTCTTCTGCTCTTTGAAGATTCATTTCTACATTGTTAAGCTTTGAAAAAGCAACAATCTTATTGAATGCACCTTCAAGTTCTCGAATGTTAGATTTAATGTTGGTAGCTATATATTCAATAACTTCTTTATTTATTTCACGATCGCAATTTTCGGCATTCTTCATAAGAATTGCCATTCTTGTTTCATAATCGGGAGCTTGAATATCTGTAATAAGTCCCCATTCGAATCTTGAACGGAATCTTTCTTCCAAAGTCTCCATTTTCTTAGGAGGTTTATCTGAAGAAAGAACTATCTGTTTACCGGTAGAATGTAATGCATTGAAGGTATTAAAGAATTCTTCCTGAGTCGAATCCTTTCCTATTATAAATTGCACGTCATCGACCATTAATACATCAACGGTTCTGTACTTCTCTCTAAGTTTTGTAATTGCTGTTGCATTACCGCTTCTGACTGTTTCAATTACTTCATTTGTAAATTGCTCACTGGTTACATATAAAACTTTCATTCCGGGATTCTGTTCAAGAATGAAATGTCCTATTGCATGCATTAAGTGAGTCTTACCTAAACCTGCTCCTCCATAAATATAAAGAGGATTATAAACGGTTCCGGGAGATTCGGCCACAGCCAAAGAAGCAGCATGTGCCATTTTGTTGTTGCTGCCTACTACGAAAGTATCAAATTTGTACTTAGGATTAAGATTGGCGTTTTCCGAATTAATGTTATAAACATTCTTCTCAACAGATTTAACGGAATCAGACTTGGGTAAATCATTTTCAAGCATAAAAGAAATAGAATATTCCTTATTAAACATCTCGGAAATGATTACTTTGAACGGATTACTGTATTTGGAATTAATGTAATTCAAATGTTGAGCGTTGTCGGAAGGTATAAGAATGTAAACAGTGTTGTCCTTAACAGAATGGATTTTTAAGTTGGAAATCCAGGTATTAAAAGAAACATCAGACAGTTCGAATTCGGTTCTTATCTTTTCTTTTATAGAATCCCATTTCTCAATAATTTCAGGCATAAATTTCTCCAAAAAAACATAAAACTACATCTATTTAATCTTACTCTAAAGACAAGAATAATTCAATTGGTTTATTTATCCACAATATCCACATGAGTTTATTCACTTTTAGTGGATAATTTTTGATGTTTTACACTTACAATTATACCAAAATTAATTTGCTGTGGATAATTTTTTAAACATAAAAAAATATAGTTTTTGGCTTTAAATTGGCATTCTTAAATTTTTATTGACATGTTTTTTACACGTTATCCACACTTTATTCACTTTTTGTGGATAATATTATGTAAATATAGTTTATCCACAACTTATCCACATTTGGTAAAAATCTACATTTTGTAGTATCAAAATATGTGAAAAACATCATATTGGGTTTTAAAAATTTTATATTTTATTTTTTGTTGTTTTTCTTGACGTATATACTTCTTTTTAATATAATCGTATTGCTATTTTCCTGTGAAAATATAATTTACCTTATTTATAAATTTATTTAAGGTTATCAGTAAGGAGGTGTTCGTTTATGAAGATGACATTTCAGCCTAAGAAGAAATCACATGCTAAAGTTCATGGATTCAGAGCTCGTATGAGTACTCCCGGCGGAAGAAAAGTTTTAGCTTCCAGAAGAGCAAAGGGAAGAAAAAAATTATCAGCTTAGGCCGCAGTTTTGTGGCCTTTTTTTCTATGTGATTATTTGAGATGAAATATACATATTCATTAAAAAGTAATTTAGACTTTCAAAAAGTCTACAAGACAGGTAAGTCTTACGCCAACAAATTTCTTGTCATGTATGTAACGGAAAATGGCACCGATAAGAATTATCTTGGAATTTCTGTATCCAAGAAAGTTGGTAACAGCGTAGTAAGACATCGTATTAAAAGGTTGATCAAAGAAAGTTATCGATTACAGGAAGCTGTGTTTAATAGTGGTTTAAACATCGTAGTCGTCGCAAGAGTTACTTCAAAAGGCATTTCTTATAAAGAAACGGAGAGTGCACTTTTACACTTGGGAAAGCTTCATTCGATTATTCACAGTTAACTACTATGAAAAGAATATTAATATTTTTGATAAAATTTTACAGAAAATATATTTCACCCATGAAATCCACCAAATGTCCGTATTATCCAACATGTTCTGAGTACGGACTTGAAGCTGTGCAAAAATATGGGGCACTTAAAGGTGGTGCTTTGGCGTTTTGGCGTATACTTCGTTGTAATCCTTTATCAAAGGGTGGTTACGATCCCGTACCTTAATATTCTCTTTTAGTAAGTCAGGAGGATATCAATTTGGAATATGTAGTTTTAACCCAATATGGGGGTAAAATCTTAGGTCCGATTGCCAAATATATCTTGGGACCTATTCTTAACGGAATTTTTATTTTCCTTGATTGGCTTCCCTGGAAGAATTCCGCTAATGTCGGCGTTGCAATTATTCTTTTTACAATTGTAATTTATATTTTGCTTTTGCCTCTTACCATTAAGCAGCAGAAGTTTTCTAAGCTTCAGGCTAAGATGCAGCCTGAACTTCAAGAAATTCAGAAAAAGTACAAAAACAGAAAAGATCAGGATTCGCAGATGGCTATGAATCAGGAGACTCAGGCAGTTTATGCCAAGTACGGAGTTTCTCCTACCGGCAGCTGTGCTCAGTTACTTATCCAGATGCCTATTCTTTTTGCACTTTATCGAGTTATCTATGCTATTCCCGCTTATGTACCTATGGTTAAGAATGTGTTTACAGATCTTGTAAGCAAGCTTGTTCTTAAAGAAGGTGCAACCGAAGTTTTACAAGGTTTTAAATCTGCTTCAATGTTTACCAAGCAGTTTGAAGCTATTGCAGGCGGAGATACATCAATTATTGAAAATACATATATTGATGTATTAAACAGAGCTTCAAGTACAGAGTGGGCTACCCTTTCAGAAAAGTTTTCTGATTTAAGCGGAGTAATCAACACCACAATGGATAACCTTAATGGTTATAACAATTTCCTTGGTGTTAACATGGGTTATTCACCTAAAGATACCATTACTACCGCATGGGCCAGCAAATCATATTTGATTATTGTTTTAGCAATTTTGATTCCTGTTTTGTCTGCGGTTACTCAGTGGATTAACGTTAAGCTTACTCCCAGCAGTAACACTAATAACAAGAACAGTGACCAGCCCGACCAGGCAGCTGCTTTGCAGAAGAGTATGATGATTATGCCTCTTGTTTCCGCATTTTTCTGTTTCACACTTCCTGCAGGTATGGGTCTTTACTGGATTGCCGGTTCTGTAGTAAGAAGTATTCAGCAGGTTATCATTAACAAGCACATTGATAAGATTGACCTTGATGCTGAGATTAAGAAAAATGTAGAGAAGAGAAATGCCCGTTTAAGAAAAGCAGGCATCGATCCCGAGAAGCTTGCTCAGAAAGCAACTCAGTCTACAAAATCTGTTAACTATAACTACGATTCAAATAAGAAGACACTTTCTCAGAAGGCTATGTTAAACGGTAAGCCTATCGATGAAGTTACTTCAGATTCTGTAGATTATAAGAATAAAAATGCTTCAAAGCCCGGTTCGCTTGCTTCCAAAGCCAACATGGTCAGAGAGTATAATGAAAGAAACAATAAATAGGGGGACATGATTATGGATTTTAAAGAGTTTTCTGCCAAGACAGTAGATGATGCCATTACAGAAGCATGCCAGAGTCTTTCTGTTACAAGCGATAAATTGGAATATGAAGTGGTTGAGGAAGGTTCAACCGGTTTCCTCGGACTTAAGTCCAAGCCCGCAGTAATCAAGGCAAGAGTTAAGAATTCCGTAGAAGACAGAGTTAAAGCATTTTTGAATGATGTTTTGGCTGCTATGAATATTGAAGCTGTTGTAAATATCAATTTTGATAAAACCGAGAACAACATGGACATCGATTTAGCCGGTGATGACATGGGATTGTTAATCGGTAAGAGAGGTGCAACACTTGATTCTTTACAGTATCTTGCTTCCTTAGTTGCAAATAAAGAGAGCGAAAGCTACATCAGAGTTAAGATTGATACCGAAAATTACCGTGAGAGAAGAAAACAGACACTTGAAAATCTTGCAAAGAACATGGCTTTCAAGGTTAAGAGAACAAAGAGGTCCGTTTCTTTGGAGCCTATGAATCCTTACGAAAGAAGAGTAATTCATTCAGCTATCCAGAACGACAAATTTGTAACCACCCACAGCGAAGGCGAAGAACCTTACAGACACGTTGTTGTTACAATGAAGAAATAATTATTGGGGTGTCTTAAGCTATTCGCTTGAGGCACCCTATTTTTAAAGGCTCGATATGGATAATAACACCATAGCCGCCATTTCAACTGCATTAAGTGAAGGCGGAATAGGAATCATCAGACTAAGCGGTGATGATTCGATTGTAATTGCAGATAAGATTTTTAAGACCAAAAAAGGAGAGAGGAAGCTCTTATCCTTTTCTTCGCATACAATTCACTATGGTTTTATCTACGACGGTGATGAAATAATTGATGAAGTAATGGTATCAATTATGAAAGCGCCCAATTCTTTTACCAGAGAAAACGTTGTTGAAATAAATTGCCACGGCGGTATCTTGGTATGTAAGAAGATTTTGAATCTTGTACTTAGTAACGGTGCAAGACTTGCCGAGCCCGGTGAATTTACAAAAAGAGCATTTCTAAACGGTCGTATTGATTTATCTAAGGCCGAAGCAGTAATGGATGTTATTTCTTCTCAAAGCGAACTTGCGCTTAAGAACAGTTTGCGCCAGCTTGAGGGAAGATTATACGAAAAGATTAAAGAATTAAGAGACAAGACTATTTATGAAATAGCCTTTATCGAGTCTGCTCTCGACGATCCCGAACATATAAGTTTAGACGGATATCCCGAGAGATTAACAGAAACAGTTGATTATTTATTGAAAGAAGTTACTTCTTTGTACGAATCTTCCAAGAAAGGCAAATTTGTCAAAGAAGGTATTAATACAGTTATTGTCGGTAAGCCCAACGTAGGTAAGTCTTCATTGCTTAATGTACTTCTCGGATTTGAACGAGCTATAGTTACAGATGTCGAAGGTACTACAAGAGATACTATTGAAGAGCATGTTACTTTGAAAAATGTTTCTTTGAATCTGTATGATACTGCAGGTATCAGAGATACCGAAGATTATGTAGAGAACATAGGAGTTGAGCGTGCCAAGAAATATGCAGATACTGCGGATTTGATTCTTTTTATGTTAGACGGAACAAGACCTTTAACTGAAGAAGATGAGCAGATTATCGATTTGATCAAGAATAAAAACGTCATTGTACTTCTTAATAAGATTGACAAAGATTGCATTATAGATAAAGAAGATATTCGTAAAAAGTTTTCCGGGGAATATGCATTACTCGAGATTTCTGCCAAGGAATCCATCGGTATCGATTCTCTTGAAAAAGTGATTGAAGAAATGTTTATGGAAGGAACGATTTCTTCAAAAGACGAAATGTATATTACAAATATCAGGCAGGCTGAAGCGTTACTTAGTGCCAAGAATTCTTATGAGCTGGTGCTTAACAGTATTAACGACGGTCTCCCTGAAGATTTTTATTCTATAGATTTAATGAATGCATATTCTTCACTCGGAAGAATTATCGGTGAAGATGTGGATGATGATTTGGTAAATGAAATATTTACTAAGTTTTGTATGGGTAAGTAGGTTTATTAGTTATGAGTGAGACTTTCAGAAACGAATGGGTTGAAAATTTAGATGTGTGTGTAGTCGGTGCAGGTCACGCGGGTTGCGAGGCTGCTTTGGCTTGCGCACGTTTGGGTCTTGAAACTGTTGTTTTTACAGTAAGTATAGACAGTATTGCACTTATGCCCTGTAATCCCAACATCGGCGGATCTTCAAAAGGTCATCTTGTAAGAGAAGTTGATGCTCTCGGCGGAGAGATGGGTAAAAATATCGACAAGACTTTTATTCAGTCCAAGATGCTTAACGTTTCAAAGGGTCCGGCAGTTCATTCTTTAAGAGCTCAAGCTGATAAGGCAGATTACTCTCGTTCCATGAGAAAGATTTTGGAGAATCAGGAACATTTAACAGTTAAGCAGGCTGAAATCTGTGATGTGATTATAGAAGATAAAACTGTCAAAGGTGTAATTACATATACCGGTACCACATATATGTGTAAGGCAGTTATTCTTTGTACGGGTACATATCTTAAAGCCCGTTGTCTGTGTGGTGAAGCAATTACTTACACAGGACCTTCCGGACTTCAGGCTGCCAACAATCTTTCGGCTCACTTAATAGAAAACGGTGTAAAGCTTAGAAGATTTAAAACAGGAACACCTGCAAGAATGGATAAGCGCAGCATCGATTTTTCCAAGATGGAAGAGCAGTTTGGTGATGAGAGGATTGTTCCTTTTTCATATTCCACAGATTCTGAGTCAATTCAAAAAGATCAGGTTTCCTGCTGGCTTACTTATACCAACGAAGAGACACACAAGATTATTCGTGCTAACCTCGATCGTTCTCCGATTTATGCAGGAATTATTGAGGGAACCGGTCCCAGATATTGCCCTTCAATAGAAGATAAAGTTGTGAAATTTGCGGAGAAAGAAAGACATCAGGTATTTATCGAACCCGAAGGTCTTTACACTAATGAAATGTATGTCGGCGGAATGTCTTCTTCTTTGCCTGAAGATGTTCAGCTTAAAATGTACAGAACAGTTCCGGGACTTGAAAATTGTAAGATTGTAAGAAATGCTTACGCCATAGAATATGATTGTCTTGAGCCTAATCAGTTATTACCTTCACTTGAGTTAAAAGAAATAAACGGTATGTTCTGTGCCGGACAGTTTAACGGTAGTTCAGGTTATGAAGAGGCAGCAGCTCAGGGTATTATTGCAGGTATCAATGCATATATGAAATTGTTAGGAAAAAAGCCTGTGATATTAGACCGTTCTCAAGCATATATAGGAGTTCTTATTGATGATTTGGTAACCAAGGACAACAGAGAACCCTACAGAATGATGACTTCAAGGGCTGAGTATCGTCTTCTTTTGCGCCAGGACAATGCAGACCTCAGACTTCGTAAGATAGGTCATGAAGTTGGACTTGTATCTGACGAAGATTACGAGAAAACTCTTGAGAAAGAAAGATTGATTGAAGAGGAAGTTTTAAGACTTAAGTCTACTATAGTAGGTGCTTCCAAGAACATTCAGGAATTCTTGGAAAAGTTTGGAAGTTCACCTCTTAAGACAGGTACTTCCATTGCAGAGCTTTTGTGCAGACCTGAATTGTCATATGAAGCTTTGGCTGAGATTGATCCGGAGAGACCTTCTCTTCCGGAAGCTGTAATTGAGCAGGTTTGTATTCATATTAAATATGAAGGATACATAGAGAGGCAGAAGCATCAGGTTGAACAGTTTAAGAAAACTGAGAAGAAACTGATTCCTGAAGACATTAATTACGATGATGTATTAAGCCTCAGACTTGAAGCCAGACAAAAATTGAAACAGTTTAAACCTTTAAATATCGGACAAGCTTCCAGAATTTCAGGAGTTACGCCGGCAGATGTTTCGGTATTGTTAGTGTACCTTGAGCAGCAGAGATTAAGGAAACAGCATGAGTGATATTTCAAAAGAAGAGTATCTTTCCTCTTTATCAGGCAAACTGAATATTGAACTTAGTAAAGAGCAGTTAGATTCTTTTCTGAAATATTATGAACTTCTGATTGATTGGAACGAGAAAATTAATCTTACTGCAATTACGGAATACGAAGATGTATGTCTTAAGCATTTTGTAGATTCCATGAGTATTGTTAATGCTTTTTCTTCGTATGAAGAAGCTTCGGAATTTTTCAAGGATAAGACATTAATTGATGTCGGAACCGGAGCAGGATTTCCCGGAGTTTGTTTAAAGATTCTTTTTCCTGAATTGAACATAACTTTGATGGATTCTTTGGACAAGAGAATTAAGTTTTTAAATGAAGTGATAGCTGCTTTGAATCTTAAAAAGATTGTCACCGTTCACGCAAGAGTGGAAGATGCGGCCAAGACTTCAGAGTATAGAGAGTGTTTTGATTTTGCTACGGCAAGAGCAGTTGCTTCTTTACCTGTTCTTTCGGAGTATTGTCTTCCTTTTGTTAAGGTCGGCGGAAGCTTTATAGCTTATAAGTCTGAGAAAGTTTTGGAAGAAATCTCTATATCCGCTAACGCTTTGAACGTTTTAGGTGGTAAGATAGAATCAAAGTTTTCTTTTGACTTACCCGATTCACAATTAGCAAGGACCATTCTTTTTATTAAGAAGGAAAGTTCCACTCCTGACAAATATCCGAGAAAAGCGGGAACCCCTTCGAAGAAACCTTTATGAGCTTGTGAGGAATGAATAATGCCTGATAACAAAGCCGGAAATATCTTACTTGAATTAAAAAGAAGTTTTCTTGACGATAAGAAGGAAATACAGGACAAAATTGTAGATATCGAGACGGAGATTCGTCAGTGCAAGGATTATATCGAGTCTCTTAATAAAAAGGATGAAAACGATTACAATATGTTTTCACCCAGAAGCGCTTCGAGAGTTTATAAAGATCAGGTTTATGAAAAGCGACTTGAGATAGAAGAGCTCGAAGAACAGCTTCGAGTTTACTATAAGAAGCTTGGAAGTGTTACAAAAAAGATTGATTCGTTGAATTATTTCAATGCTTCCGATAATGTATTGATTAATCCTACGGAATCTGAAGAGGAACCGAAAGAAGAAGTCAAAGAAGAAAAGCCTGTAAGCGAAAAGGATTCTTCTATTTTCTTAAGACTTCAGGAGCAAGACAGGCAGAGAATCGCTGCCGAGTTGCATGATTCGGTATTGCAGAATCTTTCTTTGGTAATGCATAATCTGGAGCTTGCGGAAAAGTTTATCGACTACGATGCAGTTCGTGCCAAGCTTGAGCTTGAATCTAACAGGAAAATTGTCAAAGAAACGATTGATGATATTCGCAGTACTATTTTCGATCTTCGTCCGATGCAGTTTGATGATTTTGGATTTAAGAAGACATTGGAGAATCAGCTGGAAGAATATAAGCTCAGAACTTCCATGGATATTACTTACAGAATAGATGACATTGATTCTAAGGATAATCTTATCTTGCTTACGATTTTCAGAATTGTGCAGGAGCTGGTTATTAATTCAATCAAACATTCAAAAGGTAATACAATCAACGTTCAGGTTCTTGAAGCCGGCTCCGGCATCTATATTGAAGAAAGTGATGACGGAATAGGTATTTCGGAAGATGATCTGAAAAAGGATAATCATTTCGGACTCAAGATTTTAAAAGAAAGAGTCAGCATGATTAATGGTAGTTTGAAGCGATTGGAAGATTCCAAGGGAACTAAGATAGTTATCGAACTTAAATAGGTACTTGAGATTTATTTAGAAGTTCGTTTGTTGCGACACTTTTTTGGAAGAAGAGTGTTGTGGTTGTGTAATTGTCAGGAGGAATAAGTGAGTATCAGGGTAATGCTTGTGGACGACCACAAAATGCTAAGGGAAGGAATTAAGCAACTAATTGAATTCGATCAGGATATCAATGTTATTGCTCAGGCTTCGGATGGAGAGGAGTGCTTAACCGCGGTTAAGAATAACGATATTGATGTCTGTGTGCTTGATATAAATCTTCCCGATGTTCAGGGAACAAAGCTTTTAAAAGAAATTCATAAGATAAATAGGCATACTAAAATATTAATGCTTACCGTTCATAACGAAGTTGAATATCTTTTGGAAGCTATGGATAACGGTGCCAACGGATATATTTTAAAGGATTCCGGAAGCGGAGAACTTATTAAAGCTATTAAGTCCGTTTATGCAGGAGAAAGATATATCCAGCCTAATTTGATTCCTATGCTTAACGCAAGACTTTTAAAGCGTGAGGATGATAATGACAAGGCCAAGGATATTACGAGACGTGAGAAACAGATTCTTGTAAACATTGCTCTTGGACGCAGTAACAAGGACATTGCGGAAGAATTTGATATCAGTGAGAGAACGGTTAAGAACCATATTACAAGTTTATTTAAGAAAATCGACGTTTCCGACCGTACTCAGGCCGCTGTTTTCGCAATAAGAAACAATTTGGTGGATTTATAAGTGTTTCACGTGAAACAATTGACACGTTTATCACTTTAACCCCAAAATATGTTTCACGTGAAACATTAAAACCCCAATATCTTGGGTAAAAAGCCGTGAAACATTCAATTTAAGATATCGTGAAACATTATTAGCGCTGTACATATGGTATACAGCCATTTATCATGCTATAATGTTTTCTATGTCGAAAATAACAAAGAAATTAAGAGAAGGGATATTTAATATATGGGAAGAGTAATTGCAATAGCCAATCAGAAAGGTGGCGTAGGTAAGACTACTACATCTATTAATCTTTCTGCAGCTCTTGCTGAAAAAGGTAAGAAAGTTTTGGTTATCGATACCGATCCTCAGGGCAATACCACCAGCGGATTCGGAATCGAGAAGAACGAACTTGAAAATACCATATATGAATTGTTACTTGGAGAATGCACTGTTCAGGATTGTATCATTAAGGATGCATATCCCGGAGTAGGCATTATTCCCTCCAATGTTAATCTCGCTGCTGTCGAAATTGAATTGTTGGATGCTGAGAAGAGAGAATTTATATTAAAGAAGGAAATTGATTGGATCAGAGATGACTACGATTACGTAATTATTGACTGTCCTCCTTCTCTTAGTATGTTAACTGTTAACGCTATGACTGCGGCAGATTCTGTTTTGGTACCTATTCAGTGTGAATACTACGCTTTGGAAGGTTTAAGCCAGTTGATTCATACCGTTAACCTTGTCAAAGAAAGACTTAATCCCGAGCTTGATATGGAAGGTGTTGTTTTCACCATGTACGATGCAAGAACAAATCTTTCACTTCAGGTAGTTGAGAACGTTAAGAGCGTACTTAAGCAGAAGATTTTTGATACGGTTATACCCAGAAATGTAAGACTTGCCGAAGCTCCCAGCTACGGTATGCCTATTAATAAGTATGATCCAAAGTCTGCCGGAGCCGAAAGTTATGCGGCACTTGCGGATGAAGTTATCAAAAACAGGAGGTAATTTCGAATGGCGGTAAAAAAATCCGGATTGGGAAAAGGACTTGGCGCATTAATTCCTGAAGCAGCTGTGGCAGAAAAGCCCGCGACTAAGAAGGAAGTAGAGAAGTCTGAAGAAAATTCAGCCGGTTCTCTTATTAAAATAAGTAAAATAGAGCCTAACCGCGATCAGCCCAGAAAGAATTTTGACAAAGAGGCTCTCGAAGCTCTTTCAGATTCTATCAGACAGCATGGTGTGATTTCTCCCATTACTGTTCAGAAAAAGGGCGACCGCTATATTATCATTGCAGGTGAGCGTAGATGGAGAGCTGCCAGAATGGCCGGACTTACCGAAATTCCGGCATATGTGGGAGATTACTCCGAGCGCGAAATAGCGGAACTTTCTCTTATCGAGAATATTCAGCGTGAAGACTTAAATCCTATTGAAGAGGCGCAGGCCTACAAGCGTCTTATGACCGAGTTTAATCTTAAGCAGGAAGAAGTTGCTGAAAGAGTATCGAAGAGCCGTTCTGCAATAACCAATACCATGAGACTTCTTAAGTTAAGCGAAGAAGTTCAGAAATATCTTATTGACGGCACTCTTTCGGAAGGTCATGCAAGAGCACTTCTCGGTACAGAAGATGTAGAGGCTCAGAACAAACTTGCCAAGAAAGTAATCGATGAGAAGCTTTCTGTAAGAGATATCGAAAAGTTAATCAAAAACTTAGGTAAGCCCGAGAAATCGAAGACTCCTGCCAATAAGGAATATGACGTATTCTATAACGATATTGCAGAGAAACTTAAAGTCAGCCTCGGTACCAAGGTTTCCGTTTCCGGTAAGGGTGACGGTGCCGGCAGGATTGAAATTGAATTTTATTCAAACGACGATCTCGACAGACTTGTTGCTAAGATTAAGTAGAATAAGGGGTAATATATGAACAGCAATTTATTAAACAGTCTCGGACTCGGCGGTCTGGACGTAGGAATTGTATTGGTGGTTCTGGCAGCTCTTTCTTTTGTTCTGTTAGTAATGTGCATTGTTCTTTGTGTAGAACATGGTAAGCTGAAGAAAAGATTTAATAGATTCTCGCAAGGAAGAGATGCAAAGAGCCTTGAAAAGGAGATTGGTGATGTTTTTGCACAGAACGTTGCCATCAAAGAAGTAGTTGATAAGAACAAAAGAGACATTAAGACTCTCTTTAGAAGAATGGAGACTACTTTCCAAAAGGTTGGCCTTGTCAAATATGATGCTTTCCCTCAAATGGGTGGTAAGCTCAGTTTTTCTTTGGCGATGCTTGATGAAAAGAATAATGGATATATTATCAATTCCGTGCACGGAAGCGATGGTTGTTATACCTACTCGAAGGAGATAAGAGCAGGTAAGTGTGATTTGGTACTTGGTACTGAAGAGCAAAAAGCATTGGGAATAGCGATGCAGATTTAATGTGATTGATTAGGGGAGAATACACATGAAACTGTGCAAGGTTAGTGATATTGTGGGTGGCGAGAAACTCGCACGTCCCATAATGACTTCGAATTATCAGGAGCTTTTGGCGGCGGGAACGGTCCTTAAGCCTGAGTACATTCCTAAGATAGTTCAACTCGGAATAACGGAAGTATTTATAGAAGATTCAAAACTAAGTCCGGAGCAGGTAGTAATTCTTCGTGAGGATGTCGAAGATTTTTTCACCGAGAAGGTACGCTCCGTCTTAGAGAGACACGTATACAACGACAACTCAGATTTAGAAGAATTAAGTAAGACTGCAGATAATATTATCAGCAATATCCTTGCTCGCGATGAAGTCGTGGAGCAGATTTACGATATTAAAGAGCGTAGCGCCGATATTTATGAACATTGTATCAGTGTATGCTCCGTGGCAGTTTTAGTTGCAATTAAGAAGAAAATTGACAAGAAAATTATCCATGATTTAGGTGTGGCTTGTCTTTTTCATGATATAGGGTTAAGATATCTTGACTTTGATTATACAAACGTTGACGTGGAGAGTCTTGACGAGAAATCTCTTGCGGAATATCGTAAGCATCCCGTTTACGGCTATTCTTCCCTGGAGAAAGAAACCTGGATTTCCGAAACCGCCAAGAAGATGATTTTAAGACATCATGAAAGACTGGACGGAAGCGGATACCCTCTTCACAGTAAAGATATTGATGAATTAACTCAGATTTTGCAGGTTTCCGATGCTTTTGATGAAATGATTTGCGGAATTGGCTGTTACAGATCGAGAGTATACGAGGCGGTCGAGTATCTTAAGATTGCCAAGGGTGTTCTTTTTAATGAAGACATCGTCAATACGCTTCTTGACTTTACGGCTGTTTATCCTTCGGGAACCGTGGTAATTTTAAGTACCGGTGAGATGGGTATCATCATCAGACAGAATCAGCAGTTCCCGGAGCGTCCGGTTGTCAGAGTTATTAAAGACGTTAAGGGCAACAGCATTGAAGAAGAAAGAATTTGCGACCTTTTGAAGGTTCACAACGTGTATATTGAAAAGGTTCTTTTGTAGTGTAGAATATACTGCAAAGGATAAGCGCAATCTATATAGGAGGAATAAAGATGATTGACATCAAGTTTTTGAGGGAGAACCCTGAAGCGGTTAAAGAAAACATCCGCAAGAAATTTCAGGATGACAAGCTTCCCCTTGTGGACGAGGTAATCGTTCTTGACGAAGAAAGAAGAAAGGCTCAGCAGGAAGCCGACAACATAAAGGCCGAGAAGAATAAACTCTCCAAGCAGATCGGTGCATTGATGGCTCAGGGCAAGAAAGACGAAGCCGAGGAAATCAAGAAGCAGGTTGCTAAGGATGCAGAAAAACTTGCAAATCTTGAAGAAAAACAGAAAGAATATGAAGAAAAAACCACCAAAATCATGATGGTTATTCCTAATATCATCGATCCCAGCGTTCCGATCGGTAAAGACGATTCTGAGAACGTTGAAGTTAAGAGATATGGTGAGCCCGTAGTTCCCGATTACGAAATTCCTTATCATACCGAGATTATGGAGAGATTCAACGGAATCGATATTGATGCTGCAGGTCGTGTTGCAGGTAACGGTTTCTATTATCTCATGGGAGATATCGCAAGACTTCACTCTGCAGTAATCGCTTACGCAAGAGATTTCATGATTGACAGAGGCTTTACTTACTGTGTTCCTCCTTTCATGATTCGTTCAAACGTTGTTACCGGCGTTATGAGTTTTGCAGAGATGGATGCAATGATGTACAAGATTGAAGGTGAAGACCTTTACCTTATCGGTACCAGTGAGCATTCCATGATCGGTAAGTTCATCGATACTATTACCCCCGAAGAGCAGCTTCCTTTAACTCTTACCAGCTACTCACCTTGTTTCAGAAAAGAAAAAGGTGCTCACGGTATTGAGGAACGTGGTGTATACAGAATTCACCAGTTTGAGAAGCAGGAAATGATAGTAGTATGTAAGCCTGAAGATTCCAAGATGTGGTTTGACAAGTTATGGCAGAACACCGTAGATTTGTTCAGATCTATGGATATTCCGGTTCGTACTCTTGAATGTTGTTCCGGAGACCTTGCAGATTTGAAGGTTAAATCTTTCGACGTTGAAGCATGGTCACCCAGACAGAAGAAATACTTTGAAGTCGGTTCTTGCTCTAACTTAGGTGATGCTCAGGCAAGAAGACTTAAAATCAGAATTAAGGACAAAGACGGCAACAAGTACTTTGCTCATACTTTGAATAATACAGTAGTAGCTCCCCCGAGAATGCTTATCGCATTCCTTGAGAACCACTTACAGGCTGACGGAACCGTAACAATTCCCGAAGTTTTACAGCCTTACATGGGTGGCAAGAAGGTTCTCGGTAAATAGGAGCCGGAGGTTAATTTGCATAAGTTTTTACGTTCCATTGGGTTTTCGGATGTTCGTACCCTTGAAGAGCTTCAAAAGTTAATAAAGAAAACAGTTTCGGAAGCCACTGAAACGGAAGTCACTGTTAATACAGACGAAATTCTTTATGCAGATTACAGCTTGGAATTCGGTGAGAACATGGGCCTTACCGTGTGCGGTCAGTTTGATGCACTCGATGAGTTTCACGTAGATTACGTGTATCCTTATATGGTGGCATCTCAAGTCAGCAGTAATGAGCGTTCGATAGTGGAGCGCCACGCGGCCAATGTATCTTATGCCGGAGTATGCGATGATAATAAGATTGGAATTTCCATCATCTATTATCTTCAGAACAGAATTCAGTATATGAAAAGGTCATATGGCGATCCGGATTGTCTTAAAAATGTGCCTGTGTGCCTTTCGGGACTTTCCGAATCGGGTATGATTATGATGCCTCTTCAAAAAGATGAAATCAGTAAGAAAAAAATGTCGCGCGGAGACAAAAAACGTGATAAACTGATTGAGGCTGCGCGTCAGGGTAATGAAGAAGCACTTGAAACTCTTACTCTTGACGACATAGATATGTATTCTACGATTTCAAGGAAAATAAAGAAGAGTGACGTTTATACCATAGTCGACACTTACTTTATGCCTTACGGAGTAGAGACAGATCAGTATTCCGTTCTTGCGGAAATCGCTTCTCTTAAGGAAGTGACCAATACCGTAAGCGGTGAAGCAGTATACCAGATGCTTCTTATGTGTAACGGTATCCCGATTGATATCTGCATAAATAAGAAGGATTTATTCGGTGAACCCGAAGTAGGCCGAAGATTCAAAGGTTCGGTATGGCTTCAGGGTTGGCTTGACTGGCTCTCATAGTTAAATGGATATAACGGGCCCCTCCTAAGGGTCTGTTGCTGGTTCGATTCCGGCTGGGAGCATAAATTTAAACCCCGTTCCGATTGGAGCGGGGTTTTTGTGTGTCTAAATTTAGGTAACAATTTGTAAGTAAATTAATTTAGGTATCAATTTGTAAGCTAAATTATTTGACTACCAAATTGTAAGTTAAAGTCTTATCATCATCAACAATCTTGATGTCACCGACAGGAGCGGAAGCCTCAACCGTAATAGTCTCACCTTTTCTGGTAGCAGTAATGGTTATAGCTTCTTTGCCCTTCTGATTGAAGACAGAAGTTGTTGCAGTTGCGCCATCTTGTAAGCAGTAGATACATACTTCGGGCTTATCTTCAAAATCGTAGTCGGGCTTATCGGTGTGACTTCCGAGACATACGATTGAATTCTCGCGGACGAAGAGAGGAATGCTTAAATAATCGAATTTCTCCGAGTACCAGTTACCGCCTTCTTTAATCTCGCCGGTAAGGAAGTTGGTCCAGCGTCCCTTCGGAAGATAGAATTCACCGATTGAGTCGGGGTTAAATATCGGAGCGACCATTAAGCTGTCGCCGAGCATGTACTGTTTATCAAGATAATGAGTGTTACGGTCTTCGGTAAATTCCATAACCATGGAGCGCATGGTAGGAATTCCTTCGGTTGCGGCCTGGACCGCAGTTTTGTAAAGATAAGGCATCAGGCGGGCTTTCAGCTGAGTGAAATGTCTTACCACATCAACCGCTTCTTCGTCATATACCCACGGAACACGGTAAGAGCTGCTTCCGTGAAGTCTCGAATGTGAAGAAAGAAGACCGAAGGCTGCCCAACGCTTGTAAACATCGGGGGTGGAAGTTGCTTCGAAACCTCCGATGTCGTGACTCCAGAAACCGAAGCCGGACATAAGAAGTGATAATCCACCACGAAGACTTTCTTCCATGGATTCATAATCGGACCAGCAATCGCCACCCCAGTGAACCGGGAACTTCTGGCCGCCTACGGTAGCACTTCTTGCAAAAAGAACGGCATCATCATTACCGCGCTTACGCTTCAAAAGATCGAAAACGCATTTATTGTAAAGATAGGTGTAGTAATTGTGCATCTTCTGCGGGTCGGAGCCGTCGTGCCATACTACATCGGTAGGAATTCTTTCGCCAAAATCTGTCTTGAAGCAGTCAACTCCCATATCAAGCAAAGCTTCGAGTTTGTCTTGGAACCACTTGCAAGCCGCAGGATTGGTAAAGTCTACAAGCGCCATGCCGGCCTGCCACATATCCCACTGCCAGGGGTCACCGTTCTTACGTTTTACAAAATAGCCCTTTTCGCAACCTTCGCGGAACAAAGGAGATTCCTGTCCGATGTAAGGATTAATCCACACGCAGATATTAAGCCCTTTAGCCTTGATACGTTTAAGCATCCCGACGGGATCGGGGAATACTCTGTCATCCCAGATGAAGCTTGACCAATGGAATTCCTTCATCCAGTAGCAGTCGAAGTGGAAGACTCTGAGCGGAATACCGCGGTCCAACATTCCGTCGACGAAACTCATAACCGTCTGCTCGTCGTAGTTGGTGGTAAAAGAAGTCGACAGCCACAATCCGAAAGTCCAAGTGGGCGGAAGTGCAGGCTTACCTGTCAAATCGGTATATCTCTTAACGACTTCTTTCATCGTAGGACCGTTAATCAGGAAGTAATCAAGCTCGTTGCCTTCAACGGTAAAGTTTACTTTAGTAACAAATTCGCTTGCTACTTCAAAAGAAACATTCTCGGGATGATTAACAAGAACGCCGTAACCCTTGTTGGTAAGGTAAAAAGGAATGTTCTTGTAAGAAAGCTGAGTGTTGGTACCGCCGTCTTCGTTCCAAATCTCTACATTCTGACCGTTCTTGACAAAAGAAGTAAATCTCTCGCCGAGACCGTATACCAACTCGCCGACCGAAAGACCCAGACTCTGAGTCATATAAGTATTGGTAGTGTCGCCGTCGGCATCATAAATAAATCCGTGCCAGCCGGTCTTAACACAAGCAAGGTCATTAAAACTCTTGGTGATTACTTCATCGCCGCGCTTGTATAGAAGATAGAAAGGATTCTTTCCGACTTCAAGGGTAAGAGATCCGCTTGAAAGTACGAATTTGTCTTCTTGTTCCTCAATCTCAAGGCAGGATTTGCCGGGAAGATTCAGTTCAAAGTCAGGCCCGTGATGGGTTACACCAAGATGGTGCTTGGTCTGCACTCTGATAACTTCGGGCGCGGGAGAAGAGATAACAACCGTAAGATTGATACCTTCCAAGACATCGCCACGATGACGAATGGGATTGGTGGGAGCACAAATGCTCAAAATATTGTCTTTAACTTCAAAAAAGTGAATTTCTTTGGGTGAAAAAAGTTCTACCCCTTTGGACTTGGTCCAGCAACCGTTATGAAATCTCATAATATTAATCCTTTCTGTATTAAGCCAGAGGCCCGAATATATTGTTTAACCATACACGGCACAAATCTATCCATTGAGCCGCACCCCTATTTATCTCGGTTCGGTTGGGTGACAGTGTGATTTCGTCGGCAAGTCCCAGTCCGTGATCGCCGGATGGGAAAATATGAAGCTCGAAAGGAATGTCCTGCTTTTTCATAGCTTCAGCCAAAAGAAGGGAATTCTCAACCGGAACGCATCCGTCGGGGAAGGTGTGCCAGATGAATGCGGGTGGAGTCTCTTTTGTAATGCGATTCTCTATTGAAAGATATGCAAGCATCTTTTTGTCATCTTTAAGTTCACCCAGGAGATTGTCAAAAGAACCTCTGTGGGCAAAGGGACCGGAAGTGATAACGGGGTAAGCCAAAATCATTCCTGCAGGTTTAAGATAATCCGAAGAAACCTTTAAAACAGAGGTAACTTCTTCGCGAAAATACCCGGTAGCATAGTCTGCTGCCGCATGAGCGCCGGCGGAAGCGCCGTAAATTACGATGCGGTCGGGATCGATGTGATATTCCTCAGCGTGGTCTTTAAAATATTTGACTGCAGCACTTACTTCCAAAAGCTGAGTCGGGTAAGTGGCAGGTGCTACGGAATAATAAATGATAGCTGCGTGATAACCAAAAGAATTAAATTTAAAAGCGATGGACTCGCCTTCTCGGTCAGAAAGAAATTCGTATCCGCCGCCGGGACATATTAAAACCAGTGGCCTTTTGTGAATACAAATCTCGGAAGAATCCTTGAAGAAAAACGTTTCGATGTTTCCGCATCCTTCGTATCCTTCATAGGATATAGGTATAATCTTGTTAATCATTGTAACCCTCGCGATAGTTTAAAAATCGGATTGCATTGACAACCCTTGCGCTACTTCATACAATTATAACATACGATATTCGTAAATGGAGAAATAAATGAATTATATTATTATGGATCTTGAATGGAACCAGTCGGCTACCACCGCAGGTGCCAATCCGGCGATTCCTTTTGAAATAATCGAAATCGGTGCCGTTAAGCTTAACTCAGACAAAGTTATGATTGACGAGTTCAGCGCTCTTATCAAACCGCAGGTTTACAAGACCATGCACTACATGACAGGTAAGCTTGTTCATATTAAGATGGCAGAGCTTAAACACGAGCAGCCGTTTGAAGAAGTAATGGAACGTTTCCTTGAGTGGTGCGGAGAAGATTATGTCTTCGGAACCTGGGGTCCGCTTGATTTGACGGAGCTTCAGCGCAATATGGTTTTCTTTGGCTTCAAGCCTTTTATGAACGGACCGCTTGCTTTTTACGATATTCAAAAGCTTTTCGCAATTGAGTATGGCGAGGGTAAAGAGCGCCGTTCGCTCGAGAGTGCCATTGACTTCCTTAATATAGAGAAGGACATTCCTTTCCACCGTGCATTCAGCGATGCATACTATGCAGCCAAGGCCTTCGCACTTATTAAAAAGAAAGAGACGCTCGAACATATTTCATACGATAACTTCATAGCACCTCCGGACAAGCAGCACGAGGTTCGCGTTAAGTTCTCGGATTATGAGAAATACATCACGCGTACTTTTGCCACCAGAGAAGCTATGCTCTCGGACAAAGAAATTAAGAACGTCAATTGTTACCTCTGCGACAAACCTTCCAAGAAACACACGAAGCTTTTTTCGCCGACAGGTAAGTATTTTCTTTGTATAGCATACTGTGAAGAGCACGGATACATTAAGACAAAGATTCGTGTAAGGAAAAATGACGTGGGAAGGTTCTTTGCGGTTAAGACCAAAAAGGCAGTTTCCGCGGAAGACGCAGAGAGCATTATTTCAAGATATAAGAAACTCAAAGAAGACAAAAAGCCAAAAAAAGGTGCAAAATAACTGTAAATAGCGCTATTACTTGAAATGTAGAGGAAATGTGGTACAATTCTTTCTTGTGGGTATTGGGAAAATGTTTGCTTAGAATGGAGACGACATGGAATCATATTTGGTTTTTAAAGATTTAGCGATTATAGTTATTTTTGCTAAATTGTTCGGAATACTTGCAAGAAAGATTAAAGCACCACAGGTAGTCGGAGAAATAATAGCGGGTCTTATAATAGGACCGAGCTTACTTGGTCTTGTCAATCAAAGCGACTTCCTTGGGCAGATGGCTGAGATTGGTGTAATACTGCTTATGTTCAGTGCGGGACTTGAGACCAATCTTCATGATTTGATTAAGACCGGACTTAAAGCTACACTTATTGCATGTGCGGGTGTTTTTGTTCCTCTTGTAGGCGGCACTGTTTTGTATGGCTGCTTTTACGGTTTTGCTGAAATCGGCTCGCTTGAATTTTTCAAGGCTGTATTTATCGGTGTAATTCTTACTGCGACAAGCGTAAGTATTACTGTTCAGGCACTTCGTGAGATGGGTAAGCTTAAGGGACTCATCGGCACAACAATTTTAAGCGCGGCAATTATCGATGATGTTATCGGTATTATTGTACTTACTGTTGTAATCGGTTTACGAGATGCCAGCTCTAACGCAGGACTGGTGGTTGCCAAGACCGGTTTATTCTTTGTATTTTCAATAGTTGTGGGATTCTTGATTTATAAGATATTCAAGTTTGTAGATTCCAAGTATCCCCACACCAGAAGAATTCCCATCATGGGACTGGCACTTTGCCTTGCCATGGCTTATGTTGCGGAGAAGTATTTTGGTATTGCGGATATTACCGGTGCGTATGTTGCAGGTATTATTCTTTGTAATATAAGAGACTCGGAATACATTGCCGAGAAAATGGATATTAACTCGTATATGCTTTTTGGTCCAATTTTCTTTGCAAGTATCGGACTTAAGACAGATATAAGTGATTTGAATTTGTCAGTACTTGTATTTGCGATTGCTTTTGTGTTTGTGGGTCTTATATGTAAAATTATCGGTTGCGGACTTGTGGCCAAGATTTGTAAATTTACCTGGGCCGATTCGCTTAAAATCGGTGTCGGTATGATGACACGAGGCGAGGTTGCACTTATTGTTTCCCAGAAGGGATTAAGTGTAGGCCTTTTGGAGCCGGTTTATTTTACTGCAGTTATTTTGTTGATTATTGTTTCTTCCATAGCAACTCCTATTGTACTTAAGTTGCTCTATGCGAAGCACCCTCCGAAAGCAGGATTATGAGTATTTTAAATGTAGAAAATCTGACCCACGGTTTTGGGGACAGAGCGATTTTTGATAACGTTTCATTCAGACTTTTAAAAGGTGAACACATCGGACTTATCGGCGCCAACGGCGAAGGTAAGTCCACATTTATGAATATTATTACAGGTAAGCTCATGCCGGATGAAGGCAAGATTGAGTGGGCCAAAAACGTGCGCGTCGGGTATCTTGATCAGCACACAGTTTTAGAAAAGGGAATGTCTATCGAAGACGTGCTTAAATCCGCCTTCGATTTTCTTTTTGAATGGGAAGCCCGCATGAACGAAATCTGCGACAAGATGGGTGACGCTTCCGAGAAAGAACTCGAAGACTACATGGAAGAGCTCGGTACCATTCAGGAACTTTTAGACCAGCACGACTTCTATATGATTGATGCGAAGGTTGAAGAAGTTGCGAGAGCATTAGGTCTTATGGACTTAGGCCTCGATAAGGATGTTACGGAACTTAGCGGCGGTCAGCGTACAAAGGTGCTTCTTGCGAAGTTGCTGCTTCAGAAGCCGGACATTCTACTTCTTGATGAACCTACCAACTACCTTGATAAAGAACACATCGATTGGCTTAAGCGCTATCTTAATGAATATGAGAACGCTTTTATTTTGATATCTCATGATATTCCGTTCCTTAACAGTGTTGTAAATCTTATTTATCACATGGACAATAAGGAACTTAACAGATATGTGGGCGATTACGATAAGTTCCTCGAAGTTTACGAGATGAAGAAGTCTCAGCTTGAAGCCGCTTACAATAAGCAGCAAAAGGAGATTGCTGATTTAAAAGATTTCGTAGCTCGTAACAAAGCGCGCGTTGCCACCCGTAACATGGCAATGTCCCGTCAAAAGAAACTTGATAAGATGGATGTCATCGAGCTTGCGGCAGAAAGACCGAAGCCTGAGTTTAACTTCAAGGAAGCAAGAACTCCCGGAAGATACATATTCGAGACGAAGGATCTGGTAATCGGTTATGATGAGCCTTTGTCCAAGCCTTTGACGATTTCTATGGAAAGAGGACAGAAGATTGTTGTTACCGGTGCAAACGGTATCGGTAAGACCACACTCTTAAAAAGTATCCTCGGTTTGATTCGGCCTATAAGCGGGAGTGTAACTCTCGGCGATTATCTCAGCATCGGATACTTCGAGCAGGAGATGGATCAGAGTATCACCACTACATGTATCGAAGAAATCTGGAACGAGTTTCCGGGATTTTCTCAGTACGAAGTCAGATCTGCTCTTGCAAAGTGCGGACTTACCACCAAACATATCGAATCTTTGGTGAAGGTATTAAGCGGTGGCGAGCAGGCCAAGGTCAGACTTTGTAAACTTATAAACAGAGAAAGTAATATTTTACTTCTCGACGAGCCCACCAACCACCTTGATGTTGATGCGAAGGCGGAACTTAAGAGAGCTCTTCAGGCTTACAAGGGAAGTATACTTATGGTATGTCACGAGCCCGAGTTTTATGAGGGACTTGCGACAGATGTATGGGATGCGGGTAAATGGACCACTAAAGTTTTGTAAAAGAAAGAGGTATTAATGAACGATAATCAGGATTTTACAAAGGGTTCGATACCTAAGAAAATGATTAAATTTATGCTGCCGATCTTAGGTGCGATTGTGCTTCAGGCAATGTACTCGGCAGTCGATCTTATGATAGTGGGAAGATTCGGAAGTACTGCAGGTATTTCAGGTGTTGCGACCGGAAGTAATGTTATGAACCTTTTCACATTCTTCACGGCCAATTTATCTGTCGGCGTGACGGTTCTCATGGGAAGATATCTCGGAGAGGGGAAGGAAGAACGAATCGGTAAGCTTCTCGGTGGTTCGGTTGTGTTCTTCGTAGCACTTTCTTTTGTCTTCTCAATTATCATGTTTGTGTTCGCGCGCCCGATATCTTCACTTATGCAGGCGCCTGCCGAGGCAGCAGACTTAACGGTTCAGTATATCAGAATCTGCGCAGTCGGTTTTGTGTTTGTAGTATTTTACAATTTCATCAGCGCGATTATGAGAGGCCTCGGTAATTCGAAGCTTCCGTTATTATTTGTAGGTATCGCTTGTGTTGTAAACATTATCGGTGACCTTGTACTTGTTGCCGGATTTAAGATGAATGTTGCCGGTGCGGCTATCGCTACGATTTTTGCTCAGGCGGTAAGCGTTATTTTGTCGGCGATTATTATTTTCAGACAGAAGTTTTCTTTTACTATTACAAAGAAAGATTTTAGCCTCAATGAAGAAGTGGGTAAATTCGTTAAAGTCGGATTGCCTCTCGGATTTCAGGAGATTCTTACCAACGGAACGTTTCTTGCGCTTTGTGCTTTTGTAAACAGAATGGGACTGGATTGCTCATCGGGTTACGGCGTTGCGCAGAAGATTCAGTCGTTTGTCATGCTGATACCGCTTGCGATTATGCAGTCGCTTGCTTCCTTTGTCGCTCAGAATGTGGGCGCGGGCAAGGAGCGTCGTGCGAGAAGCGCGCTTCGTTTCTGTATTATCGTAGGATGCAGTGTCGGATTGTTTATTGCGGTGGGAGTTTTCTTCCGCGGTGATATTGCGGCCAAGATTTTCTCGGACGATCCGCTTGTAATAAAGAGAGCGGCAGAGTTCTTGAAAGGCTTTGCGCCCGAGGCTGTTGTTACCTGTATTTTGTTCAGCTTTATGGGTTACTTCAATGCGCATTCGAAGTCACTTTTCGTAATGGGTCAGGGAGTTGTGCAGTCACTTCTTGTAAGACTTCCCGTTTCTTATTACATGAGTACCCGCCCGAACGCTACACTTACAGGTGTCGGTGCGGCTGCCCCCGCGGCTACGGTTTTCGGTATTTTACTCTGCCTCGGATACTATGTAATCCTTCGAAAGAAAAAAGAAATAGTCATAGAGCCGGAATAAGTATATAATTAACGAAATAAGTTTTATTACTCATATAAACGTTTTCACGAGAGGAACATTATGAGAGAGATAAATGTAAGTGTAGTTACGGATAATATTAAAGAGCTGTGCATTAAGGCCAATCACTTTCTTTCGCCGGATATGACGTGTGCGCTTAACAGTGCTTGCGAGGCGGAAGAGTCGGAGCTTGGTAAGATGGTGCTCGGTTCTCTTAAGGAGAATCTTGATATTGCCGCAAGCGATATGATTCCGATTTGTCAGGATACCGGAATGGCTGTGGTGTTTATGAATGTCGGCCAGGAAGTGCACTTTGTGGGCGGTAATCTTGAAGATGCCATCAACGAAGGCGTGCGTCGTGGATATGTGGACGGCTTCTTAAGAAAGTCTGTCGTAAGCGATCCTATTGAGAGAGTGAATACCAAGGACAATACTCCCGCGGTTATTCATTACAATATCGTGCCCGGCGATTCGGTGGAGATTACACTTGCGCCGAAGGGTTTCGGAAGCGAGAACATGAGCAAGGTTTATATGCTTAAGCCCGCCGACGGAATTGAGGGAGTGAAGAATGCTGTGCTCTCGGCTGTTAAGGATGCGGGTCCCAATGCTTGCCCGCCAATGGTTATAGGTGTCGGTATCGGCGGAACTTTTGAAAAGTGCGCGCTCCTTGCCAAGAAAGCTTTAACTCGTCCCGCGGGAGAACATTCCGAGATTCCTTACGTGAAAGCGCTTGAAGAAGAATTGTTAAGACGTATCAATAAAACGGGTATCGGCCCGGGCGGACTCGGCGGCACGCAGACTGCTTTTGCCGTTAACGTTCTTACATATCCCACACATATTGCGGGATTACCTGTTGCCGTAAATATCTGCTGCCACGTGAACAGACACGTGAGCGTTACCATATAGGAGGGGGCTATGGAAAAGAAAATTTCACTTCCCCTTACAGAGGAAATAATCAATGATTTGAAGGCCGGCGATTACGTATATCTTACCGGCACCATTTATACAGCAAGAGATGCGGCTCACAAAAGAATGGATGAGGCATTAAATAACGGAGAGGCTCTTCCCGTAGATATTGTGGGACAGACGATTTACTATATGGGACCCAGTCCTGCGAGAGAAGGTCGCCCCATCGGTTCGGCAGGTCCCACTACCGCAAGCAGAATGGACAAGTACGCGCCGAGACTTTTGGACCTTGGTCTTAAAGGAATGATTGGCAAGGGTCGCAGAAGTGACGCGGTAAGAGATGCGATTGTGCGTAACGGTGCGGTTTATTTTGCAGCCGTAGGCGGAGCGGGCGCTTTGCTTTCTAAGGCTATTGTGTCTTCGGAAGTTGTGGCTTATGACGATCTCGGAACCGAAGCCATCAGAAAGCTTGAAGTTGAAAACTTCCCCGTAATAGTGGTCATTGATAAGACCGGTGCCAATTTATACGATATGGCACAGGAACAATATAACAGGGAGTAGGATTATGAGAATTGCTTTAATGATTCTAAGCGTCATTTTCGTATTTCCCATATATCTTATCAGACTGGCTATATTCGGTAAGAGTAAGAATTGGGAGCGCGAGAAAGCATACGCTTATATACAGAAACGCGCCAAGAAAGCAAATATTCACGGACGGGTAATAGTAGATGTTCACGGAGTAGAGAATCTGCCTGAGAAAGATGGATTTGTTCTTTTTCCGAACCATCAGGGAATGTACGATGTGCTTGTGTTCCTTGATTCCTGCCCCAGACCCTTTGCATTCGTGGCCAAAAAAGAAATTAAGAATGTACCGCTGTTAAAGCAATGCGTTGCGGCGCTTCATTCACTTCTTATGGACAGACACGATTTGAGACAGTCCATGGAAATCATCAAAGAAATGACCAGACGAATTGAGGAAGGCGAGAACTTCCTTATCTTTGCCGAGGGTACCCGCAGTAAAATGGGTAACAAGATGAACGAGATGAAGCCCGGCAGCTTTAAGTGCGCAGTTAAGGCCAAGGCTCCGATTGTTCCTGTTGCGCTTATGGATTGTTTCGTTCCTTTTGACGAAAACTCGATTAAGAAAGTTACGGTCAAAGCATTCTATCTTAAACCCATGTATTACGATGAGTACAAAGACATGAGTACTCAGGAAATTGCGGCAGAAGTTAAGCATCGAATCGAGGAAACCATAGCTGCGAATTCATAAGCAAAAACAAGGGGATTTTTGTTGACCAACATAATCCCCTTTATTATAATAAA
>JAEEGJ010004476.1_pt1 | contig 47044 bp, 39 predicted proteins | sample 8958761 | NCBI WGS metagenome assembly JAEEGJ01 (sample SAMN16246546, study PRJNA631951) | gut metagenome | biome: gut microbiome; feature: rumen; material: RS-attached | host: Bos | place: Iran: Karaj | collected 2018-10
CATCAGGCATTGCTTCAGAGTGCGAGGTACAGGTTGCATATGCGATCGGTGTTGCAAAGCCCGTATCCGTAATGGTAGATACATTTGATACAGGTAAGATCAGCGATGAGAAGATCACTGAGATCGTAAATAAGGTCTTCGATTTAAGACCTGCAGCCATCATCAGAGATCTTGATCTCAGAAGACCGATCTACGCTAAGACAGCAAGCTACGGTCACTTCGGAAGAACAGATATCGAGCTTCCCTGGGAAAAGACAGATAAGGCTGAAGAGATCAAAAAGCTCGCAGGAATCTGATATTAGGACAACATCAGTCTCAAATGCCCGGTCAAAGTCTCAACTTTGGCCGGGCTTATTGTTTTGTCTTTGGATTATTGTTAGCATTTGAAAAAGTTTTCGAAAGAAAAGAAGAAAAGGACATGAAAAAGGACTCTAAGGACGATAAGAAACTCACCCTCACTGTTGCGGACATCGGCAGTGAGATTGAAGATGCAAAGGTTACGTGCATCAAGGTTTTCTGTCCCAGAAAAGCCAATGATTTCGTGTCTTTCCTCTGCGACGGAAGGTTTACCGCAGCAGGCAAGTCAAAGGTCGATATCGTCGAAGGCGGATCTTATATAATCTCCGGAAAAGTCACCGAGTGGAACAACAGGCCCCAGGTTACTTTAAAGAAGATAAAGGTCGACGAAGAAGCGGGTGACACGCTTCTTATTGCTTCATTTCTTGCAGACAACATTTCAGGTCTGGGCAAGACCACGGCAGAAGCATTGGCCGAGAAGTTCGGCAAAGAAATTTTGAAGGTCCTTACAGAGACTCCTGAACTCGCTTCGTCTTCAGTTACGGGATTGTCTTCTTCCAGAGCACTTGCGATATGTGACAAGATAACCGAAGAATATGAGTTCTTTGACCAGGGCCTGGAAGCTAAGCTAATGGGCTTTTCGCAGGCACAGATAAAGCTTCTGAAGAATACGGACAGGCTCGACTGTGAAGAGATAAGGAAGAAGCCGTTTGCTCTTATGGGACACGGTATAGCGGGCTTTGAGATACTTGACCGCATCGCGCTCGGAGAAGGCATGGAGATCACCGCCAAAGAGAGGATCGCTGCGGCTCTTTATCAGGCATGCATGTATCTTCATGAGGACACAAAATCCACGGCTCTTCTGCCTCAGGATGTCAGAAAACGGGCTTTGGAATATGTTAATCTCCGAGAATCCAAGATAACGTCCGAGCAGTTCTCTGCTGTGTTCAGAGACGCGGCTTCGCTTGCAATAGAAGACAAGAAGATAGCCGTATATAAGTACGATAACGGCAAGTGCGCGGTGTGCGATGTGGAAGACACGGATGCACGCTTTGCGACCATGAGTTATTTCGCTTCGGAACTTGCGATTGAGAGACGCATCAACGAGATGCTCAAAACGAAGACCAATCCTCCTTCAAGAGATGAGAGCGACAGGATAATCAAAGAGGTCGCATCAGATCTCGGCATCATTCCCGACAAGTCCCAGCTCGATGCTCTGTACCTTTGCATGTACAGTCCGATAAGCGTTATTACGGGCGGCCCCGGCACAGGCAAGACGACCATCATGGGTGTCCTTGGCGAATACTTCAGAAGGAACAAGATCAGCTGCGTGTTTGCAGCTCCCACAGGAAGAGCAGCAAAGAAACTGTCGGAGGCGAGCGGCACTGAAGCTTCCACAATTCACAGGCTTTTAGGTGTCAGAAAGACTATCAATACAGACGATGAAGAACTTCTTCCTGACGATAAAGCAGGACAGTATAACAGTCTGCTTTTCGTGCACGGAAAAGACAATCCTATAGTGTGCCGTGTTATAGTTATCGACGAGATGTCGATGGTCGATACGATGCTGTTCAGGCACCTTTTAGATGCAGTAGATAAAGGCACTTCTATTATCCTCGTCGGCGACCCTGACCAGCTTCCGTCAGTAGGTTCAGGTGATATCTTAAGAGACCTTTTGTCCTGCGGTTCCGTTCCGAAGATAAGGCTCGATGCTCTGCACAGGCAGGCAGATGACGGCTCCATCGCTGCAAATGCAGAGCTGATTCTTGAAGGTTCTGAGCCTGAGAGAACAGGCGGCGATTTTGAGATAATCAGCTGCAAGACCGAAGAGGAAGCACAGGAGACTATTGCCCGTCTCGTTATGGAGCATAAGGACGAAGATCTTATTTGTCTTACTCCGACCAAAAATGAGAATGTCGCATTGGGTACAGTGCAGCTTAATAGGCTTATCCAGGCATTGGAAGTTAAAGATGAACTCAAGGTTATAAAGCGCGGCCAGAGCCTGACGCTTCATGTCGGCGACAAGGTCATGCAGAATAAAAATGACTATCAGACCGAGTGGATAGATCCTGTGACAGGTGAGGTCCTGCAGGGAATATTCAACGGTGAATTGGGCGTCGTAAGTGATATCGATCCTTTGAAGGGAAGTGTCACTATCACTTTCGATGAAGGCAAGTCGGCGGAGTATAAAGGCAAGCTCTTAGAGAATATCGACCTTGCTTATGCAGTTACGGTACATAAGTCACAGGGCTGCGAATTTGACAGGGTCATAATCGCTCTGGGCAAGATGAATATGCTCCTTTACAAGCGCAGCTTGCTCTATACGGCAGTAACGAGAGGCAAGATGAACGTTACCATCGTAGAGCTCGAAGGAACGCTGGCAAAGTTTTTGAAGGCTCCTAAGGGTGATACCAGGCAGACATGCCTCAAAGACCTTCTGAAGACTGTAGACTTCCGCAGAAATAAGTAATGCGAAGGCTTAGTAACCAAATAATAGATATTCCAAACACAATAAGAGAAGCATTTGAGGGAGCGTTAGATCTTATCCTTCCTTTCAGATGCCTGATCTGCGGGAATGCAGCAGATACAGAAGAACGCTTTGAAAACTACGGGCGAGTCTATAAGGCAGTCTTCGGAAAAGAATCAGAACTTCACATCTGCGGAAAATGCCTGTCTGCCATTAATATTAGCGATGAGGATTTGCGCTGGTTTCTATGTCTTTCGAACCCTGTGGAAAACGATCCGTGCCCCGGTCTTCCTCTGTTCATGCCTTTTCCTTACAAAGGAATTTTGGAAAAGGCGATACCCGGCATTAAGTTCGGCAAAAAGATAGAGCTCGCAAGAATGCTGGGAATCATATTGGGGTCATGTGTGAGAAATGAAGGAATAAGTGCGGATCTGATCGTTCCAATACCGCTGTCGGAGGCAAGATTAGAGGAAAGAGGCTTTAACCAGGCTTACGAGATCGCATACCCTGTTGCAAAGTTAAATAGTATTCCTGTAGCAGATGGGCTTCTTATCAGGGTGAAAGATACGAAGAGGCAGTCACAGATTACTGATACCGGCAAAAGAGCCAGGAACGTAAAGGGTGCATTTTCAGTAAGCGAAAATTGGGATGTGACGGGCCTTCGGGTTATTGTTGTTGATGACGTTGCCACGACAGGCGCAACGCTTCATGAAGCTGCAAAAGTGTTATATAAAGCCGGTGCGTCTAAAGTGCTGTGCGTTGCCTTTGCAGGAAACAGAGTTGTGAGAAATGCGGAGCCGTTCTAAAACGGTCCCTCTAAAAAAGTTAATACTTTTGATGCCGATTTGATGTATCAGAGATTTAGTATGAAATTGAATTCAAATATCTTTGATACCGATTGTTGGGGAACAGTAGGACTTTTTTGAATTAATTGTGTAATTCTGAGGGGGATTATTTATGGGAAAATCCAAGCTTTTAGCATTGGTTATCTGTTTTGCTATTCTGATGTCTGTTTTTACATCCTGTTCGGCGGAAAAGAAAGGACAGAAAATAGTCAAAGCTGATGATCCGTGGTTTGAATCTACAAGATTTAAACTTGAGAAAAATCTCAAGAAGAGTGATGATTATAATCCGTCTTGTGTATGTGCGGGTGATGACAAGATATTTAACATTTACTGCGAATCATATGACGGCTGGGCAACATCTAAAACGATCCTTGATACATATGATGACAGCGGAAATCTGATCGACAGAAAGAATGTTTCTTTAGAGGGCAATTACTGTTTTCAGGAAATCAGTTCTGCCTGTTCTGATCCTGAAGGTAAAAAGCTGAGTTTAACTGTCCGCTATCATTCTCCTGTTGAACGCAGTTATTTTGCTTTTGCTGACATTGACACGGAAACCGGAAAAGTTACGGATGTCTGCGAAATAAAGGCAAAGGATCTGCACTCGATCTCTAAAGCTGTTTTCATAAAAGATTATACGATCTTAGTATCTAATGTCTTTGAAGGAGATTTTCTCGGATATGCAATTTCCTTGTACAAAAATAAGGAATTGGTTGCGAACCTGGATCTGTCAACGATTAAGCTGTTTTATTTATTTGAAGGCTTTTCGTTAGATGAAGAAAACGGTTTGCTTTATGCTGCCGGCTCTGATGAAACTGGCTTTATCACCATGGCTTTCGATGTGAACACGGGGAAGCTTAAGAGTAAGCAAAACGGTTATGATGCAGATGATAAGACTGTCAATCTGGCTGATTTCTCCTCTACGGATAAAGGGGAACTTTGTAAGATCGATTCGCTCGGAAATATCATAAAGCTCGACATTAGTACCATGACACCCAAGACTGTTGTCGACACCGAATGGTATTCGCCATATTTTCCTGCGCCCAGCACAGATGAGTATTACGCTCAAACAAGGATACTTAGCTGCTCTGACGACAGGGTTGTTATACACAATGATGAATCCACTACATACGGAAATGCCTCCTATACAAATTACGAGTATATCAGGGTGCTGAAGAAGGCTGATAAGAATCCTCATGCCGGCAAAACGGTCGTTGAACTTGCGCTGCCTGTCAATTCAGGTATTACCGATTATCTTGCAAGATCGATATATCAATTTAACAAAGAAGACAATGAATACCTTATCAGAGTATGGAACAAGTATAAGACCGGATTTAATCTCGGCAGATCACTCTTTGGCGCCGTAGATGAAGATGAACAGCAGGTATATCAGATGATCCAGGATCTTCGAGGTGATGATGCCCCGGATCTTGTTATAGGCATCCAGAAAAACTATGCAATGCGTGATGATGTCTTTATGGATCTGACAGGTTTTCTCGACTCTGATGTCATGGATAAACAGTTCGGCAATATTATTGAGGCAGGAAGGATCAACGGCAAATTATATTTCCTTCCGGTAACTTTGAAAATAGAAGGACTGGTAACTAATAAAGAGTTGCTGAAAGACGGCGCTGTAGGAATAACTTTTGATGAATACGATAAGCTGATCAAGAATGATATGAACGGCTTCTCGCCTTATGATCATGCGTTTATTCTGGCCTATAACAAACGCTCGTTTATCCTGTCCTGCATAGATACGAAGAAAGCAATTGAAGGAGATAAGATCGAATTCGGAACAGAGCAATTCCGTGCTGCTGTGGAATACGCTAATGAAAACATTCCGTACGAAAATGAAAAGAGCATGCCGGAAAGTTATGATTATGATTACAGCAAGAGGTACAGAGGCGAATGCTATTACGAAAAGATCGATGATTTCCTCGATTATGTCCGTGCATGCCGCACCACTGAAGGACAATATACGATTATCGGAACACCGTCGGTAGATGCTTCCGGTCCCAGATTTACAGCGATCGAGACGATATCGGTATCGGCGACTACAGATGCGAAAGACGGCTGCAGGAAGTTTTTGAATTATCTTTTCTCAGGCTCAGCTTTCGCTCCTTCCGAATGTGAATTCAAGCAGATAGTAACCAATAAAGATGTCATGAATAATAATCTCAAGATCCTTAGTGACATAAATAATAAGGCGGTCAAGAATTATCAGGATTCAAAAGCCAGCAAGGCGATAATCGTACCTATGGAAATTGACACCGCATATGGTGATAAAGAAGCTACGGATAATATGCGTGACAGTTTTATCAATAGCTTGTCTTCGATAACTGTTTATTACTATGAGGATTATGCGATCGTTCAGTTTTTGGATGAGGAACTAAAGCCTTATTTTGCAGGTGACCGCTCTCTTGACGATGCAATTAAGTTTATTAATGACAGAACGACTAAGTATGTAAGGGAGATGTAGTCTGCTGTAAGGAACAAAAGGATCAGCGTTCTCGAAAATGTTTTGGGGATAAAAAGGAAAGGGGGCTGTATGGGAAAAGTCAGATTTTTAGCTGCTGTGCTGGCTGCCGCTATGCTGATGCCATTGTTTACATCGTGCTCGGCATCCGGTAAAAAGGGCGCCAAGGTAGTCAAAACAGATGACCCGTGGTATGAATCTTTCAGAGTCAAGATTGAAAAGGATATACGCGCTGATGAGGAAGAGGATATATCCCAGCTCTGTACAAGCAACGACAAGATCTTTTACCTGTACAGCTTATTTCATAAAACTTATTGCACGACCAGAACAGTTCTTGATGTATATGATCTTGACGGTAATCTCTTGAGCCGTAAGAAAATTACGTGCGAAGATAATGCAAGCATCCATCACATTTATTATCTTGCTTCCGATCCCGATGGGAAAACTCTTAAGGCCGCTGTCGGATATTGTCCCCCGGGAAGCATGATCGATGAAATGTTTATAGACATTGATGTTGAATCTGGAAAAGTATCTAACGCGAAGAAGATCGTGACTAAAGAAGGTGAGAGAGCTTTAGATTCTCATGCTCCTGTACCTGATTACCTTTATAGCGTTGGCGATTATCTGGTAGTTTCTTTTTCAAAGGTTGTTGACTACGTGTTTACTACAGAACTCTTGCTTTATAAGCAAACGGATTATATTGCAAGACTGGACACATCATCAATACAACTTAATGTCCTGCTCGATGGTTTTTCTGTTGATGAATCAAAGGGTTCTATATTTGTGTATGGTTACGAAAAAGGCAGCATCATCAGGATGGAATTCAATCTGAATAACGGCAGTCTGAAGAGCAAGGAGAATGTTCAGACTGGCGGAGATCAGGTTAACATTTGGGAATTCCAGAGAACAAATACCGGCGACATGTTAAGGATCGATTCTCTAGGAAATGTCGTTAAGGCTGATGTTAATACCATGACTACGGAGACGGTGATCGATTCTAACTGGTATACGCCTTATTATTTTCTGCAGGATAGTGAAGAACACATGCTTACTTCTTCTATCTTAAGCTGCAGTGATAAAGGTGCAGTTTTTCTCGATGGCGAATTTAAAACATATGGAAGTGATGTGTTCTTCAATGATGAGTATTTCAGGATCTTAAAGAGGGCTGATAAGAATCCCAATGCCGGCAAAAAGATAATAGAACTTGCTCTGCCTCCGGACTCCGGTTTTTCGGAATACCTTGCGAATACCATACGTGAATTCAACAGAACAGACAATGAATATGTCATAAGGTTATGGGATAAGTATAAGAGCGGTTATGCAACAACGGTGCTCACATATTATGGTATTGACGTAAAAGGCAATAATGATCAGGAAGTCTTTCAGATGATCCAGGATCTTAAATGCGATGATGCGCCGGATCTTGTTATTGATATCCAGAAGAATTATGCGATGAGAGATGATGTTTTCATGGACCTTACGGATTTCCTTGATCCTGAGGTTATGGATATGCAGTACAAAAACATTATCGAGGCAGGAAGGATAGGCGGAAAGCTCTACTTCCTCCCGGTAACGATCGAGATAGAAGGTCTTGTCACAGATAAAGAGCTTTTAAAAGAAGGAGCCGTAGGGATCACTTTCGAAGATTACGAAAAACTGATAAAGGATAAGATGAGTGGTTTCTCACCTTATGATTATCCCGAATCAAAGTTCTATAACAAACGCTCCTTTGTCCTGTCCTGCATTGATACAAAGAGTGCCATTGAAGGTCAGAAAATCGAATTCGGCACTGAGCAGTTCCGTGCTGCTGCAGAATATGCGAAAAACAACATCCAATACAACAATAAAGATGAGATTCCCGATGATTATGTTCACAGCTGGAAAAGATACAGAGGAAAATGTTATTACACAAAGATGGATGATTATCTTAAGTTTGTTCATTCGTGCTACAAATCCAAAGGAAACTATACGATAATCGGAACTCCTTCCGTGGATGCATCCGGTCCGAGATTTGTTGCCCTTGAGACGATATCTGTATCGGCAACTACCGATGTTAAGGAAGGCTGCAGGAAGTTTATTAATTATCTTTTCGCTGGCAAGGCTTATGATTCTGCTGAATGTGAATTCAGGCACATAGTTACCAATAAGGAGATCATGGAGAAAAATATACAGGTTCTTACAAAATGTAATAACGATTCATACGCAATTTATGATAACAGCGTAAAGACCCGTGCCTTAATTCCTGCTCCCGGCGTTGATATGGCAACAGGCGATAAATATGCGACCGATGAGATGGCTCAAAGCTTCCAGGAAAGCCTGGCTTCGATCTCCACATACTATTACGAGGATTACACGATCGTACAGTTTATTGATGAGGAGCTGGCACCTTACTATGCCGGAGACCGTTCTCTTGATGATGCGATCAGGTACATCAATGACAGAGTGACTAAGTATGTGAGGGAGATGTAATTACCCTACAACGCCCAATACTCTCAAAAGGCTTGCCGTGAAGACATAGAGGAAGTCGATGATGCCTGCTGCGAGGACGAGAACGAACCAGACGCGCTTGACGCTGAACTTTCTGTTCTTTCTGAGTTCGTCGTGCAGAGGTGTTGTGATGTTCTTGAAAAGAATGATCTTCTTTTTCGTAAGTCTTCCGACCGTGATCTTTACGATAGAAATACCTCCGTCGCAAAGGAAGGGGAGACCTACGATGAAGTATAAAAGCGGGATCCTGCAGTAGATCAGGAAGAATGCGATGAAGAAGCCGAGGCCCCTTGAACCTGCGTCTCCCATGAGCATCTTTGAGGGATTGAAGTTATAGAGAAGATAAGCAATAACGGAAGGAATGAAGACGATCAATAAAAGGATCGAGTTCCTGTCGGGCAGTGAAAGGCACATGAATCCCATGAGGAATGTCGTAAAGACTGCGAGGATCGAGAGAGTTCCCGAGAGGCCGTCGATTCCGTCTGTGGCGTTTGTTGCATTGATAGATACCACGAAAAGGATTACCGCGAGGATATAGAAAACGATGGGGTGCAGGTCAAAATATGTGCCTGTCATTGCGATATAGACTCTTGTTCCGAAGAAATGGACACAGATGAATGCTCCGATAAGGGAAACGATGAAGTCCAATGCACCCTTTATATATTCGTTCCAGGCATCTTTCGATCTGTCATCAAGCCAGCCTGTGACCATGGCAGCAAGGGTTGCGATAAGTCCCATGCCAAGGCCCGTTACTTCGTTGCCGCTCTCGAAAAAGCCTTTGTCGGAGGTTACGGGGTTATAGAAAAAGCAGAGAATTGCCGAAATAACAAGGAACACCAGCATGAAATAGAAGCCGACACCGGTGGGTTTGCCGATGTTAGCTGCTGCACCCTGGGCGAATTTACGTCCGCGGTCGTGTCCTAATAAGATCTTTTCACCGGGAAGGAACCGGAGAAGGATCATTGTAATGGCAAATGAGGCAACAAGGCCGATCGCCATTTTATATATAAAATACATTCAAGAATGCCTCTCGCTCGTTTTAACGTTTGTATAACAAAAGCATTATATCCTAAGAAAAGGCATAAAAAAATTATCAAATCGTGCAATAAATAGACCGGATAGCCTCGTCAGTATTGGCCAAAATATGTTAATATATCAACTTGTAATTAAGGAGTAACAGATATGGATTACAAAGATTTAATAGCTACAAATTTAAGTGCTTGCACAGGCCTTGATAAGGCTCAGATTGAAGGACTTATCGAGATTCCGCCGAAGCTCGAGCTCGGAGATTATGCTTTCCCTTGCTTCGTTCTGGCAAAGACCCTTCACAAGGCTCCGCCCATGATCGCAAATGAGCTCAAGGACTCTCCCGAGCTCGTAAATGGCTTTGGCGGCGCAGTTACAGTTGATGCAGCAGGCCCTTATATCAATTTCAGGATCGACAGAGGCGTTCTCGCAAAGAGCGTCATCAATGAGATCATCGAAGCAGGCGACCAGTACGGTAACAAGAATATCGGTGAGGGCAAGAACGTCATCATCGAGTTCTCATCTCCTAATATCGCTAAGCCTTTCCACGTAGGTCACGCTTTTACGACGATCCTGGGCAATTCTCTCTCAAATATCTATTCCAGACTCGGCTATAACGTAATCAGATTCAATCACTTGGGCGATTACGGCACACAGTTCGGTAAGCTCATCACCGCTTACAGGCTCTGGGGCGACGAGAAGGCGATGGAAGAAAACCCGATCGATGAGCTTACGAGGATCTATGTAAAGTTCCATGACGAGTGCAAGGTATCTCCTGAGCGCGAAAAGGAACTCGAAGACACAGCAAGAGACAACTTCAGAAAGCTTGAAGAGGGCAAGGAAGAGGAAGTGGCTCTCTGGAAGCGTTTCAGGGACTTGAGCCTTGAGGTTTTCGAGAAGACATATAAGAGAATGGGCATCAAGTTCGATAACTATAACGGCGAGTCTTTCTATTCATCAAGGATCGACTCTGTTGTTAACATGCTCGAGAGCAAGGGCCTTTTGGAAGAGAGCGAAGGCGCAAGAGTCGTTAAGCTCGACGATGAAGGGCTTCCTCCGTGCCTCGTTGTCAAGAGCGACGGTACAACTATCTATGCTTCTAGAGACCTCGCTGCAATTCTCTACAGACACGAGGAATTCAATTTCTACAAGAATATCTATGTAGTAGGACTTCCCCAGCAGCTTCACTTCAAGCAGGTTTTCGCGGTTCTCAAGAAGGCAGGCTATGAGTGCGCTGATGACTGCGTACACGTAGGTTTCGGACTTTTGAAGTTCAAGCCCAAGAAGGATGAGAACGGCAACGAGATCGTTGAGGCTTTCTCAACACGTGCCGGAAACATCATCAAGCTTGACGATTTCCTCGATAAGGCTACTGAAAAGACCGCTGAGATCATCAGAAAGAACAGTGAGCTTAGAGGTGGCGACATGACAGATGAGCAGATCGCCCAGGTTTCCGAAGTCGTCGGACTCGGCGCTGTTTTTTACACATATCTCAAGGCAGGAAGAGAGAAGGATATCCTCTTTGACTGGGATGACATGCTCGATTTCGAAGGCGATACAGCGCCTTACCTTATCTACACTTATGCAAGGATCAAGTCGATCTTGAGAAAAGCAGCAGATCAGGGCATTTCAGCATCTGGCGATTCAGTTTCCGAGCTTACTGCCGAAGACGAATATGCAGTGATCAGAAGCCTTGCAGATTTCAAGGATGCGGTAGTTAAGGCAGCTGAGAGCTATGAGCCTTTCATGATCTCACGTCAGATTGCTCTTATCGCCAGAAACTTCAACCGTTTCTACAACAATTCCAGGATCTTGAACTGCGAGTCTGCTGAGCTCCGCGATGCAAGACTTAAGCTTTGCGAGGCTGTTGCTGACACGATCAAGTCCGGACTCGACATGCTCGGAATCGGCGTCGTTGAGAAGATGTAATTAGAAAGGCAGAACGATGGAGAATACGACTAACAGCTCTGTACCTGATTTTAAGGAACTGAAATACCAGAGGCCCGACCTCGACAAGTTCACCGAGACAGTAAAAGCCGTTAGATTAAGGCTCATGACCGCCAAGACAATAGAAGCGGCCGATGAAGCGATTGGCGAATATGAGATAGCGATAAGCTATTTCGACACCATGTATGCGCTCTGCCAGATCCTCCACGATCTCGATACATCCAACGAGTTCTACAACAAAGAAATAGAGTTCTTCGACGAGGCTTCCGCCAGAGTCCAGGAGCTCTCCTCCGCCGTATTATCAGGCCTTCTGACGGCTCCTTGTGCTGACAGTTTGAAGGTCAAGTACGGCCCCATGATCTTCCGCAAGGCCAAAAACCAGAGGGAGATCATCTCAAGCGAGGTAATAGATGACCTCACAGAGGAATCAAGGCTCGAAAACGAGTACTCCCAGAAGCAGTCCGAAGCTGAGATCCTTTTGGGCAAGAAGACCTTGAATTTAAGCCTGATCCAGCCTTATCTCCAGTCAACTGACAGAAAGATAAGAAGAGAGGCTCATATCGCGCTCGATAAGTACTATATGTCCCGTAAAGAAACTTACGATGTTATCTACGATGACCTCGTAAAGGTAAGGACTGAGGCTGCAAGAAAGCTCGGCTATGAGAACTTTACCGAGCTCGGCTATAAGCGAATGGAGCGTTACGATTACACGAGGGAAGACGTTGCTTCTTTCAGGGAAAATATCAAGAGATATATCGTTCCGCTCACGACTCAGATAAGAAAGCTCCAGAAAGAAAGGCTCGGCGTGGACAAGCTCATGTTCCACGACCTTCCGTGCCTCTTTAAGGAAGGCAATCCCACTCCCGTCGTAAGCAAAGATACTTACGAAGAGGCTGCCGGCAAGTTCTTCAGAAAGATGTTTGGCGCTAACCCTAGCTTTTTCGACATCCTCTCAAGCCACGGATATACGGATCTTTTATCACGTCCGGTTAAGTCCACGGGCGGCTACTGCATGTATCTTGAAGATTACTGCATCCCGTTTATCTTCATGAACGGCAACGGTACTTTCGATGACGTTGCGACAGTTATTCACGAGGGCGGTCACGCTTATGCAGCATTACAGGGCGCTGAATCCTCTCCGTTTGTAGAATGCCTTTCACCGACACTTGAGACATGCGAGATCCACTCTACATCGATGGAATACATGTCTTATCCGTTCATGAACATCTTCTATGGAAAGCAGGCTGAACAGTACTGCGAACTCCACATGACTGACGGTCTTTTGTTTCTGCCTTACGGATGCATGGTCGACGAGTTCCAGCACATCATCTACGACAATCCGAACATGACTCCCAATGAGCGTCACGAGATCTGGAGAATGTTAGAGCAGACATACCAGCCTTACACCGAATACGATGTGAACGACACGCCTTTCCACGCGATGGGCGGCGCCTGGATGAAGAAGGATCACATCTTCACGACACCTTTCTACTATATCGATTACTGCCTCTCGCAGATCTGCGCGTTGGAGCTCTGGGACGAGTCCAGGACAGACCTTAAGGTAGCTTTGGAAAAGTACAATACGCTCTGCCAGTTAGGCGGAAGCGACACATTCTTAAATCTCATAAGCAAATCCGGAATCGAGTCGCCGTTTGACGTCGATGTCATGAAGCGCCTTGCTTACAAGTGTGCGGATTTCCTTAATCTGTGAGGCTTAGATGAAGTTTCCCGAAGAATTCGTAAATGAGATGAATGACTTCTTCTCGCGTTACAAGTATGTACCGCAGGAAGGATTTTACGAGAGCTTCGAAAAGGAGCCTTTGAAGGGAATAAGATTCTCCCGTACGAAAATCAATTCTGAAGATGAAGAAAAGCAGCTTTTAAAGGACCTTGGAGAGGGTGAAAACCCCGTTTCCTGGTGCTCAGGCGGCTATTACATAAATAACGAGACCGGCGGCAAGGAAGCGCTCTATCACGCAGGTGTTTACTATCCGCAGGAGCCTTCTGCGATGCTGCCTGCACAGGTCATGGCAGCAAAGCCCGGCGAGATCGTTCTTGACCTTTGTGCAGCTCCGGGCGGCAAGGCCTGCAGATTGGGCGAAGACATGAAGGGCGGGGGCATCCTCGTCGCAAACGAGATAAGTTTTGACAGGTCAAAAGCTTTGCTTAGAAACATCGAGCGTTCAGGCATCAAAGGCTGCGTAATCCTCAATGAAACGCCCGAAAATATTGCATCAAGGCTCCCTTTGTTTTTCGACAAGATCCTTATCGATGCGCCCTGCTCAGGCGAGGGCATGTTCAGAAGAGACCCGGGTGCTGTTAAGAGCTACATGAATTACGGACCCAAGGTCTGTGTTCCTTTGCAGGAATCGATCCTCGAAGCTGCCCACAAGTGCCTTAAAGACGGCGGTTCGATCGTTTATTCCACATGTACTTTCTGCGTTGACGAAGACGAGAACCAGATCAAGCGCTTTATCGAGCGCCATCCTGAATATTACGTTAAGGCTCATCCTGAGATCATGGGCATCACCCACAACGGTGAAGATTCAATACTGCCGGGCTCAATGAGAATCTGGCCCCACTTATCTGAAGGCGACGGACACTTCTGCGTCCATATCGTTAAGGGCGAGGAAAAAGACCTTAAGTCTGCTTCTGATTATCTGATCAACAGCGAGGTTAAGACCAAGGATAAGAACGTCGAAGCGGCTATGGCTATGCTCGATGAAGTCTTATCAGATAAGGGCAGGGAAGACATCCTTAAGGGTGAATTCATAAGCCACGGAACAGGCGTTTTCCAGATGACTTTTGACGAGAAGCTTTTCAAGGGCTTAAAGGTCGTAAAGACCGGACTTTATGTAGGCGATATCAAGCCTTTGAAGTCGGGAAAGAAAGTTTTCGAGCCCTCAAACAGTATAGCGCTTGCTTTAGACAGGTCTGAGATCCGTGATGATTCATATCTGGGGCTTTCAAGAGACGACGACAGACTCGTTAAGTACTTGAGAGGCGAGACGATATCCGTTACTCCTGAAGACGGCCTTAAATCATCCGGAACCATTCTGGTCGGCATCGGAAACTATCCGCTGGGCTTTGCCAAGATCAACGGACAGACCGCTAAAAATATGTATCCCAAGGCATGGAGGCTTATATGACAGAATTCAAACTCATTCTTGCGACATCCAACAAGGACAAGGCAAAAGAGATAGCTGATATATTATCTGACACTCCGTTTGTCGTTACGACAATGAAGGAAGAGGGTTTTAATCCCGACATCGTTGAAGACGGCAAGACATTTGAAGAAAATGCATTGATAAAGGCACGTGCAGTGCATGCTCTGGCTCCTTCCGCATATGTAATGGCCGATGATTCAGGCCTCTGCATCGATGCGTTAGACGGCGCTCCCGGCATTTATTCGGCAAGATTCTGCGGCGAGGATTCCACATATCCCGAGAAGTTTGCAAAGATCTTCGAGATGCTCAAGGATGTGCCTGAAGATCAGAGAACTGCAAAGTTCGTCTGCAGCATTGCAGTTGTAAGACCTGACGGCTCCGAGTTTACCGTAAGAGGCGAGGTCTGCGGTGTCTTGCACGAAAAGCCCATGGGCGACGGCGGTTTCGGCTACGATCCTATCTTCTATGTGCCTGAGTTCGGCATGACCACAGCCCAGATGACCAAGGATCAGAAGAACGCAATTAGCCATAGAGGCAAAGCATCAAGGGCTATGGCGGAGAAGCTGAAGGCAGAACTCGGTTGAGCCGGAATTTTCGGGCGTTGAACTACTAGATTTATCCCGTGTGCATATTTTGCAGACGAAAAATGAAAAAACGTCTACAAAATGTGCATTTTCAAGCGTTTTTGCACGTTTTGCAGACGAAAATCAGAAAATCGTCTACAAAATCTCAACTAACGGGAACGACCAGTGTTCGATTCAATATAGAGCTTTGTTGATTTCAACAGAATTCAAATGCTTTATATAATAAGCAAATATGAATCTTTTTGCGTTGAAAACACCCCTTAATCGTGTTAATATTGTCAGGCGCGTACAAATGTCCGTCTGTGGAAGTATACTTGGGCGCGAAATTTCATAGAAAGGCCTTGACCTTATGCACCAGGATAATCCCGAATATTTCCTCGTAGATAAAAGAGTTTTACCTGAAGTTTTCATTAAGGTAATGGAAGTTAAGCAGCGCCTTAATACCGGTGAGTCCACTTCGGTCAACGAAGCGGTAAGGAAGACCGGTCTGTCCAGAAGTGCTTACTACAAGTACAAGGATTCCGTATTGCCGTTCTATGAGGCAGCAAGCGGAAAGAAGGTAACACTCCTTCTGTCTGTTGAGAACTTCCAGGGCATATTGTCGGAGATCATCCGAACTATCGCGGAATCCCGCGCAAATATTCTGACTATCAATCAGAATATCCCGATCAACGGTCTGGCTGACATTTCGATCTCTATTGAGACCGTGTCGATGTACGGAACTGTTGACGACATTATCAATGATATCTCTAAGCTCGCCGGTGTGCGCAAGTGCATGGTATTGAGCAGGGAATAACGAAAGGAACACTGAAAGAAATGGCTATTAACATTGCAATTATGGGCTTCGGCACGGTCGGTTCGGGCGTAGCTGAGACTCTGGACATCAATAAGGATGTCATCGCAAAGCGTATCGGAAAAGAGATCAACGTAAAGTACATCCTTGATATCAGGGACTTCCCGGACAGCAGATTTGCAGGTCTCGTAACTCATGACGCTGATGAAGTTTTCTCAAGCGATATTAAGATTGCAGTAGAGACCATAGGCGGCGCAAGGATCGCTTATGAATATACAAAGCGCGCTCTGTCAAAAGGCATCAGCGTAGTAACATCCAACAAGGAACTCGTTTCGACAAAGGGTCCGGAGCTCTTGAAGATCGCAGCGGAAAACAACTGCTGCTATCTCTTTGAGGCTGCAGTCGGCGGCGGTATCCCGATCATCAGACCTCTTTATAAGTGCCTTGCAGCTAACAAGATCACAAAGATCGCAGGCATCGTTAACGGTACGACAAACTACATCCTCTCACAGATGAAGGATGAGGGTTTGGATTTCGTTACGGCTTTAAAGCAGGCGCAGGAAAACGGTTTTGCCGAAGCTAATCCTTCTGCGGATATCGACGGAATCGACGCTCAGAGAAAGCTCTCGATCCTCTCAACGATCGCAAATGACGGAGCTTATATTGCTCCTGAAAATATCAGGGCAGAAGGCATCTCTGCCATCACAACAGACGATATGGCATTTGCAAGGTCTATCGGCTGCGATATCAAGCTTATTGCTTATTTTGAAGCTGATGAAAAGCCTATCGCTTACGTTGCGCCCGCTTTGGTCGACAAGACAAATCTCCTGTTCAACGTAAACGGCGTATTCAATGCGATTATGGTTGACGGAAACAGCCTGGGACGCGCAATGTTCTATGGCCAGGGCGCAGGCACGATGCCTACGGCTTCTGCTGTATGCGGCGACGTTCTTGAGGCTGCAATGGGCAACCCGTCTGAAGCAAGAGCATGGACATCCGAGAGCGTTGAGGTTATGCCTTATGACGAGATCATCGCAGATATCGTTATCAGGGTCGATGACGCTTCTGCAGTTGTCGTTAAGGGTTACAGCTGTGTATACCTTTCAGAGGAAGCTATCCTCGTTAACGGCGTAAAGCACAAGGATATTGCTGAGCTCATAAGTGAGACGGGCGCTAAGTCCTGGATGCACTATCTTAAATAAGTAGATCAATTTTTCGGAGGAATAGTTTAATGAAGGTACTCGTAGTAGGCGGCGGCGGAAGAGAACATGTTATCTGCTGGAAGCTCAAGCAGGATCCCAGGATAACGGAGCTTTACTGTGCTCCCGGTAACGGCGGTATCGCATCTATCGCTACATGCGTAAATATTAAGGCAACAGATATCGACGGTATGGTCGAGTTCGCGAAAAAAGAGCAGTTCGATCTCGTTTTCGTAGCTCCCGACGATCCGCTCGCAATGGGCATGGTCGATAAGCTCGAAGAAGCAGGCCTCAGAGCCTTCGGTCCTAAGGCAAATGCAGCGATCATCGAAGGATCCAAGGCTTTTTCGAAAAAGCTCATGAAGAAATATCAGATCCCTACTGCCAAGTATGAGATCTTCGACGATGAGCAGAAGGCTCTTGATTACCTTGAGACTCAGCCTATGCCTATCGTTATCAAGTGCGATGGTCTTGCATTGGGTAAGGGCGTTATCATTGCCCAGAACCTTGATGAGGCTAAGCAGGCAGTTAAGGACATGATGGAAGACCAGAAGTTCGGTTCTGCAGGTTCCACGATCGTTATCGAAGAGTGCATGACAGGTCCTGAGCTCACAGTCCTCGCTTTCTCTGACGGCAACACCTGTGTTCCTATGGTATCTTCCAGAGACCACAAGAGAGCATACGACCACGACGAAGGCCTTAACACAGGCGGCATGGGCGCTGTTACACCTGGTGCTGACATGACAGACGAGCTTAAGGCCAGAATCCAGAATGAGATAATCACACCTACAGTCGAAGCACTCAAGAAAGAGGGCAGACCTTTTAAGGGCGTTATCTACTTCGGTCTTATGCTTACACCCGAAGGACCTAAGGTCGTCGAATATAACGCACGTTTCGGTGATCCTGAGGCTCAGGCAGTTCTGCCGCTTCTCGAAAACAGCCTTCTCGACATCGTTGATGCAGTAATCGACGGCAAGCTCGACCAGGTCGAGTTCAAGTGGAAGAATAAGTGCTCATGCGTTGTTGTCATGGCATCCGGCGGATATCCGCAGAGCTATGCTAAGGGTTACGAGATCACAGGCATCGATACATGCGGCAAGATCGTTTTCCAGGCAGGCACCGCGCTCAAGGACGGCAAGCTCGTTACATCAGGCGGACGCGTCCTCTGCGTATACGATGAGGCAGATACCCTTGATGAAGCTATCGATGGCGCATACGAAGGCGTTGCCAAGATCTCTTTCAAGGATATGCACTTCCGTCACGACATAGGAAGGACACTCGGTTAATAGATGAGAATAGGTATCTACGGAGGTTCATTCGACCCCGTACATAACGGTCACATAGCAATGGTAAATTCCGCGCTGAAGAGCGGATTCGTTGACCTTGTGATCGTTATTCCTTCTGTCAGAAATAATTTTAAGCTCTACGCAAATAAGCTTCCGCCCCCGTACCGCCTCTGCATGATGCAGGAGACCATAGAAGGTCTTGGCATCAAGGAGTGCTTTGTGAGCGATATCGAGTACGATATCGAAGGCGTAAGCTATACTGCCGTTGTTCTTGAAAAACTTACTTCTGACGCTTATATAAAGGGGTTCCTCACTTCAAACGGTATCAAGAAAAAGAAGGCTGAAGAGAGCCATGAATTCTATTGGATCATGGGCTCTGATACCCTCGGAACATTTGAGACATGGTATAAGCCCGGTGAGATCTTAAAGTATGCGACGCTCCTTGCAGCCGTAAGGCCAGGTGACAGCACGGATGTCGATAAGGCTGCTGATTCGATAAAGAAGAACTTAGGCGGCAAAGTCGAGATCTTTAGATTAGACGGCGTTGACTGTTCTTCATCTGAGATCACAACGACAGGAGACTTTTCAAAGGTCCCAAAGCCCGCCAGAGAGTTCATTGAAAGGCATGCTCTATACACTGAGAATACAAAGCTTTCAGGTGTTTCGGAGGAAGCAAGGAAACAGTTTTTCGAGAGTGCAGTCTGGATGTATAAGTATCTGGGCGCGAAAAGACTCCTTCACACGCTTAATGTAGGTTATCTGTCCGCACACCTGGCAGACGTTTTCGGGTGCGATAAGGATAAGGCCTTGATAGCAGGCGCTCTTCACGACTGCGCGAAAGAACTGCCCGTCGAAAAGCAGTTAGAGCTCGCAAAGAAGTATTCAGGTGACCTGTTCACTGAGAAGAAGCTCCTTCATTCGCCGGCAGGTGCGACATTCGCTAAAGAAGAATTCGGCATAGAAGATAAAGAGATCCTTGATGCCATCTGCTATCACACGACCGGCAGGGGTGACATGAGCATCCTGGAAAAGATAGTTTATCTGGCAGACAAGATCGAGCCTTCCAGAAACTATACGGATCTGACACCCATCAGGGAAGCTGCCGAAAAAGACTTAGACAGCGCCATGCGCATGACGGCAGCCGCTGTAAGGGATAAGTTCGTCTCGCAGGGCAGGGATATCCATCCGCTGACAAAACTAATGATGAAAGATTTAAAGATGTAACACCTCTCTCGCTTAGGTCCTCCGCGCTCGCGATGCTCGCTTGTGCGGAAAACGCTCGAGACGCGTTACTCGCCTTACAATAAATAGAACTAAGACGACGTTATTGTGTTACAATCAAAACATAAACAAAATCCAAGGAGATAAATAATGGACACAAAAGAATTAGCCGCTAAGATCGTTGACATTCTCGATTCAAAGAAGGGAATTGATATTGAGACGATAGACCTGACAGGAAAGACAGTTTTGGCAGATTATTTCGTGCTCGCGAGCGGTAATTCCACCACACAGATAAAGTCTTTGGCAGATGAAGTCGAGTATGTTCTTAAGAAGGACTTCGATATCGTTCCTGACCACATCGAAGGACGCTCAGGCGACAAGTGGATCCTCCTGGATTATAAGGATGTTGTCGTTCATGTAATGGGCAGGGAAGAGCGCCAGAATTATAACATCGAGAAGTTCTGGGAGACCAAGCGCAGGGAAGGCGAAGACTAAACTGTTTTAGTTATTATTTTAAAATAATGTTTGAAACCGGCAGGGATTTTCCTTGTCGGTTTTTGTCGTATTTTGTCGCAAAAAACCGACAAAACCTGGGTGTATGCTTTTCTTATGAACAAGAAAAGCGTAAAGACCAAGATCAAGAAACTGATAACCCCACTGGCATTCGTTCTGGTAATAATCCTGAGTGCCTTCTATAAGTTCGTCCTTAAAGGCAGCGGGGATCTTACCATAAGCGCATTTAAGACTGAAAGGAGCGCAAATGTGACGGAAAGCACCGGCACAACGATGTCTTCTGAAACGGACGGCGTAACCGGACCTTCTGCCACTTCAGAAAAGCCTGTCAAAGCAAAAGAAACCATCCAGCTTATAAGCGTCTATATATGCGGAGAAGTCAATAAACCTGGCATCTACGAAGCTCCCAAAGGCGTAATGCTAAATGACATCATTGAAGATGCGGGAGGCCTTACTGAGGACGCTTCCGTGAATAATATCAACTTCGTCTATCAGATAACAGGCAACATGTCGATCTATATCCCATCTAAATCAGAGATCGAGAAGGGCTTTAACGGCGGTGACATAATAAGGCAGGAAGGCGTATATGTCTGGGGCAATCAGCAGGGCAGCACTTCGGATACCGGAAGCACCGGCATAAGCATAGTCAACATCAATACTGCTACGGTGGATGAACTGAAGAACCTGCCGGGTATCGGAGGGGTGACAGCCCAGGCGATCGTTGATTACAGAGCCAAGAATCCGTTTAAGACGATAGAGGATATCAAGAACGTCACCGGAATAGGCGACTCAAAATATAACAGGATAAAGGATTATATCTGCGTCTGATCAGGTGTAGCCGTAAAGGCCCCTGACACTGACCTCGCCGCTCCTTAAGTCCGCTACGGAACCGTCGTCGAACTTAACCTTGAGGGAGAAGTCTTCGTTGATCTCAATTGCTGTGCCTGAGCGTCCCTCGCTGTTCTCGGCGAGCTGAGGATAAGCCACGATCTTGCTTCCTACAGTGACATTGCTCTTGCGGTAACGGTTAAGATAGTACTCATCGTCAGGCCATCTGTACACGAGATCTCCCATAGATCTGATGAGTTCTGCGGAAAGCTTTGAACGGTCGAAAATCTTTCCTCCGTTTTCGAGCGAGATCGATGTGGCTATCTCAGATAATTCGGCAGGGAAGGAAGTCTCGTTGACATTGATTCCGATGCCGATGATGCAGTTGTCTATAAGCCCGCTTTCAGCCTCAACCGTAACCTCTGTCAGAATGCCGCAGATCTTCTTCCTGTTCATGAGAAGATCGTTTACCCATTTGACCTGTGAGTCGATCCCATAGGCGTTGTAGATCGCGTCAGAGACGGCGATGGCGGTCCAGCTGGTAAGGTTGGATATCTTATCAAAACCTGATTCAGGCTTGAAAAGGTATGAGAGATACACTCCGACGCCCTTGGGGGAGGAAAAGCTCCTGCCGCGCCTGCCTTTTCCGCCTGTCTGGTGGTCGGCGATAACGACCGTTCCGGACGGAGCGCCGTTTCTTGCCATGTCCTTAAGTACATTATTTGTGGAATCCACTGAATCGAAAACATGAACATCGGGTATTACTGCATCAGGAAGAAAGACCGAAACCGAGCCTTTGGTGAGGATATCAGGGCTCTTGGTAAGAAGGTAACCCTTGTTGGTCGATGAGGTTATCTCGTAGCCTTCGTCCCTGAGTGCTTTTACGGCCGAATTGACCGCAGCTCTTGAGACACCGAGCTTACGGCTTATGGCCTCACCGGAGATAAAATCTTCTTCCCAGTAAATAATATTAAGCACGTCATCCTTCAGCATTTTTCAGTCATTCGACCTCACTTTGTACAAGAATTTGGTAAATATATATAACTAATTAACAAAAATAATAACACTTTATGTCGAATGTGCGGTAAAATATATTCGGTAAAGTGCTTAATTTTTGTGAACAAGGGTGAACATGGGTATATATTCGATCGTACTGGGAGTAGTAATGCTACTCAGCATTTTGTCTACTTTTGCGCTCGTACTCTTTTCGAGAAGGGGTGCAAATACACTTGAGATTTTGATGTCCGTCTGCGTCATGATCAGCAACACCGGATACTTCATGCTCTCATGTTCGAGAAACCTTGAAGAAGCTTTGCTTGCCAATACTTTAGCTTATGTTGGCGGAATCTTCCTGCCGCTGCTTATCGTTTATATCCTGATCGACTATTCGGACTCAAAGGTCCCTACATGGTTTTCTGTTGTGATCCTTGTGATAAATATCCTCGTATTTATCTCAATAATGCTCACTGACAGATTTCCGTATTTCTATTCTGCGCTTCAGTTCAATGCCGGCTCGTATTCTCCTTTGATCAAGGAACACGGCCAGATCTATTACATCAGATACATCCTTTTAGCTGTAGAAGTCGGCCTGGCCGCCTTCTTTACGATCCTTACGTATCTTGGCAAGCGCAGCGCTTCTTTCAGGCTCATGGTTACTTATGCCGGCTCACTCTTTTGCGTTATGCTGGTATACCTGGGAACAAGATTTTTTAATCTCAAGATTGAACTTATCCCGTTCTTCTATCTTATCTGCACACTGGTGCTCGATTATGTGGTTGCGAGATCCACGATCTACAACGTTAATTTAAGCGTTCAGGAAAAGATAGACGAGCTCAGCACATTCGGCTACGTTGTTTTCGACAAGCAGTTCAATTTCGTAGGAAGCAACTCCGTGTCCGCAAAGTTCTTCCCTGAAATAGCCAATGCCCGTATCGACTCAAAAATCAACGCAAAAGACTACGCATTAAAGGATCTCCTTAAGTGGGTCGCTAAATGTGCTGAGGAAGCCGATGAGAACAAGAATACACAGGGCAAATTTAAAAAGGCCATCGTAATAAACGACAGAAACCCCAGCGAGAGGAGATATCTGGAGTGCGAACTGAGCTTGATCCATTTTGGTTTCCGCAACCACGTATCAGGCTATCTTGTTGAGATCACAGACGATACAGAGCAGCACAACATGATCGAGTCCATGAGCTTCAAGGGCGAATCCTTAAAGCGTGAGGCTGAGCGTCAGGCTAAGAGAGCCAAATCGATGCAGATGTCCACCATCCTCGGTATGGCGGCCATGATCGAATCCCGTGATAACTCCACAGGCGGTCACATCAACAGAACATCTGCCTGCGTCGCTTTGTTCGTTGAGCATCTCAGAAAATTAGACGACTACAACATGAGTGAAAACTACTGGGATTCCGTTATCAACGCTGCGCCTCTCCATGACCTGGGCAAGATCGCCGTTGATGACGCCATCTTAAGAAAGCCTTCCGGTCTTACTGAAGAAGAATATGAGAAGATGAAGATCCACGCCCAGTACGGCGCGAAGATCATGAGCAAGGTTCTTGAAGACGTTGAAGACAAGGAATTCGTAAGAGTTGCTACCAACGTTGCCCATTATCACCATGAGAAATATAACGGCACCGGCTATCCTGACCAGTTAAGGGGAGAGAGTATCCCGTTCGAAGCAAGGATAATGGCACTTGCAGATGTTTTCGATGCGCTGGCAAGCCGCCGCTACTACAAGGAACCGATGTCTTACGACGAAGCTTTCGAGCTCATCAGACAGGAATTAGGACATCACTTCGACCCGCACCTCGGCCGCATCTTCATCTCTCTGAAGAAAGATATCATTGCGCTCTACGAATCTTTCGAGAACACGGATTACGCAAGATAAAATAAGGGCTGTCTGAGACAGCCTTTTTCATTCTATACTTTGGAAGAACTTATCTATAAGATAGTAATCAGGACAAAGATACTGTCTGATAAAGCGATGGGGAAATAAATATGGTATTTGAGCAATTAAACTTAGATTGGAATGCTGAACCTAACGCTCCGGAAGTGGAGATAACTGTAACCGGAAACGATGTTGTTGTCGAATTCTATTTGAATGCATTTCAATTTGAAGCTTTTAATGAGGGAGATAAAGCGATACTCACATTTCGTGATTGTCTGCAATACAGGTATGGCAGTCCGAACGATGAAGGCTTTTATGATCATTCAAGGTATAAAGCGTTCGGTGTTAAGTGGGGAGAGTTCTATCTTGTTCATGATTCCGACTGGAAGGATAACTTCCCGGAGCCTGTTGCAGTCAGCACACAGCCAACGGATGAGTTAGAACATTATCTGTTCTATTTCCGCGACGGCGCTTTCGAGTGCATTGCTAAGGACTATGAACTTAAAATGATTGGCAATACCTAAAATGAATATGTATTGAGGTATATATCAATGATACAGATGACGAGTTTAAATCCTGGCAGACCAATGAGTCTTGAGGAATATAAAGAATATGAGAAAGAGTATGAAAAGACTCTGATCAAGTCATATGAAGCTTTTCAGGCCACTGGCCATGAATGGTGCTGGTGCCTTGTAGGAAACATTAAGGAGCAGCGTGAATATGGCGAGGAGCATGAGATCAAAAAGGGCACTAAGGCATTCTCTGGTGGTTCCAAAGTGCATATTGCGCCTGTTCAATGGGGCGATGGTGGAGAAAACGTCATTGTTATTGGTGTTCCCAGATATGGCAAGAGCAATATTGAGATCATAATGCGGTCTAAAGATATTGAGAATTACCGGATTAAGAAAGTGTATAAACCCGAGATCTTAAAGCTCATGTGTGCCTCAGAACACTTATGGTGGAATGATACTGATAAAGATAGAGACAGAATCGTAGAGTGGCTTGATTATCTGGCTCCGGAAGAAGCGCGAAAAGAACGGGAAAGAATAGAAGCAGATGATAAAGTGACTAATTATCTTAAGTATCTTGCCGACAGTGAACGCTGGTTTTTCGAATTGGACGAAGATGGATATGCGACTAAGCAGATCGTAATTGATGACAAAGGCTGCCATATGTCATGCTTTGAGGATTGCCTGGCTGAAGGAATTGTAAATCCGTCTGGCTTTGATGACGAAGGAACCTCTCAGCGGATATCAAAAGATGAGTTTTATGATGAGTGGAACAGCCTGCTAAGCAACCACATTGATGCTTGGAATGCCACGAAAACAAAATATCCAATCGGAAGCATTTGTTCAGGAAAGACCAAAGCTTTTTATCCACAAGGACAAATAGTCGAGGGCGATGATTTTATAGGTGTTTGTCAGGTCGAATCTGGTTCGCTGCACGAGATAAAGAGCTATAGCGTTTGTGATTATGATGAAAGTAATATGTGGTTGGTTTTAAAGCCAATATAGGAAGCTGATAGTATATTGTACAGTTATGAATAACTAAGGTAATGGGGAGGCAGAAATGTTTACGGCAGATGGAATAGAAGGAATTGAAGTGCTGTGCGCGAAGATCCCGGATGAATTACAATCGTGGGATGAATTCGGAAATATAGTTGATCTGCATTTCTTTACTGATATTGATGATTTCGGGCAGGATATCAAGTGCTTGGATATTACGCTTACAGACATAGAAAACCGCTATAATATTCTGCTTCATCTCAGGAATGTGAGCGGGAAGGTGTCTTTTGAACCATACAATGGTTTTTATTCAGGATTGGCTATTGAAGAACTGTCGGACAATGGTTACGAGAAGACGAAACGTTTCCATTTTTACTCATATGAGATGGATATAGATACTAATATTTACTGTGAAAAGATAATAGCTGAAATGGTATAAATTTATCTAGAAGTTAATGATGAGGAGGGCTTATGAATTTTAAGTATAATTGTCCCATTTGTAATCGTGGTCAACACTTTGAGGGCTTGTGTTTAAAGTGCAAGGAAGCAAAACGAATCGAAGAAGCCCGTAATCTAACGCCTGAACAGATACAGGAAAGACAGCAGTACCTGATAGAACATTTAGAGGATCTCGAAGACCAGGAAGACATGGCAATGAATTATTTTTGGGATTGTCTTTCTTTGCACGGTGTAATAACAGATGAACTCCAAAGAGCAGCTTTGAATGAAGAGGTCTTTTACCCTTGGGAGATATACTATCATGCGCCCGAAGATGTCAGAGACGGTCTGATAAAGTGCCTGAAGTCTACGGAAAACTCGATGGAGGCATCACATCTTCTGGAGTGCCTTGCAATGCAGGGTGATGATGTTGCTTTGGAAACTCTTTTCGAACTGAAAAAGAATCCTCCCAAGTGGAGAGAAAAGCTTTATGTTGACCCTGATGTCTATGCAGAGTCCGGCGGATGGACATTCGATGAATCAGGAAAGAGACTGGCAATAAATTACAATAAATGCTATGGCGTAGAAAAGAAGGGAACCGGCGATAAAGCTGTTGTTATAGGTAAGACAAGAGAAGACAGATGTCCTCATTGCGGAAGCCTTTTAGTCGATTTAATAAGCATTGACGGTACTGACAAACGTCTGGATTTCCTTGGTGTCCCCGGAAAGATAACGGCAACATGCTGCCCGAGTTGTATTTGCTTTGCCGAAGGTTTCAGCAGATTTAACTTGGACGGTTCCAGCGAAGCATGTTTTCCTTATAAGGGACAATCTGACGATGAAGAAAACTATGTATCAGACGATGACTGCAAAGTGCTCGAAAACAACGGTCTGGAATTAAACGATATGGAAAGTCCTTTGTTTTATAAAGCAAACGATTGGAACGCCGTATCAATCGGAGGTTTCGCACACTGGATTCAGGACTGCCTGATCTCAAAATGTCCTGACTGCGGTAAGCCGATGAGATATCTTGCGCAGCTCAGCTGGGAGACCATTGCGAATGACATGTATGAAGGAACTGTCTATGTCGAAATGTGTCCTGATTGCAAGATCACCTCGATGCATCACCAGCAGACATGATGAAGCTCCGACCTCGTGTTTGTTGGCCTGTCTAATTGTTTGCTTACACTTCTTCGTTGATGATGTTCTTCACCCATTTGTATTTCTTGTAGTGGGCGATTACTACAGGCAGCTTAACGATCTCGTCAAGGTTTAAGATGAAGTAGACGACCATGACGGGCCAGTTAAGGACAAAGGCCGAGATGAATCCCAGGGGCACGATGAATGCCCACATAGTAACGGTGTCGCAGATGAAACCGAACTTCGTGTCGCCGCCTGCTGAGAAGATTCCGCTGATTGTAGTGGAATTAATAGATCTGCCTAAGATGTAATAGCTGCACATCAGGAGCATTATTAAAAGATAATGCTCGGCTGTCTCTGTAAGGTTTACAAAATACAGTACGATGGGTGCGGATGCGGCTGCAATAAGGCCCAGGACGATACCTGAAATAACAGTGATCTTAAGAAGCTTATCGCCGTATTCCTTTGCTTTATCAAGTCTGTTGGCACCAAGCTCGTTGCCGATGATGATGACGCTTCCGCCTGCGATTGCGTAGCAAAGGCACGATACAAGGTCTTTTACGATGGCTGCGATGCCGTTAGCGGCTGCAGCATCAGATCCTAAGTGTCCCATGATTACGGTGATCATGGTAAAGCCGAATCCCCAGAGAAGGGAATTCAAAAGGTAGGGAAGAGTATATTTCGAGAATCTCTGTCTTAAGTTCAGATCCGCATGGAAGATGTTCTTGAACTTAAGCCTGAACTTCGTCTTCACGAGAATGAAGATTATGCACAGGAGGAATCCTGCGCCGTTTGAGATCGTCGTTGCAAGAGCAGCGCCTGCAGAACCCATCTTGGGAGCGCCCAGAAGTCCGAAGATCAATATCGCATTAAGGATGATGTTCATGAATACGATAACGACGCTCGCGATCGTACATTCCTTAACGTATCCGACATTCTTAAGGAGTGTCTCGAAAACAGATGCGAGTGTCATGAATACATACGAAAATGACGCGATCCTGATGTAGGGGATTCCGTTTTCGATGAGTCCGGGCTCGTTCGTAAATACACGCATTACGCCTTCAGGCATGAACATGCCGCAAGAGAAGAAGACGATGATGACGGGTAGTGATAAAGCAAACATGTAGCCGAATACTTTTTCGATGGATTCGTTGTCGCCCTTGCCCCAGTACTGTGCTGCGAACATGGAGCCGCCGGCTGTTATGGTCATGGTAAACAGGGTCAGTACGAGTACGACCTGTGTAGCCAAAGATACTGCTGCCATTGAATCCTGTGAGAGGAAGAGCAGCATAACAGCATCTGATACCGGTACCAATGCAAAAACAAAGTTCTGCAGTGTCATAGGCAGTATCAGAGATATCAGTTTCTTTCTAAAAGATGTTTCCTTTATCTGTTCCATATTTAAATTATCCTATGTTTTCCCAATAAATATAAGCAAGGATAGGCATTTTACTCCGAAAGAAGACAAAAATCAAATGGATTATGGACTTATAAGTGGGTGTTGCTAGGTAAGCTTACTTGGAACCCTGATTTCTGGGCATCATGATCGACAGGGTAAAGGAGCTGTCATCAGATTCAGCCTTGATAATGCCGTTGCAGTTTTCGACAGCGCGTCTTATGTTCATGAGACCGAAGCCGTGATGGTCCTTGTCTTCTTTGGATGTGTAGCCTGATGAAGACATGAGCTTGCCGATGTCGACGTTGCTTTTAGCAGAATTAGTGATCTTGAGTATAAAGAACTTGTCAGTTCTTTTGATGCTGAAATTGATATAAGGATCTTCGCAGGCAGATGCAGCTTCGATAGCGTTATCCAGAGTGTTTGCGAAGATGCTGCACATATCCATAGCCTTTATGTTGAGACCGCCGTCGACAACGCCGTCGAGCGTGAACCTGATGTTCTTTTCTTCCATCTTGTCGGCCTTCATGAAAACGATGAGGTCGAGCATTTCGTCACCGGTAACGTATTTGGGAGACAGGGCGCTGACGTTTCCGAGCATGTCTGCGATATGCGCTTTTGCTTCGTCTGTCTGGCCTTTTTCGAGCATCATCCGGGTAAGAGCGAGGTTGTTCTTAATGTCATGTCTGAAAGCCTTTGTCTCGACCTGCTGCTTTTTGTACTGGCCGATGTATTCGAGCTCAGCAGCAAGGTATGCTTCCTGTGCCTGGTTCTTTTCGCGCAGGGATCTTTCGACTGAGGAAATGATCATGATGACCGGCACCGCAAGTCCTAAGATGACTGTTCCTACTACATAAAAGATGCTGAGGTAATGATATCTCTGCTCCAGCGTTATTACGTCTGAAGACATTTGTGCAGGTATAAAAGGGATAATGACAAAAAGAGCTGCCCACACTGAGAAAAAGACTCTGTAAGGAACACTGATTACATAGAACTTTTTAGGTCTGTAGAAGCCGAAATATACCACCAGGAAAAGTGCCAGCGTGACCACAAAGTTCATTATCGTTATGAACGTCCAGGTGCCGCCGACGCCCAGATGATTTAAGTAAAGATCCATCATGACTTCATCGGTTCCGCCATAAAAGTAGACGGCAGTCATTTGTGAGAGTGTGGCTGTATAGCTGGAAACAAAATACAGGCAGACAGTTGATTCAACAGCTCTTAAAAATTTCTTTTCCTTATAAGCGAAAAGATAAAAGAAGAATGCATAGATAAACAGGCCCACCACCAATATGGTATTGATGTCGAGCAAGATTACTCCATCAGGCAGTTCGCTGAAGAACAGATTGACAAACACATTTGCCAGCAAGGTCAGGACCAGAGGACCGAGTGAAGATAATACAAGCTTTTTGGAAAGTTCTATATAGCGCCCGAGAAAACATGCTGCTACGAGTATGACCAGCAGCATGGAAAGAATCGTTTGGGCATTGCTCAAAAATGCCAACCCTAATCTGAGGATGAATTCCAAGGTTTCAGACATATCAGAAAGCCAGTCCTTCTACATAAGTGTATAAGGCATCCTTAAGAGCCTTTACATTGCTGCGGCTTACGGGAAGGATAACGTCGCCTTCCATGATGACATCGCTTTTGGAGAGCTTTTTAACCTTTGCAAGCGATATCAGATAACCTCGGTGGCTTCTGAAGAAACCGTCGTTCTTGAGCTGTTCTTCGAAGTCTCCGATGTTGTATCTGATGACATGCTCGCCCTGTGTGGTAACGATCCTGACGTTCTGGTTCATGGATTCCAGATAGATAACATCGTTTATGTTGATAAGCAGCTCTTCGCCGTCTTCTTTTATGATCAACTGGCGGCAAGCGCCCTGTTTTTCCTGAACGTATCTGATGACTTCCTTGAGCTTTTCGATGTCGACAGGCTTTGTGAGGTATCTTAATGCGTTGACTTCGTAGCCTTCGATCGCATATTCGACATGACTTGTAAGGAATACGATAAAGACCTTTTCCGATATCGCGCGAAGGCTCTTTGCGAGCGTGATGCCATCTACTGCGGGCATCTCGATATCAAGGAAAAGGATGTCGTAGGGCTGCGCTTTAAAGCTCTCGATGAGCCTGTTGCCATCGTCAAATGTGTCGATGTTGTAATCGACATTGATCAAAAGCTTATCTAGGATGGTCTTAAGTTCCACCCTGTATAATTCTTCGTCATCGCAAATGGCAATACGCACTTTTTATAGCTCCTTTTATATTGCTGTATTGAATTCTAAATAAACATTTAGTGATTCGCAATACCGTTTGCGACAGGAAACATACCATTCACTCCAGTCTTCATATCAGGGCCTTTTCGGATGCTAGAATCGCCCTTGAGTTCAACGAAGAAAGGAATATTGATATGAAGAACTTGTTTAAGCAGATAGGAAAGGCAATAGGTTATTTCGCAGTTTATCTAACATGCATGAACGTTGTAGACCTCATTACAGGATATTTTTGGGGATATAGTAAGGGCGCAGAATTCAAGGCTATGGGCCTGAGCGCAGAGGAAGCAATGGCAGCATTCCAGACAGTCAAAGACGGTTACAAGGGAATCAGCATGCTGATTGGCGCGCTCCTGACACTTTTGGTATTCTTCATCATTGAAAAGGTAAAGAAGACGAGCCTCGCAAAAGAAACCGACATGAAAATGGTTACAGGAAAGCAGCTCGGCTTAACAGTAGTTGGTGCACTAGGCGGAATGTTCTTTATGAACTTCATGCTCAACATTCTCCCGATCCCGAAGGAACTCATCGGCGACCTCTCAAGCGGCATGAGCTCACTCACATCGTATCCCTTCTGGCTCGCGATCATCGTAAATGCGATCCTGATACCGATCTTGGAAGAAGTAGTATTCAGAGGTTATCTTTTCAACAGACTTGGTAAGGCAATGCCCGCAGTAGTCGCAGCGATAATCTCTTCCGTAGTCTTCGGCCTCTGCCACGGCGGTCTCGTATGGGCAATCTGGGCAGGTGTTGTAGGACTCATTATCTGCGTAGTAAGAGTAAAGACAGGTTCCATCATCCCCGGGATGATCTTCCACATCATCATGAATACTTTTGGCATGGTAGTCTCTTATTTCCCAGTGCTCGAAAAGCTGAACAACGCGGGCATGTATGTTCTCACGATCGCAGGCGGAATCCTCCTTGCTGTATACATCGTAGGCATCCTCATGGACAAGGGATCTTCGCAGAATAAGGCTGAGGTAAAGGTAGTGTAAAACACGTTTGGTTGACTTTTTTTCAGGGCTGTCTCATTGCTTCGTCGCGTGAGACAGCCTTTTTGCTGTGTTGACTTCACGTGGTGATATTTTGTAGACGAATATTCGAAAATCGTCTACAAAATGTGCAAATTTAAGCTCTTTTGCTCGTTTTGATGACGAAAAATGAAAAATCGTCTACAAAACGTCGACAGCGGTGAATTAACATCTTGAGAACATTGTTGGGATGATGAAACAGGCTGTTTCACTAATGATACAATTATTCAAACGGTGAAACGGAGATAAGACCTTGCGAAAAGCTTTTCATTTCAACATGGATATACCTGATCCGGATGTGATCTTTTTTGACGGATATTATTATCTGATCACGACGACCATGCATTTCTTTCCGGGTGCCGAGATATTAAGAAGCAAAGATCTTAAGACATGGGAGCATTATTCATATGTGTTCGAAAAGCTCGAGAGCACGCCTTCTCAAAGGCTTGAGGGCGATGGATATATCTATGGCAAGGGAATGTGGGCGCCGACATTAAGACTTCACGACGGAGTGTTCTATGTGGCATTTTCCTCCAACGATATGAACAAGACTTATCTTTTCCGTTCAACTGATCTGAAGGGTCCGTGGAAACGCAATGAAATCAATGGCTTTTACCATGACCTCTCGCTCCTTTTTGACGACGGAAAAGCTTATGTTGTTTATGGCAATACCGATATCCACCTGACCGAATTGAATGAAGATCTGACTGGTCCCAAAGAGGACGGACTTGACCGTGTGATCGTTGATGACGCGGGAAATCCTATGTTGGGCCTTGAGGGCTCACACATTTATAAGATCGGCGGAAAGTACTATCTTTTCATGATCCATTCGCTGCGTGACCGTTGGAGAAGGGTGGAGGCGATGTATACCGCAGACAGCCTTGACGGTGAGTTTATAGGCGGAGATATCTACGATAATGATCTCGGAATAAGAGATTCGGGAATCGCGCAGGGAGGCATTGTAAAAGGTCCTTTGGGCGAGCATCTCATTATGTTCCAAGACAGCGGAGCATTAGGAAGGCTTCCTGTGATCGTTCCTTTCGAGTGGCAGGATGGAAAACCTGTTTTCGATGACGATACAATAGTTGAAGAATGCGAACTTAAAGGCCTTTCAGGCAGCGATGATTTTAAAGACGGTCATAAGGATTTCTGGCAGTTTAATCATGAACCTGACATGAGTCTTATTAAGTTTGAAAACGGTTTCCGCATTACGACTGACAAAGTATGCCAAAATCTTTTCCATGCGAAAAATACCCTGACTCAGAAGATCGAAGGACCTGTCCGTGAGGCTGAAGTTACTATTGATGCTAAAGATCTTAATAACGGTGATCTGGCAGGCCTTTCGGCGTTCCAGGGCGATTATGCTTTCACCGGAATTGCTAAAGATGGTGACAGGTATTATGCCGTAATGCTCAGCAATATCAGTAAGGGCGGCATCTGGGACTTAAGTGAAGATGAAGGCACAGTCGAAGCGAAAGAACTGATTAACAGATCCGAACTCACCGTAAAGGTTATATGTGATTTCATGAACGATACGGCAACCTGCTTTGCCAAGACGGAGGAAGGTTATCTTCAGCTTGGGGAACCCCATCAGTTGAGATTCAGGCTAGATCACTTCACAGGAGCGAGATTTGCGCTGTCATTTTTTTCGATAGCAAAAGCAGGCGGAACAGCTGTTTTCAGGGATTTTAAAGTGAGATAACAGCGGCATCACATCATCTTTCAAGAACTTCAAAACGATATAAGCGGCGGCAGGTACCGGACAGATGAATCGCGAAATGTGATTTCTCTGCCTTATTTGGTGTTCATTTTTCTCAAAATATTCATATATTGTCCATAGGTTTTTTAATCTTTAAATGTGAAAATATAATCATCAGAGGCAATAAGATTCATTTTAAAGGACCTTAACTTTATGGAAGCCGCATCAAACAAAAAGCAGAATGACGACCGTAAGATGGTAATGGTCGATAAAGTACTGCATTTCTTCGGCAGTAATGCATACTCGTTTACTGTCGGAGCGATGGGTTTTGTCCATGCGGTCCTTCTTGCTATCTTCTGGATCGCCGGGGTCGAGCAGCTCGTTCAGTTTAATTTCCTAAGCGTTATCATTTATGCATTCTGTTTTATCTTGTGCAGGACCGGACATATCCTTCCGGTTTATGTCAGCGTTATCCTGGAAGTAACTGCTTATTCTGTCGTGTCCACTTATTTTGTCGGCCTTCGCTGCGGAACGTACTGTTTCCTGTTCTCTATCATTCCGATAATCATCTATTTCGGATGCAGCCTCTTTAAGGGCAAACAGAGATGGAGCGTTATCCTGATGCTCGTTTTGAACTTCGCGACATTTGTGGTTCTTTACTTCAGTTTCTTTTTCCATGAACCCGTTTATCAACTTCCGACTTCAATAACATTGATCCTTGTTGTATTCTCGGCTTTCGCGATGATATTTGCGACTGTCTTTTACAACGCCCTCTATATCTACACGAGCGAAAATACGGTTACTAATCTTGAACTGAAGAATAAGCAGCTCTCGGCAGATGCACATGAAGATGCGCTTACAAATCTTCTCAACAGAAGAGGATTCCTGCCTCTCGTTAAGTCTCTTATGTCCGGCGACAAGATCAGTCATTTCTGCATCGCATTTGGCGACCTGGATGACTTTAAGCGTGTAAACGATTCATACGGCCATGAAGCAGGTGACGAAGTCCTCAAGCATGCAACGATGATGATCAAAGACGAACTCCCCGGCTGTGATATCTGCAGATGGGGCGGCGAGGAATTCGTAATCCTGTTAAGGGACTGCAATATGGCTTCTGCCAAAGGAAAGGTCGAAAGACTCAGGAAAACCATTGAATCCAATCCCACATCATTCTTCGGCAAGCAGATCTTCGTTACAATGACGATAGGTCTTGAAGAGTACAAGGATAACTATAAAGAGCCTGAAGCCCTTATCAAGAAAGCTGATGAGCGCATGTATTACGGCAAGCAGCACGGTAAGAATATGCTCGTGTTTGAGGACGTTGAAGATATAGAAAATCAGGCATGAGCAGAAGATTCGGATAGTCAGGCTTGCAGTGTATCGAAAACGAAGCGTTTTATAGGGTTTTCGATACAGGAGCAGATATTGGTGTATCGACAACAGCGCATTTCCTAGTGTTTTCGATACAATTTCCCTAAATTGTCTCGAAACGGGTCATTTCTTTGGGTTTTCGATACATGCTCAGCGTGCGCTGTATCGAAAAAAGCATGATTTTCAATGATTTCGATACATTTATAATGTCAGCCGCTTGATAGGATTCTGCAAAAACGCCTAATTTATCGCTATCTCGAAAAAATATATTGAAAAACGATAAAAAACTATTGAAAAGCAATTCCTAAACTGCTATTATGTCCCCAACAGAGATAAAACTTTCGGGAGGGGCATATGACTACTTTGGCAGATACTTCTAGAACAACTGAAGTCAATGTTATCGATAATGAGGTCTTGAACTTAGAAGATAGTATTCAAAGGGAATATGCAACTATCGATCGTTCCAGAGTAAGTCCCTTCAGATATTTCTGGCCGTTCCTGGTTTTGTCTCTTGTTGAAGGGTTGGGCGGAATCATTGTTGCCGGTATCGCTGCCTTTTTGAGAGCTTCAAGGGGCGAAGAATATCATGCGATCCATAATACTGAACTGCTCATAATTTTACTGATATTTCTCGCGCTTCATATTTTCGGCGGCATATTTGCCAGATATAAGGCCAGAAAGAAGAACGCTTATCTGGAGCAGATAGAGAACAGCAGGGTAGCTGATCTCAGGAAGTTAGAGAAGAGGGTCATTGAGCTTAAGGCACAGAAAAAAGAACTGCTGGGAGAGGTTCCGGTTGAGCTCCCTGTTGAAACTCCATTTGTTAAGACTCCCATGGAGACTCCCGTTGAAACTCTGCATGTTGAAACTACAATAGACAATAGTGCTATTGATAATACTTTGACTTCTAAAGTGGCTGAATTAAACAAGATCGCAAAAGGAATACAAGACCGTAATATCGAAATTAACAAGATGCGTGTTGAGATTTCGGCCGGAAAAGTAGAATCTATTTATTTTTTCTGGCCGTTTCTCTTAGCCTCTTTTATATTATTCTTTATCCTGAGTACACATTTGCGAATTGCGTTGTATGCTTATTCGGGATATCTCCCGATGATCATTGCAGGTCATGTCTTTTTACTGATCCATATTTTCGGCGGCGCATTTGCAAGAAAGATGAGAGATAGATACAACAAAAGGTTCGATGAAAAGTGCGCATCGATGTATGTGCAGATTTTAAAGTTCCAGGACGAACTGGCAGAATTGGAGATCAGGAAGAAAAGACTTTTAGAAGAACTCAAAGATTTCGATGAAGCAGAATTACTTGAAATCTGAGCAGTTCCATAAGGTGGTATAATAAGTCCGTCCGTAAATTTGCGGGCGGATTTTTATTTGGAATTAGAGACGGGGAATTATGAACTTTAGAAAATTTACGGCACTTATACTTATCGCTGCAATGGCAGGCTCAATGCTCTCGGGTTGTAAGAAGGACGGGGATGCTACAGAATCGTCTATTGATCCTACTGTAACGGTATCAACTGAGACGACCGAAACATCAGAGACAACGACAGAGGCAACCACCAAACCCACAAAACCTACACACGCGCTCGATGAGTATAAGAACGCGGGAGTTAACGAGCTGAATTCAGTGCCGATCCTTATGTATCACAGGATCTACAATATGAAAAACAGCGAGACGAAGTATACCGGCGGCAATGTCGATAAGGACGGATACAACAGAACTTCCGAAGCTTTCGAAAAGGACTTGAGGAGCTTTTACGAGCAGGGCTACCGTATGATGAGGCTTACTGATTTTGTCGACGGCAATATCGATGTCGCATTCGGATACAGCCCCTTGATCCTGACTTTTGATGACGGTATCAATGATGTTGTTATCGAAGGCTGGAACGATGACGGCTCGCCGATATTCCAGACAGGATGTGCAATCGATGTGCTGGAAAAGATCAAGGCCGAGTACCCGGATTACAATGTTACTGCTACATTCTTCCTGAACTGCCAGCTTTTCTGCAACAAGGAAGAAGACGATAAGAAAGTCTTAAAATGGCTTGTCGATAACGGCTATGACATCGGAAATCACACATATAACCACGTTAAGTTAGGCGGAATGAGTCCTGATGATATCGAAAAAGAGGTCGGCAGGATGTATAAGCGCTTGGAAGATATCATTCCGGGCAGATACGTTAATATCATCGCACTGCCTTATGGATCTCCTGAAGGTGCGGCATCAAAGCCCGAGTACGAAAAGATCTTCAGTGGAACATATGAGGGCTTCAGCTACACGACCAAGGCGACTCTTTTATGTGCATGGACAAGATCCTATTCGCCTTTTGTAAGAGATTACAACAAGAGTGCGATAAGAAGGATCAGGGCATACGACAACGGCGGTGTTTATTGGGATATCGAAGATAATTTCAAACAGCTCAACAACGGCAAGAGATACATCTCGGACGGCGATCCTGACACGATCGTTTTCCCGGCACAGGATAATGCGAGCGGTACTTGGCTCAAAGAGACTTATGGTCACAGGACGATAATGTATTAAAATATAGAGAAGTTTTAGGAATGCATTGCTACAGGAATAAGGGTGAAAAGTATGTGGAGTGCAAGACCATTTAATTCAGACAAGCCGGATCCTTTCGGCAGGAATCAGGGTGTGGGCGAGAGACCTCTCTCGGCCGAATCTGCAAAGTGTCCTTCATGTGGATCGAATATCGTCTTCCGTCCGGAAGTCAGGGGTATGGTATGCCGCAACTGCGGTAATATTTACAACGCTTCCACGCTCGAAAAGATGGGCTCTTTGGGCTACACCATCGAGCACGATTACACGAGCGACAGCGAGATCTCCGATGACGACAAGAAGCGTCATGAGATCGTGTGCGACAGCTGCGGTGCCACCATGATAGCCGATGAGCATATGATGTCTACGACATGTCCTTTCTGCGGTTCTCCTGCGATAGTTTCAAGAATGCTGACCCGTGAATTCAAGCCCGATTACATCATTCCGTTTAAGGTAGACAGGCCTACTGCCGAAAAGAATATGAAGCAGTGGATCAAGACCAGAAAGATGACGCAGGCGGGTTTTAAGTCGAAGAGCCGTGTTACCAAGATGATGGCTTTCTATGTACCTTTCTGGATCGTGGACTGCGGTGTCCACTCCGACATGATCGGTACCGGCACCAACTTAGGTGGCAGTGCTGCACAGGAGAGTCACGTCGCTTCAAAAGCTTCGTATTACGTCAAAGGCGTTCCTTTCGATGCTTCCATAAAGATCGCAAACAAGCTCATGGAAGCCATAGAACCTTACGATTACAGCGAGATGGTGCCTTTCAACAACAGATATCTGCAGGGCTTCTGCGCCGAAAAGTATGACCAGGGCCCGTTTGAGATCATGGACAGGTTCATTAAGAGGTTCGACAGGTTTTCAGTTGAACTCCACGAGAAGGTCGCTAAAAAATACGATAAGTATGTTCCGGACCGCGAAAAGACTTTCACATGGATGAGCGATCTTAACATTAAGTACTGTCTTCTTCCTGTGTGGTTCATGACCGTTGAGTTTGACGGCAGGCAGTATCAGTTTGCGGTAAACGGCCAGACAGGTGAAGCGAGCGGCCAGGCGCCGACTACAGAAGCACTCGATGTTTTCTACAGCATTGCAAGGTTTACAAGAAGCAAGCTGATGGCAATACCGATAACTGTTGCTGTGATAATTCCTGCATTGATCTTCCTGATCACGATGTCAATGAATACCGGGCCGTTCTACATGACTCTGTTTATTATTCTGATCATTTTGGAGGCCATTCTTGTTGCCGGAATAATACTGATGTATGTGGTTCGAGGAGTTGCAACCGTCGGCTCTAAAAAGATCCGGGAGAAAGCGGATGCTTCTAATGATTTTGACAAGGACCCGGGCCTTGAAAGATACCTTGATACAACGCGCCGTACGGATCTTAAGGTCCATGCCGTTCCGAAGCGTGTCAGATCTTACTATCTGGACGGAAAAGAAGATAAAGATGATGATTGGCCGGAGATCGATTTCGAGCTCTATTGATAAGCATCGAAAGGTTTTAGCATGTTGATCAGTCTGACAAAAGAGAAAATGGAATGCTTATTTCTGCAGTTCCTGCAGGATGTTTTCAAGCATCCTGAGGTCATAAGCTGCTGCGTAAAAAAGATCGTTATTACCCGTGAGACTTTGGAAGATGCAGGGCGAAAAGCTTTTGAGGCTAGCTTTCACGATCTGTTCAGCGATGTCGACTTGTCTGTAAGAGTCCGTCTGCCCAAAGACGGCTCTGTTACTGCAGAAGAATACACCAAGAGGATCGACCGTTTCGGTGTAACGGAAGATACTGCTCTCGGCTGGATGCTCGTTCCTGAGAACCAGGTTTACAGGATAATCTTCTATAACGGCATGCGTTACGATTTCATATTTGAATTTGAATATTCTGATGACGCATCTCTGACTTTGGAAGATGCGCCGGCGTCCGTAGAAGATAACGCTGCATGGCCTTTCGAAAACATAAACCGCTTTTGGTTTATCCAGCTCCAGGCATTAGGAAAACTATACCGCGGCGACCATCTGATCTCGGCGCATCTGGCAAATCTGAACTGCAACGAGACTTTGGTCATGCAGATGATAATGAGGGATCAGAAGTATGGAACCAATCATCACAGGTATGGATATTCAGAAGATCTGGAATACGTTAAGGATCTTGGAAAAGCTCCATACAAGACAGATGATCAGACATTTAACAGGATCGCTGATCAGATCTTTTCTGCGGCTCTTACTTACGACAGTTTGGTCAAGTATTTCTATCCGGAATACAAGGACAGGAGTAAAGCTTTCTTTGCAATCTGGGACTGGTATGAGTCCTGCAGAAAAGCAGGTAACTGAACTATGAATATCGAATACAGAAAAGCTGAAAAGTCAGATGCCAAAGTGCTCGTTGATATCTACAACGATTCGTTTTACAGCGATTATATTCGCTATGGCGAATGTCCTGCGTATGGAAGAACGATAGAGCAGATGGAGCAGTCGATAGATGATTTTCCTAAATTTCTCATCTTGTGCGATAACAGGCCCGTTGGCTGCATCTCCTGCAAAGAGACCGAAAAGGGAACATATGAAGTCGGTTGTCTTTGCGTGATCCCTGAGTTCCAGGGCAAAGGAATCGGCACAGAAGCCATGAATTTTGCGAAAACACAATATAGTGATTGGAACAGATTTACTCTGGTTACACCTGCTGATAAGACTGAGAACGTCAGATTCTATACGGTAAAGTGCGGCTTTGAGATCAAGTCCGTCGAGATGGATGGAAATGTGGAAGTAGTGAGATTTGTTTTAGAGAGATAAGGTCATTAGCTTTGATTTGTTATAATGAATCAGGTGAACGGGGATAATTCTCAGCAAAGTGATTCAGGATTGAACGGGTGACATGAAAAGCAGCATTTTAAGTTTGGTTATTGTAGATGTCATATGCATCGCTTTTATCGTTTTTACGGTGATAAGCCAGTTCGGCACGAACATTAAAGTCTATGAGCGCGAAAAAGCCTATCCCGTTGAATATGGCAGCTTTGAACACACGCTGTACAGAAGAGGCTATGGAAGTTCCAAAATATATCAGAGCGCGGTCAAGATGCAGCCCGCTGATGATGACATAGACACTTTCTGGGTCGTTGCTGAGGAAGTTTTCGGGACCGAAGACGAGCATGATCTAAAGGATCTTATTAAAGACGGTGATGCAGTCAGGATCAATATCTTTGTCAATCCTGAGACGGGCAAGGTCCTTGGATATACGACAAAGGGAGCTTCGATTCCTGCTATGATCTATTCGAATAACAAGCTGGTTAAATACGGGTCGATAATTATTCCCGCCATTAACGTGTTCGTTATCATCCTTATCGTGATTTCAGAAAAAGTGAAAAAGAAAAATCAGAAGAAGCAGGTGTAAGGCTATGTTGAAAAAGTATGCTGAAGAGATCGAACAGTTCATGCCCATTGTAGTCAGGGAAAGAGAAGATGCCGTCATGCCTACAAGAAGCCAGTTTACGAGGCTCTTGTCGTCTCCTGCTGTAGCGAGAAGAGTACCGGGAATTCCTGAACGCATGAATGAAGACGGGGAATATATCTGCAATGAAAAGGAAGCTGCTATCGTTAAGGAGTTCCTTATGCAGATGTTCAGGATCGATTCTAGGCAGAGCCTTATTGAATATCAGAAAGAACAGTTCAGGAGCAGCGTCGAATATGAGCAGTTCATGACCTTCTGGAAAGGGGCTCCGCTCTTTGATATCAATGAACTTAATCCCAACGGACGCCAGGGCTTTGAGTATATGATCAACCTCGCCAAGCCCTTCTATCCGATGCTTCAGGAAAAGGGCTTCTATGCCTGGGATATCTCTGAATATATCAGCATCTGCAGAACAGCACGCGCCTGCGGAATAATCGATGAGAAAGAGTTCGATGGGATAGTTGACCGCTTTGTGAGAAAGGCCCAGGTCTTCTATCATTCATTTGAAGAATATGCTGTTTCGTATATCTGCGGCGCTATGTATTTTTCAGCAGCGAATTTCAGAGATCAGTCAGGGCTCGGCCAGTTTTTCGAGATCCAGAAAAGGCTTTTGAAAAGTCTTTTCGACGAGAACGGAGACTGGTGCTATTACAAATGGTATGTGCCGGAAGAACGCGAATGGGTAGATGTATATCCCGCAAATTTCGGATGCTGCGTAACGAAAGCTGCACTCGAAAAAGGCATTGAATACATGCAACGTAATAAGCCGTTAGAAGGCAAGCCCGACTGTGGTTGGTGCTTTTTCCACGGTGACGAAACAGACGAATATGCAAACGATCCTGACAATCTGCAGATAGTAAGCATCAATACGGTCTGCAATCTCAAACCCACGGTTCTCGCGTTCCTCGAAGCCCCGATTGGCAGTGCTTACGGCTGGAACGGAGAAGACTGGATGAAGAAAAAGTAATATGACGAATAAAGAAGTATTGCAGATCGCCATGCAGCAGTCTGCAGAAGATATAGGATGCAAAGTTGAGGATTTTCTTGCGGGCGATAACAGGATCGTTCCTTTTAAGCTCGGAGATAATGCCAAGAAGTACTATAAACTCCCGATAGGATGCAATTTCATTTCTTACGGGAATAATGTCGTCGCTGCAGCAATTGATGAGACTTTTGAGATAGCCAAAGAATACATTTCTAAATTTGAGTTCTATCACTGTTTTGAGACTCCCAACATGCGCTGGCTCAACGAAAGGCTGGAACCTTTGGGCTTTACCTCTTGCTTCATGGCTGAATACTATCTGCCTGATCTTAACAGCTTAAAGGAGCTGCCCTGCGAATTTGAGCTCAGGACGCTCGAAAAAGGTGAGTTTGAAGATCTATATGTCCCGGAGTGGGCGAACGCTCTGTGCAGCGACAGGAGGAATTTAGACGTGCTTGCAGTAGGTGCATACGATAACGGTAAACTGATTGGTCTTTCCGGATGCTCTGCCGATGCGGATCAGATGTGGCAGATCGGTGTTGATGTCCTGCCGGAATACAGGCGTAAGGGAATTGCATCAGCTCTTACTTCAAAACTTGAAATAGAGATCCTAAACCGCGGCAAGGTGCCGTTTTACTGCACCGCGTGGTCTAATGTCAGATCCGTCAGGAATGCGGTCAAGAGCAGCCTGATACCGGCCTGGGTAGAGATGACGGTAAAGCCGATATCGGTAGTCGAAGAAATGAATGTGTAGAAGAAGCTGTTTTCACAGACGGATGGTATGATGAAAACGGAAAAGAAATCCTTATTATATGAATCAGTAGTTCGTTATGAAAAATGGGGGTAGGAATATGAAGAAAGTATTGGCAACAATCCTGTCGTTAACTTTTGTGCTGTCATTTGCATCATGTGCGAAGCAGGGAGATGCAAATGAATCTTCGGAAACCACTTCTGTTACGACAACTGTTTCAATGACAACGAAAGCCACGGAACCTTCTGTAACAGATAATTCAAGCTCTGTCGATCTTGGAGAAAACTACTTTAAGGAACCCGGTCCTGATGATATAGTCACCGATGATCAATCAGGCCTTACATACGTTAAGAACCAGCTTCTTATAAGCTGTGAGATGGGAACGCCTGATGTCAAAGCAAAGGTGCAGGAGATATGTGATACGATCGGCGCGGAGATCGTCGGATACATTGAGCTTACGAGCGATTTCCAGATTGAATTCAAGCGCGATATGAGTTACGACGATCTGATGAAAGTTGCAGATGAGCTTAGACAACAATACTACTTCATTCTCGACATCACTCTTAACACTGCTTCCAAAGTAAATTTCGATACTTAATGTAAATCTGAAAGGAACAATCTTTGATCTTAATCTTCGACTATTTTGAAACTGTCGTAAAAACACACTCCATGGATTTTAACCGTGGCCTTAAAGTGCTGTGGGAAAAACACTATAAGGACAAATGTGATTTCGAAGAGATCAAAAATGTTGGCGAAGAGCAGTTCCAGATACTTTTGGATCTCCATAAGAAAGGCTTGGAATACAGATTTGTAGCAGATGAGCTTCCCGAGTATGCAAAAAGGTTCGGCGGCGATGTTGTACCTATGACACCTGATGAAGAAGCTGACTTTCTTTCCCTCTGTAATGAGATGGAAGTAATGCCCGGAATGAAAGATGCTCTGGAGACTTTGCTGAACAAAGGTGTTCCGATGTATATCCTGTCAAACAGCGGTTTTACGGCAGAAGCATTAACCAAAATCCTGGACAGGCTTGGTATCGGAAATTATTTCAAAAAGGTATGGTCCAGCGCTGATTACGGAAGAATCAAACCAGACAGAGGTTTCTTTGACCAGGCAATAGAAACTGCTCTGCGGGATAATCCCGGAAACATAAGGAGCGATATTGTGTTTTTGGGAGATGTTTTCGAGACAGATGTAGCAGGCGCTCATAACGCAGGTATCAATGCAATCTGGTTTGATCATGAAGGCAGAGATGTTGTGTGTGATTATGAATACCGCAAGATAAATAGTGCTTGCGAACTTGTTGAAACATTAATAGGATAGATTATATACAGGGGGATAGGAATTATGGCATCATCAGTTACGGACAAAGTATTTGAAAAGAAAAATACAAGGATCAAGGCGGCTATTAAATTAACGATAAGATACGGCATCTATCTGGCAGTTCTGTACGGAGCTCTGGTTTTGTATGCATATAACAAAGGTGTTGATAATCCTCTCGGATTTGTGAAGTTTTACTGGCCGTTGTTTGTTGGCGTCGCTGTAATCGGGATCATAGTCAATGCGGCAAAGGAAAAAGACGTCAACGTAACCGTCATGAGCAAGTCTGTTGATATTACTGTCGGCGGCGAAAACAGTGTTCATCCGGTAACTGAATTTACTGGACATTTTATTAATGATAAGAAGAAAAAACAGCCGTTTGAACTCATTTTTACGGAAGACGAAAATGATCCTAATAGCATGCATTTTACTCCGCTTCCGGGATTTTCAGCCAGAGAGTTCATGAATATCTGCGATGCCATTATGATCGCGAAAAAAGAACTTGCCGGAGATACTGAATATAAGGCTTTTGAAGGCGATCTTTATGAAAAGAAAAGTAAAGACGGTACTGACGGAAATTTATTTATCCTGCGTCTGTTTACATTTGGTCTTCCTATAAGCTTTTTATCCTTTTGGCTGTTTGGTATTATCTTTAACCATGACCCTTGGCGCTATGCTTTGCCCATGGTCTTGTGCATAATCTTCTTTGTTTATTTTTTAGTTAGATTTATTTCTTACCTTATAGAGACAGGCCCCAGGCCCAAAAAACTGAAGACTTTGAAGTTCTGTAATTCAGGATATGAGATCAACGGAACCTTTTATGCTTATAAGTCTATTGAGACTGTCACGATGACACAGCCTTATCTTACGGGCTTTTCCGGTCTCCACAGAGAATTAACGGTCAAGCTTTTCGATTCCAAAAAGCCGCTGAGATTTTCTCTGGGCAACAGGATCGAAGAGAACGAGTCCGAAGAAGAGCTGGCCAAAGGAAACACCTGCACTTATCCTGCTCTTTATGAGAGGATAAAAACAGATAAGGCTCTCGAAAGAAAATTCAAGTTGTAACCTAAAACTGATTAAGAATACAGATTCCTGACGTGATCGATAAACTTCGATGCTAAAGCGCTCGGGATCTTTTCCTTATCCCATGACAGGATATAGTCAACGTCAACTTCAGGAATGATCTTCTTAACTACTACGTTTGCATCGGCTGAGATATTCTTTGCAACGGAGGCAGGGAAGATCGCTATTCCGATATTCTGGTCAACGAGCTTTGAAGCGTTCGATGAGTGCGCTGTCTTAACTATGAATCTCGGTTCTTTTCCGGTTGGTTCGAACCATGAACGGATCTCTTCTTCTCTTGAGTGACGTGATGAGATGATGAGGTCTGTATCAACCAGGTCTTTGAGTGTTACTGTCTGCTTTTTTGCTTTGGCAAGAGGGTGGGAACCCGGGATAATCGCTGCCCAGGAATCGCTGTAAACCGTGATGCCGTCAAGCTGCTCTGTGTTGAGCGGTGTCATCGTGATGGCGAGCTCCAAAAGCCCGGACTTCATTCTGTATGTGAGATCGTCCACGGTGCCGCACCAGAGGTTATAAGTAACGTTAGGGTATTCTTTCTTAAAAGAAGAAATCCATTCTGCTGCAAGTGAAGGACCGTTACTGTCAACATGTCCTAAGTAAAGAGTTCCGCTTAAGCCTTTCTTTACATCCGTTATCTCTGTTTTCGCGATATCTGCAAGGGCCAGGATCTGTTCGCCTCTTCGCTTTAGAGCGAGGCCTTCAGGCGTTAAGGTAACGTGGCGCTTGCCTCTTACGATAAGAGTGCAACCCAATTCTTCTTCCAGATCCATTAATGCTCTCGAGAGCGGGGGCTGGGATAAGTGCAGACGCTCTGCTGCGCGCGTAATATTACGTTCTTCTGCGACTGTTAAGAAATAACGTATTTGACGTAGATCCATTGTTTTTACCTCCACTTTTCTATCATACTCAAAAGGTATTGTTATACGAAAACGATATGTATTTTATTTCTTGCGGCCATAACGATAGAATATGCCTTGAAATCATACAACGATAGTTTAAACGCATTGAAAACAAATATCAATATCATTTGAGTATGATTTCAAACTTGAGCTCCGGTGGTGGATGAAATGGACTCAGGTGATTGGGAGGAGAATATGAGACCTTACGAAGAAAAGTATGTAAAAGAATGCTATCAGGCAATGCAGGAAGAGCATGATGCATGCGGTATCGGTTTAGTTGTAAACATCGATGGTAAAAAAGAATACCGCACTTTAGACGATGCATTATCCATTGTTGAAAAGTTAGAGCACAGAGCAGGTAAGGACGCTACCGGTGAGGTAGGTGACGGTGTCGGAATCTTAGTCCAGATCTCTCACAAGTTCTTTAAGCCCGCTGCAAAAGAAGCAGGCATCGAAGTAAAGGACGAGGGCGACTACGGTATCGGTATGTTCTTCCTTCCCCAGGATACGAAAAAGCGCACTCTCGCAATGCGCATGTTTAAGGTAATCACAGAAAAGAACGGCCTTAAGGTCATGGGCTGGAGAGAAGTTCCCACAAACCCTGATATCCTTGGCAAGGTCGCAAGAGATGCAATGCCCGTCATCATGCAGTGCTTCGTTGAAAGACCTGCAGGCTGCGAAAAGGGTCTTGCTTTCGACCGTATGCTCTATGTCGCAAGAAGAGAGTTCGAGCAGAGCACGGACGATACATATATTACTTCTTTATCTTCAAGAACTATCGTATATAAGGGCATGTTCCTCGTAGGACAGCTCCGTAAGTTCTATGAGGATCTCCAGAGCAAGGACTATGAGACAGCAATTGCAATGGTCCACTCAAGATTCTCAACAAATACAACACCTTCATGGGAGAGAGCACATCCTTACAGAATGATTGCTCACAACGGTGAGATCAACACGATCAGAGGTAACTTCGACAGAATGCTCGCCCGTGAAGAGACATTGTACAGCCCTTCAATCGAGAACGACGTAGATAAGATCTTCCCGATCATCCATAAGACGGGTTCTGACTCTGCGATGCTCGACAACACGTTGGAGTTCTTCATGATGAAC
>JAEEGJ010004477.1_pt1 | contig 47040 bp, 51 predicted proteins | sample 8958761 | NCBI WGS metagenome assembly JAEEGJ01 (sample SAMN16246546, study PRJNA631951) | gut metagenome | biome: gut microbiome; feature: rumen; material: RS-attached | host: Bos | place: Iran: Karaj | collected 2018-10
CTGCCAGCCGTATTGAATAATCGTTCATGTATCTTCTGTCTCCTTTCCGTGGGTATCTACAGTATAAGATCCGACCGGCGAAGAACCTGTCGAGACGGGGGAGACAAAAAAATAAATCCAAATCCTGCGGCCCCGATCCTGCCCGCATTGACAAATCCCGCGCCGCTTGCTAAAATGGGAGCGTCAGCCCCACTCATCGTAAAGGAGCCATTTTATGCGCATTCTCTACAATTCCCGCGATTCGGAGTATAAGCGGCCCTTCGGAACGCTGACCGAGGACCAGACCTGCACGATCCGCATCCGCATCCCCGCCGAGCTTGAATGCCGGGGGGTCCAGCTCGTTTTGGAGCACGAGGACGGCAGACCCTTTCGCGAATTCCGTCTGGTCTGGGCCGGGCAGGACGCGGACTACCATATCTTCAAATGCGATTTCTCCATTCAGGCCCGCGGCCTGTATTTCTACTGGTTCCGCGTCACCGGCAAGACCGGCCCCTTCCGTCTCTTTCGCTGCGGCGACGATACCAACATGGAGGACGGGGACCGCTGGCAGCTTTCCGTCGTGCCTGCGGACTTCACGGTCCCGGCTGCCTTCCGGGGCAGGGTCATGTATCAGATCTTTCCGGACCGGTTTTGCCGGGCCGGGGACTGCGACGCATCGGAAAAGCTCAAGCCCTGGACCCTGCGCGAAGACTGGGGCGGCACGCCCGAATACCGTCCGGACCCCAAAACCGGGGAGGTCCTCTGCAACGATTTCTTCGGCGGCAATTTCCGCGGCATCGCCTCGAAGCTGGATTATCTGAAGGATCTCGGCGTGGAGCTTCTCTATCTCAACCCGATCTCGATGGCCTTCTCCAACCACCGCTATGACACCGCCGACTACAAGCGCCCCGATCCGCTGCTCGGCACCGAGGAGGACTTCCGCGCCCTCTGCGATGCGGCCCACGCCCGGGGCATGCGCGTGATCCTGGACGGGGTCTACTCCCATACCGGGAGCAATTCGGTGTATTTCGACAAAAACGGCGTCTTCGGAACCGGAGCCTGCTCCGCCGGAACCGCCTCGCCCTACTATTCGTGGTACCGCTTCCGCCGCTTCCCCGATGATTACGAATGCTGGTGGAACTTCCCCACGCTCCCGAACGTCACAGAGACCGAGGAGAGCTTTCAGGACTTCATCATCCGAGACGAGGATTCCGTGATCGCCCACTGGCTGCGCCTCGGCGCGGACGGCTTCCGCCTGGACGTGGCGGACGAGCTGCCGGATTCGTTTATCCTGAACTTCAAGCGCGGCCTGCGCGCCCGGAAGCCGGACGGCTTTCTGATGGGCGAGGTCTGGGAGGACGCCTCCAACAAGACCGCCTACTCCGTCCGCCGCCGCTATTTCGTGGACGGCGAGCTCGATTCCGTGATGAACTACCCCTGGCGGACAGCCATTTTGCGCTATCTGCGCGCAGAGGACGACGGCGCAGCCCTGGGCGAGACCGTGATGACCATCGCGGAAAACTATCCGCCCCAGGTCCTCCAGGCCGTGATGAACGCCCTCTCCACCCACGATACCCCCCGCGCCCTGACCCTGCTGCACGGCGACTGCCCCGAGACGCGCGAGGCGCAGGCGAGCTTCCGCCTGACGCCCGACGAGCGGGAGGCTGCCTTTGAAAAGCTCCGCGCAGCCGCCTTTTTGCAGTATACCCTGCCCGGAAACCCCTGCCTCTACTACGGCGACGAGGCCGGCATGGAGGGCTGCAAGGACCCCTTCAACCGGGCCTGCTACCCCTGGGGTCAGGCGGACGAGCGGTTTTTGAACCTCTTCCGCAGTCTCGGAAGACTGAAGCGCGAAACCCCTGCCCTGCGCGCCGGAGACGTCCGCGTGATGCGCGCCGGCGGCGGCGTCTTCGCCTTCCGCCGGAGCCTCCGGCCCGCCGACGACCTGCCGACGGAAACGGTCGTGTGTTATGTCAACCGTTCAGGCGGCCCGATCTTCGTCCCGGCCCGCCACGCCCTGCTGGCGCAGAACGCGTCCCGCACGGACGGCGGCTTCGAGCTTTCCCCCGGCGGCTTCGGCTGCTTCGCGGAATAAGCCTGCCTTCAAATTCTCCATTCTCCATTCTCAATTCTCAATTTCAATTCTCCATTCCCCCGCTCCGGGAGGTGTTTTCATGCGAAAAACCGGTTGGATCGCTCTGATTTCCGGGGCGGTCCTGAGCATCGCGCTCTTTCTGGTCCGGCAGACCCGCTGGTACGCGGTCCAGCGTTCCGGCGAGCTGTCCGACTTTGCCCAGACCGTCAATTCCGCCTTCTGGGCTGCCCTGATCACGACGGTCTTCGGTCTCGTCCTTCTGCTTCTGACCCTGCGCCGCCGCAAACCGCAGGAGGTGGAGCGCCCCGCTCCGCTGGAGATCACCTGGATCTGCCCCTACTGCGGCGGAAAGAACACCGAGGGCGACGAGACCTGCAAGCGCTGCGGCACGCCCAAATACCGCCCGCCCGAGCTTTGGACCTGCGGCTGGTGCGGGACGGAAAACCCTGAAACCGAGGGCGTCTGCGCCCGCTGCCACGCGCCGCGCAGCGCTGCGGTCCGGGCCTGGACCTGCCCCCACTGCGGCTCCCAGAGCCCTGTCACCGCCGAGACCTGCGTCGTCTGCGACGCGGCGCGTCCGCAGGTCGTCCCCACCTGGCGCTGCCGCGCCTGCGGTTCTCTGAACCCGGAAAACGCCGTCCGCTGCCAGGTCTGCAAGGCGCCCCGCGCTGCCGAAACCTGGGCCTGCCCCACCTGCGGGACCCGTAACCCGCAGAAGCTGGACCGCTGCTTCGTCTGCCGTACCCGCCGCCCCGAATGATCCGTATCTTTGAAATGGAGGAACCCCGAATGAAAAAGCTGCTTGCCTGCCTGCTCCCCCTCTGCCTGCTGGCGGCGATGCTCTGCGGCTGCACCAGCACCGGCGAGACGCCGTCCGCTGCGCCCGCGGCCCCGGCCCCGTCCGCGTCCGCCCCGGCATCCAGTCTTCCCGTCCCGGAATCGAGCCTTCCCGTCCCGGAATCGACCGAGGCCCCTGCAGCCACGGAGCCGGTCGTCGAGGTCCCGGAGGACCTGCACCCCATGCTCTTCCGCGTCACCGGCGAGGGCGGGCAGGAGATGTATCTGTTCGGCACGATCCACGTTGGGGACGAGCGCAACGCCGCCGCCCTTTCGCTGATCGCGCCGACGCTGGACGAATGCGACGCCCTGGCCGTGGAGTTCGACGTCCTGGCCTTTGAGGAAGATATGAGCGCCGCGTCGGAGATGATGATGCAGTTCCTCCTGCTCGACGGCACCACGGCGGAGGACCATATGCCTGCCGAGACCTACCGCGCCGCTGCGGATCTGCTGGAGAAGGCCGGCCTCATGCCGAATATCATGAAGCAGTTCAACCTCGGCATGTGGGCCCAGCTCGTGGAGCAGGCCGCCCTGATGACGGAAAGCGACCTGAGCGCGGAATACGCCATGGACACCTATCTGATCCGCCATGCCTACGATCGTCAGATCGAGGTCCGGGACGTTGAATCCGCCGCCTTCCAGTACGGGATGCTCGCGGGCTTCTCCGATGAGCTCGATCTGCTTCTGATCCGCAGCACCCTGGACAATCTGGACGGCTACGGCGCGCAGATCTCCGAGCTCTACGAGGCCTGGTGCAGCGGCGACTATGACGCCATCCAGGCCCTGAACGAAACGGAAACGGAGGACGGGGAATACACCGAGGAGGAGCTGGCGCTCCTGGAGGACTATCAGCGCCGGATGCTCGACGACCGCAACCTAGGCATGCGTGACCGCGCCGTGGAATGGATGCAGGCGGGGGACCGGGTCTTCTTTGCCGTCGGCGCAGGCCACCTGGTCGGGGACGGCGGTCTCGTCAGCCTGCTGCGCGCGGCGGGCTACGAGGTGGAGCAGGTGAGCGGAGACTGATACGCGGAACGGGATCGGGAATCGCGCTGTTTCTTCCCTAAAATTCTTCTTGCTTTTTCCGGAAGCCTATGGTATAAAAAGACCGAGAGGGCTTTGTATGCCCGAATCAATCATGAAAAGGAGACGAATGAACTATGAAACGCATCATTTCCCTGATTCTCGTTGCGCTGCTTGTTGCGGCCCTGTTTGTCGGCTGCTCCAAGTCCGACCCCGTCGGCACCTACAAGATCGACATGGACAGCATGATCGAGGCGATGAAGAAAGAGTCCGGCGAACTCAAGGATAAGTCCAATGAGGAAATCAAGGACCTCCTGAAGCAGACCGGCATGAGCGAAGACGCCTTCGGCCTTGAGATCAAGGACGACGGCAAATTCACCCTGGAATACGCCGGAGAGAAGGAAGAAGGCACCTGGAAGCTGGACGGCTCCAAGATTACCCTGACCGTTGACAACGATCCCCTTGAGTGCGACTATGAAGACGGCAAGATCACCATGGATATGGGTGGCACGACGCTGGTCTTCGTCAAGAAGTAATCCCACGCAACCGTAATAAACCGGGCCGGAGGGAAACCTCCGGCCCGAATAAAATAACGAAAGGAATCAAAGGAATCAAATGAAGAAGATTTTGGCACTCACCCTGGTTCTCGTCCTCGTTCTGGCGGCCTTCGTCGGCTGCAAGAAGACCGACGCGACCGACAAGAACGCGCAGAAGACCACCGCAGCGCCCGTCTCCGACGGCATCGTCGGCTGGTACAAGGCCGAAACCGTCAACGGCATGAGCTTCACCGAATGGATGGCCTCCATGTTCGGCGGCCTGGCCGGAGAAGACGAGACCGCTCCCGCCATGTCCGAGGAGGAGCTGAAGGAGAAGCTCACCTCGCTTGGCATCGATCTGGACAATTTCATGTCCATTGAGCTCCTGGAAGACGGCACCGCCGTCATGTCCTCGATGGGCATCGCTTCCAAGGGCACCTGGACCCAGGACGGCGAGAACGTCACCGTTACCACCAGTGACGGCACCGAGCAGAAGGGCACCTTTGACGGCAGCCGTCTGACCCTGAAGGCAAGCTCCGAGCTGATGGAAACGACCGTCGTCTTCGTCAAGGCGCAGAAGCCCGCCGAGCCCGAGGTCGATCCCGAGCTGCTGAACAACGATCCGAACAACATCGTCGGTATCTACCACGTGAGCAAGATCAACGGCCAGACCCTTGAGGAGTACGTGGCGGACGCAGCCAAGGAGCGCGGCGTCGAGGTGGAAACCTACCTCGCGCAGAACGGCATCGAGCTTGACAACTATATGCCCATGACCGTCCGCAGCGACAACACGGTTGAGATCAAGGCGTTCGCCATCAAGATGACCGGCACCTGGGCGCTGGACGGCGAGACCCTGACCATCACCATGGATCAGGACGGCGAGTCCCAGACCACCACCGGCACCTTTGCCAACGGCGAGATTGTCATCGGCGAAGCGGATCAGTTGATCACCTACGTCAAGGGCTGATCCCTGTCACGTCCCCGGCAAAGCATTTGAAACAGGCTCCCCGCACGGCAGTTTTCCGTGCAGGGAGCCGCTTTTATCCGCAGACCTCCAGCATATGACCGATGAAGATGCCGTAGCCCCGCGTCGGGTCGCCGATCAGCACGTGGGTCACCGCGCCGACCAGCCTGCCGTTTTGCAGGATCGGGGACCCGCTCATGCCCTGGACGATCCCGCCCGTGGCGGCAAGCAGCTCCGGGTCCGTGACCCGCAGACGCAGATCCCGGCCCTCCTCGCCTGCAAAGGACAGGGCCTCGATCTCCACCGCGCAGCGGCGGATCTCGCTGCCGGAGACGTTGCACAGCAGCTCCGCCGGTCCGGTCGTGACCTCGCCGGGCTCAGCCGCCGGGACGGCGACCCCGTCCCAAACGGCCTCGGCGTGACCGAAGACGCCGCAGTCCGAGTTCTCCTCCACGCGCCCAAGGGCCTCGCCCGTGTCCACGGCGCCGCGCAGCTCGCCGGGGCAGCCCGCCTCGCCGCGCCGGACCGAGACCACCTCTGTCCGCGTTGCCGTGCCGCCGAGGATCTCCAGCGTCCGCTCCCCGCCGCCGCTCACGCCGTGACCCAGCGCGCCGAAGGCTCCGGTCTGCGGGTCGTAGAAGGTCACCGTGCCCAGCCCCTCGATCCGATCCTGCACGTATACGCCGAGCCGCCAGCCCGTCTCCGTGCTGACCGGGCGGACCGTGAAGCTCATGTCCTTTTCCCCGCGCCGGACGCGGAGGATCAGGTCCGCGCCGTGTCCCGCTGCGATGCGGCTGCGCAGGGTCTCCGCGCTGTCCAGCTCCGCGCCGTCCACGGAAACGATCCGGTCCCCGACCTTCAGTCCGGCCTCGCGCGCGGGCGCCGCGTCTGCGTCAAAGCGGACCACGTAGACCCCGTCGAGCCGCAGGGCCAGTCCGACGGTCTGGCCCACCGGGATCAGGTCCTGCGCCGCCGCCGGGAACAGGAGAACCGGCAGCAGCAGAAGCGCAGCCATGATCGCCAATATCCGTTTTCGCATCCAATCCCTCCAATCATCAGGTGCTGCTCTTAATATGGACGGATCTGCGAAAAAAACACTGGCGGGTTTTCCTCAAACCGTCAGGATTTGACAGTCAACTGCACATAAACGCCGGAGAATCGGAAAAAATACCATTAAAATAGAGCTAATCTGCATCAACGGGAAAAGTGGAGCTTGACATCAGGTGTTTTGCTCTGTATAGTATAAGCAGGAATTGAATTTTCATACTGAAAGAAAAGGAGGTGTTTCCATGTCTGCAAGCATCAAGGAGGCTGTGGACGCCGCGCTGGAAAAAACCGGACCGATTCTGGAAGCTGCCAAGGCTGCCGGCAAGCAGTTTGCCGCCGGCTTCGTGCCGGAGCTCTACGTGCAGGATTCCAACCGTCAGTTCGACTGCGCCATTCTGCTCGAGCGCTGCCTGGACGATTACCGCCGGAAATACGGTTCTGCCCGGATCTCCTCCTGCAAGCTCTATATCAAGCCGGAGGACAACACGGTCTACTACGTCATCAACGATATTGAGGATAAGCTGCCCCTGTGATCCGATGATGCAAGGATCCGAATCGGATCAGGCGTCGAAACGGAACAGGCTCCGCGGTTCGGGACGAGCCCCGGAGCCTGCTTAATTTTTTGTTGCAATTTGTACGCAAACGTGTATAATAAAGACGAAATTTGAAACCGAAGGTGGATTTATGGATATTTTTGCGAAGTGCGACAGCTTTACGATCGCCAGAGATTATATGAAGCAGGGCCTCTATCCCTACGGTCACGCCCTGGAATCCCGTCAGGACGTCGAGGTCATCATGGAGGGCAAGCGCCGCATCATGCTCGGCTCCAACAACTATCTCGGCCTGACCACGAATCCGGAGGTCATCGAGGCCGGCATTCACGCCTTTGAGCAGTACGGCACCGGCTGCTCCGGGTCCCGCTATCTCAACGGCACGCTGGAAATGCACCTGGAGCTCGAGGCGGAGCTGGCGAAGTTCCTGCACAAGGAAATGGTCATCACCTTCTCCACCGGCTTCCAGACCAACCTCGGCATCATCTCCGCCATCGTGGGCATGCACGACTACGTGATCTGCGACCGCGAAAACCACGCCTCCATCTATGACGGCTGCAAGCTCAGCTACGGCAAGATGCTCCGCTACCGTCACGCCGATATGGCCGATCTCGAGGCCCAGCTTCAGAAGGTCCCCGAAAACCGCGGCTGCCTCATCGTCACCGACGGCGTCTTCTCCATGGGCGGCGACATCGCCAAGCTCCCGGAGATCGTGGCCCTGGCCAAGAAATACGGCGCGGGCGTCATGGTGGACGACGCGCACGCCCTGGGCGTCATCGGCGAGGGCGGACGCGGCACGGCCAGCTACTTCGGCCTGGAGGACGAGGTGGATATCTACATGGGCACCTTCTCCAAATCCCTTGCCTCTCTGGGCGGCTACTGCGCCACCTCCGAGCGCATCGGCCACTATATCAAGCATAACTCCCGCCCCTTCATCTTCTCGGCCTCCATCACGCCGGCCTCCTGCGCGACGGCCCTGGCTGCCCTGCGCTATCTGGAGAAGCACCCCGAGCTGCCCCAGACCCTGCAGGACATCTCCGCCTACGCCCGCGGCTGCTTCCACCGCAAGGGCGTTCGCATCATCGAAAGCGAGACCCCCATCGTCCCGCTCTATACCTACCAGCCGGTCAACACTCTGGTCAAGGCCAAAGAGGCCTACGAAGCCGGCGTCTACGTGAACCCCGTCCTGCCCCCTGCCTGCGCCGAGGGCGAGTGCCTGCTGCGCACCTCCTACATGGCGACGCACACGAAGGCCCTCGTGGACGAGGCCACCGACATTCTTGCCGAGGTGCTGAAGGAAAATGGCTGAGACTGCGATCGTCACCGGCGGCAGCTCCGGCATCGGCCTGGCTGCGGCCCGCGCGCTGCGGGATCGGGGTCTGCGCGTCTACGTCCTCTCCCGCCGCCCTTATACGGAAAAGGGCCTGCACCATATCTGCGCCGACGTCTCCGACGAACAGCAGTGCGCCTACGCCGTGCAGGAGGTCCTGCGTCTGGCGGGGGACTTCTCCCTGCTGGTCAACTGCGCGGGCTTCGGCATCTCCGGGGCCATTGAGTTCACCGAGCTGGCCGATGCGAAAAAGCAGATGGACGTCAACTTCTTCGGCACGGTCAATCTATGCAAGGCGGTTCTGCCCCACTTCCGCAAGCGCGGCGGCGGGCGGATCGTGAACGTCAGCTCCGTGGCGGCCCCTGCCGCCATCCCCTTCCAGGCCTTCTATTCGGCCTCCAAGGCGGCGATCAACGACTATACCGCCGCCCTGGCAAACGAGGTCCGACCCTTCGGGATCACGGCTGCGGCGGTCCAGCCCGGCGACATTGCCACCGGCTTCACCGCGGCCCGCGAAAAGTCTGCGGTCGGCGACGACGTCTACGGCGGCAGGATCTCCAAGAGCGTCCGCAAGATGGAGCACGACGAGCAGAACGGCATGGACCCCCGGACCGCGGGCAATTATATCGCCAAAATCGCCATGAAGCGCCATCCCAAGCCGGTCTATACCATCGGCTTTTCCTACAAGGCGATCTGCGTCCTGCTCAAGCTCCTGCCCTCCCGCCTCGCCAACTGGGCCATCGGCAAGCTCTACACATGAGCGAATACGGAACTCCCTGCGCCGCCCGCCCCCGGACGGCGCAGTTTTTGCGTCACGGTCCTCCTGCATTTTTGGGTTGCGTTTTTTCAAGATCGGAAGTAAAATAATACGGTAAGAATCTGATTCAAATTCTCAATTCTCAACGCTCAATTCTCAATTTCCCCATCCCACGGAGGACGTGTATGAACGTTTTCGATTATCTGTCCTGGCGCGGGGACGTGCCGCTGTCGATCTCGCCGTTCAATCCGGTGGACAGCCTCGTCCTGGCCGAGCTGAGCTACACCGATTTCAGCGGCGTCCTGTCCCCGGACGGCGAGCCGGTCTCCCTTGCGTCGGCCTGCGCGGCCTTCTTTGCGACCCGTGACCGCGCGGAGGTCGCGGCGCGAAAGTCCTACACCGCCCGCGCCCCGCTTCTGATGGACTTCATGCTTGCCGGCGCGCGCTTCCGCGACGTCCGCCTCTGCTATTACCGGACCGTCAACGACTATGCCGAGGCAACCCAGTTCGCCGCCCTGACCCTCCTGCTCCCGGACGGGACCGCCTTCGTCGCCTTCCGCGGGACCGACGGCACGGTCCTCGGCTGGAAGGAGGACATGGAGATGAGCTACCACAGCCACAGCAAGGGCCAGGTCTGCGCCGCCGAGTATCTGACCGGCGTGGGGCAGGCGCTTTCCTGCCCCCTGCGCGTCGGCGGTCACTCCAAGGGCGGCAATCTGGCGGTCTATTCCGCCGCCTTCTGCGACCCGGCGGTTCAGGCGCGGATCACCGACGTCTACACCCTCGACGGCCCCGGCTTCCATGACGACGTCCGCGCTGAGGCGGGCTACCGCGCCGTGATGGACCGGACCCATGCCGTCATTCCCGATACCTCGATCATCGGCCTGCTGCTCGCCATCGACTGCCCGCACCGGGTGGTCAGAAGCGACGCCTCCGGCATCGTCCAGCACGACGGCTTTTCCTGGCAGGTCGGCCCGACGGATTTTGAACCCGCCCCCCTCTCCCGGATGGGGGAATTCATGGAGAACACGATCAGCACCTGGGTCTCCCGGCAGGACGGCGAGACCCTGCGCTCGATGGTGGATTCCATCTTCTCCGTCCTGGAGACCCCCGGCGAGGACAGCTTCCTTGCGATGCGCCGGCAGAAGCGCAAGACGGCCGAGCTCATCATGGCGGGCATCCGCGCCCTGCCGAAGGAAAAGCAGCACGAGCTTCTGCAGGCTGCCGGAAAGCTGGTCGCCTCGGGCGGGACAGGCCTGCGGGAGACCTTCCTCCCCGGCGCGGAGGCGGAGCACAAGCCGGAGGAATAATCCGCCGCCCCGCCGCATAAGCTCACCCGAGGTGGTAGTATGCGGCGAAAACTGCGGCTGCGGCTCTGCCTGAGCGGGGTGATCCTCCTGCTCGCCTTGCTGCTGCTGATGAACCTGCGCTGGTTTCCGACCCTGCGCCGTCTGGTGCGGATGCAGGCCGAAAACGAGACCTCCAACCGGATCAACGAGGCGATGGCGGCCTATCTGGACGCCCACGCCCTGACCTACGCCGAGCTCGTCCGCCTGGAGACCGACGCGAACGGAACGGTCACGGCGATGCAGCTCAATATGGACGCAGCCAACCGCCTGCGCGCCTGGCTGCTGGCCGAGCTGGATCGGCGCATCCCCGATATGACCGGACAGGATATCGCGGTCCCGGTGGGGAACGTCCTGTTCCCGGCCCTGCTCTCAGGGCGCGGCGGCTCCGTCCCGGTGCGGGTGGTTTCCCTCCGGGCCACGAACGCGGAGCTCGAAAGCCGCTTCACGGCGGAGGGCGTGAACCAGACGCTTCACACCCTGGAGCTTGCCGTCTCGGTGGACGCCCTCCTTTTGACCCCGGCGGGATTTTTGGATTTGCACGTAGATACCCGGGTACCCGTGGCGCAGACGGTCATCGTCGGCGCGGTTCCCGCGACTTTGATCAAAACAGGAGACTGACTATGGACGCAAAAGAGGAGATCCGCTCCCTGCGCGAGCGGCTGAACGAGGCCAATTACCGCTACTATGTGCTCGACGACCCCGATCTGCCCGACTTTGAGTACGACGCCGCGCTGCGCCGTCTGGAAAACCTGGAGGCCGAGCATCCTGAGCTGATCACGCCGGATTCCCCGACGCGCCGCGTCGGGGGCATGGCGCTCAGCCAGTTTGAAAAGGTGGTCCACGAGGTCCCGCTGGAGAGCCTTCAGGACGTTTTTTCCCTCGACGAGCTCTGGGATTTCGACAACCGCCTGCGCGAGACCGTTCCCGCCCCCGCCTACTCGGTGGAGCCGAAGGTGGACGGTCTGTCCGTGGCGCTGGAATACGAAAACGGCGTTTTCGTCCGCGGCGCGACCCGGGGCGACGGTCAGGTGGGCGAGGACGTGACCGAGAATCTGCGCACGGTCCGCTCGATCCCGATGAAGCTGGAGAACGCTCCGGCGCGGCTCATCGTCCGCGGCGAGGTCTTCATGCCCAAGCGCGTGTTCGAGAACCTGAACGCAGCCCGCGAGGCGGCGGGCGAGCCCCTGTTTGCCAACCCGCGCAACGCGGCGGCAGGCTCTCTGCGCCAGCTTGACCCCAAGATCGCGGCCCGGCGGCAGCTCGATATTCTGATCTTCAATCTCCAGCTCTGCGAGGGTCGGCGCTTTGCCGCCCACACCGAGACCCTGGACTATCTGGCGAGCCTGAAATTCAAGGTCATCCCCTATACCCTCTGCACCGAGCAGAGCCAGATCGCCGCCCGGATCGCGGAGATCAACGAAAGCCGCGCCGACTTCTCCTATGACATCGACGGGGCCGTGATCAAGCTCAACGACCTCGCGGGCCGGACCCGCCTCGGCTCCACGGCCAAGTTCCCGCGCTGGGCGGCGGCCTATAAGTACCCGCCCGAGATCAAGCAGACCGTCCTCCGGGACATCGTGGTCCAGGTGGGCAGGACCGGCGTTCTGACGCCGAAGGCCGTGGTGGATCCGATCCGACTGGCAGGCACGACGGTCACGAACGCGACCCTGCATAACCAGGACTTCATCACCGAGAAGGACGTTCGCATCGGCGATACGGTCCGCATCCGCAAGGCGGGCGAGATCATCCCCGAGATCCTGGGCGTGGTTCCCGAAAAGCGGCCTGCGGACGCCGTGCCCTATCTGCTCCCGAAGACCTGCCCGGTCTGCGGCGCGCCCGTGGAGCGGGACGAAGGCAGCGCGGCGGTCTACTGCACCGGCGCGGAGTGCCCGGCCCAGCTCAGCCGGAACATCGCCCACTTCGTCTCCCGCGACGCAATGGATATTGACGGCCTGGGCAGCGCCATCGTGGATCAGCTCATCGGCGCGGGCTACCTCAAGTCGCCCGCCGACCTCTACGATCTGACCCTTGACGAGCTCTCCACGCTCTGGAAGAAGGGAGACAAGGCCCCGCGCAAGCTGCTGGATTCCATCCGGGCGAGCAGGCAAAACGATCTCTCCCGTCTGATCTACGCCCTCGGCATCCGTCAGGTCGGGGCCAAGACCGGCAAGGTCCTGGCGGCTGCCTTCGGGACCCTGGATGCGCTGATGGCTGCAAGCGTCGAGGAGCTGACTGCGATCCGGGACGTCGGCGGGATCACGGCGGAATCCGTCGCGGCCTGGTTCCGAAGCGAGCAGGGCCGCCGCATGGTCGAGCATCTTCGGGCCGCCGGCGTGAACTTTGCGTCCAAAACCGAGATTACCGACCGGCGCTTTGAGGGTCAGACCTTCGTCCTGACCGGCACGCTGGAGCGCTTCACCCGTGACGAGGCGACTGCCAAGATCGAGTCGATGGGCGGCAAGGTCTCCGGCTCCGTCTCCAAAAAGACGAGCTTCGTCGTCGCCGGCGAAGCCGCAGGCTCCAAGCTCCGCAAGGCCACTGAGCTGGGCGTCCCCGTCCTCTCGGAGGACGCCTTCCTGGAGCTGCTCAAGGACGAGGCGTAGGCAAGACGCCCGACCCGCAGACAAAACCGCAAACGGATACGGCAAGGGGCCGGCTCGTCAGGAGCCGGCCCCTTGCCGTACGGTGCGGTCTTCAGCAGGAAGAGCCGTTTGCGTAATTGTAGGGCGACTGGGGGACGCGGATGAAGAAGCCCTGCTCGTGGCCGCAGACGGGGCAGGTCTGCGGGGCTCCCTTGCCGTTGAACTCGTGGCCGCAGTTCAGGCAGATCCAGTCGCAGGCCTGGTCCGAGGCGGAGAGCTTTCCGTCCTTCAGCAGCCGGTGGAAGGTTTCAAACCGGCCCGCGTGGCACTTCTCGATCTCCGCGATCAGGGCAAACTTCCTTGCGATTTCGGGGAAGCCCTCGTCCTCCGCCGCCTTGGCGAAGGCCGGGTAGATCCTCAGATGCTCCGCCCGCTCGTCTTCCATTGCCTCGGCCAGAAGGGAGAGCGCGTTCCCGCCCAGGTTGACCGGGTAGCCCGCCTCGATCTCCACGTTCGGAACCCCGCCCTGCTGCAAAAACTGGGCGAAGATTTCCCCGTGCTCCTTTTCCTGCCCCGCCGTGAAGCGGAAGACCCGCGCGATCACGGGCAGCTTCTCCTGCTCCGCGATCTCGGCGGCGCGGACGTAGCGGCTCCAGGCCATGCTCTCTCCGGCGAAGGCCCGCATCAGGTTGGTCAGGGTCTGCGTGTTCTGTAAATTCATATGGAATCCTCCCGTTTCCCGGCGCTGCCGGGTTTTTCATTCGGAGTCTGCCCGGATTGCGCGAGATTCATACATGGATTACGCGCACAGCGGGCAAACTGAACGAAAAAGGAGATGATCGGATGAACACGGAACCGAAGCCGGTCTGCCCGGCGCAGATCGACGACGCTTTTTCCGGCACGGCGGACCTCTGCCGCCGGGGGCTGCGCGTCGGCGGGCAGGACGGCGTTTTCTATTTTCTGGACGGTCTGACCTCGGGCAGCGAGGTCGCCGAGACCGTGATCCGCCCGCTTTCCCGCCTTCCGGCTGCTTCCCCGGACGAGCTGGCGGAGGCGGCGGTCTGCGGCGCGGTCTGCTGCGCGGTGGCGGAGCGCTGTCCCGACGCAGCCGACGCGATCCGCCGCCTGCTCAACGGCTTTGCCGTCCTCTGTCTGCCGCAGGGCATTGCCCTGGCCTTCGAGGTCAAGACCGGAGAGAAGCGCGGCCCCTCCGAACCGGAGGTCGAGAGCACCACGCGCGGACCGAAGGACGCCTTTTGCGAGACCTCCCGCACCAACACCGGCCTGCTCCGCCGCCACCTGCGCAGCGAGCGCCTCAAGGTCTGGGAGACGACGGCGGGGCGGGAGAGCGGAACGAACGTCTCCCTCGTCTACGTCGAGGGGCTGGCGGACCCGACCGTCGTGACCCGGCTGCAGGACCGGCTGACCGGGCTCGACGCCCGCGACCTGCTCACGCCAGCCGCCGTGGAGACCGCCGTGACCGGACGGCGCGGTCTGCCCCTGCCGCTGCTGCAATATACCGAGCGGACGGACAAGCTCGCCGGCGGCCTGCTGGCCGGGCGGGTCGGCCTGTTCGTGGACGGTCTGCCCGTGGGCTATCTGGCCCCGGTGGACCTCGGTCTGCTGCTCCGCGCCGCCGAGGATACCGATACCGACCCGATCTCCACGGGCTTCCTGCGTCTGCTCCGCCTGGCTGCCCTGGCGCTGGCCCTCCTGCTGCCGGGGCTCTACGTGGCGATGGCGACCTTCCATCAGGAGATGCTTCCCACCCAGCTTCTGGAGGCGATCATCGAAAGCAAGCGCTCCGTGCCCTTCCCCACGGCGGTTGAGATCGTCGGTCTGCTCCTGGCCTTCGAGCTGTTGCAGGAGGCCGGGCTGTCCGCGCCGAAGGCAGTCTCCCAGCCGGTTTCCATCATCGGCGGCCTGGTGGTCGGTACGGCGGCGGTGGAAGCGGATCTGATCTCCCCGGCGGCGCTGATCCTGGTCTCCGCCTCCGGCATCTGCGGCTTTGCCCTGCCGGGCAAGAGCCTCGTGGACGCGATCCGGCTCTGCCGCCTGGGTCTGACCGTCTGCGCGGCCCTTGCCGGTCTCTGGGGTCTGAGCTTCGGTCTGCTGGCCCTGCTCGTCTATGCGGCGGGCGTGGAATCCTTCGGGCGGCCCTGGCTGAGCTTTTCGGAATTGCGCGGAGAAGCGGCGAAAAACCCTTGCAGGCAGGGAAAAACCGTGGTATAATAAACTGAAAAATGTTCGGAAGGGAGGGCTGCGCGTGAAGGCCGTGACCATCTACACCGACGGGGCCTGCAGCGGCAACCCCGGCCCCGGCGGCTGGGGCGCGATTTTGGAATATCGCGGCGCCGAAAAGGAGCTTTCCGGCGGCGAGCCGGAGACGACGAACAACCGCATGGAGCTGACCGCCGTGATCCGCGCGCTGGAATGCCTCCGTGAGCCCTGCGCCGTGACCCTCTATTCCGACTCGAAGTACGTCGTGGACGCTCTGAATCTCGGCTGGGCGAAGGCCTGGCGGGCAAAGGGCTGGGTTAAGCCCGACAAACAGCCCGCCAAGAACCCGGACCTCTGGGCGCGCCTGCTCGACCTGCTGGAAACGCACGAGGTCAGCGCCAACTGGGTCCGGGGCCACGCCGACAACGAGAAAAACGAACGCTGCGACAAATTAGCCGTCCAGGCGCGCGAACGGTTTGCCTGATCCCGCCTGGCAGCGCATCGAAAAAATATGATAAGGAGGAGCCCCTATGTCCAATCAGCCCGTTCCCGGCACCGGCGGGGAGCGCTACGTTCCGATGGAAGCGCGAACCGGTGAAAAATCCGCCGTTTTCTTTACCCGAGACCTCTCCCCCGAGGGCCTGAAAAAGCTCTACGCCCGCATCAGCGGGACGCTGACCGGAAAGCTGGCCGTCAAGCTCCACACCGGCGAGAAGAACGGCCCCAATATCATCCCCTCCGCCTGGGTCAAGGACTTCCTTGCCGCCTGCGCCCCGGAGGCCACGATCGTAGAGACCAACACCTTCTACGAGGGCGACCGCTACACCACCGAACAGCACCGCGAGACCCTCAGGGTCAACGGCTGGACCTTCTGCCCCGTGGACATCATGGACGAGGAGGGTACCGTCATGCTCCCCGTCAAGGGCGGCAAGTGGTTCACCGAAATGTCCGAGGGCTCCCACGTCCTGCGCTATGATTCCCTCCTGGCCCTGACCCACTTCAAGGGCCATACGATGGGCGGCTTCGGCGGCTCCAACAAGAACCTGGGCATCGGCATGGCGGACGGCCGCATCGGCAAGAAGATGATCCACCAGCGCGAGGGCTCCGACGATATGTGGAGCATCAACACCGAGGAGCTGATGGAGCGGATCGCCGAATCCACCAAGGCCACGGTCGATCACTTCGCGGGCCATATCGCCTTCCTGAACGTCCTGCGCAATATGTCGGTCTCCTGCGACTGCGAGGGTACGGCGGCGCAGCCCGTTGTGACCCCGAATATCGGCATGGTCGCGTCCCTGGATATCCTGGCCGTGGATCAGGCCTCCGTGGATCTGGTCTACGCCCTGAACCCCGCCGACAACAAGGCCCTGACCGAGCGCATCGAGACCCGTCACGGCCTGCGTCAGCTCAGCTATATGAAGGAGCTCGGCATGGGCAACGACCGCTACGAGCTGATCGACGTCGATCACGACGACGCCGTGATCACCCCCGCCCAGGCCGTGGAGGGCGTGATCCCCTTCAGCCCCTTCGCCCTGTAAGCTGCAAAACCAATCACATCAAGGAGGCGCCTTATGGAACAGCCCTACGTTGTCGTCGTCGGCGGCGTGAACATTGATATCTGCGGCAAAGCCTTTGAACCGCTGATTCCCTGCGACTCCAACCCCGGCTCCGTCCGGATGTCGATGGGCGGCGTGGGACGGAACATTGCCCACAACCTCAGCCTGCTCGGTCAGAAGGTCTATCTGATGACCGCTCTGGGCGAGGACGACTACGCGGACGATATCCGCGCGAACTGCGCGCTCAACGGCATCGACCTGACCTACGCCTGCACGGTTCCGGAGGGCAGGACCTCTACATACGTCTATCTGGCAGGGCCGGACGGGGACATGGCTCTGGCGGTCTGCGACAACGAGATCGCCCGCTTCGTTACCCCCGGTTATCTGGAGGACTGCCTGCCTGTCCTCAACGGAGCCGCCGCCGTGGTGATCGACACGAATCTCTCCGAGGACGCCGTCGTCTGGCTGGGGCGGAACGTCACGGCCCCGCTCTTTGCCGACGCGGTGAGCGTTGCCAAGGCCAAGAAGCTCCGTCCGATCCTGGATCGCCTGCACACCGTCAAGCCCAACCGCCTGGAGGCGGAGGCTCTGTGCGGCATCCGGGCGCAGGACGAGGTCGGCGTGCGCGCCGCTGCCGACGCCCTGCTGACCGCCGGGACGGGCCGCGTCTTCATCTCCCTCGGGGCGGACGGCATCTACTGCGCCGAGGGCGACGCCCGTCTGCTGGTTCCCTGCCCCCCGGCGGAGCCTGTGAACGATACCGGCGGCGGCGACGCCCTGACTGCCGGTCTGGTGCGGGCCTTTACCGCAGGGCTGGGCCTCCGCGACAGCGCGGCCCTGGCCCTGGCCTGCGCGGCGATCAACGTTGAGGGCGCCGATACCATCAATCCGAGACTGTCTCTGCCCGCTGCCATGCAGCGAGCCGGTCTGTAGCAAAGGAGAACGAAAACATGTACAATTCCTATCTGGACGTCAATCCCGAGGTCGCCGCAGCCCTTGCCGCCGGCAAGCCCGTCGTTGCCCTCGAGTCCACCATCATTTCCCACGGCATGCCCTATCCCCAGAACGTGGAGACGGCCCTCGCTGTGGAGAACATCGTCCGCGAAAACGGGGCCGTTCCGGCTACCATCGCCATTCTGGGCGGACGGCTCAAGGCCGGGCTGACCAAGGACGAGATCGAATACCTCGGCAAAGCCGGGCAGAAGGTCACAAAGGCCAGCCGCCGCGACCTGCCCGTCCTGGTCGCAAAGGGCATGGACGGCGCGACCACCGTCACCACCACAATGATGATCGCCCACATGGCGGGCATCTCCATCTTCGCCACGGGCGGCATCGGCGGCGTCCACCGCGGCGCGGAAACCACGATGGATATCTCCGCCGACCTCGAGGAGCTGGCAAATACCCCGGTGATGGTCGTCTGCGCCGGAGCGAAGGCGATCCTCGACCTCGGCCTGACGCTGGAGTATCTGGAGACCCACGGCGTGCCGGTCATCGGCTACGGCACGAAGGAGCTGCCCGCCTTCTACACCCGGACCAGCGGCTTCGGCGTAGACTATGAGCTTGATACCCCCGAGGAGCTGGCGAAGACCTTCAAGGTCCAGCGCGACCTGGGTCTCAAGGGCGGCATTCTGGTCACGAACCCGATTCCGGCGGAATACTCGATGGACCCCGCCGTGATCAATCGGGCCATCGACGAGGCCGTGGCCCAGTCCGTTCTGGAAGGCGTCCACGGCAAGGCCGCCACGCCCTATCTGCTGGCAAAGGTCAAGGAGCTGACCGGCGGCGAGAGCCTGGAGAGCAACATCCACCTGGTCTTCAACAACGCCGCCCTGGCGGCGAAGACTGCGGTCGCCTACAGCAGACTGTAAAGAGGGAAGACCTATGGAGCTGCTGACGCCCCGTCTGCGGATCCGGGATCCGCGGCTGTCGGACGAGGAACGGATGGCCGCGCTCGGCAACTCGGACTTTGTCCGCCGGTATCTGTGCATGCCGTACCTGTCCCCCGCGGAATGGCACGACTACCTGCTCTCAATGATCGAAAAACAGACCAACTTCATCGTCGCGCTGCGGGAGAGCGACGAATTCATCGGGAAGATTTCCCTGCAGAAGGACGATCTGCGGTATCAGGTCAACTCGACCGGCCTTGCCTACTGGATCGGGGAGCCCTGGGCGCGGCGGGGCTATATGACCGAGGCGATGCGCGCTCTCCTGCCCTGGCTGTTCAACGTCCTGGACTATGAGATCATCACCGTCCGCGCCTTTGCGGTCAACACCGCCTCCCGCGCCCTGATGGAGAAGCTGGGCTTCACCCAGGAGGGCTATTTCCGCCGCGCCGTCGGCTTCGAGGGAAGGGTATACGACGACGTGGCCTTCTCCCTGCTGCGGGAGGACTGGCGAAGCCGGGCCGAATCAAACGAAAAAGGAGAAAACAGATGAACGTACAGACAGCATGGAAGCTCTTCCGCGAAAAGATGGACGAACTCCATGCGCTGAGCCATGCCCGGGGCGTGCTCTCCTACGACGGCGAGACCGTCGCCCCGCCCGCCTCCGCCGCGGGACGCGGCAGGACTCTGGCCTACCTCTCCGGCAAGACCTATGAGCTCCAGACCAACCGCCCGCTCAACGAGGCCGCGGCCTTCCTGCTTGCGCACCGGGACGAGCTCTCCGAAATCGAAGCGCGCGAGGTGGAGCTCTTCCTGCGCGAGAAGGAATTCACCGCCTCCATCCCGCAGGAGGAATACGTCGGCTGCGTGACCCTGCAAAACCGGGCCTCCGCAGTCTGGCACAGGGCGAAGGCAGAAAACGACTTTGCCGCCTTTGCCCCGGTGATCCGGGAGGTCTTCGATACCAACCGCCGCTTCTGCCTCCGCTACCGGCCGGACGAAGCCCCCTACGACGTGCAGATGGGCCGCTTCGAGCACGGGCTGACGATGGAGAAGACCGACGCCTTCTTCGACACCCTCAAGGCGCGGATCGTCCCCCTGCTGAAAAAGGTTCTGGAAAAGCCGCAGGTGGACGACAGCTTTCTCCGGGGAAAGTTCTTCCCGGTCGAGCCCCAGCGGGAATTTGCCGAATACCTGATGGGCGTCCTCTGCCTGCCCCGGGACCGCTGCTCCATCGGCGAGACCGAGCATCCCTTCACCACGCATTTTAACCGCGACGACGTCCGCATCACCACCCACTACCGCACGGAAAACCCGGTCTACAGCATGTACTCCGTCATTCACGAGGGCGGCCACGCCCTGTACGAGCTGCACACTGCGCCGGAGCTGAACGGTACGATCCTGGGCAAGGGCGTCTCCATGTCGATCCATGAGGGGCAGTCCCGCTTCCTGGAGAACTATATCGGCCGCAGCCGCCCCTTCATCGAGCTGATCTTCCCCAAGCTGAAAGCCCTCTTCCCGGCACAGTTTGCGGGCGTGAGCGCTGAACAGCTCTGGCTCGCCGTCAACAAGGCCGAGCCCACCCTGATCCGCACCCAGGCCGACGAGCTGACCTACGCCCTGCACGTTCTGGTCCGGTACGAGATCGAAAAGGGCCTGTTCGACGGCTCCGTTCAGGCCGAGGATCTGCAGGCCGTCTGGAACGCGAAGTACCGCGAATACCTCGGCATCGAGGTCCCGGACGACAGGCGCGGCGTCCTGCAGGACAGTCATTGGTCCACCGGCTACGTGGGCTACTTCCCGTCCTACGCCCTTGGCTCCGCCTACGGCGCCCAGCTCCTGGCGAAGATGAAGCAGACCGTGGACGTGGACGCTGCCGTCGCAAGCGGCGATCTCCGCCCGATCCTCGCCTGGCTGGAGGACCGCATCTGGAAATTCGGCGCCCTCCGCGACCCGATGGACGTCCTGGAATCTGCCCTTGAGGCCCCCTTCGACCCGAGGTATTTCACCGACTATCTGGAAGAAAAGTATACGAGGATCTACGGGCTGTAATACAAAAGACAACGAAACAGGCGCGGCCGTCAATGGCCGCGCCTGTTTCGCGTATCTGAAATGATTGTCAGTCCGGAAGCACCGTCAGGCCCGCGTCCACCATCGACTGCAGGGAGCGCAGGATGCCGAGCTTGGCGTGATACCAGGTCAGACCGCCCTGGAAATAAACCGCGTAGGGCGGGCGGATCGGGCCGTCGGCGGACAGCTCGATGGACGAGCCCTGCACGAAGGCGCCTGCCGCCATGATGACCTCGTCGTCATAGCCGGGCATGGCCCAGGGGATCGGCTCGACGTAGGAATCCACCGGAGCGGCGGCCTGAATGCCCTTGCAGAAGGCCCGCATTCCGGCCTCGGAGCCGAGCTCGACGGCCTGAATGATGTCGTGGCGCTCCTCCGCGCCGCCGGGAACGACCCGGAAGCCCAGCCGCTCATAGAGGCAGGCGGCAAAGATCGCGCCCTTGAGCGCACCGGCGACCACGGTCGGGGCCAGGAACAGACCCTGATAGAAGCTCGGCAGGATGCCGAGATTCGCGCCGACCTCCTGCCCCAGACCCGGGGCCGAGAGCCGGTAGGCGCAGCGCTCCACGCAGGCCTTCGTGCCGACGATGTAGCCGCCGATCGGGGCCAGTCCGCCGCCGGGGTTCTTGATCAGACTGCCGACGCACAGATCCGCGCCGACCTGGGAGGGCTCCAGCTCCTCCACGAACTCGCCGTAGCAGTTGTCCACCATCACCAGCACGTCGGGCTTGACGCCCTTGCAGAAGGAAATCAGCTCGCCGATCTGCGCCACGGAGAAGGAAGGCCGCGTCGCGTAGCCCTTTGAGCGCTGAATCGTGATGAGCTTGGTCTTTTCGTGGATCGCGGCGCGGATGGCGGGGTAGTCGAAGCCGCCGTCGGGCAGCAGATCCACCTGACGGTAGCGTACGCCGTATTCCGCCAGCGAGCAGGGGGAGGGCCGGATGCCGATGACCTCCTGCAGGGTGTCGTAGGGCAGACCGACGGGGGAGAGCAGCTCGTCCCCGGGCAGGAGGTTGGCAGAAAGGGCCACCGTCAGCGCGTGGGTCCCGCAGGTGATCTGCGGGCGGACCAGGGCGGCCTCGGTCCCGAAGACGGAGGCGTATACCTCCTCCAGCCGGTCGCGGCCCACGTCGTCGTAGCCGTAGCCCGTCGTGGCGGCAAAGCAGGCCGCGTCCACGCGGGCGTCCTGCATGGCGCGGATGACCTTGCCCTGATTGAGCTCCGCCATCCGGTCAATGGCGTCAAACCGATCCCGCAGCGCGTCCAGGACCGATTCGCCGTATTCGTATACGGGGCGCGAAACCCCGTTGGCTTCATAGGTTTGCAGAAGATTCATGGTATGATTCCTTTTGGTGTGGAATAAGAGCGCCCCTACAAGGCAGACGCAGCCTTACAGCGATTTTGCCTTTTCCAGCAGCTCGCGGGAGATGTGGCAGTAGCCGGCGGGATTTTTGACCAGATAGTCCTGGTGGTAGGTCTCGGCGTCAAAGAACTGCTGCAGGGGGCCGTGCTCGATCACGGGCTCGCAGCCGATCTCGGCGGCAAGCTCCTGCAGAGCCGCCTCCACGTCCGGGGCCAGGCTCTCGTCGGTGTACCAGATGCCGGTGCGGTACTGGGTGCCGAAATCCATCCCCTGCCGGTTCAGGGAGGTCGGGTCCACGCTCAGAAAGTAGCATTTCAGGAGCTTGCGCGTGGGCAGGACCGTCTCGTCATAGACGACCTCCACGGTCTCGGCGTGGCCGGTGTGGTTGTGCTTGACCTCATCGTAGGTCGGGTGGTCGGTGTGGCCGTTGGCGTAGCCCACGCGGGTCTCCGTGACCCCGCGGATCTGCCGCATAAAATGTTGGGTGCCCCAGAAGCAGCCCCCGGCCAGATAGATCGTTTTCATGCTGGTTCCTCCTGTCGTGACGATTCAGTTTCGCAAGGCATCGCCGTTTTGCTCTGCAAAACGGCGATGCCTTTGGATTCGGTCTTCGTGCGGCGGCTCATTCCTCGCACCGCAGCAGCAGCTCGACCGCCGGGGTCAGGGTCTCCGGTCGGGCGGTCAGCTCGCGGGTGCAGCCTCTGGCGTGGAGGCAGCGGAGCGTCTGCCGCAGAGCGGCTTCGGTCTGTTCCTCCGCCTGGGCCAGAGCGGCGGCCTGCGCGGTCTCCACGCTCTCGCGCGCACAGCCGAGCGTGCCGCAGAGCAGGTCGGCCTGGCGCTTCAAATAGTCGTTCCGCGCCGGACCGAGCAGAGAAAGGCTGCCGATGGCAACGTGGATGCTCCGCAGGGTCTGCGCAGCGACCGGACAGCCGGCCTTGAGGGCCAGAGCGGTCCGCAGGGCCGCAAAATAGGTCTCGATCAGCGTGTTCTCCGCCGCCGGGGCCAGGGATTCAAAGAAGCCGACAAGGCGGTCTGCGCCGCCGTTGTTTCGGATCGCCGCGCAGATGGCCACGGCCTGCCCCGTCAGCGTGGGCTCCCAAGGCTCCAGGATCACCGTGCCGCTGCCATGCTCGGCGCGGGTGCGGGCGTCGGTGCGGGCCTGACGGTAGAGGATGAAACGCTTGGCGGCGGCCTCATAGCCGCGGCTCATCAAAACGTGCTCCACCAGATCCTGGATCCGTTCCACGGCGGGAGCGGGGTTGCCGTCCTGCTCCAACAGGGTCGTGACCTCCCAGGCGAGCTGGTCGGCAATGGTCTCGCGCTCGGCCTGTTCGGTGTCGGCGCGGAAGGATTTTTCGATCGCGTCGGAAATCTTCTTCATGTCGAAGGGGACGATCCGTCCGTCCCGCTTCTTGATGACTGCAATGGACATGGCGCTGCCTCCGTTTCGTTTATTGGGCGTCCCGGTACAGACATACCGGGATCAGCATGGCGCAGACCGCGGATGCGGCCATCGGATAATCGGCGAATGGGAGGCCGGGCAGGAGGGTCGGCAGGGCCAGCAGAAAGGCCAGACCGGCCAACAGCCAGACCGGGCGCAGGGCGCGCCGCCTGTCGCGGATCAGAAACCAGAGCAGAACGTCCGCAGCGGCCTGACCCGCAAGGGCGGCGGCGCGCAGGGTCGCCCAGAGGACCGGCGTCTCGCCGGTCAGCCAGTGATTTGCCGGGGCGGCAAGCAGGAGCAGCCGTCCGACCGCGAAGCCGACGGCAGTCCAAAAGACGGCACGGTCGCGGACCGCAGGCGAAAACCGGCTCTCCCAGATCCAGTAGAGCAGCAGGGCAAAGAGGGTCGCGCCCACGGCGGCAAGCAGCCGCCCCAGACCGCAGACCGCGGCAAGGTCGTCCTTCCAAAAGGCGTCCAGCACCCGCGGTCCGGCGTAGAACAGCACGGAGAGGGTCAGGCTCCCGGAGGCCAGGGCCGTGCGTTTGGAGCATGCGCCGTTCCGCTGCCGGAGCAGGCGGACCGTCAGAACGGTCCCCCAGATCACCGCCAGCGCGGTCAGAGCTGCCCAAAGGTATCGCATCCCGTTCGCCTCCCGGATGAAGCGGCGTCAGCCGCCGGAGGTTGCGTCCTCCTGGAAGTTGCAGCGGACCCAGCACTCGGCGGTAAGCTCGCCGACCTTCACCAGAACCTTCGTGGTGCCCTTCGCAACGGCGACCACGCGCCCGCCCTCGTCCACGGTGGCGATGGCCGGATCCTGGGAGGTCCAGGTCACGGGCGTTCCCACGGGGACGTTCGTCACCATCAGGGTAAAGTTTTCACCGGGGTTGAAGAAGGTAATGTCCATGTCCTTGTCGTTGAGCTCCAGACTGTCCACGTCCAGAGAGACGCTCTCGCTGGGCGCAGGCTCGTCGGAGAAGTCGCAGATGACGGTGCAGCTTGCCGTCTGCTTGCCGCAGGTGACGGTGATCGTCGCCGTGCCGGGGTTCACCGCCGTGACCACGCCGACGCTCGTCACCTTGGCCACGCTCTCATCGGAGGAGGTGTAGACGCGCTGATCGGTGGTGTCGCGGGGCTCGACGCTTGCCACGATCTGATCCAGGTCGTTGCGGTAGGTCAGGGTGATCTCGGTGAGATTCAGGCTCAGACCCGTGCAGGGGTTTGCACCGGAGTAGGGATCGACGGAGTCAGTGTCCGCCGGTGCCTGGGTCTGGACGGCGCCGGTTTCGCTGCTCGTCGGGGTGTCGGACGGGGCGGTCTCGCTGTGGTAGCGGTCAAAGAGCTTGTCGTAGACCGGAAGGGAGACCACGTTCTTCTTCCAGAGCAGATAGGACCCGCCGATGGCCAGGGCGGCCAGCAGAAGCAGGAAGCTCAGCACCAAAAAGACGCGGGGCACGCGGGTACGGTCGCGGCCGATATACTCCTCGCGGACCGCAGGGCGGCGTCCTCCGGACTGATAGACGCCGGGGGTGACGGCGGTCGGCGCTTCAGGCTGTTCGGCCTCGTCGTCCTCCTCTGCGCGGGCGGCGCGTCTGGCCGCCTTCTTCATCCGCTTTTCCTCGCGCTTGCGGGCGGCCTCCTCTTCCAGAAGGTCGTCCTCCGTCTCGGCCTCCGCCTCGTTCTTCTGGCGGCGGGCCTCCTGTTCGGCCTCCTTGCGTTCGGCGCGCCGCTGCTTGCGGAAGGGGCTTCCGCTTTCCATGACCTGGGCGGCGGTCCCGCAGAGGGGACATTTTTCCAGATCGGCGTCATAGAGCTGCCCGCAGTTGGGGCATACGTTCTTGTTCATCTTATGGATCCTCCGTGATTGGGGAATACTGTGCGTCGGGGATACAGCCCGATCGACTTCCCGATTTTTGGCTTCTGCCCTATATCATACCATTTTCTCGCAAATAAAACAATATGTTATTGCTTTTTTTTTCGTTTTGTTATAAGATATACGCGTCAAATTGTCGAAAAAGGAGGGTACAGCCGTGTCTGTACGCAAAATTTCCCCTCTGCTGGACGCGATGGAGCTCGGCGAATGCTTCTCTCAGCATGAAGGTGTGAGCTGCTATGCGCTGACGCATCCGGAGTCCGGGCGGGAATTTGTACTCAAACACATCTCGATCCCTGCCAGCGCTGACCAGGTTCAGGCCCTGCTTCTGACCGGCGCCTATGCCAGCGAGGCGGAGGCGGCGGAATACTACCGCAAGGAGGCCGAAGCTCTGGTCAAGGAGGCGGAGGATCGCAAAAAGCTATTGGACTGCCCCTATATCCTGCCCTTCCTGGGCGTTCAGATGGAGCCGAAGGAGGAGGGCGTGGGCTATGAGGTCTATGCCGTCCTGCCCAAGCGGAACTCCCTGAAGGACTATCTGGAGCAGAACGCCATCTCCCATCTGCGCGGCATCAACATGGGCATCGACCTCTGCGTGGCCCTGTCCGCCCTGCGCGAGGAAGGCTTCGTTCACGGAAACCTCAAGCCCGGCAACGTCTATTTCTCGGATACGGGCCGCTTCCTGCTGGGCGATTTCGGCCTGATCTCCACGGACGATATGCAGTATGCCGTCCTGCCCGAGCAGTACCGCAGCAGCTATACCGCCCCGGAGCTCCGCAACTTCATCGGCGGTCTGAATACCACGGTGGACATCTACTCGCTGGGCATGATCCTCTACCGGATCTACAACGGCAACCACGCCCCCTTTGAGGACGAGCAGACCAACGCCAAGGCCGCCGATACCCGCAGACTCGAGGGCGACGACCTGCCCGCGCCCCTCTATGCCGACTACGAGCTGGCGGAGATCATCCAGAAGGCCTGCGCCCACAAGCCCGAGGACCGCTACCAGACCCCGGACGAGATGCGCGTGGCGCTGGAGCAGTATATGCGCCGCAATGCGGTCAGCGACCATCTGATCGTTCCGCCCCTGGTCGCAGACGACGGCCCGCTGGACGCGGCCGACCGCGACGAGGAGATCGAGCCCGTCCGCGCCAACGACGTCGAACGGCTCGACAATCAGTTCAAGGTTGCCTTCGCGCCGGACAGCAAGCGCGGCAAGAAAAAGCAGAAGAAGGCCGAGGCGACCGCCGAGACCCAGCCCGCCCTGGTGGACGATACGCCCATGCTGACCGCCGAGCGCCGCCGCGCCGCCGAAAAGGCCGCCAAGCGCCGCAGACGCAAGCGCAGAGCCTGGGGCTTCTTCGCCGCCGCCATGATCCTGCTGGTCGTTCTGGTGGGCCTGTATGAGTTCACCGAATTCGGTCAGGGGCTCTGGCACTATTTCGTCAAGGTCGAATCGCTTACGGTCTCCGACGTGACGGCGGATTCCCTTCAGGTCCATCTCAAGGCGAGCGTCGAGCAGGAGCAGTTCGAGGCCGTCTGTGAGGATTCCTACGGCAACTCGACCCGCGTCCCCTTTGAAAACGGGACGGCTTCCCTGACCGGCCTGACGCCCGGCACCCAGTATACGGTCCGCGCCGTTCTGCCCGGACGGCACAAGGTCTCCGGCCAGACCAGCGTGATCGCCTCCACGATCCCGCAGACCGAGATCCTGACCTTCACCGCCACCGACGGGGCCGAGCCCGGCGCAGTCCAGCTCGATCTGGTCCTCCGCGACGGCGGCATCGAGCCCGCCGCATGGACCCTGCGCTACGGACCCACCGGCGGCGAGGAGACGGAAACCCAGTTCTCCGGCCACAGCACCCAGATCTCCGGTCTGGAAACCGGCACGGAATACACCTTCCGTCTGATCGGCAGCGAAAATCTCTACCTGATCGGTCAGACCACGGTGTCCTATACGCCGATTCGGGAGATCCTTGCGGAAAACCTCACCCTTTCGGAGATCCTGGACGGCACGGCCTACGTGCGCTGGACCTGCACCTCCGAGCTGCCCGAAAGCTGGATCCTGACCTGCACCGACGCCGAGGGAACCGCCTTCCAGGTCACGGTCGTTCCCGCGCAGCCCGGCGAAAACGGCTATGACTGCTCCGCCTCGATCCCCAACATCGAACCCGGAAAGACCTATTCCCTGATGCTGACCGCCGAAGGACTGTATCAGCCGCTGACCCTCGAGATCGAGGACGCCGTCATTCAGATCGACAGCTTCACCGCGGAGCCCACCTATGAGGGCGTCCGGCTGACCTGGACCGCCAACCGCGAGCCGGAGGCCGGCTGGATGATCTCCGGCACCTACGGCGACAATCTCCAGCTTGCCGAGTCCGCGCAGGGCGGAGAGGCGCTGATCGCGGTCCTGCCCGATGCGACCTACGAATTCACCCTCAAGACCGCCGACGGCTCCTCCGTCACCGGCCATACCACCGTCAGCGTGCAGACCCTCCCGGCCCGGCGCTTTGCCGAGCTGGGCGTGACGGAATCCGGCACGACCATCGGCACCTACAACGCCCCGCAGACGGAGAACTACACCGTTGCGGACGTCAAGCGCACGGGCGGCACGGTCCGCTATGCCCAGGGCGAGACGATCCTGTTCGTGATCGAGACCCGCGGCATCCCGGCGGATTCCGACGAGCAGGTCACGGTCCACTACGTCGTCCGCGACGCGAACGATCAGATCGTCCACGTTGACCGCGAGCATCTGGTCTGGAACGAGATGTGGCAGGACAGCGCCTGGATGGGGCGGATCCCCTGGCTCCCCGAGACCGCCGGCGCCTACAGCTTCACGATCTATATCAACAGCCAGCGCGTCGGAACGATCAGCTTCTCCATGCAATAATCCATAACATAAACGCCGCGGGGTCTTGCCCCGCGGCGTTTGATCTATTCCTTCTTCAAAAAAGCGTTCGGGAAGGTTTTCCGCGCCTCGGTCAGCATCGCTTCGGCGTAGGCGCGGTTGTGAAAGGCCCCGATCTGGACCCGGTAGAGCGGTGCGCGCTCCGGCGACGGATCGGGGCTTTTTGCGTCCATCTTCGCCCGGACCATCGCGCGGAACCCGTCCATCGTCCAGTCCAGACCCAGACCGGTCCAGAGATGCTCGGGATCGGCGTGCGCCGTGGCAATGCCGCGCCGCCCGCCCTCCCGGTGGGAGAGGATCGCGGTCTCCGGCTCCAAACCGTATTGTTTACATAACATAGAAAACAGCTCCGCCGCAGCCTCCCGCGTCCGCGCGGCGCAGGCCACGGCCCGGTCCCGGTCCCAGACCGTGAAGCTCGCGCCGCCGGTGTAGCTCAGGCAGTCGGGCTCGCAGAGCTCCACGCCGATATGGGTGTTGTTGCAGGAGCCGCCGCCGTGCCAGCCCCGGAAGCTCCAGGGCAGGGTCTGCCAGACGTCGCCCGTGTTCGCGTCGATGAAGGCGTGGACGCAGGCGCGGTCATAGTCCGGGCGGTTCCACCGGCGGACGAAGACCTCGGCGCTCGGCTGGGCGCAGCCCACCGAATGCAGCATCAGTCCGACCGGCCCGCGGTCCTGAAAGACCCGGTATCGCTCGTCCGCCCGGTCGAGATTCGCCCGGTAGCAGGGATTTTCCGTCAAAAATGCCTGGATCAGTTTCATTTCGTTTTCCTTTCCGTATGAACCATGCAAAACCGGGGAATGCTTTGCATAGAATATTGAACGTCAAATGCTGATCGTCACGAGGTGATTCCATGTCCGCAAAGCAGAGGCCGCTGCTCCGAAACGCTGTGCTGACGGCGGCCTCGGTGGTCGGGGTGTTCGTCCTGCTGCCGCTGGCCCTGCCCTTCGTTCTGGCCTATCTGATCTCCTGGTGGGTGGAGCCCGCCGTCGCCGCCCTCGGCAGGCGGACGCATCTGCCGCGCTGGCTGCGCAGCGGCCTGTGCGTGACGGGGCTGCTCCTGCTGGTCGGGGCAGGGCTGTTCCTGTTCTGCCAGGTCGCGTGGACGGAGATCGTCCGTCTGGCGCGCCAGCTTCCGACCCTCCTGCGCCAGCTTCGCCCCGGCTTTGAAGCCCTGCGCGGGGCGCTGAACGGCCTTGCCCGCAAGGCCCCGCCGGAGGTTGCCGCCGCCATCGAGGGCTGGCTTGACCGGGTCTTTGCCAGCGGCGGGGTATTTTTGCAGTCGCTCTCCGGCTTCCTGACGGGTCTGGTCTCCGGCCTCGTGACCGGCCTGCCGAAGCTGGTCCTGACCCTGATCACCACGGTCATCGCGTCCTATATGACCTCCGCCGCCCTGCCGGAGGTCAAGCTCTGGCTGAAACGGACCCTGCCGAAGCCCTGGATGGAGCGGCTGGGCCGTCTGCATCAGCGCTGCCATCAGGCCCTCGGCGGCTGGTGCAAGGCCCAGCTCAAAATGATGGGCATCGTTTTTGCCCTGCTCACCCTGGGCTTCTGGATCCTCGGCGTGGAGTTCCCCATCCTGTTCGGCGGGCTGATCTCGGTGCTCGATGCGCTCCCCGTCCTCGGAACCGGGACGGTGCTGATCCCCTGGGCCATGACCTGCTTCCTGCAGGGGGCCTCCACGCGGGGCTTCGGCCTGCTGACGCTCTATGCGCTGACGGCCCTCGGGCGGACCGCTCTGGAGCCCCGCCTGGTCGGGCGCTCTCTCGGCCTGCATCCGCTTTTGACCCTCGCGGCCTTCTATATCGGCTTCCGCACCTTCGGCGTCCCCGGCATGATCCTGCTTCCCCTGCTCGCCATCGTGGTAAAGCAATTCATGCAAAAGCCCGCGCAGAGCGAGGGCCGCTGAGGCGGGCTACCCCAGCGGGTTTACGCGGACCTCTGCCGCAGGCTTTTCCCGCGCGGGCCGGATCGGCCTTGCCATGCACATGTATCGCCACTCGTCGCAGACGTGGTCCTCCAGCGAGGTGTCCAGATCCTCCGGGCTGTGCGCGTCGTAGACCATCAGGGGCACCGTCCGCAGAAAGGCCTTGCAGGTGTCGAAGACGTACATCATCGGCACCCCGTTTTCGTCAAAGCGCAGGCGGTAGTGGCACTGCATCCAGCCGGGGATCCGCGCGTGGTCGCCCGGGCTGAAATAGACCCGGTGCTTTTCGGCGGTCTCGGCGATGGATTCGCCGCCGTTTTCCTGCCAGATCGCGGGATCGGCCACGCCCTCGATCTTCCGCCCCGCCAGCCAGCGGTGGCTGTCTTCGATTTCCCGAATCTTGCGGAACACCTCGTCCGTGGTCCACTTCAGACCCTCGTTCGGCGTCTTCGTGCAGCCGTAGAGCTCCAGGATGCGGTAGAGCCGCCCGTCGAAGTCCACCGCCCACCAGGCGCAGGAGAAGGGCTTGGCGTAGCCCCAGTCAAAGGAGCGGTAGAGCTTCCATTCGCGGGGCGGATCGAAGGGGGCGATCACGTGGACCCAAAGTCCGCGCCTGCTTGCGTCCTCCGGGTCTACCCCGTGGCTGCGGCAGGCCGAGAGATCCGGGGTCGTGCGGAAGTCCTCAAAGAACTGTCCCTCAAAGATGTTCCAGTCGCCCTCCAGCCAGGCCCGCCGCAGCTTTTCGGGCAGGGCCTCGAGCTGCCGGATATAGTCCGGCTGGGCGGCCATCAGAGCCTTGTTGTCCGTCACCAGACTCCGGACGAAGGTGTAGTCGGCGGGATTCTCCCCGGCCTCGTACTGGCGGTCGAGAAAGATGCGCTTGATGTAGGCGTGACCCTGACCGCCGGGGTTGCAGGTGTAGTAGACCCGCTTCGGGAAGTCGTTCACGCCGCGCAGACAGGCCGTGATGGTCTTCATCTGGTATTCGCTCAACTGGGTCGCCTCGTCCAGAAAGATGCAGTCGTATTCCACGCCCTGCAGCCGGTCCAGATCGGCGTCGCAGTCGCAGTACATAAAATGGATCTCGCTCCCGCCTGCGGAGCCGCCCTCCGACTCGGTCTGGGCCTGCATCACCGGGAAGCGGAGCACCTTGTCCTTGTCGTTGTATTTTGCGACCCCTGCAAGCTCGGCGCGCAGGAGCTGAATGTGGTTGTTGATCAACTCCGGGTAGGTGCGCCGGACGATCAGGATCCGGATGCCCGGATAGCGCAGAGCCAGCAGCTTGGCCTTCGTCCGCACGGCCCAGCTCTTTCCGCCGCCTCTGGCTCCGCCGAAGCCCACGTGCTTCGTCCGCGCCAGAAGCATCTGCTCCTGCTTTTCATTCGGCCGGTCAATGTGTAATTCCTTCATTCATCCCCCTGATCCCTGATCCCTAGTCCCTAACCCCAACTACTCCGCCCATTCCGCCGTGCCGCCCAGCTCTACGCGGACGGCGTCGTCCGCTTCGTCCTTTTCAAACAGGCCGAGATACTTTGCCAGCAGCTCCAGCGCCTTTTGCTTGTCGTGCAGCTTGATCTCCACGCCCTTGCCGGTGTCCTTGATCCCGGCGATTGCGGCGCGGCGGCTGTAATCCAGGTTCCGGCTTTCGGTGATCAGGACCTGCCCGTCCTCCACCCGGACGAAGTCGGTAAAATCCGAAAAGGCAATCGCGGCAAGCTCCTGGATGATCGCGTCCCGCGTGACGGGCCGGACCCTGGGCCGGGTCTTCCAGGCCCGGCCCAGAGCTGCCTGGACCGCCGGACGGCTGAGCAGCTTTTCTCCCGCTGCCGCCGCCCGGCCGGAGCCGCAGCCCGCCTCGGCTGCTGCCGCGGCGGGGTCTCCGGTCTCCAGAAAGGCCTCCGTGAACCGCCGTTCCCGGGCGGAAAGCTCTGCCTGTTCCATTCAGAAGCCCCCTTTCCGTCCGGCGTTACCGCAGGCTCTGCTCCGCCTGCCGGCGCTCCGCCTGGCGATAGAGATATTCCCAGAGCTGACGAAGCTGCTCCTCCACGGTCCCGTGCAGTCTGGGCGGAAATTCCAACTGTTCCATCTGCTTTCTCCTGTTCTGTCAACTGTCGCTGCCCGGCTCCAAAAGCCAGGAGATGCCTGCAAGCTCCATCCCGCCCGCGCCCTCCAGACGCAGACGCAGATTCTCGCAGCGCCGGGGGAAGACCGGAAACAGTTCCGTCCGCCGCTGGCTGGAGCGAAAGGTGCCGAGCCGGACCCAGCTTTCGCCGTCGTAGCTCCCCCAGACGCGCAGGAAGGCGCCGGGGTCGAGCCGTCCCTCCACCTGGATGCGGGAGACGTAGCGCTTCGTGCAGAGGACCGGCCCAAGCGGCCCGGTCTCCACGCGCCAGCTCAGACCGTCGCTGTCCAGAGCCTCGCCGATGCAGCGCAGAGGCTGTCCCGGCCCCGCCAGATAGTAGAGCCGCTCGTTCCAGCTCAGGCATTGATAGAGGTCCTCCAGATCCTGCCGGTCCCAGAGGCCGGTTTCGGTGTGATAGACGTAGATCCAGCTCATCCCGCGCTCGTCCTCTACGGCGGCGTAGTAATCCGGGCCCAAGGCTCCGGCTGAGGTCGGGCCCAGCCAGGCCTTGCCGAGCGGGTCGGAGATCCGGACGGGCAGGCTCCCGCTGTAGCAGCAGAAGCCGCCCGGCGAGCGGTAGTAGAGCTTGTCGCGGATGACCACGGCGCTCCGGGCGCTTCCGGGGGCGATCCCCTCCAGGCTGACCGTGACCACGCCGTGATCCCCGCCTGCGGAGGGGTAGATTTTTTCCAGACTGTCGGCGCGGAAAAAGAGCGGGCAGCCGCCCAGGACGGCCGCGCCGGTGAAGGCCCCGCCCACGCCCCGGCTGACGCGGTAGGAATCGGTGGACAGGCCCTCGAAGACCGACCAGTTTTTGAAGCTGCCCAGACTGGAGCCGTAGAGCTCGTTGACGCCGCCGCCCCAGCGGCAGCCCCAGAGCCGGTTCTGGCATTCGACCACGTAGTCCATCTCCGGCATCTTGCGCCGCAGGGTCAGAAAGCTGTTGTCGGAGCCCGTCAAAAAGATCGTCCGCGGCTGGGAGACCAGACCGGGCAGCACCACGTAGTCGTTCGTTCCGGCGGGCCGCCCCGACGCGCCGGGGTCGTGCCAGGCGGCGGTCAGAATGGATGTGCCGTTCAGCGCGTCGGTCAGCTCGTCCTCGCCGCCGACCTCGGTGTTCAGACGGCAGACGAAGTCCACGGCGTCGCCCGCCGCCAGACCGCGCGCAATGCCCGGGGCCTCCAGACGGATATAGGGCTGTACCGCCTTCCACAGTCCGTCGCTCTGCGACCATGCGCTGACCGTCGGGGTTTCTGCGCTCGTGTCCACCCACAGTCCTCCGTCCGGCGGAACGTCCGCCCAGATGACGCTCCGGCTCACGCCGTCGATGTCGCAGGGCACGGCGTACAGGCGGCCCGCCGCGCAGGTGTTTTCCACGTTGATCGCGCCGTAGTCCAGATCGGGCTGCAGGCTTTGCTGCTCGTGCAGGCGGGCGGCGTTCACGTACACGCCGTCCGGGAAGATGCAGACCCAGCCGCCGAGGAAGACCATGGAGCGGCGGGCGTTGCTGAGCAGGACGGTCGAGGCCTGGATCTCAAGCCCGTCGCCGTCGCCCGGCTGCGGCTGGCAGTCGATGGCCCCGTCGGGGATGACGCCGCCGCCGTCGTCGCGCTGCCAGCAGGCGGCGTCCCGGTCATAGGTAAACCGGAAGATCCCGTCCAGCGGCAGCGCGGCCCGCAGCGCCTCCGCGTCCAGCACCTGGGCCGTCGTCCCGGCCTCCTCCGGGCGGAGCGAGAAGGAGAGGCGATGCGGCAGAACGCGGGAGCAGCAGTGGCCGCCGGACCAGATCGTTCCGCTCTGATCCAGAAGCACCGGCACGCCCGTCCCGCCGATGGCAAGCAGATGGGCGCAGGGGTTGCCGTCCAGAGCTTCGGGGCTCGTGCGCCTGCGCCGAACGCGGAACAGCGGTGCGTCGGCGGAGGAGCCGTTCTCCATTGAGCGAAAGCTGCCCTCCGGCGCGTCGTCGCGGCAGTTCAGCCCGTAAAAGCGCCCGATCCGGTACCGCTTCCGCTTCGGGACCTGCATGGAAGGATAATGCATGGGATGCTCCTTTCTTTCGCCGTCAGGCGAAGGCTGCCGGGAAGCAGCGGCCTGGACCGCTGCTTCCCGCTTTTGGGATCAGTTCGCTTCGTCCGTGCCGGAGTAGGCCGAGCAGGATTCCACGCGAACCATACGGTTCTGATAGAGGATCTTCGCGGCGGATTCGAACTTGTAGCCCACGGTGGAGAACTGGTTCAGCGGACCGCCGATCTGGCTGGCGTCCTTGATGATCATCTCCATCCCCATGCCCTCGGGGTCCACGACGCCGAAGGCGTCCTTGCCGAAGAAGAGTGTGCCGTAGACCGCGCAGGGGCCGTTTTCGGCGTTGCCGCCCTCGCCGGGCAGCAGGGTGTCCTCGCTGCCGGACGCGCCGGAGAGGACGACGGGGGGCTCCGCAGCCAGCCAGACCAGGCCGCCGGCTGCCGTTGCGCCGACGATCTCGCCGGAGCCGGCAAGATCGTGCGCGGAGGCGTCGCGGAACTGGACCCTGCGGCCCACCAGAGCCTCGGCCTGCTCGGCGGTCAGGCTCTCCTTGAGCGTGACCTTCCAGGCGGACGTCTGGCCGAACTGTGCGGCGGCGGTGCTGTCGTTGGAAGCGTAGGCGCTCACGGTCAGCCAGGCCTGTTCGTCGGTGTAGAGGCTGCCGCCGTTGAAGATCGGGGCCTCGGTGGACTCCACGAAGCGGACGCCGTGCAGCTCGCCGATCTCGCCCTCGAAGATCTCGCGCGTCGCGGCGTACTTGTGCACCTCCAGCCAGTCGGGATGGGAGCGCAGGTCGTAGCTGACCGAGGGATGGATGACGGCGACGTACTTGCCGCCCTCAAAGTAGGGCGCCTTCTGCTTCTTGAGGAAGGTGTAGGCCTTGTTGACCACGTCGGGGGTCAGGCGGTTGTTGTCGGCGGAGAGCTCGTATCTGGCCTCCGGGGTCGCAACGGCGACGCCGTTGGCGTCCACGGTGTCGGCATAGAGGACGGAGGTGCCGGTGCAAAGCTCGTTGCGAACCAGGGTGTCGGCGGTCTCGCCGCCGGCCGCGCCCATCTCCTCCGCCGCACCGAGGATGACGTTGTCCACCGCGTGCAGATTCAGACGGTCGGAGATGGCGGCATAGTCGCCGTACTGCTGCACGGAGACTGCGATGGCCGACTGACCGAACTTCTGACCGGTGGGGATCACGCCCTCGGTCAGCGGGGTGAGGGCCTTGTCAAAGGTGTTCCACTTGCGCCACTGGACGCTCTCGCCGTGACCGGCGGGCAGGAACTGGGACTTGCCGAGCTGGGAGAAGATCAGCCGCGGACGGGCGTTTTCAAGCAGCTCGGTGTTGTAATAGGTCTTCATGGTCGGGCTCATCGCGCCCGTGACCTGGACGGAGGCGGGATCGAAGGCGTTGGCGTCGCCTGCGGTGGTGTTGACGGTAAGATTCATGGACATATGAAAGCTCCTTTCAAATCATCGGTTCTGGTTGGATTCATCCGGGGGGCGTCGGCAGTCGGCTACCAGACGATCTCCTCGCCCCGCGCCGCTCTGCGGCGGAGCTGACGGCGCTCCTGACGGGTCAGCTTGCGGGGGTCTGCGCGGAGGATCGCCGCCTGGGATTCCAGGGCGTTCTCCAGCGGCTGGGCCTCGGAGGCAAAGCGGTTTTCGCGGCTCCGGGCAAGCTCGTCGTGGTGAACGGCCTCCCAGGCCACGCGAAGGTCCACCCCGCTGCGGAGCAGACCAGCGAAGCCGGGGTCCTCCAGCTCGCGGTTCAGATCAAATTCGGGATGCTCGGCCCGCAAGGCCTCTGCCTGACGGCGGATCTCGCGGTACCTTCCGTAGCGGCGCTGCTCCTCGGCCTGGGCCGCCAGCAGACCGGCCGCGTGGCGCAGATACTCGGCGCGGTATTTGCCGCGGATCAGGGACTGGAAATCCTCCTTCGGCTCCGCCTGCTCCGCAAGGGGAGCGGGCTGTTCGGGTTCGGTGTGCTTGATTTCTTCTTCCATTTCTTCTCCTTCCTCCGTCTCAGCCCTGGGCGCTGGCGTAGTAGCGTCGGAGCTGCTCGGCAAATTCAGGGTCCAGCCCGGCGGCCTCCAGCAGCTCGTCGGATACCGGCTCGCCCTGCATCAGCGAGAGCATCGCCAGCGCGTAGGCGTCGCCTGCCCCGTGCAGACCGGCGGCAACGCGGTCGTTCCATTCCTTCTGCCGCTGCTTGAACTCCTTATCCCAGTGGGCGTTTTCGGTGTTGAATTCCTGCGACCAATGGCTGTTTTCGTTCTGGAACTCACGCTCCCAGTGGTCGTTGTCATTCTGGAACTCCTTGTTCCAGCGCTCGTTTTCGGCTTCAAAGGCCAGCGCCTCGCGGTCTGCCTCCATCGCGTTGAGATAGGTCTGATAGTCGCTGTCATAGAAGCCGAGGGCCTGCTCGACGTTCTTCATCAGACGCTCCGTCTCGGCGTCATAATCCTTCCTGGCCCGGTCGTAGAGCTCCGGGATCATCTCTGACAGCTTGCCGAGCTGCTCGGCATAGGCCTGATGACCCAGACTCTCGGCGTAGGAGGAGGCGTAGCCGCCGCTCATGGCGGAGGCCCGTCCCATCGCGTCCGACATCGCCCGCTTGCCCTGGCGCACGAATTCGTTCTTCATGCCCTGATACAGGGCGTCGTGCGTCGGGTCGTAGGAGAAGCCGGGTCTGCGGAGCTGCTTTTCCATCAGATCCTGGGCGGTCCGGAACCAGTGGTTGCCCTGGGCGATCCAGTGGCCGTCGCTGTCGGTCCGGTTCGGATCGGACCAGAGGATGTCGCCGTACTTCGTTATCCGGTAGTAGCGGCCGCCGTCGCCCTGATAGGTGCTGCCGGTGGGGATGGGGATCGTGCCGGCCTCGTCCTGGTAGACGCGGTTGTCCTTGTACCAGCCGGACTGCACGTTGCCGTCGGGGTCGTAGTATTCGACCTGGCGGGCTTTGCTTCGTTCAGCCATTCGGCGTCACTCCTTTCTAAAACTGCAGCGCCGTCCGCGCTGCGGGGCTGTGGTTGTGCGTATAGAATCCGGCCCAGCTCTGCCAGATCCGGTTGAAGGCCGCGGCGTCGTTGTTGTAGCGGGCGAACTCCCCGTTCTCAAAGTCGATCATCATGACCAGATACCGCACGTAGATGTCGTCGTAGGGCCAGGGAACCAGGAGCTCGGTCTTCGGCGGCGTCTGCTGGGTATAGGGGGAGAGCTCCACCGCGTTCCCGTGCGGGGCCAGCACCTCGGCGTTCAGCCTTCCGTCCAGGCCGGAGAGCCAGCGCAGCTTCAGCTCCCGGTCCAGCTCGTTGGGCCGCGTCAGATCGGCCAGCCGGATGGCGTCCGTAACCGTCATCGCTCCGCCTCCGGCAACCCGGCCAGGCTCGTGAGCAGGCTGAGCAGGCCTGCCAGCGCGGATGCGCTTGCCACAGCCAGCCAGTTCACGTCCGAAAGGACCGCAGCCGTCCCGAGACTGGCCACGGCGGTCTGGGCCACGGTGCGCAGGGCGCGGATCCCGGCGGCCCGCCACCAGCTTCTGTTCGTTCTCATTCGGATACCTCCTTCCAAAGCGTTTCCGTCCCGGCTGCGCCGGGCTCCCAGACGTTTGCGTCCGCGAGCGACTCCCAGATCCTTCCCCCGTGCCGCACGCGGTCTCCGGCGCGGTAGGCGTCCTCCGCCCCCAGGGGCTGCACCCATTCCGGGATCGTCCCCGGCGCGGCGACGCGGACGTAGAGGGATGGCGCTGCGTCGGGCGTCCAGTCTGCCTGCGCGGTGTGATCCTGCAGGACCCGGTACAGCTCGCCGTGATAGCGCAGCCGTTCGCCCGTCCGGCAGCTCCGCCCTGCCGCCCAGACCGGGAACAGGCGGACCACCTCCAGCGCAGCTTCGTCGTCCAGCGGGGCGGTGACGGCGTTCAGCTTCTCGCGGTAGGCGGCGACCAGCGCGCGCAGCTCCGCCCTGTTCACGCGATCACCCCCAAATCCTCCAGCGCGTCTTCATAGTCCGCGGCCTCGGCCTCCGTCAGCGCCGTCGGCGTCCAGGTCTGGACGATCTGCCCGTCCTGCTCGGTCCAACCCATCTCGAAGTAGTACCCCTCCGGGGCCTCGCCGGGATCGGAGGTCACCACGGGCAGATAACCGAGAGCGGTCAGCTTGTCGGGGACGGGATTATAGACGGTTGCTCCGTCCATTTGGATTTTCCGCGGGGCAAACTCGATTGTCCCGTCCTTCAGCTTTGCGTATCGCATGCTTTTCCCCCTTAGTCATTGATATTGGTCTTGCCATAGTACGGCGTGTTGATCCCGGCATAATACACCTGTCCGGTAGTGGGATTGAACGCGTACATATCCGCCATTGTGTCCGGGTCAAAACCAAACCGGATATATCTCCTGGTGTTGTCAAGAGCAAGAGTCGTTGTTTGACCATTCAGTCTTTGGACCCACCAGTCTGTGTAGCTACCGTTTTCTTCCTGGTACTGCAGGAGGTTTCCAAGCGTTTGATCACTACCGACAATCTTTCTTGACAAAGGCCTGAAGATTTGAATTGAGCCCGTAACGCCGCAGTCAATAAAACCCGTTGCGGCAAAGCCCTCTGCTTCCTTCAAATAAGGAAGGCCAACACCCCATTCTATAATAGATCCGAGTGTATAATCAAACGCCGGATTCATCACGGGGAGTTCGGTTTCCTCATTCGGCATCAGCGCCCTGCGTCTTGGCACCAGACGATTCACTTACCGTCACCTCCCATCTTTGCACCGCGCCGCAGCCGTCAGGAGGGATCCGCTCCGGCTCAGCTTCCGGCTGTCCATCCGGCCACCGCGCCCCATCCGGCGTTGTCCACGCTGATTTCATAGTAGGTGTCGGCCTCGATGCTGTCCGCGTTCAGCCGAACGCCGGCGGGGACCGTCACCTCAGTGGCGGTCGGGCCGCTCGTGAAGGCGATCACGTACACGCCGTAGTCCGCGCCGCCCGGATGCGTCCAGGTCAGGGTGCGGAGGGTCCCGCACTGATACTTGGTGTCGTAGGCGGCGGGAATGGAGACCGCCGTCCCCTCGACGTTCCGAACCGTCACGTCCTGCGCGGCGGCTCCGCCGCTGCCGCTTCCCTCTGCGCCGGACAGGCGGGCGGCGATCAGGGTTTGCAGCATACTCATACCGCCGCCTCCCAACTGCCTGCGGCGGTCTTGACGTAGATGCCCTTGTCCGCCAGACAGTACATCAGACTGCCGGGGTCCATGGCGGCCAGCCGGGGCTCAGCGGTCAGATCCCCGACCGTCTCCACGATCCCGTCATAGGTGGCGCTGTGCGGCTTTGCGCCGATCAGCTCGGCACGAATCAACATAGTCCTTCCTCCTTTTCCGTTTTGGTCGGCCCGTCCTGTCTTACAGCCCTGCGCTCACGGCGGAGCGGGCGGCGTTTTCCTGCTGGCGGTGAATGAAGTCCGCCTGGCGGCGCTTCTGGGTCTCTGCCTCGGCCAGGATGTCGTAGACCGGTCTGGGCACACGCACGGGGACCCCGCGCATGATGTTCCAGCCCTTTCCGTTCAGGCCGACGAAGACGAAGTTCTCCTCGCTGCCGGTGGCGCGGGGCAGGGTGACGGTGACGAGCTTGCTGGGTTCGTTTTTGGTTTTCATAGTCGTTCCTCCTTACAGCTTTTGTGGATCAACGCGGCTGGGTCAGGGCGGCGGCTCTGGCGCGGGCGCGTTCTGCGATGGCATTTTTCTTCTGTTCGTTTCCGATTCGGTCAGTCTGTCTGCCGCGGACCGGCCCGCCTCTCCGGTGCGGATGGCGTCCCGTCTGCTCCGCTTCCGCCGGCGCTTCTCCGGAGACCAGGGCGGCCAGGGCCTTCTGGGTTTCCAGCAGGCGGCGCAGGAGGGTCCCGTTCCGGGTCAGCGTCCGGCGCAGCTCGTCGCGGCCCTTGAAGTCCATCATCTCCAGGGCGGTCAGCGCCTGGTCGCTCAGCTCAGGGTTGAAGAAGCCGAGCTGGAAGAGCTGAAGCGCCATCTCGTTGTAGCTCAGGCGGTTGTAGGCGCTCTGCTTCTGGGCCGAGACCTCGATGTCCAGGCTGACGGGCTCTCTGGAAAGATCCCGCGCCGGATCGAAGCAGAGGTAGGCGTTCTGCCCCGGCGCTCCCGTGATCCGCAGCTTGCGCGGGGCGTCGTAAAACTGCCGGATCAGAGCAATCACGCAGGTGACGACCTGGCGGAAGCAGCGGTAGGAGTTCTGGATCTGGTCGCGCGAGAGCTTGCCGGACTGCTCCTGCATGGCGGCAATCGCGGAGGCCGCCGTGACGCCGCCGGAGATCCCGCCGTTGTTCACGTCCCGGTTGCCGGAGGTCTCCTTGATCTCGTTGATCTTGGAGGCGAGGATGCTCAGATAATTGCCGGAGAGGGGACTGACCGTAATCTGCCGCAGGGCGCTCTCCTCGATGGAGCCCTGCACGTGGACGAAGGGCCTTGTCCAGTCGGCGTATTCGGCCTCGTTGATGCCGTCGTCGCCGCGCTTGAGCCAGCGCGGGGTCGCGGCGGCTACGCAGTTTGCGACAATCGCATTGTTCATTAAGTCGATCTGCCGCTGGGCGTCCTTGCAGATATCCACGTAGCCGAAGCCTGCCGGAGTGCCCTCCTCGGGAAAGAGAACGTCGGCAAAGAAGGGATACTGCCCGTGGTCATACAGGCCGCGCTCGGCAAGCGGACGCGCGCCGCGCAGGGCGGCCTGCGTCTCGTTCTCCGTCGCAAAAAGGACGGTCTCGCCGACGAACTTGACGTAGTGCAGGATGCTCCTGCCGCCCACGCGCTTTTTGTAGTACCAGTCGATCACGGGGCTCTTGTCGGTGGTGTCCACGGCCTCGTCGTAGAGATACCGGCTCGCCGTAAAGCTGCCGCCGCCCAGCTTTCCCGCAAGCTCCGGCCACTGCTCGATCAGCGTCTCGTTGTCCGTCAGCTCCACGTGAAAGAGATTCCGGCTCTTTTGCAGGTCGGTGATCCCCGGCTCCCAATAGAGATTCAGCGGATCGACACGCTCGATCGCAACGTCGCCCCGGCCGCCGTTCCGGCTCCGGTCCCAGAAGACGCCGTAGACGGCAACGCCCGCCTTGAGCTTCTTCCACCAGTTGTCGGACCAGGTCTTCTCAAAGTCGTTCTGATCCAGAATCACGGGCAGGACCTTGGAAAGAAGCTCCGCCTCGGCCTCGTCGTCCGCAGCGCGGGGGAGACAGGCGGGCTCGGGGTAGGCGTCCATCGCGTCCGCGTGCTTCGAGAGGATGACGTTGACCAGCCAGGCCGAGCGCGTCTTGAGGGAGGTGGTGCCCTGTTCGGGGATGTGTTCCCAGTGGCGAAGCCGCCAGAACTCCTCGTTCTCAATGATCCTGCGGTCCAGCCCGGCCTTTCCGGCCCGGTACTGCCGCAGCAGCTCCGTCGCCCGCCGGAGCTCCGCCGTCCCGATGGGCGGCGCGTTTGTCTGCGTTTTCATGCTGCATACCTCCTGCTTTGCAAGCCTTCCCGCCGCCGGTCAGACGGCGGGCTTCGCTTCGTCCCGTTTATAGGACAGGTTTCGTGATAGGATACTCCCGGCGTCGATGAATGAGCAGCATCCCGCGCGCAGCCCCCTGCCGGGGATGCGGAGCTGCATCCGGGTTTGATACGGCGGAAAGCCTCTTTTCTAAGTAAAATAACTCTTCCAAGATACTTTATGCGTAAAAAATACGGTCTTCCTCCTCCGCGTCCAGATCGAGCCGCGCAGAGAGCCTGCGGATCTCCGCCGCCGTGAAGTCCTCGTGCCCGAAGACCTTTTGGAACAGGGCCTCCGGCGTGATCCCCAATTCGTCCGCCCAGTCGCCCGGCGTGGCGTCCTCGTACCAAAGTGCCTTGATCAAACGCTCTGTTCTCATTTTGATTCATCTCTCCTGTTCTTAAGATACTCGAATTATACCACAAAAGTATCTATTTGTCAAGATACTATCTTGACTTTTTTGAAAGTTTTTGCTACAATGAAGATACCACTAAATGAAAAGGGGTATCCAGAATGACGACTGCCCAGAAAATCCGTTCGCTTCGCCGCGCGGCTGATCTCACCCAGACGCAGCTTGGCGAGATCCTCGGCGTCCAGAAGAACGCCGTCAGCAAGTGGGAGTGCGGCCGCGTGACCGACATTCCCTCCGGGAAGATCAAGGCCATGGCTGAGCTCTTCCACGTTCCGCCCTCCTATCTGATCGACAACGACGCCCGCCTCCCGATCCAGCGGCCCGACCTGATCATCAACGACGAGGACGTGAAGTTTGCCCTGTTCGGCGGCGACCAGCCGATCACGAACGAAATGTTCGAGGAGGTCAAAATGTTCGCCTCCTTTGTCAAGGAGCGCGAGCGCGCAAAGCAGGAGAAGCTGAAATAACGCAGATTTCTCCGGAAAGGCTTCGTGAGCGTATGACTGAGCTTGTTTCGCTCTACCGCAAGGCAGAGCAACTGAATATCCCGATCTATCATCTGCCTCTGCCGCAGACCGGCTCGATGAGCGTGATGGACGAGGGCGGGCGCTGTGCGATCGGTATGGACCTGCCCAGCCGCCATACCGAGACCGAGCAGCGGGTGCGGCTGGCCCATGAGCTCGGCCATTGCGTGACCGGCAGCTTTTATAACCGCTATTCTCCCTGCGACGTCCGCAAGCTCCATGAAAACCGCGCGGATAAATACGCCATCGAGACCCTGATCCCCGTGGAGGCGCTGGACGCAGCGATCGCAGGCGGCGTCACCGAGCGCTGGGAGCTGGCGGAATACTTTGGCGTGGACGAGGCGTTTCTGAAAAAAGCGCTCTGCTGGTACGTCCACGGCAATCTTGCGGCGGAGCTGTACTTCTGATCCTTTGATTCGATGAAAAGATACGTTTTCTCAGAAGACAGTTTGACCGCCGTCGCCCCGCACATTTTTCTGAACTGGAGGGATCCGCATGCCGGAACTGATCGTCATGCTGACGCAAAATGACCGCACCGTACCCAACGCCCCGGAGGTTTTCGAGGCCTGTGCAGACAGCCGGGCGAAGCTCTGGGGCTTCAAGGAGGAGGGGCTTCCGCTCCCGGAGATGAAGCGTCTCTATGCCCGGATGAAGGACTGCGGCAAGCAGACCGCACTCGAGGTCGTCTGCTATTCCGAGGCCGAGGGCCTCGCCGGCGCAAAAATGGCCGCAGCCTGCGGCTGCGACCTGCTGATGGGGACGACGTATTCCAAGGAAATCAGCCGCCTCTGCGCGGATCACGGCATCCGGTATCTGCCCTTCGTCGGCAGGATCACCGGCCGCCCGTCGGTGCTGGAGGGCAGCCTGACGGAAATGCTGGACCAGGCCCGCGAAGCGCTGGAGGGCGGGGCCTGGGGCATCGACCTTCTGGGCTACCGCTATACCGGCGACGCCGCCCGGCTGAACCGCGAATTCGTCGCCGGTCTGCCCGGCGTGCCGGTGGTCCTGGCAGGAAGCGTCAACAGCTTTGCCCGCCTCGACGAGGTCCGCGCCGCCGCCCCCTGGGCTTTTACGATCGGCAGCGCCTTCTTTGAAGGCCGCTTCGGCGGCTCCTTCCGCGACCAGGTGAACAAGGTCGTGGATTACGCAGCGCGCCCGTAGGGCGCAAAAAAACGCCGGCGGGAGGCACTTCGTAAGGAAGTGCCTTCTTCCCATTTGAACGCGAGATAATTGACCACGCCAGTCAGCAATGGTACAATGATGAAAACAAATCGCAATTTGTGAAGATAAGGAGACTTCTAAGCATGGAAAGAGCGGAAATAACTGCATTATTTGATAAATACATCAAAAAGCTCCGAATCACACCGGCATGGGATGTACGGTTAGAATTGGTTGAAGATCCGTCATGGCGAAAGACTGGCGATTTCAAGATTGATTGTGACGACAAAAAAGCGATCCTGATGCTGAACGTCGTGAACCCAACGCAGGAAAACATGGAGGAAGTCATTATTCACGAGTTGATGCATATCAAAATGTATCCGCTGGATCAGGTCACGGAATCGCTCATTGCGAACTGCTTTGAAGAAGGTACTGTGGCGAGTAACTTTGCTTATCAGCAGTTTTTCTCTGCGCTTGAACAGACAGTAGAAGAACTGGCAAAATGCTTTTTGTATGAGTTTGGTGAAAACAAAGAATTATCCTATGGCAGATGCCGCAATGGTAAATCATTCAACGATCTCTACGAAGGATTGAAAAACATAGATTGACTGAAAAATCCCACTTTTTCAGGAAGTGCGAGAGTCGACAATCTCGGAAGTTACAGAACCGGGAACCGTGCGGTTCCCGGCTTTATAATGCCTGCAATGTCCGCAGCAGATACCGCTCCGCCACGTCATAGATGCTTCTGCCCACCGCTTCCGGATCTGTTCCGGCGGCGGTGACGCTGATGCTCACCGGCGCCTCCACAGTCTGATTGCTGTTCTGGTTCACCACCGGCGCGGCTGCTGCCGATCCTGACGCCAGCAGGTCCGGCAGACCGGACAGGGCGTCACCGCGCCCATTCTCCCCCAGCCCGGCTTTGAGCGTTTCCCGGGCGGAATCCGACAGCTCCCCGAAGAGCTGCCGCAGCAGCGGCAGGGCAATGGATTCCTTTTTCACCGGAATCACGTATTCCGGATCCCCGTCCTCCGCGATCTCCGTCATGGTGGGGCCGGAAAACCTGCCGCCGGTCGCGGCCTTCAGGGGAAAACCGGGAATCCCTCCCGAAAGGTTCACCGAAGCATTCACCGTCAGGTGCGTGGAAGCAAACAGGGCCTGCAGCTGCGCCAGAGCGTCCTGCCCGGCGGAAACCACAGCGGAAGCGTCCGCCATCAGCGGCAGCAGCGTCTCCGCGTACAGGGCCTGCAGCATGAACAGCGTTTCATCCGCCGACTTCACCAGCGGGGATTCGTCCGCCGTCAGCGGCAGCGGCGTACCGTCAAAAAGCTGCTGCGCGTTCTGCAGAAAAGTGTTCAGCGTCCCGTCCGCTTCCGTGGTGTCCAGGCCCATGGAAAAAGAGATGCCCTTTTCGGACATCTCCATGAGCCGCCGGTACGGGCTCAGCTCCCCGGAGGGCAGCGTGGACGCGGACAGCTGCCTGAAAAACTCACTGACAGCGTTCCGGGCGCTGTCAAAGGCGGAAGCCAGCTGCTCCGCCAGGGTCCGGTTCTCCTTCAGCGCCTTCTGCAGCCGATCCAGACCGGACTCATCGATCTCCACCCCAAAGGAAGCAAGAAATTCCTGGTCAGCCATGCTTCATCGCCTCCATTGCCCGATACTCATTCTCATGCTTCACCCGGATCAGCTCCGCAATATCCAGCAGATCGTCCAAAGTATACGTCCCATCCCACAACTCATGCTGGCGCCACATCCCGGCACTCACCGGCAGGAAAAGAAATTCGTCTACATTCGGGCATTCCGCCGTCACGAACCCGGGATCTCTGGCAGGGAGGTCGAGCCTCCCCCGCCGAAAAAACCTTCCAGCGTCCAGAGCACCTCCTCGATCGTCAGCTTCAGGCAGACGGCGGTATCATGCTCCAGCCCCGAAACCGTCCATTCTCCCCGGGTCATCACCGGCATCCAGCCCGCCGGCAGCAGCACTTCGCAGTGCTGCAGGCAGGTGGTCATGAGAGACCGGAGCTCCGGTTCGGAAAGGGAAGTGATAAATCCCAGGACGGAATCATCCCCCGAATCCTTCGGCATCCCGGACAGCATCCGCAGCAAGGACGCTCCGGAAAAGGCGTCCAGCTTCGTCAGCCGGAAGTCCATGGGTTTTCCTTCCACGGGGATGGAAATGGTTTTTTCAATTTCACGCATACGGCACCTCATACTTTAATTACTCTTACGGATCTGGTACAATTCCGAGGGAACAGAATCCGTACTACGTTTAACTTTACATTTTCTTACTTTGCTGAAACCGGGTGATGATGAATTGAGCGAATCAGGCCTTTACAAAGAGCTGGGAATACTGACGAATCAGAAAGACCGGTGGGAGGAGAATGTCCCGTTCGTTTCGTCACTGCTTTCCCATGAATCTGTAAAGATTCAGGCTAAGGCACTATGGCTGCTTGCTGAGATGGGACTTGCTTATCCGCAGTCAGTCCGGGACACAGTTCCTGCAATCGCTTCCTTCCGCAACAGTCCGGTGCCGCTTTTGCGGGAACGTGCCCTGAACGCCATCGGCAGGATCGGGCGCGGTGACTATCGTTTGATCGAACCGTACTGGGCAGACCTGTTCCGTTTTGCGGATGATAAAGAAGCCCCTGTCAGGCTGAGCTTTATCTGGGCTTCTGAAAATATCGCCACGAATACACCTGGCATCTATGAGAACTATATGCCGATATTTGAAAAACTGCTTCATGATCCTGATGATAAGGTCAGGATGGAAGCACCGGAAATCTTCCGTGTCCTGGGGAAACGCAGGCCTGAGTTTGTCAGACCGTATATAAAGCAACTGCAAATGCAATCAGAAACCGATGAAAACCGTGTAGTAAGAATTCATTGTCTGGGAGCGATTAAGGCAACTGTTTAAGTCGTATTATTCATACGGAGAATCATAGTCAACAAAATCGGAAGCCCTTGATCTCCAAGGCAATTAAGTCCATACTGGAAAAAAACGGCTACAAGGGATG
>JAEEGJ010004478.1_pt1 | contig 47031 bp, 37 predicted proteins | sample 8958761 | NCBI WGS metagenome assembly JAEEGJ01 (sample SAMN16246546, study PRJNA631951) | gut metagenome | biome: gut microbiome; feature: rumen; material: RS-attached | host: Bos | place: Iran: Karaj | collected 2018-10
CTATCAGCAGAAGGCCGTTGTCATCGGCCACCTTGAAGACAATGTTCAGGACGCCGGTCTGGACTTCGTTGAGCTCCAGAAGACGGCCAAGCATATCAGGGCCCATACGGGAAATGGTGCTGCGCATAGGGTGGCCCTGCTCGCCGTAAACGTCGAAAAAGCGAACGGGGCAGGCCTGGAATTTGGGATCCTGAATGCCGAATTCCGGCAGCCTCTTCTCGATGAATCCGCTCAGGCGGCCTTCCTTGGAGATACCGCTGAGGTCTCCCTTCATATCCGCCATGAAGCAGGGCACTCCCGCCTGGCAGAATGTTTCCGCAAGAACCTGCAGGGTTACGGTTTTGCCGGTGCCGGTTGCACCAGCGATGAGTCCGTGACGGTTTGCCATCTTGCCCACCATCGAGATGGGGCCATTAGCTGAATGGGCAACATACAGCCCTCTTTCGTTATCTAACATATTATCTTATTTTTTGTTCGCTTTCCAAAGATAAAAAAGAAATGTGGAAATGGCAAATGCGGCGAGGCCGATGCCGGGGGCGGCCGCGGCGTTTATGCCGAAGCCCACTTTGTCCACCAGGATGAACGAGACGCTAACCGCCGTCATGAAGCAGGCAGGAACCAGAGTAATCAGATACCACATGCCCTTCTTGCTGCGGGTAAGGTATACGGTAATGGTCCACAGGGTGAACACGGCAAGGGTTTGGTTGCTCCAGCCGAAATAGCGCCAGATTACGTTGAAGCCGTTTTCATTCGCAATGTTGAACCACAGCAGAAGGCCGGATGCAACGAAAAGCGGAACGGCGATAAGCAGGCGGTTGCGGATGGGTTTCTGGTCCAGGTGGAGGAACTCCGCGATGATGAGGCGGGCGCTACGGAATGCGGTATCGCCGGAGGTGATGGGAGCGGCAACCACGCCAAGGATCGCGAGCACTCCGCCCAGAAGGCCGAGCCATGCCCAGGATACGCTGGACACAACAGCGGGGGCCGATGCCGCCCCGTCCGAGCCCACCGCTGCGGCTCCGCCGTCGAAAAAGAACCACGACGATACGGCCGCCCAGATAAGGGCCACCAGGCCTTCGGTTATCATTGAGCCGTAGAATACCGGACGGCCCAGTTTCTCGTTTTTCATGCAACGGGCCATAAGCGGGCTCTGGGTTGCGTGGAAGCCGGAAATCGCCCCGCATGCAATGGTGATGAAAAGGCAGGGGAAGATGGGCTGCGCGCCGATTCCCGCCTTCTCGTTCCACCCTCCGAGGCCGTCCCACAGCTCCGGCAGCGAGGGCCACTTCACAAAGAGGCAAACCATAAGGGCCGCGGCCATGAACAGCAGCGCAAACGCAAACACCGGATAGATCCTGCCGATTATCTTGTCGATGGGAAGCAGCGTTGCCACCACATAATATGCAAAGATTATCAGAGCCCACACAATCATGGGTATTCCGCTGCAGAAGCCGGGCATCCCGTGAAGGATGATGGCCGGGCTGTACACGAACACCGTGCCCACCATAACCATAAGGAAGATGATGAACACCAGCATCACGTTCTTCGTACCCTTACCCAGGTATTTGCCCACCAGCTCCGGCAAGCCGGCCCCGCCGTTGCGCAGGGAAAGCATGCCGCTCAGATAGTCGTGAACGGCGCCGGCGAAGATACACCCCAGCACTATCCACAGATAGCTGGCCGGGCCGAACTTTGCGCCCATTATGGCGCCGAAGATGGGCCCCGTTCCCGCAATGTTCAGGAACTGGATCATGAACACCTTCCAGGTGGGCATCGCGATGAAGTCCACCCCGTCGGCCTTTTCAATTGCCGGAGTGGCCCGTTTGGGATCCGGGCCGAACACCTTCTCCACGAAGGCACCGTAAAGGAAGTAGCCCAGCACCAGGGCCGCGATGCTGATAAGGAAAGAAATCATTACTCAAAGAATGAAAAATGCACCCTTCCGTACACCCGCTCTTTGACGAAATGCGGATGCGACGTAAAGCTGTGCTCTCCCCCGTGCTCCAGAATGAAATAGCAGCCGGGGTGAAGGATGTCCAAAGAAAAGATGAGATCCGGAAGGCCGTCCAGGCCATCCAGGGCATAGGGCGGATCTGCGAACACAATGTCGAACTTTTCCCTGCAGATGGGCAGGAAATCGAACACATTGTCACGCACCATGGTAACGGCGTCCAGCCCGAGGCGGGCCGCCTCCGTTTTAATGAAAGATGCATTCTCGCGCGCCATTTCTACGCAATAGACACGTGCGGCGCCGCGTGAAGCGAACTCGAATGCGATGGAACCGGTTCCGCCGAAAAGGTCCAGCACTTTCAGATCCCGGAACTCGTACTCGTTGTCCAGAATGTTGAACAGGCCTTCCTTGGCAAAATCCGTGGTGGGACGCGCCTTGTAGCCTGCGGGGGGCTGGATTATCTTGCCTTTGCGGCTGCCTCCGATTATTCTCATAGGGGCTCCACTGCTTTGAAATAGCGGTACAGCGACATCTCTTCTTCCTCCCCAAGAGGCGATGCCACATACACCGTGGTAACCTCCGGATTAAGCTGGAACTGTTTCAGGGCCAGGAAGAGATAATACTGGGCAGTGGTGAAATCCGGCGCTTCATACCGATTCGCCAGCAGGAGATTCTTCCCCTGGGCAATCACCAGATGCAGGATTCCGCCCACATGGGCGATGTGCACCTTGTTGTACTCCGGATTCTTTTCCAGAGCGGTGAGGAGATAATAAAGTTCCGGAAGAGATTCCTCTCTGGCGGCTTCATACAAAAGTACGGCGCCCAGTGAGGGGATCCTCTTCCAGAAAACTTTTTCTTCTTTTCCGGGAGCCGTGAAGAAACTCTCCGGAACCAATTCGCAGCGAAGCACTACTCCCAGTTACCTGCGTTGTTGTTAGGCATAGTTACGCTACCCACCTGAAGGCCGGGGAATTTGTTCTGGTCTTCCCTTTCTGCATCCAGGTTGATGCGCAGCTGATTGTCCATGCCCTTGAGCAGGAGTTTGTACGGCATACGGGCCTCGAACAGGGGAACCTGCACGCCGGAAACGGTTTTGATGACGGCTTCCATCTGAACCTTTTCGCCGCCCGAGAACGGGATGAAGGCAAGAGAGTCGATGCAGAAATCTTCACGGCCGTTGAAGAGGGTGTCTCTCACGGGGATGGAAGTTTTCGCGGAGAACACGAGGGGTTCTCCCTTGCGATAGAGTTCCATGAGCTGCTCCGTAGTGATCTTGCGGTTCTTGCGCTTGATCAGATTGGTGTTGGCCACAGCCACGGAGTCGTCGTTCGAACCGATCTGCATGACGATTTCCATCTGGCCTTCCTTGTAGAAGGAGATGAGAGAGTCTACATCTGCGGTGAAGCGGTTGTTTACGCCCTTGAATGCCACCTGAAGGGTGCGGATGTCCTTGAGACGCTGGATACCGACCTGCTCCCTGTGGGCTTTTTCCTTGTTGAAGTTCACCGGCTGCATGACACTGTCGTAGATAAGGTAAACGAGACCTACGGCCGCCGCTGCGAGGAGGATTTCAGCTAAGATTTTAAGTACTTTGTTCATTATTGGTTAAGTTTTACAATTTTCTCAAAGTTCCGACAAAGTTAATTATTTCATTTCTCAAATGCAATATGCCGATGATAAAAAAATAAGTTGTAAATTTGCACTCGTAAAATTGTATGCCGATGGAAACGCTCAGCAGAGCTGACATAGAGAGTTTTTCCCGGAGCCTGGACAGGGCCCGCAGGGTAACCGTGGTATCCCACACCCATCCGGACGGGGATGCCGCAGGCTCAACTGCCGCGCTGTTTTCCTACATCAGCGAGCGCCGCGGCAAGGATGTCAAAGTGATTCTCCCGGACTATCCGTCGGATACTCTCCTTTTCCTCTGCGACAATGTAATCTTCGCATCGGACCATGCAAAAGAGGCGGAAGCATGGATCGAAGGATCGGACCTTATAATCCTCATCGACGCCAACGAACTCCGCCGCACGGAGCAGCTGGAGAGCCTCATCAGGGCTTCATCGGCACAAAGAATCCTCATCGACCATCATGTTGGGCCGGAAAGGGAGTCCTTCTCGCTGGTATTCTCGGAAACGGAGGTATCATCGGCCTGCGAGCTTCTCTTCTGGATCCTTATGGAAATGCCTGATATAAAGGCCGATGCCGCCGCGCTCCCCCACAGGGTCGCCCGCGCGCTCCTCTCCGGAATGACCACGGACACCAACAATTTCGCGAACTCGGTTTTCCCCACCACCCTGGAAATGGCATCAAGGCTTCTGGAGGCGGGAGTGGACAGGGACGATATCCTGGACCACCTGTACAACCGCTACCGCGAAAACCGCATCCGCTCAATGGGATATATGCAAAGCGAATGCATGCGCATCACCCCCAAGGGAGCCGCGTACATGATTGTAACAAAGGAAATCCAGGAGCGCTTCGACATCCGCGAAGGCGAAACGGAAGGGCTCGTGAACGTGCCTCTGGCAATCGGCAAAGTGAGAATCAGCATCCTCCTGAAGGAAGACGAAGGCCATTTCCGCGTATCCATCCGCTCGAAAAGGGGCACATCGGCACGTGAACTGGCGAAGAGCCGCTTCCACGGAGGCGGCCACGAGATGGCTTCCGGAGGTAAACTCTATTTCCCGGAAGACATTCCCTCCCCCACCGATGCCGCCGCATACATTGAAAACGTAACGGATGATTTTCTGAAATGAGAAAACACCTCGTCATATCGCTTCTTCTTGCCGTAACGCTCTGCGCCTGCTCAAAACAGGCCCAGGCAACGTACGACAAACAGGAAACCACCATAGAAAGCCTTGTGGAGAGCCTCCTGAAAACGGACGAAGGGGCCACGGTGGAGTATCTGGACGGAGTAGTCCGCATAAGGTTCAGCGTCTCCACCTCCTCGGAATCGGATCCCGCGCTGGAGGAAGGCGGCAGCGTTTCCATGTGGTACGGCGGGTTCACGGTAACATCGGCCTCGCTCTCCAAATCCAACCTGTTCGCCACCAACCTTCAGGATCTGGCCACCGAGTGCGGATGGTCCGGTGCCGATGAATCCATGTTCCAGGTGGAAACCGTAACCGTGGGCAAGGGAGAACTGGTGCCCGGCCTGGAGAAAGGCCTCATCGGCGTAAAGAAAGGAGACCAGTACCTCATTGTATTTTCCGGAAAATACGGATGGGGCGGCCACCCCCGGGGCACGATTCCTGCAAGATCGGCCCTGGCCTACCAGATTTGGGTAACAGACATTTCAAACGAATAATACTCGAAGATGAAAAGATATATTTCAGCAATACTCGCCGCGGCCCTTTTGGCAGTTTCCTGCGCACATGAGGGCAAAACAGTAGCAAATGAATCCCAGAAACTGTATCTGGAGTCATGGATGGCGGTGAACCATCCCGGAATCAACCCCACCGGCCTTGGAATCTACATCCTGGAAGACACTCCCGGAACCGGCATCGAGTGGACATCGGACTTTTTCTATGTATTCGTGGAATGCACTGTAAAGCAGCTGGACGGCACCGTTATCCAGACCAACAACGTGAAACTCTCGCGCCAGCTCGGCACATACGACAAAACCGCCAGCTACGAGCCCGTGGTGTGGACAATCGGGGAAAACTACTGCTATGCCGGCGTGGAGGAGATGCTCAAGGGCATGAAGGTGGGCGGCTCCCGCACAGCGGTCATCCCCAACTGGCTGCTCACCGCCAGCAGGTATGACTCTGCCGACGATTATCTTGAAAAGACGGTGGATTCCTCTCCGGTTATCTACTCCATCACCCTCAAGGGCCTCACCCGGGACATGAAGAAATACTGCACCGGGGAGCTTGACACCTATGTCCGCGCAAATATCGACCCCGCCCTGGACAGCACATACTACAATAATGTGGACGGTTCCAGTCTTGGCTTCTATTTCAAGAGCCTCAAGCAGCCCAGCGACAGCATAATCCCCTCCGGCAGCACCGGATATCTCTGGTATGTCGCACGCCGTCTGGACGGCCAGGTAATCGACACCAACATTGCCGATACCGCCAAGGTGCATAACATCTACAATTCAAGCAAATCCTATGAGCCCGTATCCATTACCTTCGCAGAGGAATACACAGGTATCACCCTGGAGGGCAGTGACGCAATAGACGGATTCCAGGCCGCGCTTTTCCGCATGCACGCCTACGAGAAAGCCTATACGGCATTCTACTACGGCCTGGGCTACGGAGCCACTTCCAAGACGCTCATCCCTTCATATTCTTCGCTGCAGTTCGAGCTGGAACTGGTGGATAAACAATGAGCGGCACTTCCGTTCCCACAGAACTCGGCGTAAAGCCCGTCAGCACGCTCCTGAGGCAATACGCAATTCCCGGCATCATAGCGATGACGGCTTCGTCGCTGTACAATATGGTGGACAGCATCTTCATCGGCCACATCCCCGGAACCGGCTCGCTGGCAATCTCCGGCCTTGCCGTCACCTTCCCGCTGATGAACATCTCCACGGCGCTGGGAACGCTTGTGGGAGTTGGCGCTGCCACCATGATTTCCGTGCTGCTGGGCCAGAAGAACTATTCAGTCGCATCCAAGGTCCTCTCCAACGAGGTTACCCTCAACGTTATCACTGGCATAGTCTTCACCCTGGTAACCCTGCTGTGGATGGATCCTATCTTGCGCTTTTTCGGAGCCAGCGACGCCACCCTCCCCTTCGCCCGGAGCTACATGACCATCATCGCCCTGGGCAACATCGTCACCCACCTGTACTTCGGTCTCAACAGCGTAATACGTTCATCCGGCAACCCAAAACTTGCGATGGGGTTAACGCTTTTCACCGTTACCTCCAACGCCATCCTGGATCCCATATTCATCTATGTCCTGGGGCTGGGCGTACAAGGGGCGGCAATCGCCACGGTTCTTTGCCAAACCATGGCCCTGGCGTATTCCATGCGGTATTTCCTGGACCAGAAGAAATTCCTCCACCTGCCCCGTAACATACGGATGTTCCGGGTAGACTGGAAGATCGCCGGGGATTCCCTGGCAATAGGCATGGGCCCTTTCCTTATGAACCTTGCGAGCTGCATCGTAGTGCTGTTCATCAACCAGCAACTGGTGAAATGGGGCGGAGACCTTGCCCTCGGAGCCTATGGAATAGTGAACCGCCTGAGTTTCCTGTTCATCATGATAGTGATGGGATTCAACCAGGGCATGCAGCCCATCGCGGGATACAACTACGGGGCGCGCCAGTACGGCCGCGTACGTGAAGTATATCTTAAAACGGCGATGTGGGGTACAATAGTTTGCACCGCCGGATGGCTCATATCGGAATTCCTTTCCGTGGGCGCCGTTGGCATCTTCACCAACGACCCTCAGCTCCGCACCCTCGCGGCCAAGGGCCTCCGCGAGATGAACCTCGTGTTCCCCATCATCGGCTTCCAGATGGTAACCACAAACCTCTTCCAATGCCTTGGAATGGTAAAAAAATCCATCTTCCTGAGCCTGTCGCGCCAGCTTCTGTTCCTGCTGCCGTGCATCTACATCCTCCCGGAAATCCTCCAGTCGGAATCCGGAGTATGGTACAGTTTCCCCATTTCCGACACCGTCTCTTCGGTTATCACCGGAATCTTCGCAATCGGACTCATCCGTAAACTTTCCCGCCTCAAGGACGGCGACGACCCCTCCATCCTGGGAGGACAAATCTAATTGAGACTATGAACACCATCATCAACGTAGGCAGAAGCTTCGGAAGCGGCGGCGGATTCGTGGCCAAGGCCATCGGCACGAAACTGGGAATCCCGGTATACGACAACGAACTCATTTCCAAGGTTGCGGAGGAAAGCGGCTATTCGAAGAGCCTCTTCGCGAAAGGCGAGGAAAAGCGCAGCCTTTTCTCCGTATCCAGTTTCTTCGCTTCTGGCCGCGGCAGCTATTCCGACAGCGGCTACGTGAACGACAATGTGATGTTCCGCATCCAGAGCGAGGTAATCCGGAGCATTGCCGATAAGGGCGACGCCATCATCATAGGCCGATGCGCGGATTACATCCTGCGTGACCTGAAGTGCCTGGACGTCTTTATCTGCGCACCCCTGGAATACCGGGTAAAGAGGCTTGTGGAAAGCGAAAAAATCTCTCCCGAAGAAGCGGAGGACCTCATCCGCCGCAAGGACCGCACGCGCGAGACATATTATAATTATTATACCTTCGGAGAGTGGGGCGCAGCCTCCAATTACGACCTTTGCGTAGACAGTTCCGTCCTTGGAATCGACGGCACTGCCGATTATATCATCGACTTTGGGAAACGTGCGGGCATCATTCGTTAAATATATCCTGCTTCTGGCAACGGTGGTTGCGGTGGCTTCCGGCTTCCGCAGCGTGGGCCTGCCTGTTCGCCTTAACGAGACGCTCACAAACGAGATGTCGGACATCCCCGCATTAAGGCCGATGGATTCAGCCATCGACAGTTTCCGCGTGAGCTGGGGAATCCGGGGCCTTGGCTTCGCCGTGATGCGCAACGACTCCCTCCTCTATGCCAAGGGATACGGCGTGGATAATTACGGAAGGCCGATGACGCCGGGCACCACGAACAAACTCGCCTCCGTTTCGAAACTTCTCACCGCAATAGCCATAATGGAGCTTGTGGAGGAAGGCATGTTCTCGCTCCAGAGTCCTGTCTTCGGCCCATTCGGCGTGCTGAAGGGCTTTGACGACGTGATCCAGGACGAGCGCCACTATCTGATAACGGTAGAGCATCTGCTTCGCCACCAGGGCGGTCTGTACTACGGCGCGGCGGACCCCATGTTCAAGACCTACGAAATAATGAGGGAACTGGGCCTGAGCTCCGCACCGAACCAAACCCAGCTGGCCCGTTACCTGCTCTCCAAACCCCTGGAATTCGATCCCGGAACATGGCAGCAGTATTCCAATTTCGGATACATGCTCCTTGGGATGATAATAGAGCAGGCAACCGGAGAGGACTATGAGCGCTACATGCAGGAAACCATCTTCGAGCCCAACGGCTGCTTCGGGTTCAGTATAGCCCGCGACTACACCGTGCGCATCCTCGGCGGAGGCGGCGGCTGGGTTGGCTCGGCCCCGGAGCTTGCCAGGATGGTTGCAACCATCGACGGGCGCGGCCCCATTGCCGATATCCTCTCGGAAGAAAGCCTCAAGCGGATGGCAATCCAGGGCGGCATTGATGCCTATCCCCTGGGCTGGATGGACAGCCGCGACGGAACTCTCACCCGCACCGGCACGCTTGCGGGAGCATCGCTCCTAATCAAATTGTATCCCGACGGAACCTGCTGGATTATGATAAGCAATACCACCACTTCCAGGCGGTCGTATTTCACAAAAGACATGGCCGAGCTGTTCCTTCAGCTGCGCGGCCCGTACAACGGTTTATTTCCTGCGAGGGATTTATTCAGCGGACACAGCGGACGCTGAGGCCGACGGAGGTTTTATCCGCCTGACCATACTTCACTTCCGGATCCTGCTCGTAAATATACACATAGGAGGCTTGTTCCGCATTACCGGCATAAGTGTCTGCGCTCCAGAAGGCCGCATAGTCTCCAAATCCCTTGAATACCCTGGTGGCGGTTGACAGAAGGGCATATCCGGAAGGAATCACGGAGAGTTTATTCTTGTTGGTAATCTTCACCTGGGGCCAGAACTCCCAGATTCTGCTATCCAGAAGAAGGGCATTAACCATAAAGTCTCCGGCCACGGTGCCAAGGCTTTCCCATTCCGCCATAGTGGGAAGGCGCCAACCCGAAGGGCATGCCGCCTGAGCTTCTTCCCAGCTATAGTAACGGCCGAGGGGATAAGAGGTTACCTCCGCTTCCCTATACGGTACGCCGGAGCCGGTATAAGCCATGTTGTTGCGCATCCAGTCAAGAGAACCTATATGAATATAATAATAGGTATTCTCCTCTTCCACTCCGCTGCGGGTATCCACGATGAAGGGATCACCGGTGAAAATGTCGTTTTCCTTGACCATGCCGTTCATTTCCGGATTCACGACCGTGACCGAAACCGAGCATGACGTGTTATAGTATCCGCTCGCAAATGCACTGCAGAGAATCGTATGGGAGCCGGGCTCCGAGAATGAGACTGTCTTGGCAAGGCTGGCCGGAGCCGGGGCATCTTCCTTTTTCACCGTATCTATCTGGCCGCCGTCTATCTGCCAGTAATAGCCGATGCCTTTCCCGTCCGGATGGGTAACCTCCAGAGGGGTAATCGTCACTTCCTGATTAATCCTCAGATAGGGGATCACGTTGAAATACATCCCGCTGAGGCTGGGCTTTATTTTGTCTTCCTCTTCCTTTTTGCAGGAAACCGCAGCGACGCAGAGGATGGCGGCAGTGAGCAGTATTATATTGCGAAGTTTCATACTCATACTTTGTGTACAGATTGCAAATATCGTTAAAAAAAACGTATTTTTGTGCAAATTGAGCAAAAAGAGATGAGACGAGCCCTGTATTTTCTGCTTATCGTGCCCCTGCTTCTGGCCTGCAGCCCCTCCAAACGGTATATCCGCATCGACGGATACGCCCAGGGAGGCACATACTGCGTAAAACTGTGCATAGACAGCGTCTCTGTGGCCCCTGAAGAAATCCGCGACAGCGTGGAGGCAATCCTCCACTGCATAGACACAACCCTTTCCGGCTACAACAAGGGCTCCCTCCTTTCCCGCCTCAATCGCGGGGAAACCGTGCAGACAACCCCCATGCTTCGGGAAATGTACGCCCTTGCATATCAGTGGTTCGAGGCCTCCGGCGGCGCCCTGGACTTCGCCGCCGGCCCCCTCTACGACGCCTGGGGCTTCGGCTTCCGTGAAGGCCGCCTCCCCTCCCCGGACACCGTCGCCTCAATCCTCTCCACCTGCGGCATGAAGCACCTCGCCCCGGAACTCCCGGAGGGTGAGGTAACACTGCCGGAAGGCCTCTCCCTCAACTTCAACGCCATCGCCCAGGGCTACACCTGCGACAAAGTGGCCGCATACCTCTACTCCATCGGCGTGAAAGACATGCTCGTGGACATCGGCGAAATCTGGTGCGACGGGCATAACCCAGCCGGGAAGCCGTGGAGCGTGGGCATCGACAGGCCCTTCGACCGCCCCACCGACGGCACAGATTCCGCCGGTGAAGACCTGGACGGAATCTGGTCGTCGGAAGGCGCCGCCGTTGGCATCGTCACTTCCGGAAACTACCGCAAATACTATGTAAAAGACGGGAAGAAATACGCCCACACCATCGACCCCAGAAGCGGATATCCCGTTGAACATCAGCTCTTAAGCGCCAGCGTAACATCCCGCAGAAGCTCCGCCGATGCAGATGCCCTCGCTACCCTTTGCATGGTGCTGGGCCCTGTTGAAGCCAAGGCGCTCATCCTTTCCATGGACGGGGTTGAAGCCTATCTTATTTCCTCCGACGGAGAGGGCGGAATGACGGAATGGGCCTCCCCCGGCTTCACCCTCAAAGAGAACTGATCACCTCCAGGCAGAAGCGGAGAGCTTCGCCAAGGCCATCGGCCACCCCATACAGGAATCCCGGACATATCCCCAAGGCCGACAATCCAAGAACCGTCAGCGCCGCCGCGATAAAGCAGGTGGTGATTGGGATTGCCAGAAGGTTAGTAAGAAGGAAATGCCGGGGAAAACTGCCGAAGAGATATAGCGTGAGCGGCGCCGTGAAAACCTGGCAGGAAATGGCCATGGCGCTCATTTTCCAAATCTTTCGCATCAGCGACGGCCTCCCCCCGCCCGGGTACCATTTATCCATCACCGGAAAAACAAGCACGATGCCAGCCATGGCCAGATAGGACAACTGGAAACCGGCCGACGTGATGGCCTCCGGGGTGATTGCAAGTTGCAGCAAAAGGGCCGTGCAAAGCGTTCTACCCAGCTTTTTCTCCCTTCCCAGGAGCGAGGCCGTCTCGCCCGTGAGGATAAACAGGAATGCCCGAACCATCGATGGCGACGCCCCCGTCATCAGGGTAAAGAAGGCCGATGCCCCTATGAGCACGACAAACCTCGCAATCCTCACCGCCGGGTACTTCCCCATCGGCCTTGAAAGCTTGTCGAAAACCATATACAATATGCCCATGTGCAGTCCGGAGAGTGCAAGGAGATGCGACGCTCCCGCTTTCCGGAAGACCTGGACAGCCTCCTTTCCAAGCCCGCTCCTGTCTCCGCAAAGGAATGCTTTCAGGAGCGGAGCGGTTCTGTTGTCCCGGAAAGGGAGCGAGCCGATGAACTCCTTCAGCGCCTCCCCTGCCCTTTGGACCTGGGGGACAGGTCCTTCAAAGGCTGCCCAGCCAAGCGAATGGAGCGTGAAGGCAAGGAATCCCCCCAGAAGAAATACCGCGGGGACAGCCAAAGGCCTTTTAATCATCGGCACTGCAGCGCATAGAATGGCGGTTATTCCAGACGCGGCATACGCCGCTCCGCCCCTGAGTCCGACGACGGAGCCCAGGGCAACACCTGCGGCAAAAAGCAGCGAGAAAAATTCTACGCAAAACATTTGGCCCGGAGTCTTGCCCGGCTCCCGGTTTTTTGCTATATTTGCATTTTGCCACACGTGAACAAAAAAACTAACCTATAACTATGATTATCCTAGTCATCAATTGCGGCAGCTCATCTATAAAGTATCAGCTGCTGGACATGAAGAGCGACGACGTATTCGACGTCATTGCAAAAGGTATCGCGGAAAAAATAGGCCTTCCCTCCGGTATCCTCCAGTATGCCCCCACGGGCAAAGACAAAATGGTTAAGGACATTGAGATCCCGGACCATAAAGTGGGCATGCAGCTCATCCTCGAAGCCCTCACCAACCCGGAAACGGGCGTTCTTGCCTCCCTTGAAGACATCGAGGCTGTGGGCCACCGCATCGTGCAGGGCGGAGATTTCTTCTCCGGCTCCGTGCTCGTGAACGACGATGTCCTTGAAAAGATCGCCTTCTGCTCGGACTTCGCGCCTCTCCACAACCCCGCCCATCTTCTTGGCATCCACGCCATGCAGGAGGTGCTTCCGGAAGTTCCCCAGGTCGTAACCTTCGACACGGCCTTCCACCAGACCATGCCGTCCTACGCATACATGTACGGCCTCCCTTACCAGTACTATGAGAAGTTCCGCGTACGCCGCTACGGCGCCCACGGCACCTCCCACCAGTTCGTGGCCGGGGTTGGTGCCAAGCTTGCCGGCATCGACATAAAGAATTCCAAGATCATCACCTGCCACCTCGGAGCCGGTAGCAGCATCTGCGCCATCCTGAACGGCAAGTGCATCGACACTTCCATGGGCTTCTCCCCTCTTGAGGGCATGATCATGGGCACCCGCGTGGGCAACATCGACGCGAACGCCGTCATCTATCTGGAAAACAAACTGGGCGTCTCCCCGGACGAAATGTCGGTTATCCTCAACCGTAAATCCGGCTGGATGGGCCTGTCGGAAAAAACCTCGGACGCCCGCGAACTGGACGCCCTGGCAAACGGTGGTGATCCCAAGGCAAAACTCTGCCTGAAGAAATTCACCTACGACATAATCAAGAACGTGGGCTCCTACATCGCAGCCCTCAACGGAGTGGATCTCATCGTCTTCACCGGCGGTATCGGCGAACACAACAGCCGTCTGCGCCGCCGCGTCCTGGAGAACTTCTCCTATCTGGGCCTTAAGGTGGACTATGAGGCCAACAACGATGCCTTCGAGAAGAACACCATCATAACGGCGGAAGACTCCACCGTAAAAGCGGCCCTCATCTGCACCAACGAAGAGCTCGTGATTGCCCGCGACACAATGCATCTTGTACTTGAAAACCAGGAATAAACTATGATCAAATCCTTTAACGACCTTGCCGCCTCCCTGAAGGCCAAGGGCATCTGCAAAAAAATGGTAGTGGCGTGGGGCGTGGATTCCCACACCATCGAAGCTGCATCCCTCGCTTCCGACCAGGGATATGTGAAAGTAACCCTCGTGGGCGACGTAGACCTTATCCAGGGAGTCTGCAAGGAAGCCGGCATCGACATTGCCAAATTCGAGATTGTCGATATTAAGGACGAGCTGAAAGCCGTTGCCGAAGCCGTCCGCATGGTTCACGACGGGGATGGAGACATCCTCATGAAAGGCCTCTGCTCCACGGATAAATTCCTCCGCGGAATCCTGAACAAGGAAACCGGTCTTCTCCCTCCGAAGGGCCTCCTCAGCCATGTTGGCGTTATCGAAAGCCCCAACTACCACAAACTCATGTTCATCACGGACATGGCCGTGATCCCCGCGCCGGACTTCCGCCAGAAAGTGAAACTCGCCGGCTTCGTAACCTCCGTGGCCCACTCCTTCGGCATCGATAAACCGAAGATCGCCTTCATCGCCGCCTCCGAACAGATGCTGGACTCCATGCCCGCCTGCATGGAAGGCGCCATGCTGGCCAAGATGTGCGACCGCGGCCAGATCAAGGGCTGCATCGGCGACGGTCCCCTCGCCCTGGACGTTGCCATCGACAAGGAAGCCGTTGAGATCAAGAAACTCGTTAGCCCCGTCGCAGGAGATGCGGACTGCCTCCTGTTCCCCAACATCGAGAGCGCGAACGTCTTTTGGAAAACCAACTCCAAACTTGCCACCGGCGTACGCCAGGCAGGCTTCCTCGTGGGCACCAAAGTCCCTTGCGTCCTTGCCTCCAGGGCAGACACAGTGGACGTGAAGCTCAACTCCATCGCTTCCGCCGCCATATTCGCCAAATAGCCTCATGGCGCGAAAATAAGCACTCTTGTGCGAACCCCCAAATAAACGTTTCCGGTTCCTGGAAACGTTTATTTTTGTCCCTCCCCCTTCCCGGGCAAAACAGGCTATCTTGTGCCCGTGAATTGCTCTTCTCACCCGATTCACGGGCAAAAACAGCCCCTGGTGCCCGTGAACCCGTCCCAAACCATTCCCGGCCCGCACTTTTGCCCTGTTTTTGCTGGCCGACGCATCATTTTTCCCTACTCACAAGCATTTCTGGGCCGAAATTGCTTGCGCCCCCGTCTTTTGAACAACTCGCCTGCATTTTTGGCCATTTTTTGCGGGTTGCAGCGTCCCCTGTCATACCGAGGCCACTTGTGGCCGAGCGTATCTCATTCTCCATGGGGCTTGGGCGTTAGCCCGGCAAAAGAGTCGCTGATATGTATATGCCGCCCCCTTCGTTTCGAGCGTGTGATGACAGTCCGGAATCATTGCGATAACCCTCATGCGTGGCCGAAGGCCCCTCTATGAACTTGCACTTTTTCGCGTTTTGCCGTTTGACGTGTCGAACGGCAAAATGTGGAAAAGCGCAAGTAGGCAAGCCGCCCCGCGGCGCGGCAGGTGCGCCGACCCGTGCGCTTCAACCATGGCAAAACACACAACTACCCGCGCACCGCGAATACTCATCCAGGAAAAGGTCGCAAATCCGGGATGAACCGTGCAAATTGCCCATTTCATCCAGGAAAAGCCCCCAAATCCTGGATGAACTAATTATATTTGCCGTCTCATCCAGAAAAACGGTCTTAATCCTGGATGAGACTGGAAACTCCACCGCACAAGGCCAACACCACACAAGGAAGAAGATTTCGCAAACCGTTCAAGCCGTAGCTTTTCCGTTTTGCTTGGTGTGGGGGACTGAATTCTTCAGGGGTGGGCCTTCGGCCACGCAGGAACCTCATCGCATATATTCAACACCCTCATCACCCGCTCCACCCAATAGGGACGGCATACACTTATCAGCGGCTCTTTTGCCGCGGCTGGCGCCCGAGCCCTGAAATACCCCGTAAAATGCAAGTGGCTGATTCCTAGTTATTTGCGCAATCCTTCTGTGGCAAAACGCCACAGAAGATTTTCGTTATTCGTTGACTCACAACGAGTTGCATTTTACGCACCGTGAGAGAGGCTGTCGAAATTACGGTGCTATTGCGATAGTTTTCGTAATAATCGTTATATTTGCAGGGTAAGACGCTAGTATTATGAAAAGATTCGTTTTGATTGCAGCGCTTCTGCTGCCCGTGGCTTTCACCTCATGCAAGAAGGTGGATCCGCTTGTCAAGGACAATAACCACGAAGTTATCATGCCCATGCCCATAGACTTGAATATTAAAGTAGGCGGCAACGTGGTGAAGTGGGCCAACTTCAACCTTGGAGCAGCGGAGGAGGCTGAATACGGCAACTACTACGCCTGGGGCGAAACTGCAACCAAGATGGAAGGCTACAACTGGAATACCTACAAGTGGGCGGATCCTCTTGGCCTGGAGTTTACCAAATACTGCAGGACTTCTCAGGAGGACTGGTGGGGCGGAAACAAGAGCGTGGACAACAGGGAAGTTCTCGTTGGCTCGGACGATGCCGCCAAGAAATACCTCAAAGGGAATTGGCGCATACCCACCATTGAAGAGGTCGAGGCCCTTCTGTATACCCAGAAACTTCCGGATTACGAGTGGGAGTACGACGAACTCACGGATGTGAATAACGTCTACGGAAACAAGATTGCCGGATTCCGAGTAACCTACAAGCCTTGGGGCACAAGCGTATTCTTCCCTCTTGGCGGGCGTATTATCGACAAGAAGCCGGAGGAGGTGAATGTTCTGGGTTATTACTGGACGGCATCCCTTAGCGAAGGAGAGGAAAAAGGCCCTGACGGTGCTTTCTGTCTTGGCCTTGACCCTTACGAGGAGACGGCGGGCGAATGGACGATAGGCCGATACTACGGCGCACTCATCCGCCCCGTACACGTTGAATAAAGAATTTGCCCGGCCTTCAAAAAGCCGGGCAATTTTTTTACAGAAGGGTGAACGACGCTTCGTTCTGCGTTGTGGAATCCCCGCCGATATAAACTTTGAATTCGCCGGGTTCGGCGGCGTACACCATGTCCTGATTGTAGAAGGACAGGGCATCGATGCCGATACCGAAGGTTACCGTCTTGGTCTCGCCGGGCTGCAGGAGCACTTTGTCGAAGCCCTTGAGCTCGCGAACGGGGCGGGAGGCCGATGCAAACACATCCTTAATGTACATCTGCACGACTTCCTTACCCGCCACGTCGCCGGTGTTGGTCACTTCCACGCTGGCCACAATAGTCTCTCCTGCCCTCATGCTGTCCTTGGAAAGCGTTACGGGGCCATAACTGAATGTGGTGTAGCTGAGGCCGTAGCCGAAAGGATAGACGGGGTCGTTGTCCACGTCCAGATAGTTGGAGCGGAACTTGATGAACCACTTGTCGTCTCCAAGGGGACGGCCAGTGTTCTTGTGGGCGTAGTAGATTGGAATCTGGCCGACGTTCTTGGGGAAGGACATGGCAAGTTTTCCGGAAGGGTTCACGTCGCCGAAGAGAACATCGGCAATGGAGAATGCCGCCTCGGTGCCACCGAACCATGCGTTGAGGATTGCAGGAACGTTCTCGCTCTCCCACTGGATAGTGAGAGGGCGGCCGTCGAAGAGAACAAGCACGACGGGTTTACCGGTAGCGAGAAGCGCCTTCAGTAGGTCTTTCTGGACGTCGGGAATGCTGAGATCCGTGCGCGATGAGGATTCACCGGACATCTCGGAGGATTCGCCAAGGGCGGCGATAACCACATCGGCCTTTTGGGCTAGCGAGAGGGCTTCGGAAAGAAGCTGGGCATCCGTGCGGGAATCGCGGCCGAGTTCGCGGCCGAACATGGTGGAGCGCATCTCAAGGTCGTAATCTGCGCAGAGGTTGCTGCCCTTTGCATACAGCACGTTAACTCCTTCGCCTGCAACGGCTTTGATGCCATCCACAAGGGTTGTTGTGCGGCTGTGCTGTGCGGCTACGCTCCAGGTTCCGGGCATGTTGGCGGCGGTGTTGGCAAGAGGGCCGATAACGGCAAGCGTACCCTTCCTCTGGAGAGGAAGCAGCTTGCCTTCATTACGCAGCAGCACATAGGAATCCGCCGAAATGCGACGGGCAATGGCGCGGTTTTCATCGCTGTAAACCACCTTCGCGGCCTCTTCCTCGCGGCAGAACTTGTAAGGGTCTTCGAACAGTCCCAGCTTGTATTTGGCTTCCAGGATGCGGCGGCAGGCACGGTCCAGGGTTTTCAGGGAAACTTCGCCTTTCTCTATTCCTTCCTTGGTCTGGGTGAGAAGGGCCTCGGCAACCATATCCATATCCATTCCGGCATTGAGGGCGCGGACAGCCACCTGGTGGTAGTCGCCCACGCCGTGAGCGATACACTCGGAGATGCCGGTGTAGTCGGAAACCACGAAGCCGTCCCAGCCCCATTCCTTGCGGAGAACATCCGTCAGGAGCCATTTGTTCACCGAAGCGGGAACGTCGTCCACCACGTTGAACGAAGCCATGAAGCTGCCCGCTCCGGCATCGGCCGCGGCCTTGTAGCCGGTCATGTATTCGTTGAACATCCTCTGGTGCGACATATCCACGGTGTTGTAGTCGCGCCCCGCCTCCGCGCCTCCGTAAAGGGCGAAATGCTTGACGCAGGCCATAATCTGGTCGGGTGAGGTGAATTGTTGTCCGGGCCTTCCCTGGTAGCCGTAAACCATAGCCTCTGCGATGCGCGCGTTGAGGTAGGGATCCTCACCGCTTCCCTCGCTCACACGTCCCCAGCGGGGATCGCGCCCAAGGTCTACCATAGGGCTGAACGTCCAGGCAATGCCGTCGGAAGACGCCTCCACGGCGGCTATATGGGCCGACTGCTCCACCGCCTCCATATCCCAGGTGCAGGCAAGGCCCAGGGGAATGGGGAACACGGTTTCGTAGCCGTGAATTACGTCCATGCCGAAAATGAGCGGAATGCCAAGACGGGAGTTCTCCACCGCAATCTGCTGGTAGCGGCGAATCTCCGCGGCGCCTTTAACGTTGAAAAGCCCGCCCACTTCTCCCTTGGCGATGCGATCTTCCACCCCAACGCTCACCCCTTCTCCGGTGACAATGGCGCCGGCAACGGGAAGGTTAAGCTGGCCGATTTTCTCTTCCAGCGTCATTTTGGACATAAGGTCGGAAACGAACCGGTCCATCTTGGGGTTGGCCGATTTTTGGGATGTGCAGGAGGCCAGGGCGAGAAGCCCGACCAGGGCAAAGCAGAATACTTTTCTCATAGTTTAATTCCAGGTAAATCCAAGTTTGGTGAGTCCGGCCTGAACGTCGGCATCCTGCATGAAGCAGTCCCAGAGCAGTCCGGTGCGATAATTTTCCATCATAACGACGATAGGACCTTCGTCGATGGCGATATATGAGCTGGCGAACCAGTTCTCCTTGAGGGCAAAGGCGTCGTAGAAGCCGTATTTGCCCCAGAGCTTGTCTCCAAGTACATAGTAGAAGTATTTCATTGCCGCCATAGCTTCCTGCGGCATGTAAGGGAAGGAGGCAAGGGCGGCCGTGGGCGCCACGGTGCCGGTGTCGTGCGACGGGGACGATGCCGTGTATCCCTTGTAATAGTCCGATGCCGTGAGCCCCCAGCACTGTGCGCTGTAGCCGTACCCGGCCGTGGAGTTCACGCAGTACTCGTAGTTGGTGCGGGCGTGGCGGCAGTTCTGCTCCCAGTAAGAGGCGTATGCGTCCTTGAGCTTTCGCGGGTCCAGCCCCAGGAAGGAATAATGTACGAAGAACAGGGGGTTGCGGTAGCCGTAGGAGTTGGCGCCGTTCCAACCCTTGTCGTACACTTCTTTCGTTATGGGATAAGTGGGGGACGATGCGGCCAGGATATAGACTATCTGCGCCTCGTTCCAGCTTGTGATTCTCATATTCATCTGCCAGTTGTAGTCCGGCGACCAGTGCCAGAAGAGCACCTTCTGCCCGTCCTGCTGGAACCATGTCCATTCCACTTCTTCCCAAAGGCTTTGGATAATGGAGCGAATTTCGGTTTCAACCGCATCGGCCCCCGTGAAATAGTGCTTCACGGCAAGAAGGCCCTCGATAAGGAACGCAGTCTCCACAAGGTCGGCCCCGTTGTCATAAGTGCTGAAGGCGATGGCTTTGCCGGTGCTTCCATTCAGCCAGTGCGGCCAGGCGCCGTGGAAACGGTCTGCATCCTTGAGGAAACGGACGATTTTGAGCATCCTCTCCGCGCCCTCTTCCCGTGTAATCCACCCGCGCTCGATACCCACGGGAATTGCCATGATGCCGAATCCGCTGCCTCCCGAAGTTACCGTATCGCCGGAGCCAAGGCGCTCGCGGGCAAGGCCGGAAACGGGATGGGCGTGATCCCAGAAATAGTCGAATGCGCCCTTCTGCACCTTTTCGAAAAGCTCTTCATCCGGAATGCGCGGGAATTTGTCGGAGGAGTCGTAGCCGGTTGTAAATGAGAAGGTGAACCCTTCTACCAGCAAAACCCCGAAAGCCTCTCCTGCGGCAATACCGAGGCGGTATTTGGTCGATGGAGACAGCTGCTGCGCGGGAGTGAGCACCAGCACATCCGGTCTTCCTGGAGCTATATTCCCGGTCAATGCGCCGCCGGAAAAGGCAATGCCGGCAAGAGATACCTTGTCCAGTGTGATTGCCCTTGAGAACTCAACCACAATCTCCGGAGTCTGCGACACGTCGCCTACCGACAGGGACTCGATCGCCGGTTTTCCGTCTATGGTTACCGACAGGACTATGGCCTTCGGCAGTGTCTCCTTCTGCGGCTTTTCACCGCAGGAAACAAGCGCGCACAGGGCGGCAGCAAAAATGATGAATCGTTTCATTGGCAGCGCCGGGGAGATCCCTCTCCCTGGCGCCGATAGGCAACTAGGAAAGTGCGATTGCAATTTCCTCCTTGCGGAGAGCCTGGATCTCCTGCTCGGAGAGGGCCTTGTTGAAGAAGCGGATCTCGTCGATGCTGCCGGAGAAGAAGCTCTGCCAGTCTGCAGCACCGGTATAGCTCTCGATCCAGGAAGACCAGCCGCCCACATAGAAAGCGGTGGCATCTTCGGGGATGCATTTGCCGAAAGGCATCCTGTCGCCGTATTCGGCATCCTTGACCTTGACACCGTCTACATACAGATGCCATTCGCCGGTGGAAGCGACATAGGTGAATGCAACCTGCGTCCAAGTTGCATACTTTGCAAAAGCGGGATCCCAGGTGTCCAGCCACAGATTGGTCTCATTACCATCGGCCTTCTTGAACATGATTCGGCCGTTGATCTGCTGGTTCTTGACCTGAGTCTCTGCGTCCTGGCTCTTGTTGTCGAACATCATAACCAGTGAAGGCCAGTCCTGTGTGGGGAAGAGTTTGCCATTTACCGAGAACAGGCCGCCTTTCTGGAACTCCTCAATGTTCTTAATCCATACGGTGACTGTTACATCCTGGAGAGAAGAAAGAGCATTGTTCTTTGCCAGATTAAACTTCATGTAGGCCTCGGAGTTGTTGCCCGCTGTGTTCACATAACCGTTTCCGATTTCGCCGGCACCGAAGTCTGCTGCGCCTTTCTTTTCTGCGAAGGTGATGCCTTCAGCCTTGACGGCGTTGGCAGCACTTTCCAGAGGGAAATAAGCTACGAGATTCTCTGCGCAAGTCTTGATTTCGGGAAGTTTTTTACCGTCATCGTCCTTGCCCGGTTTTTCCTGGCAGGAGACAAGAGCCATAAGTGCGGCTGCTGCAAATAAGAAAAATTTCTTCATTTTTTTGATTGATTAAAGGGTTAATAGATAGTGATTAATAAGTATATCCGGGTGTAGCGGGAAGGTTGGGATTGAGCTGTCTCTGGGGTCCCGGAATGGGGAACAGCTCGTTCTTGCCTGCGGTGAATCCAAGAGGTCCGAGCTCGGCCTCGGCCTTGCCCCAGCGAACCAGGTCGAAGAAGCGGTTCTCTTCGAGGGCAAGCTCTGCGCGACGCTCGTCGTAGATGTTGTCAAGGGTTGCAGTGGTGGCGGGGAGTCCGGCGCGGCTGCGCACCTCGTTGAGGGCCATGGCGGCCGTGTATCCGGAGGTCGGAGTGATGGAGGCGCCCTGGGCCATGGCCTCGGCGTACATCAGCAGGACATCGGCATAACGGATAAGTCTCATGTTGTGGTCCAGGCCGTATGCGTTGTAGGAACGGGAATTAGTGCTGCACGGAACATAGACTTTACCGTTGTAATAAGGGTTGGTGCAGTTGTCGCTCACCAGATCGCCCTCGGGAGTGGTCTCGCCGCGGACCAGCAGGGTGACGCTCTTTCTTATCACGTCGCCGCGGGCGTCAAAGAAGTCGATGAGCTTCTGGCTGGGAACCTTGTAGCCCCACCCCTGGAACGGCTCCTTGTTGCCACGGGGGCCCTGGATGAAGCCGTAGTAGCAAAGCGGCATCACGTCGCCGTTGGTCTGGCCAAGATCCGAACTGCCGATCTCCATAAGAGACTCCGAGCCGTATTCGTTCTCCACGTTGAAGGCATCCTTGAACCTCGACATGAGCGAATATTTTCCGCTTGCGATGATAAGGTCCGTGAGGCGTGCGGCCTCGTTCCAGTCTTTGCGATAGAGAGCCACCTTGGCCTTGAGGGCCATGGCGGTGTACTTGTTGTATCGGCCCTTATAGTCCGTGAAGGCATAGGGAACCGCTTCGATGGCGTCGTCCAGGTCCTTGTAAATGAAGGTGTAGATCTGGTCTACCGAAGAAACCGGCATGGATGCCAGTTCGGCGGAAGTCATCGTGCGGTCGATGATGGGGACGCGGCCGAACAGGCGTACAAGGTTGAAATATGCGTATGCGCGGATTATCTTGGCCTCGCCGCGGCATTCTTTCACGGTCTGAAGGCCCTGTTCGGAAGTGATGGCTTCCGCAAAGGGTTCCATCGACTCGATTGCATAGTTGGCCGCGGAAGAGATGTTGTAGAAATAATTCCACATCGCTTCTATGTTGTTGTTGTCCGGCCCGTAGGTGAAGTTGTCCAACTGGCCAACGGTTGGTCCGTCGGCCTCGGTGGAACCCTTGTCGGCATCGTCGGAAACGATTTCCATGACACCCACATAGTTCTGAGCCCATCCCTCGCTGAGACGCATGCTGGCATAGGCCGCGCTCACCGGAAGGAAAATGTTTTCCGTCTTTGTATAGTCCATGCCCGAGGAAGGCAGGGTGGCCTCCTGGCGGATATCAAGGAAGTCGGAGCAGGAAACAGTCGCTGCAACGGCAGCCGCCATAAATATGATTCTTGCTTTCATGATCCTAGAAATTTGCGTTAATGCCGAAGGTGTAGATGGACTGCATCGGGTAAACGGAAGAACCGTCTATGCCGTTTGCAATCGGGGAACCGCCGATTTCGGTGGTGAAACCGTTGTAGCGGAACAGGGAAAGAGGCCTCTGGGCGCTCAGGTACAGTCTCATGCTTCCCGAGCCAAAGACATTGCGAAGGGTGTATCCCAGCTGGATGTTCTGGATGCGGAGCATGGAGCCGTCTTCCACGAAGAAGCTGTTGCTCTGGGACATCAGCTGCGAGGTGAGCACCTTGGGCGTAGGATAGGTTTTCGAAGGCTTGTCTGCGCGCCAGGCGTTCTTGTAGAAATCGTAGTCGTAGTTACCATCGGCAAAGACCTGCTTGTTGAGGCGCTTGGCGTTGAAAATCTTGTTGCCGATGTTGGCATTGAGCACTGCGGAGAAATCCCAGTTCTTCCAGTTGAGACCGAAGTTCAGGCCCATCATGAGCCAGGGCAGAGGGGAACCGAGATATACGCGGTCCGCTTCGGTGATCTTGCCGTCGGGGCTGCCGTCTTCGTTGCCTGCAAAGTCGTGGTAGATGAAATAGCCGGCTCCGGTGTCCAGCTGGGCCACATCGGCCAGGAGGGCTTCGGCTTCCGACTGGAAGATGCCGTCGACCTTATAGCCCCAGAATGCGCCGATGGGATATCCCACCTGAGTCATTGTTGCGTAGGCGCCGTTGGTGAGGGCTCCCGGGATGTTGTCGCGGCCTTCGAGTGCGAGCACTTCATTGTGGTTCACCGTGGCATTGAATCCCAGGTTGTAGGAGAGGTCCTTGCCGATTCTTTCCGACCAGCGGAGGGAGAGCTCAACACCCGCGTTCAGCACCTTGCCGTTGTTGGCAAGGAGGGTGGCCACGCCGCCGCCGGTGGCGATGGGGGCGTGGAACACGACGCGGTCCGTTACCCTGTGGTAGAAGTCGATGTCGCCGGAGAGGCGGTTGTCCAGCATGGCGAAGTCGGCACCGAAGTTGGTTTCGGTCACGACCTCCCAGCGGAGATAGTTCTGATATACGGTCTGTGCTCCGATGCCATCCACGAGGGTGTCTCCGAACACTGCGGAGGAGCCGACTCCGGAGGTTCCGGCGATATTGATGTCGTTCGAGGGGACGTTGTCGTTACCGAGCATGCCCCAGGAAGCGCGGAGCTTAAGGTAGTCCAGCACGTTCTGGTTCTTCATGAAGGGTTCGTCGGAGATGTTCCAGCCAAGGCCGATGGAGGGGAAGACGCCCCATTTCTCCTGATACTTGGACGAGCCGTCGGCGCGGAGGGTAACCGTGGCGAGGTATTTCTCCTTGTAGTTGTATGTGCCGCGGGCGAAGAAGGAAAGGCCATTGTAGCGGCCTGCGCCGTCGGTGGCGGTCTGGTTGCGGTAGGAGCCGTTCACCAGATAGCGCGCCGCATCGTCAAAGTCGGGAACGCTTACCGCCCTTCCGGTCATCCATGCATTGTACTGCATGCGGGTGGACTGGCCGAGCATGGCGCTGAACCCGTGGAGGCCGATCTGGTCGGTATAGGTGAGGGTATTGTCCAGGATCTGATACGTGCCGTAGGAGTAGGTCTTGGAAAGGCTGGAAACGGAAGTCCCCTGCGAGCCGCCCACGAAATGCTCCGGCGTGTAGGACTGGGAATCCCCAAAATTGAAGTCCAGGTTGTACGAGGTCTTGAACTTGAGTTTATCCGTGATGGTGGCCTCTGCGTATGCGGAGAATACCGTCTTGAATCCTTTGCCGGTGCTGTTATGGTAGTATGCGGCTGCAGCCGGATTGCCGTAGGAATTGCTGTATCCGTAGCGCTGGGGAGAATCGAAGTGTTCGGGATAAGCATCCACATTGGCATCGCTGTACACTCCGTACACCGGCGGGTTCACGAATGCCTGGTAGTAAACTCCCGAATTGGGGTTGTGGGAGTTGTTTCGCGAAATAACGGTATTGAATCCCATCTTCAGCCAGGAAGTCATCTTCTGGTCCAGACGGGCGCGCATGTTGAAACGGTTGTAGTCGTTTTTGCAGTAGTTCATGATACCGTCCTGGTAGAAGTAGCTGAGACCTACCGAGTAGTTGGTGGCGTCCGTGCCGCCCGCAAGGTCGATAGAATGGCTGTGGGTAAGTGCGGGATGAACCAGCTCGCTGTACCAGTCCGTGCTCACGCCGTTGTAATCCGCAACGTTCTTGGGCGTGGCGGGATAAACGAGGTTGTACATTTCCACATACTGCTCCGTGCCTGCGAGCTTCATGATGTTGGTGGGAATCTGCACGCCCACATAGCCGTCGTAAGCTACGCGAACCTTGCCGCTGGCGCCCTTCTTGGTTGTGACGATGATAACACCGTTGGCGGCGCGTACGCCGTAAATCGCGGCAGCCGATGCGTCCTTGAGCACCGTGAGGCTCTCGATATCGTTCGAGGACAGGAAGTCGATATTGTCCATGAAGGCGCCGTCAACCACATACAGCGGATTGGCATAATCGCCGATGGAGCCAACGCCGCGGATTTTAACGGAAGGGCCTGCGCCGGGGGCGCCGCTCTGGGTGATCTGCACGCCGCTCACCATGCCCTGGAGGGCACTCATGGGGTTGGCCGCAACCTGCCTGGAGAGTTCTTCGCCCTTAACGTTTACGATTGGAGCGGTGAGGTCTTTGGATTTCTGGGTGCCGTAACCCACAACCACGACCTCTTCCAGAAGGAGATTGTCCGGCTGCATGGCCACGTTGATGGTGGTTCTGCCGCCAACGGGCTCTTCCGCCTCCAGAAAGCCGAAATAGTTGAATACCAGCACGGCGTCGGCGGGGACAGAGATAGTATAGTTGCCGTCGAAGTCTGTTACGGTTCCGTTTGTGGTGCCTTTCTGGAATACCGACGCTGAAATCTGCGGCAGTCCCTGGTCGTCCACAACGGTACCCTTGACCGTGATGTTCTGGGCAAATAGCGCCGTGGACATCAGGGCCAGGATAAGAATAGTTGCTAAACGCTTCATATTGGGTTAAATTGGTTATTATTCAACAGTGAGTCCAAGTTCCTGCAGCCCGGCGGCAATTTCCGGGGCGCTCATGAACAGGTTCCACAGAAGGCCGCTGCGGTAGTTTTCTATCATCACCGCGATGGGGCCCTGGTCGATGGCGAGGTAGCTCCGCACCACCTGCTCGCCGGGAACCATCGAGGGGTTATACGCGTCGTAGAATCCCATCGGCCCGAAAACCTCCGATCCGTGGTTGTAATAGAGGTTCCGGATGCATTTGAGGGACTCTTCCGGAGTGTAGACGATGGCCGATGCCGCCGCGGTGGGCGATACGGTGCCGTTTTCATCGGGGGTGCCGGGATGATGCGAGCAGTAGCCGCAGATGGGATCGTCCGAGGAAGTGAAGCCCCAGAGATCCTCTCCATAGCCCTTGAATCCATTCGGATTGTCGATGGCGTAGTTGTAGTGGATGAGGGAATGGGCCCGGCCCCTTTCGTAATAGTCCGTTAAATCGTCCTTCAGGCCATGGGGGTTCAGGCCCAGGAAGGAGTAGTGGGTGAAGAACAGCGGCCCGCCGTAATCCATGCCGATTGTGAGCGGGATGCCGTAATACTCCTTGCCGTTATAATAGTAGGTGGATGTCTTGTAGCAGCTCTGGTACACCTTGCCGGAGATGGGATGTGTGGGGGACGATGCCGCCAGCACATAGGCGATGAAGCATTCGTCGTAGCCGGTGATCCTGTGATTCATCTTCCAGCCGTAGTTCTTGGACCAGTGCCAGTAGAGGGAATCCGTGCCCTGGGTGTACCAGTTCCACTCCATCGAGCGCCAGAGGTCATCGGCCCGCTTTGCAATGGAGGCATCCTTGTCCTGCATGTACTGCCTCAGGGTGATTAGGCCCTCCGCCATGAAGGCCGATTCAACCAGGTCGCCTCCATCGTCATACTGGCTGAAGGAGAAGGCCTTGCGCGTATCGGCATCGTACCAGTGGGCCCACATGCCGTGGAAACGCTCGGTGGTTTCCAGGAAGGAAAGGACGCGGTCTATCTGTGCGACGGCTTTGTCACGGGGGATGTATCCGCGCTCTATGGCGGCGATTATCGCCATGAGACCGAAGCCGGAGCCGCCCACCGTGACGATATCCGCCTTGGTGTCGTTCGAGCGTTCGCGCGCCATGCCGGTGAAAGGCTCCGAAAAGTCCGTGAAATACCGGCAGGTATACTTCTGGACCATATCCAGAAGGGCTTCGTCCGATGCGGCGGGAACCGCAACCTTGAAGGAGAGCTCTCCCGCGCGGGGATTCTTTGCGAGGAACTCCTCGCTGTCCAGAGCCTTTGGAGAAAGGCCTGAAGGGCAGAGCCTGTAGGAAATCTTGCGATCTTTGTCCGAATGGCCGATTGAAAAGTCCAGATAAGGGGCTTCGTAAGCGCTTCCAACCTTCACAAACCGGCCACCATCTTCCTTCCAGATGTCGTAGAGGGCGCCGTTAGAGCTGTTCCAGTTAATCTCCACGTGGGCCGGGTAGCCATCGGCCCGGATACCCCAGGGAACGGTTACAAGGCCATCTCCGGATTTCCCGGAATTGCCGGCGCAAGCCGTGAAGAAGACGAGCAGGGCTATTATCAATGCGTGCTTGCGTGTCATTAATTATGCTTATATAAGTCCCCAAATATAAGTATTTTTCATGACATTTCACGGTGTTTCGATTTTGGGGCACAAAAAATAACGGGATGGAATCACTTCCACCCCGTTATTGTACATGTTGGGAGAACTTACTTGATAGGCTCGCACTCGAAAGCGGTCTTGTCATCAGCACCCATGCTGTCGGGGTTGGACTCGTATTTCTCCTTGGTGTCGTAGAGCTTGGTCTCCACGATAACGCAGTTGTTGGCGTCAACATTCAGAGGATAGTATGCGAGTTTTGCGGCATATTCCTGCTTCACGACATTGTTGTCCTTGTCAACAACACCATACCACCATGCGGTACGCATGACATTGGCGGATGCGCGGCCAACCAGACCGGTCTCATAGAACCAGCGCTTTACCTTTACATCTTCGTCCCACTCACCGTGGATACCGGCGGCGTTGACGGTGCCATAGTAGGTGTGCATCTTCTTTCTCCAACCGGATGCAGCGGTGCTCTCGCTCACCTGATCGGCGATACCTACGCGGCCCCACCACTCGATGTTGCCGTCTTCGTCGATGGACTGAACAGTGTTAACCACATCGTCTGCCTTTGCAAGGGTGAGGAAACCGTTTGAGTCGTATTTGCACTCGAGTTTCTTCCAGCCTTTACCTACCTCGGAATCGGCGGCCTGCTCGATCTTGACAGCGAGTTTCTGGTCGTTCACGGTAATTGTGCAAACAGGAGCGTTGTCTTTCTTTGCATCAACAACGGTAACGGTGCTGCCGTTCCAGGTGAATACCATGCTGGAATATACTTCCTTGGCCCATGCCAGGTCTACCTTTGCGATAGTGCCGTCGGCATTGTAGGAGTAGGTGTACATATCGCCGCTCTTCATATCGTCGCCTTCCCAGCTCTTCATGAGGTTCTTGACGCGATAGGTGGGTTTGGCGATACCGCCTTCTTCTTCCTCTTCCCCGTTGTTGTCCTTTTTGCAGGAGAGTGTTGTGATGGCAAGTGCCGCCATCATGAGTAACATGATTTTTTTCATAATGTTTTGGATTAAAAGGTTAATAGTAGATATTTGGTTTGATAGTTCCTAAACTCGATAAAATATTATATAAGGGGTCCTTGTATGCATTCACGATCCGGTACTCAAATGACGCCCCTTTGTTCTTGCATGCATTATAGAGCGTATTCATTCCCATATAGTTCGTGTCGTCGTCCGTGCCGCAGAAATAGATGGCCTGGTCCTTGGCCACATTGGGGCTGCTTCCGGCGGCGGGATTTATATAGTAACTGCGCTTGAATGTGTCTGAGGGGAGCGCCAGGGCTGCTTCCGCGCCTTTCCCGTAACCCAGAACCAGTTTCTTGGTGTTGGTGTATTTGGCGTCCCAATATGTCATCCATTCAGTGAGGGACTTCTTTGAAATGTCGCAGGGAAGCATCACATAGCCATAGTCGAAAGCCGGGTCGATGGCGGCTGCAGCCATGAGGCTGTTGATCGTAGACTCGGACAGCTCCGCGTTATGGACTATCAAAAGCGCCGTCCCCGTCTTGTTCTCCTTATATTTTGCCGATTCGAACACTCCGTCCGAATTCACCTCAACCGCTCCGGGAGTATAGTCCTTATCGAGGCCGGGGCTCCACAGGGTGCCGCCGTTCATATAGTAGTCGAACCAGGGCAGGACCTCTTCCAAAGCGGGATTCCAAACTGAAGACGAGTGGCCGCCGTCTACCACGCGGTATTCGTGATCATAGCCATTGTCGCGCATCACGCAGTGAAGCTGGTCGTTGGAATAGAGCAGATTCTTTTCGTCATCGCCACAGATGATATACCAGTGAACGGTGGAAAGCTGCTCCTTGTTCGCCGCGTTGAAATAATGGATGGGGCAGTGCTGCTTGTAATACTCCGTGATACGCCCTTCTCCGCGTTCTCCCAGTCCGCCGAAAATGATGCCCCACTGGTTCTCCCAGCCGCTCTGGGACTCTTCCAGATACTGCCAGTCAGTGCGCACCGACATCGACAGGGGGGCGCAGGCTTCAAACATCTCCGGATGCTTCTCCGCAAGGGCGCAGGCGCCGAACCCGCCCATGGAATAACCGGTAACGGCGCGGTGCTGCTTGTCCGGAATGGTGCGGTATGTGTTGTCAATCAGGGGGATAAACTCCTGGACGAACATGTCCATATAGTTGTATGAACCGTCGAAGAAATTGCAGTAATAACTGGAATAACCCTGCGGGAACACATAGATCATCTTGGTGAGGCCCTTTGCCTCCAATTCATCGACCTTGGTGTTGGCGTGCAGATAGGACCCGTTCCAGGAGTTGTTGTTGTCGCCAAGACCGTGAAGCATATAAACCACGGAGTATCGGGTGTCCGTATTTTCCTCATAATCGGCAGGAAGATAAACGGAATACTTGACGTGATCCCGAATGATCCTTGACGACAGCACCTGGTCTTTGACATACCTCTGGAATCCGACGGGTTCCGGCGGTACGACAACAGGGGGATTATCCTCTTCCTTGTTGTCCGGTTCGGGGTTTTTGGAGCAGTTCCCAGATGTGAGGATGAGCAGTGCTCCCAGGATGAACAATATACTATTCCTTGTCATAAACTACCATTTCAGATGCATACAGTTCGTAATCCGGGTGGGGATTGTCCAGACGGAGGGTAAGCGTGTGCTCTCCGCTTTCAAAACAGTAAGCGGAGAATATCTCATACTTGCGCTTGATATAATCAATCGGCATAGTAAAGTGTTCCACCTCTACCCCGTCAAGCAGGGCTGTTACAGAGGCTATGTAGCTGTCGTCTGCGTGGCCCGTCTTCCGTACGCTGCCTTCAACCACGATGCTGTTTCCCTTGAACGTGAGGTCTACGCTGGTGGTAAAGGCTTTCTTCAGGACGCGCTTTTCCACCGGCTTGATCCCCTCGAAGCTTTGCTCATAGCGGACGGCTTCAGGTTTTTCCACGTCAATATAGATGCAGCCCGGGTCTCCTTCGTTGCATGAAAACAAAGTTTTCACCAGATTGAAGTTTTCTGCGCACACCTGGTCCAGACTTAGCGAAGTATACGGGAACGGGATATCCTTGATGCGTTCGGCCCCCTTCTTCCAGTATTCGGGGATGGCATCGTATCCGTACATAACGCCCAGAATACCGGCGGCCGATGCCGGATTGCAGTCCGAGTCGTTGCCGCAGCGGGTGCTGATGTCCATTGTCTTCAGGAAATCGCCCTCACCATAGAGAAGGCCGATGACAACGAATGCGGAATTTATTGTTGCGTCGATGTTGAAGCCGTTCCAAACGCCCTCCGGGCAGCCGACGTCGTTGGCGTGGCGGTTCGTAACCTCGAACCAGCACTGCTTCCAGTCGGAGGGATATTTCTTCCAGTACTTGATAACATCGGCAATCGTATTATGGAATTTGGTGCCCTCCGGGATGGTTTTCAGCGCCTCCGTGACGATGGTGGGAATGTCGTCGCACACATAAGCCAGGCAGTACATTGCGCCGATGAAAACTCCGCCGTACCAGCCATCGCCATAGTTCATTATATGGCCGATGCGATCGCTCAGCTGCGAAGCCTTGTTCACCTGCCCGGGGTAGAGCATGCCGATGAAATCCGCCTCTATCTGGAAGTCGATGTCATCCGCGTGGGGATTGTATTTCCAGAAGCCGGATTCCGGAGCGCCGCGGCCGTTGAGGATGTTGTAACGGGCCCCTTGATTGGCATGCCAGAGTTTGTAATCGGCATAGGCGAAAGCCTTGGCGTACTCATCCACAGGGGCGTCCAGGCCGTATTTGAGCATGGTTTCCATGAAGGTGAGGTCCATGTAAACGTCGTCGTACAGGCCGGGATCCTCGATGTAGGTGTCGTAGATATAGTCGTCGTACCAGGGGATGGGGATTTCGTCCATCATCAGCCCGCCCTTGTACTTGAACTCCGTGGGCCCGCCGTAGGTGCAGCCGATGGTTTGGCCGTACCAGCCGCCCTTGATCTTGTCCATCAGGGTGGCGGTGTCCATGGCCACCTTTTGGCCATAGGGCACCTTCGGCGCCTGTGCGGTGCAGGCGGCAAGGAGAAGCGCGGAACTAATTATGGTAATATACGTCTTCATTGGGTTTTTCGCTGTAGTATTGGATGGCGTTGATACGGAGCAGGTATTCTTCCGGTTTGGGGTTGCGCCATACCATCTTCACGGTGTGGCGGCCTTCCGGGAGGCCGTACTTCCAGGCGGGTTCCAGTTTACGGGAGGTGCCCTTCATCGGCAGTATGGAAACCTGGTCCAGGGCGCCGTCGATCCACACTTCTATCTCGGCCACATAGTCGTCGTTTTCTTCCGCGAGGGCGAACACTTCGGAGCCTACGTGCTTTTTGGAAACGCGGTTGGCGTAATCGGCAGTTATGCCTCTTAGGCAAACCAGATTGCCCCAGATTACGAAGCCGTTGCCCGAGAAGTCGAACTCATAGTCCGTGCTCATCCAGGCGTCTTTCTGGTCCCGGTAGATGGGATATGTATCCACGAAGTTCTGCTCCAGCGGAAGCACCTCAACGGGCTTCTGCGGTATCACGACCTCGTTTTCACGCACCTCTCCGCCATTTTTGGCGATAAGCTGCAGGGCCTGGTCGAAGCTGTACTGCGAGCCCTTGGCAAGGGAAACGTCCGTGCCTTCGAAATCCAGATTCCAGATTTCCATCACCGGGTCTTTCCAGAAGGGCGGCATGTTCTCCAGTCCAAGCACCACGCCAAGGACTCCGCCCACAGTTGCTGGATTGCAGTCTGAATCCTGGCCGCAGCGTGTGGCGATCTCAAGGGATTTCCCGAAGTCGCCGCCGCCGTAAAGGAGGCCCATCGCAACGTATGCGGAGTTAATCTTTGCGTCTATGTTGAAGCTCAGGAAAACGCCCTTGGGGCAGCCCCGGTCGCAGTCCCACTTCTTCAGGAGTTCGAACCAGGCGGCTTTCCAGTCGGCAGGATACCTCTTGTGCAGCAGACGCACGTCGTTGATGCACTGCCAGAAGGTGCTCTCCTGAGGGATTCCCTCGAGAGCCATGTCCACGATCTTCGCCGGGTCGCTCTCCACGAATGCCGCGCTGTACAGGCCGGCAACGAAGGCGCCGCCATAGAAGCCGTCGCCGCTGTTCATGATGTGGCCCACGCGGGAGGCGATATCAAGCGCCTGCGGAACCATGCCGGGGGCCATCAGGCCCACGAAATCGGCCTCGATTTGGAAGTCCAGGTCGTCGGCATGGGGGTTGTTCATCCAGTTTCCGGACTGCGGGGGCATTATGCCCTGGCGCACATTGTACCTGCCGGCCTGATTGGCGTGGGCAAGGTGGTAGGGCGCATAGGCAAAGCGCAGGGCAAGGTCTTCGGAAGTGGCGTCCAGGCCCAGCTGCTGGAAGGCTTCGGCAAAGGTGAGGTCGTTGTACACGTCGTCGAAGAGGCCGGGTTTGCGGTCCCACCAGTGCTTCACGTAGCCTTCTCCCCAGGAGATGGGCATGTTGTCCGGAATGAGCGTTCCGGTGAACTTGAACTCCGTGGGAGCGCCGTACACGACGCCGATTGTCTGCCCGGCCCAGCCGCCCATGATCTTGTCCATGAGAGCGTCCTTGGAAAGGGTTACGCTCTGGGGTGCCTTGGGGGCGGAACACCCCGCCAGGAGTGCCAGAAGAAGGATTAAACAACTATTTCGCTTCATAAACCTGCAGTTCGGTAATGGATATGAAGGCCGACACGGCCTTGGTGTACTTGTGCCAGTGCTCCAGGATTGCATCGTCGCCGATAACACGGATGGCTGTGGTGGTTACCTTGGGGAAGGAGAAGATGAACTCGCCGTTGTGGGGCTGGAAGAACACTTCGTCGGAGGAAGGCCAATCCGGAGTGATTGTGGCTTCCAGGGGCTTCCATTCGCCGTTTTCGTCCAGATATTCGGGATGGATGTTGCTGTACCAGCCGCCGAATTCCTCCAGAGGTCCGTAGTGGAAGGATATCATATCGGTGGTGACGGGGCTGTCCCAGCGGTAGCCGAAGAAGTCCTGCTTGGGGGCGTTGGACTTGCTGCCAAGCGAGTAGAACGCCGCTCCGGGGCCGCCTGTAACGCCGTCGTTGATCACATCCACGTTGTATGCGCGATAGGTTACCGGAATGGTGAGCCAGCAGGAATCCAGGGTTGCCCTGTCGGTTTCCCGGGTGAGGGCAAGAATTTCCGCGGCGTCCGGGGCCAGGTTGCGGCCGCGCTCTGCGGGAAGTTCAAAGGTTGCGGCGGGCTCAACGGCGGGGGTGAAGCGCGCCTTGCGGTTGATGGTGTAAATCTTTTCACCATCTACTTCGCGAACCTTTCCGCCGCGCTCGAGGATATTCTTTTCGGCAAGCACTACGGTGCGCTCGATGATGTCCTCGATGGAGGCATCGGGCATGTCGTAACGGGTTACGTTGATGTAGCGGTCGTTGAAGGGCTTTGTCCAGTGCGGGAAATCCGCCGGCATGGCGCGGTCCAGAGGAACGCTGCCAACTCCGTTGATAACGCCCAGGAGGCCGCAGATGGTGGCTGTCTGGTTGTCGCAGTCGAAGCCAAGGGCGCAGCCGATGAGGAGAGTCTTTTCGATGTCTCCGTCGCCATAAAGGAGCGACAGGATGCCCATGGCGCCGTTCAGATCGGCATTCCAGATACTCTTGGTGATGTCCGGCTCGTTCACGTAGAGTTCATCGGCAATTACCTTGCGCGAAGCCTTCCAGTCGTCCGGATACTTCTTCCAGAGGTCCAGGCACTCGTCGATGATGGCGCGGAAGCGGTCCTGCTTCGGGAGATACTCCTTGGCGTGACGGATCAGCGTGGGAATATCGCTTTCGAAGAAGGCTTCCGAGTACATTGCGCCGTACACTACGGTGGGGGATACGGCCCAGTCGTCCGAGGTTATGCGGGCGGCCCAGTCGGAGATTCCGGCGGCATAGGCGGGCATTCCAGGGGCGGTATAGGCCCATATCTCGTTGATGAGCTGAGGGTCGATCTGGAACCAGTGGGGGTTATAGCGCTTGTCGCCTGTGAGAGGGGGCGTGAAGCCATAATGCATAAGGCCCAGGGCGGCGCGGTTTGCCAGCCACACTCTGTCGCGGATGTGGTACATCCAGCTTTCCTTAACCTGTGCATAAGTGGGATCCACGCCGTTTTTCTCCATCATAAGGAGATAGAGGTATTCCACGTCGGTGTCGTCGTCCGAGAATGCGCCGTCCACCGCAGTCATCTTGCGGATGGCCTTGTTGAACACGAAGGGACCCTCGCCGGGCTCGTCCACGAATTTGTTTTCGTATTCGAGCCCGTAGATGTTGCCCACCATCTGGCCTATCCAGGCGCCGGCAATCTTGTCCTTAAGTTGGGTGCGGGTAATCTCCAGCGGCTTCTGGGCGCAGGAGGCCAGCAGAAGGACAAATGCCGCTATGATGCCAAGCTTTTTCATAATCAATAATCGGGATTCTGACCAAGATTGGGGTTAGCGCCACGCTTATCTTCAGGAATAGGCAGGAGAATGTGGCCCTGCTTGGTATCGGCCGGCTTTGCCCACCACCGGTCAAGATATTTTCCGAAACGGACAAGGTCGTTGTGAACCCATCCTTCAAGGGCCATCTCTTTCTGGCGCTCTTCAAGGAAGCCGTCGAGAGTGAGCTGTGACGCCGTCATGGGGAGCAGCCCGGCACGGGTGCGGATTTGCATGAATTCCGGCACCAGAGCGGCCTGGATGGCCTTGTTCTGACGGATGAGGCATTCCACGTACATCAGCACGACATCGGCATAGCGCATGAGAATGAAGTCGTTCTCCATGTCAACCGAATAGGATGTGAGGGTGCCGTCGGTCTGGTACGGCCACTTGATGATCCTTGCTCCTTCCATGCGGTCAAGTCCGCTGCGGAAGTGGCTTTCGTCGATGGGGGCGGCCTTGATGGTGTATTCCTTGATAATCGGTTTATTCTGCGCGTCCACGCCGTCTTCGATGGTCCAGCGCTGGCCGTTCAAATCATAAAGGTCGCCATAAAGCCATGTGGCTTCCCTGCGGAGATCCGCTTCGTCGTAAGTGGCGAAGAAATCCGGCTGGGCCATATGGGTGCCGTTCCATGTGCCCGCGCTGATGTTGAACAGGGGCAGAAGGTCGCTGTTCAGGGTGAGCACGAAGGGATAGAACGTATGGGAAGTATAAGTGCTACTGTAAGGGATGGCGAGGATTGCCTCCGAAGAGTTTTCGTTATGTATGGCGAAGTTCTGCCCGTAGGTGGAAGTGAGCTTGAAGTGCCCGCTGTCCATGATTTCCTTGCAGATATCTCCTGCTTCCTGCCATTTTTCCGTGCCGACATACACCTTTGCATTGATATACAGTTTGGCGAGGAGGAACTTGGCCACATCGCGGGTTACACGCCCATAGGTGGCCGTGGAAGGAGTCTCGATGAGGAGGCCCATATTCTCCTTAAGTTCGCTCTCCATCCAGGTGTACATTTCTGCGCGTGTCTTTACCTGGGGCAGGGAGGTGTCGTTCTTGTCTATGGAGAAGGGAACCTGTCCCCAAAGGTCTACGGCCATGAAATAGTAGTATACCCTCAACACTTTACACTCTGCGATATTCCTCTTCACGGTCTCGTTCTGCTCCAGTTTCTCCAGCTCGTATATTGCATCGTTGCAGGCGGAAATTCCGTTGAAGCAGAAATCCCATCCGGTTCCCACCAGTTTGTTGCTGGAAGTGATTTCGTGGGTCTGCAGTTCTACATAACGGTCTTCTCCCCAGCTCCTGTCCCAGGACTTGGGAACCGCCATCTCGTTACCAATCTGAAGGACCAGCGTCCAATAGCTCTGTTCCTCACCCCAGTTCTGAAGTTTGGTGTAAGGCCTTGAAATATACTGGGCGAGAACTTCGTCGTGCTTCATGAATTCGTCCTTGGAAATCTGGGAATAAAGATGCTCGTCCAGATTAGTGCAGGCAGCCGTTGCCAGCACCGCGAATGCTATGATGAATAACTTTTTCATGGTCTTAGAACTTTATGTTGGCGCCAAGGGTAAACATACGGGTACGGGGATAGTAGCTCGTGCCCTCGATGCCGGGCGTGAGGCCGGAGAGGCGAACCTCAGGGTCTACACCGGTGTAGCCGGTGATGCAAAGCAGATTCTGCCCGGTGGCAAATACACGCAGGCCTTTGACATACCTGTTCTTCCATGGAACGTCGTAGGAGAAGGTCACGTTGTCCAGTTTCACGTAGGAGGCATCCTCCAGGCAGCGGTCCGAATAAACCACCTTTCCGGTGTACTCGGTGTAATTGAGCCAGGAGGCCAGCACGTTCATCTTGCCAAGGTCGGTGATGTTCTCATAGAGGGCGCGGAGCTGGTTGTACACCTTGCCGCCGAATGAGCCGCGGAGCGTCGCGCTCAGAGAGAACGGGCCGTAGGTGAGGGTGTTGCTCCAGCCGAGGGTGAACAGAGGATAGGCGCTGCCCAGGTTCTGCCACTCGTTCTGGTCGATGTATTTTAGTTTCTGGTTACCGTCGCCGCTGAACTTGGTGAAGTGGGGGCCGTAGAATGTGCCGATGCTCTCTCCTTCGATAAGGCGCTGGCAGTATGCTCCCAGAGGGGTGCTCAGCCATGCGATGCGGTATTCCTGTCCCTGGAATTCCTCATTGGTGAAGGAAATCAGTTTGTTGCGGTTCAGGGAGAAGACCATGGAAGTGTTCCAGTTCAGGTCTTTGGTCTTGATAGGATCTCCGTACAGGGTGAGTTCCACACCGCTGTTGGAAATTGAACCCACATTCGTGAAGAACTGGGAATAGTCGTACGGGGGAACGGGAACCTTATAATTGTACAGGAGGTTGGTCGTGAGGCGGTAGTAGTAGTCCAGGGTGCCGCCGAACCTGCCCTTGAACATGGAGAAATCCACACCCACATTCCACTCGCTCTTCTTCTCCCACTGGAGATCCGGGTTTGCGTTGCTGGAGGGGGCATAGGAGTTGGACCACTTGCCGTCATAGTAGAAATATCCCACCGGTTCAACCCTCATGATGGACTTGTAGTTGGAGAAGTCCTGGTTTCCGGTCATACCGAAACCGGCGCGGAGCTTCAGCTCGTCCAGCCAATCAATGTTCTTCATGAAGTCTTCCTGGGAAATGCGCCAGCCGAGGCTCACCGCAGGGAACAATGCCCACTTGTTGTTGACGCCGAACCTGGAAGAGCCGTCGTACCTCAACGAGAGCGAAGCCATATACTTTTCGGCGTAATTGTACATCACGCGCCCGAAGAATGCCACATAGCGGCTTCCCTCGCGGTCGGATGACATGCTGGCCTTGCCTTCCTTGATCGCGCTTCCGGCTCCCATGTTGTTGGTCTGGAAGAAATCAAGGTCGAAACCGTAGTTGGACATGTAACTGCTCTGGCTGCCGAGCTCCTGGAAAGCGTAACCTGCAACCGCCTGGACATGATGGTTTCCGGTGGTTACATTATACTGTAGCGTGCTTTCATACTGAATGTCGGTGTCCATGGAGTTGGAGATTTCTGCAGTGCCGCGCTTTCCGGCCTCCCCCGGATAGAAACGGGTGCGATAGTCGCGGTTCTCATACCTCTGGATGCCGTAACTCACGAAATTCTCCCACTTGAGTCCCTTCACGGGGAGGATGTTGAGGGTGATTCGTCCGTTTACGCCGATGTCGTCCACTTCCGTCTGGCTGCTGCGCTCGTTAAGCATGGCAACGGGGTTGTAATAGTCCATGGACTCGGTCTTCGTGAAGTAACCGCCGCCGTCCACGTTGGCTTCGTCGTAAATGGGTTCGGTGGGGTTATGCAGGAAAGCCTGACGGAAGATGCCGTAACGCGCGCCGTTGTATTTGCGCTTCACGTAGCTGATGTTGCCGTCGAAACGCACCCAGCCGTCAAGGGCGTCCTGGCGGATGTTGCTCTTGAACAGATACTTGTTGGCATCGTTGTTCTTGAGGATACCCTGGTTCTGTTCGATATTCATCACCGTACGGTGGCTGAAATTGTTGGAGCCGCCGGCAATTGCCAGATTATGCTTGTGGCTGAAAGGGGTGCGGGTTACCGCATCGAACCAGTCTGTATCGCTGCCATACAGTTTGTTTGCATTCTCCGGACGGTAGGTGTTGATTGCGTCGGTGAATTCCTGAGCCGTCATCGGCATGGCCCTGGACCTCACGGTCTGGACCGATACCTGGCCGTCGTAGGTTACGGAAGTGGTTCCGGCCGATGCTCTCTTGGTGGTGATAATAAGGACGCCGTTGGTGCCGCGGGTACCGTAAATGGCGGCCGCGGAACCGTCCTTCAGGATGTCGATGGATTCCACTTCCTGGAAGTTGATGGTGCGGATATCGGCACCCACCACGCCGTCGATGATGATAAGCGGTCCCTGTCCGGCGCTGAGGGTATTCGTACCGCGGAGGAGGATCTCATAGGACGCGTTGGGGTCTGCGCCGTCGGGATTGGTGACGCTCAGGCCGGCGACCTTGCCCTGCAGCATTCCGGCCGCGGAGGTGAAGGAACCAGTGTCGAAGTCGTCGCTCTTCAGGCTCACCACGGAACCGGTAACTTCCTTCTTCGTGGTGGTGCCATAACCGATAACGACGGATTCTTTAAGCAGGATGGCTTCCGAAAGAGTCATGTTTACGTTGTACACCGATGCGGAGCCAACTGTGAACACATAGTCTTCATATCCGAGATACTGAACGGTGATTTCCTTGCCGGCGGCAACGGAAAGCGAGTATTTTCCGTCGATATCCGTGACGGTATAGGCATTGGAGCCGGTTACCACCAGGGTGGCGCCGGGCATGGCCTCTCCTTTCTCGTCCAGAACCTTACCGGTAATGGTCTTGTTTTGGGCGAAGGCCGATGCGGCGCAAAGCAACGCCGCCGCGGCCAGTATAATACGTTTAAAGGTATTCATATTATTAATATTACATTCCAGCGACTACCACACATGCAAGGCCTGCCACGAAGAGGCAGAACATGAGGGCGAGGAGGCCGTAGACGCCTTTCTTTGCGCCCTTGAATTCCTTCCAGATGAATACGCCCCAGATTGCTGCCACCATGGGAGCGCCCTGTCCAAGCGCATAGGACACGGCGGCGCCGGCCTTTCCCGCGCAGATGTAGTTGAGGGCGGTACCAAGGCACCAAATGCAGCCGCCCAGAACGCCCACGAGGTGGGTTTTAATATTACCGGCGAAGTACTGCTTATAGGTGACGGGTTCTCCCACGAAGGGTTTCTTCATCACGATGGTGTTCACGACAAAGTTGCTCAGGAACACGCCGAGGGCGAAGATAACCATTGCGGTGTAGGGGGTGAGCATACCGGCAGCGGGGGCGGCGAAGTTGTTCAGGTCCACGCCATTGTACACAAGGGCGGAGAAGAACGACATGATGAGGCCGGCCAGCACGGCGAGGATGATGCCCTTGCGGTTCTGCTTGGGATCCCTCTGCTCGTTGGAAACCTTGCCGGATGCTACGCCGTTGCAGATGACTGCCAGAACAACCAGAGCTACGCCAATCCACAGGAGGGCGGTGTTCTGACCTGCCACGGGGTGCAGCAGGAGGTTATTCAGAACGCCCATCACCAGCGCGATGCCAACTCCCAGAGGGAAGGCCACTGCCATGCCGGCGATAGAAACTGATGCCGAAAGCAGGATGTTGGATACGTTGAATACCACTGCTCCCAGGAGCACCCAGCCGATGCTTGCCCAGCTTGCCTGGCCAAGGTCCTGGATGAAGGGACGGCCTTCCGTGCCGATGGAGCCGGCGGTGAAGGCGAGGAGCAGGGAGAACAGGACCATACCGATCACATAGTCCCAATAGAAAAGCTCGTATCTCCAGCTCTTGGCCGCGAGTTTCTGGGTATTTCCCCAGGAGCCCCAGCAGAGCATTGTGATAAAACAGAAGATAACAGCGAGCGTGTAACTGCCAACGATAAACATAGGTTATAGTTTTTAAAGGTTAATTTCTTTGCGGTAGGGGATGGAATTCTGCGCGCCCATTTTCTGGACGGTGAGGGCCGATGCCGCGCAGGCGAACTCCGCTGCCTCCTTGAGGGATTTACCCTCGGAGACGGCCACGCAGAGGGCTCCGCAGAAGGTGTCTCCGGCTGCGGTGGTGTCCACTGCCTTCACTTTATGCGCGGGAACGAACACGCCCGGGCCGCCTTCGCAGATGAGCGCGCCCTTGCTTCCCATCGTGACGATGAGCTTGCCGACGCCTTTGGCCTGCATGGCCGCGGCGGCCTTTTCGGCCTCTTCCGCATTGGTTACGCTTAGGCCGCTGAAGGTTGAAAGCTCTGTTTCATTGGGAATGAAAAGGTCGATGTAGCGGAAGATTTCTTCCGGGAGTGCCGTTGCGGGTGCCGGGTTCAGAACCACGGTGGCGCCGGCCTCATGGGCGATTTTCGCGGCTTTCAGGACCGAGGGAATGGGGGTTTCCAGCTGGAGGAGCAGGATCGCGCATTCCTTCAGGTCTTCCTCGAACGAGTCGATATCGGCCTCGGAAAGATCCCCGTTGGCCCCCGAAGCAACCACGATGCAGTTTTCAGCATGCTGGTCCACGGAGATGAGGGCCACTCCGGAAGGGAGTTCGGAACGGAGGATTCCGCTGGTGTCCAGCCCTTCCTGTTTGTACTGCGCTATTGAATTGTCGCCGAAAATGTCTTTGCCCACCTTGCAGATGAACTTGACGTTTCCGCCCAGGCGCTGGGCAGCCACGGCCTGGTTTGCGCCCTTGCCGCCTGCGCCCATTGTGAATACTCCGCCAAGGACGGTCTCTCCCGGACGGGGGAGTTCCATGGTTTTAACGGTCATGTCGGTGTTGCTGCTACCGATGACCAAAATACCCTTTTTACTCATATTTGGTTATTGTTTTTTGTATGCGTAGCCGCCGCTGCGGAAGCCCCAGTCCATGCTGTGGGAGATGTACAGGGTGTCTCCGTCGAGGAAGATTCCGAAGGTTTCGTCATACTCGCTGTTGGAGAAGCTAATTTTTCCTTTGCTGTATGACCAGTTGCCGGAATCCTGCCAGAAGATACTGTAATTGCCGTCGTCGGACTTCACTACGCGGGAGAAACTGTTTCCGTTGAATTCGTAGTATCCCACTTCTTTGCCATTATCGTCCTTGGCTACCCATTTTCCCTTGAGTTTGCTCCCGTCAAGCTTCTGGTCCAGGTTCTCCTTGAAAAAGAAGCCGTCCTTAAGCATGTCGCCAAAATTATTGTCGCCTTCGAGCGAGTAGCGCATGAAGCCGTCCTTGAGGAGTTTGATTTTAATTGTACGGACGCCATTGAAATCATCGGGATAGCCGCCCTGCGGCTTGCCGTGTTTATCGATCCACTTGTCCTTGTACTCCGTTCCGGTTTCATCGTCCCACCTGTCATAATATTTCTTGGTTTTGAGCACAATTACGTCGTCGCTGACCGTGTATGTGCCGGTTTCCCTAAACTCAGAAACGCCCAGGAGCTGCCAGTCGAAGTTGCCTTTTGCGTCCAGGCTCACCTGGAACCAGTGGGAGCTTTCACCGTAGGTTTTCCATGTTCCCACAAGGTCCTTTTCGGTGTTTTCCTTATCACATGAGGCCAGTGCAAGAACTGCCGCCAGCCCTGCGATAATAGTCATTAAATGTTTCATATGCGCGCGTGTTACGTGTTATTAATCCCCCAAATATAAGCACTCGTGAGCGTATTTCCAAAAAAATAGTGTATCTTTGGCAGGAATAAAAACCATAATGACATGAAAAAGCTCATAGCCGCAACACTCCTGTTCGCACTGGCGCTGCCGGTTTTTGCACAGGAAGAACCCCAGGAACCAAAGTGGACCGTAAGGGCATCGGGAGCCTATATTCCTTCAATGCCCACAATCATTTCTCTATTCGGAGCCATTGCCGTTGGCATTGCCGTGAGTGCAAATGAAGATAACAATGAGACTCTGGACATCCAGCTTCCTCCCGTATTCAGCGTGGATGCTCTGTACAGCTTCAACCGCACCTGGTCGGCCGGTGTAAGCGCCACCTATGCAGGGTCTATTTGGAATATCGTTGACAAGGATACCCGCGAGATTCATTCTTCCCAGCTCAACTCTTTCATTTCGCTGTGCGCGGTTGGCCGCTGCAACTATCTCAACCGCCCCGCAGTAAAACTGTACGGCTCCCTTGAGGCCGGCGGAATGCTGGTTGCCGGCAGCTCCGCGAGCTTTGCCGGCTGCTTCCAGGTAAACCCTATAGGAGTTGAGTTCGGCAGCGACCAGATCTTCGGTCTTGTGGAACTTGGCGCAGGTATGAACTATCTGGGCGGTCGTGCCGGTATCGGCCTTCGCTTCTAGTAGCTGTGATGAAAAGAGCACTGTTTGTCCTGTCGCTGGCTTTGTTGCTGGCAGGCGTCTCCTGTACAAAGCAATCTTCTTCTGCGGGGAATCCTTTCAGCGGAAAGTGGTACGTGGCCTCCTACGTCGAGGATTCGGAATCGCAGATAAACGGCACCGGCGAGGAGTATTGGACTTTCAACGCAAAGAAAGGCACGGTGGTTATGCACGACACCACATTTCCGGAACTTGGCGGCGGAGCGGCCCCGAAGCCGTTCACCTATGATTCCGAGAGTCGCAAGTTGGTTGTGGACGGTTTCTCATACGAAGTGCTGGAAGCCAACAGCTCCACCCTTCGCATCCGCAGCAATTTCACTCCGGAGCAGTGGGGCCGCGGCAGCAAAATCGTCATATCCTTTCAGCGTAGCACTCGCGGGCTGGGGAATTAATAGCTTTTGACAATGAAAAGATTAACGGCCATATTTGCAGCCCTGCTGCTTTCCCTCTCCGCGATGGCGCAAAACGACAAACTGGTTCAGTTTGGCGTGGATGCAAGCGTGGACTGCTTTTTGTCAACTGATAATCTTGCTTTCAGCGGCGGGCTTGGTGCCCGTGCACGCGTTGGCAGGATAGACCAGTGGGTAAACTTTGTGGGTGGGCTAAGGTACATCTATGGCCCACGCCTTTCCGGCTTCCAGGTGCCACTTATGGTGAATGCGAATCTGCTCAAGGGCGGTTCCGTCTCCGGCTATCTGGGTGCGGGCTATGAATTCGACTTCATCGGCACATATTATGGCTGCATGAAATTCCAGGCCGGGGCCGCCTGGCGCCATTTCGATGTGCGACTCTTCTACAAACCCTACCAGGGCGACCTTGGCGCCGGGTTTACCTATTATTTTTAAACTACCATGCTTAAGTCTTGCGTGAAAAGCATGCCGCTGCTGGGCCTGGCGATGCTTTTGGCCGCCTGTGCGCCGGCACCTTACGGCCCGGTGCCCACGGAGGCTCAGCTCCGGTGGCAGCAGATGGAGTACAACATGTTCGTGCACTTCGGCCCCAACACTTTCAGCGGGCTGGAATGGGGAGAGGGCACGGAGCCGGAAGACCTCTTTTGTCCCACGGAACTGGACTGCCGGCAATGGGCCGCAACCGCAAAGGCTGCGGGCATGAAGGGAATAATCATAACGGCAAAGCATCACGACGGATTCTGCCTGTGGCCCAATCCGGAGAGCACTCATACCGTGGCGCAGAGCATCTGGCGCGACGGCAAAGGAGACGTACTTGCGGAACTGGCCGATGCCTGCCGGGAATACGGGCTGGGTTTTGGGGTGTACATCTCCCCGTGGGACAGGAACGACCCGGCCTACGGCACCCCGGAGTATAACGGAAAATACATCCGAACGCTGCAGGACGTGCACGGCGGCCGATACGGGGCCATTTTCGAGCAGTGGTTCGACGGCGCCTGCGGCGAAGGCCCGGGCGGGAAGCGTCAGGAGTACGACTGGCCGGCCTTCCGGCAGGCGGTGCGGGAGCTCAGCCCCGACGCCATAATGTTCAGCGACATCGGCCCCGGCTGCCGGTGGATAGGAAACGAACGCGGAATTGCCGGCGAGACCAACTGGAGTCGCCTCGACACGGATGGCTTTTCCCCCGGCCGCGGCGCACCTCCAACGGATACGCTCAATCGCGGCAATGTCAACGGAGCCGAATGGATTCCCGGCGAGGCCGATGTCTCCATCCGTCCCGGCTGGTTCTGGCGCGAAAGCGAGAACACCCGGATCAAGAGTGTGGAAGAACTTGCCGATATCTGGCTCTCCAGCGTGGGCCGCAACGCCCTCCTGCTTCTGAACGTGCCCCCGGACACGCGCGGCCGCATTCACGAGGCCGATTCCCTCCGCCTGATGGAATTCCGCGACTGGCGTGACAGGGTATTCGGGACTAATCTGGCCGATGGTGCCCGCATCCGCCGGCGTTCCCACAGCTGGGAACTGACGCTTCCGGAAGAGCGCCTCATCGACCTTGTGCAGCTGCAGGAAGACATATCCCTTGGCCAGCGCATTAGCTCATTCCGCGTGGACGTCTGGGCCGATGACGGCTGGCAACTTGTTGCGGATGGCACTACCATCGGCTACAAGCGCATCCTTCCCATCGACCCCGTCTGCACCCGCCGGCTGCGCGTCACCGTTACCGGCGCCCTCGCCCCTCCGCACCTTTCCGGCGTGGCCTTGTATAAGAATTCTCCGAACTAATATACTCAAGTATGACAATTATTTCATGAGAGTTTTGTTTATTTTATAAACTTAATTATCTTTGTATGGTTTATGGAATAAACTTAAATACCATATAGTTATGAAAAAACTGATTCCACTTCTGGCCATTGCTGCCCTGTTTGCCGGTTGCACCCCGGATGTTGTGGTTGGCAACCACGAGGACGTGCTGACTGTTTCACCGTCAGAGCAGAAAATTTCCGCGGACGGTACCGCTTCATTTACTTTTACGTTTAAACTGCTTAAACCATCAAAAGAACCGGTTGATCTTAAAGAAACCAAAACCGTAGCGACAATCCATTTCGAAGCGACGGGCGGCACGGTGAACCCTGCCAGCGCAACCACGGATGAAAACGGGAAGGTAACCGTGACCTTTACCGCGTCAAACCCGGAAAGCTTTACCGGAGGAACCGTCAAAGGAATCGTCAAGAGGGTAAAAGGCAAGGCTGCAGACCAGCAGGGAAACCTTGCAACGGCAACGGCCAATGTCCTGCCGCTTGCCGGCGGCGGAGACCCAATCAAGAAGGCCGAGGCGCTGAAGGATAATACATACTCGATTCAGAAGGGGGACGGCACGGCGCAGGTGTTCGATCTCCCGCCGGAGTATTCCAGCTGGTATGTCGGGACCAGTTATATGGACGGGACGCAGCAGGCAGTACACGTGGAACTGATGGATGAGGATCCGCAGCAGATGACGATGGGCTGGTTTAACGGAGAAATCCCCCCGGCGGTTGCAAATAAACTCACCACCATCACCAAGGAGTTTTACGACAAGTACCCCTGGGCGGCCGCCAAGATGGGCACATTCAGGCTTGGCCAGGATAAAACTCTGGACTGCCACATGGGCCAGGGCGGCAACGTTAAACTGGACGGCAGCAGTCAGTTCTGGCTCAAGGAGAAGACAAAGGCATATTCAGGAGAATACCAGTTCCTGTTCGTATTTGTATTCGCAAATCAGGTTTACGACCCGGAGACCGATTCATATGTTTCTGACGGTGACGAATACACTATCTGCGGCAACGCCACTTTGACAGAACTGGTGGCCGACCTGTCCTATTTCAGCCTGAACTATGACAGGTACTGGGCTGTCCCGGGCCAGAGCGTCACAATTACGGCAAACTGGACCCCCGGCGCCACGTTCGACTGGAGCAAGGTGAAGCTGGATAGCCAGAGCTGCAACGGCCGTTCCGGAGAGTGGTTCACCTGGGATTCATCGACCCAGAAGTTGTATGCCAAGGCATCGGCCGACAACAAACAGGTCTCGCTTTCTTTCAGCTACGCCGGCACGGATATGACAAACAATATCACCCTCTACAACGGTCCCGGCTACTCATCGTTCTCCCTTTCTATGGAAAACAGTTCCGCCGATTTTGCCCTGGTGGAGAACGATCCCGCCTACGGATGGTCCAGCGACACCGTCTGGCTTACTGCCGACGAATGGGCGCCTGCGGGCGGTTCTTTCACCGGCTACGGCATAGAGATTGACCCGGCAACGGAATACTATAACAAGCTGGATTATAACCCTTACGGTCTGTACGTCAACTTCAAGAAAGGCATCCCTGTGGGAGATTTCAACCTCATTTTCCGAAGCGTGGCGGATCACAGCGCCAAGTTCACTATACCCGTGAAGGTTGTAGAGCACAAGGCCATTTCCTTCCAGATTACTTATAAGCACAGTAATGGCGTGTTTGAACCCTGGACCAGTGGCGGAGAAAACGGCGTGTGCAATTATCCTATGGGTATGGAAGTGGGTGTGATTACCACTCCGGAAGACGCCTAC
>JAEEGJ010004479.1_pt1 | contig 47030 bp, 43 predicted proteins | sample 8958761 | NCBI WGS metagenome assembly JAEEGJ01 (sample SAMN16246546, study PRJNA631951) | gut metagenome | biome: gut microbiome; feature: rumen; material: RS-attached | host: Bos | place: Iran: Karaj | collected 2018-10
CATACTGCCACAAAGCAGAAGGGGCAGAAGGATGACAATAAGTTTCTTCATATCAATTGTTATAATGGGGTATCTGATTTTTGCCTGGGTATAGAATTAGGTCTTTGTACCAACCGGAGTATACTCCACAGAAAAGAGTGTCGGTCAAATGAACGATGATGAAGTTTCCATGATCAACATGGAATTTGCTTTCATAGCGGGGGTCATAGGTGGTGAAATCGACACTCCAGTCGAGGAAGCCGAAACGGCCTTCCTGGTCGGTCAGAGCATGACCAATAGGAATACTGTCCTGACGGTTCCCGTGATAGGTATAATCGTAGAACCACACCGTGTCGTTGGCGACGGGGACGGAAAGCGTGCTGTCGGTATAAAGGGTGCCGGTAATCCGCGTGGTGTACTCACTGCGCTCGCATGCAGCAAATAGCATCACCGCGATGAAGATGCCCCATTGAAGCTTCGATATCGTATCGGAGAATGAGATGCGTTTCATAGGAGAAGTTTTGTCTTGCTTTACCTATATAGACGCAGAAAAGCTGGATTTCTTACACTCCCCCGCAAAAAAGAAAAAAAGAGAATGGAGTCATATATCTGCATCAGCAAATACTCCATTCTCGAATCTTAATTCCTCAATTCCTCCAGTCGTGCGTCGAGGTCACGTTTTGTCGTCAGGCTGTCGCGGCTGAGGGGGGGTGTGATAAATTGGCTGATGTCGGGAGACTCACCTGTTACCTCCTCTCCTTGCTCGCGGGCGTCGGTGAAGTCCATAACCTCCTGCTCGGTGATTCCGATGGCAGCCATATTGCCACGGTTTTGGTATCGCATAGTGGCCGCCACATTTGTGAACCAAGCCCTGAAGTAATGGATGCCCTTCATCATGTGTCGCACCTTCTCGGAGCTGATGATTTTAATAGGCACAGTGCCGCCCTCGTAATTCTCTGGATGGCTCTTGACATCAAGAATGATACCGCTGGCATCCGACATCCATTTGTTCCAATATTCCTCCACTTGGTGCATCGACGAGAAGCATTCCCCCACACGGTCGATAAACAGCACATTGCCCATATTCTTCCAAGTCTCGATATTGTTGGAGAAGATGCTCTCCGCCGACTTGTCGTACGATATAAAAATAAATGCAGTGGTTTGGTCTATCAGGCTGCTCAGCTCGTTGTCGGGCAGTAGTTTGAGGTCTTCAACGGGTGTGTTGAGAAGCCATGCGGCGGTGCTGTCGAGGCTGCTCAGATATTTTTCGTGCTGCTCCATGTTACGGGCAAATTTCTCAATATTGCTCATCACCATCATGGCCGACAGCTTGCGGTCCTTGGCACGCTGGATATTTTCAGTCACCTTGGCGGCAACAAGGGTAAATACCAACGAAATGGTGGTACCGATGATAATCATGCCTATCTGTTTCCAGAAACCGCCAATGGGGGCATTTACGTTTACTTTCGGCGGCTTGATGATTTTAATTTTAGTCATATCCAATCGCTATTGAGACAAGAGTACACAAAACAACTTTTTCCTATCATAACGTAACTATTCCTTTTTTATTATGATTAAGCTCCATTTATCCCAAATTATAGATTCAACATCGTGGTACATCCACACAACGCAAAGATAGCCGAAATATAGATTCCGAAAAGCGTTGTTTGAGGGAGGTGGTATTAGCCATCCACCCGTTCCCCGACAACGCATTAACCCGTAGTACGAAGTGGGCGATTCATGCCACTGAGGGTTATTGCCCACAAGGATATTGCGGCCAGCAGCGGCAGCGGATCTCTTCCCCTGCCATGTCTTGCCCCACAACGGGGTAGCCCCTACCCCTCCGGAACCCGGTTCCGCTCATTTCACCTCCGGCATCTGGAAATACACATCCGGCATTCCCCGCCACAGGAATACCGGATGTGCTGCTAGTGCTATTTCCCGGCCGACAGGTATTTTTTCAATGCCTTGATATAGGCCCTGAAAGCCTCAGAACCCGTCGGTGTGATTTTGCAGGTGGTGCGCGGCATCTTGCCTCTGAACCCCTTCTCTACGGCTATATATCCCGCTTCGGCCAGTTTGTCAATCTGCACACTCAGGTTTCCCGAAGTGGCGCCGGTCTGTTCCTTGAGGTAGTTGAAATCGGCCTCCTCCACCTCGGCCAGTATCGACATGACGGCCAACCTCAGCTCTGAGTGCAGCAGTGGATCCAGTTTCGGAAACATAGCTTACTTGTATTGATGTTTAACGACCAAACCTGTAACAATCAGCACCAAGCCGGCAAAGGTGAAGATAAACATCTGCTCCTCACAGGCCCCCGTGATATAGTAGATGGCCAACCCTCCAATGCCGGTCACAAAGCCTGCAATCTTCATAACCCAGTTCTTCAGCGCCACGCCACAGGCACATTCGGCCAACCCGAAAATCAGCACAAGCTCGGCTGTGAGACTTCCAATCAACACCATGACCCTTATCACCCTGCCGATACTGCTGCTGTCGCCATTCAGTTGGGAATAGATAAGCGTAAAGGCCGCCACCGCACTGGCAAAGATGCCGAAAGTCATCCAGATGCCACTGGTAATGCGGCTCACCTCGCTGCTCACCCGCTCCTCCTGCTTTCTGTCCAGCAACAGCCATGCCAGCAAGTATCCTATCACGGGCATCGCAAACCACAGGCAGTTCCACGCCTCTTTGTCGGTCATTTTCCAAAGCACATAAACCACAACGGAGAATACCGTGAGCAGTATGCCCCACAGGATGTAGTACTTCCCGCTGCGGCGCGTAATCTCCTTGCGGCTGTTGTTCAGTGTTTCCGTTATGAGCGACAGGCTTTCCTCAGCCGTCATCTCTTTGTTCTTTTCAATTGAGTTTTCCATGTTGTTTCATTTTTTAAATTCATTACATAACACTTGTGGCCATAAGTGTACATCAATTCTTTCTTCCGAATTGACACTGCAAATATAAACAGGTTTATGATATAAACCAAATTATTTCGAGAATTATTTTTCATAATAATGAGAATCAACGTAATAAAATTTCACAAACAGAAAGAAAACATTAATATTTTGTCGAAAATGAATGTTAACAAATCTAAAAATACACCCCTCTTCAATGCCAATTCAACCATCAGGCGGATACTACTTCCCCACTTCTTCAATCCCGATTGGCCAAAAGGTATCACCGCATTATTGGAGAGTTGGAAGCAATTGCATTGCAACCCTCACAGATAACCGTTTGGGTGCATTACCACCACGCCCCCTTTTCAAGTAGAACCAATATTCGCCTACCATCGCTTCCTGCCCCAGGGTCAGCCTGATTTGCAGTCCAGCCCAACCGAGTAACAGAATTTGTGGTTCCGGGGAAAGACGGAACAAACAAAGGGGTGCCTTTTCGAGACACCCCCTTGTATCATAAGCATAGACAGCCAGCGGGTACTATTAATCTGCTAGTGTGTCGCGTCCCTATCGGGACGCATCAGTGGCTTCTGATAATCACCGCACTGCGCCTTCGGCTTGTACGGTGTTATGCATATCTCACCCCTTCGGGGTGATTTATAGAAGTCCCCGGCCATTAATCCACATCGGCGCGGGCCATAGCATCTTTATAGTACTTCTGGTTGACAAAGACGTCTTGCTTGTAGGGATTGATGTGACGTTTCTTCGAGACGCAGATGATGTAGGTGAGCGCAATGATGTTGGTTACCAAAGCCAAGGCGCTGATAACGGTCATCATAGTGGGGTTGGCGGCCACTCTGTCGACAGTGGTTCCCACTACAGCCGCCTCACCACCGGCCACCTCGTAGAGCTGCTTGATGGTGTCGATGCCGTCGGTATATTGCACGGGAAGTACAGCCCAGCTGAACCATTGGCGACCATCCTTGAAGGTTTCCTGGAAGAGGGGGAACACCTGTGCAAACATGCACCAAATGGCCAAAGTGTTGGCGCGGTTCTGAATCCAGCCACCGCGGTTCCACAACAGGGCAGCCACCGTAGGAGCCAGCAGCAGGGCAATGCCGCAGTACCAGCTGTGGGTGGGCAGGCAGTTGTAGGTGTAGGCAAAGTTCCAGATATCATAAATAACGATATATACCCATGTCATATCAGCCCAAATCATGTCTTTCTTGTCCTTGGAGGCATAGACATTCCACCATGCTGTCATACAGAAGATGTTGAGGATACCGGCAAGGCCGTTGAACACGTTGTGCCAACCGCCATACAGCCATACGCCCTCGCTGCTGAGCCACCACTTGTTCCAACCCATCACGGCACTCTCGAAGTCGGATACCACCGCAATAAGGATATTGATGGCAACGATGACGAAGGGGAACGGTTTGAACCAATGCTTGGCACCGATGCCCCACTTATACTTAATCATCATGAAGCCGATGCAACCCGTGAGAGCCGCATAGAGCTTGGCATAGTGGAACCAGCCGTTCATGTAGATGTGGGTCTGGTTGTTCAGCGCCCACTCGGCTCCCGAACGGGCTCCGATGGCAATGGCCACGAAGTAGACCGTAAGCAATACCGGGATAACAAAAAAGGTGATGGCACCTCCCATCTTGGTGCGACGGGCGAATTCGTTCCAGAGAATCAAGCCTGCAAGGACAACAAGCAGCATTCCCCATTGAATAAGGGCATTAGCCCCGTAAACTTGGAAAAACATAGTTGTAGATTTTAATTGTTATTACTAGTAATTTATATTATTGCCATTTCAGTGGTAGCGTGATGTAGGATTATAATCCTCTTTATGTCAACGTCTTTTTTGTTATTAGCAGTTGCCGTGTTCTCTCAAAAGAGAGAGTACAAAGGTACAACTTTTTTTCTATTGCTCCAAAAAAATGTGAGTTTTGTTCTTTCAAAGTGGGAAGCACTCTGCAACGAACACGTGTATCACCTCATCAGGCCCGCTTATAATGCCCGTACACCTATACATTGGTAGCCTTAAAAGCACTCTCGCCACAGACGCCCAACCCCTCAGTCAGCTCTCCTGTCCTTCCAACGGGGTGGACTTGGGGGCACAGAATATCTTGTATCCCACAATAGCGACGGCAATCGACATCAGCGGCGAAATGATATTGAAGAAGCAGTAAGGCAGATACTCCAGCGTCGGCACCTTCAGCACCATCGACTGCGTCATGCCGCAAGTGTTCCATGGCACAAGCACCGATGTCACTGTGGCCGAATCCTCAGTGGACCGGCTCAGCAAACGTCCCTCGTATCCCTTTTCCTTGTACAGCTGTTTGAAAATATTGCCCGTCAGCACAATGCTCAGATACTGGTCTCCCGTAGCCATATTGGAAAACAATCCTGTTGCCACCGTTGTCGACACCAGCGTCCGCCGGCCGCTTATCCCACGCGCCAACGCATCGGTCAGGCTCTTCATCATCCCACCGCCCGTCAAAGCGCCTCCAAAGGCCGAAGCACAGAATATCAGAAACACTGTGCTCAGCATTCCTTTCATCCCGCGCGTCTGCACCAGGTTGCTCAACGTCTCGTTGCCCGTGTCTATCGCAGTACTGCTGTAATAGGTCAGCATCAGTCCGCGGAAACCATTCCCCTCGCCCACTCTCGCCACTATGTCCGGCTGGGCGACAAGCATCACTACCCCCGCCGCCAATGCCGACAGGAACAAAATGATGGCGGCTGGCAACCGCATCGCTATCAGCACCCCCGTAAACAGCGGCACCAGCAGCAACCACGGGCTGATGACAAAGGTGCCTTGCAGCCCCTCGGCAAACGAGGCCGTCTGCGATGACCCGACCGCCGTGTGGTTCAGACTCACCACCAGAAACACCACCAACGCAATGACAAACGACGGCACAGTGGTAATCATCATATACCGTATATGCTTGAACAGCGGCACCTCGCCCACCGACGAAGCCAACACCGTAGTGTCCGAAAGCGGCGAGATCTTGTCACCGAAATAAGCACCCGAGATAATCGCCCCCGCTGTCCATCCCACAGCATACCCCTGCGCCGTACCTATCCCTATCAACGCTATGCCCACAGTGGCCACCGTGGTCCACGAGCTGCCCGTAATCAGCGACACCAACGCACAGATAATGCACGCCATAAACAGGAACAGCGACGGCGTAATCACCTTCATCCCGTAATATATCATCGTCGGCACCACCCCGCTCATCATCCAGCTGCCCGAAATAGCTCCAATCAGAAACAGTATTATCACCGCCGGCCCTATGGTCTTGATATTATTGCCTATGGCTCCGTCTATCTCGCTCCACGGCACCCCATAGCCTATCATCGCTATCGCCACCGCCACACCCGCCGAAAAGAGCAGCACCGTCTGGCTCGCACCGTCTATTGCGTCCGAGCCGAACTGACGGATAACCAGCACCTGCAACACCACCAGCACCGCAAAAGGCACCAGCGCGACAAGCCAATGTATTCGTGGAACATCCTTTCCCATCTCCATTCTCTTTCCTCCTTTAACGCCATTGCACACAATTTATTGCACCCCAGCGCCAAAAAAGCCCCAACCCCCAATCGCCACTTCCTCTCCGCTCCCGTTGCCCTCCTTGCTCCACCAACCGCTTCCACCCAGTGTCCGCAATGGGCAGCCTTACCCTCTCCATCCACAAAACCGCAGCACCACAAAAAGTTTCCACCCGCAATAGGTCATTTCCACCCCCGGGAAACGCACAACCGCCCCAAATCCTTCCCCCTCTGTCAGCACGACGAAGGTCCGTTGAAGGTTCGATGTAGGTTCGCTCTTGCTCCGCCCTCAAAACCCTCCCGCTTCGCCCCTTTCAGCGAACCTTCACCGCAGCTTCTCCCAACCCCAATTGGCACTACTCCCTCACATCACCGAATGTTAACTCTTGTTAATCCCACCACATGCCTTTCCCCCACGTTTCATATCGGGCAAACATAATTATCAACACAGCACAACGATACGCACCACACTCATTTTCAATCCGCTTCTCCATTTCAGGCACATAAAATACACCCCGAACCCACCGAGCTGTACCAACTTTTTTTGTGAGAAAATTGCCTGCTGTCCGTACTACTACACGAAGTTGCTCCCCACTGCCTGGGCCGCACTTCGTTAATGCATTCGTTAATCGTTGTTAAATATCCACAGCATAGAGAGCCAAAATCGCACCCAACGACACTTATATTTGTCACTCACCTTTAGCTATACCATAACCTCAACCCATCTCGAAAAACCTTAAATCCAATAATATAATATCTACTATCATGAAAAAACAACTCTATCTTTGGCTGCTCGCCGCAGCGTTTCTGCTACCCGTCACGGGGAGGGCACAAACGCCCTCTACGGGTGTTATCCTCATTGGCGATACCTCCAACATGGTGGTGAGCTCAACCCATCTGCCCTACGAATCGTCCTCCAGCAGCTACTCCCAGCAGCTTGTATTGCGTAGCGAGCTCAACGGCGAAGCCATCATTACCGGCATCGACCTCTATTGTGCCAATCCCAGCACCGCAGGCCGTGGGGGATGTACCATCTATTTGGCCAACACCTATGTGTCCCGACTGGACAGCATGGTGCATTTCGGAGCCACGTTCCAAGCGGTAGCGTATACTTCTCTGGCTTGTACCGCTGGTTGGAACCACTACGACTTCGACTCCGCGTTCCACTACAACGGCTTGGGCAACCTCATTGTGGCTTTCGACTGTCCCTGGGGCATCAGCAGCTACGGCGGTGGCGATTTTTATTGCGAAAACACCCAAAACATATCCCGCTACTTCCCAACCCCTTTGCAATACCTCTCCTACCGCCACACCTATGCCACCACCTATCGCAACGTCATGCGGCTGCACACCCAACCCGTCCCCTCCGCTGTGGCAAGCTGCCCGCCGCCCACCCTGTGGGTCGACTCTCTGGGTGCCGATGCCGTAAAGCTGAAGTGGAACCCCGGCTATCAGGACACTTCGTGGACCGTCGAATGCATCACCGACGGCGATACCGCCTGGCGTTCCAGCGGCTTGGTGTGGGGCGATACCTCCTACACCATGACCGGTCTCTCGCCCAACACCCACTACACCTTCCGCCTCACCGCCTTTTGCACCTCCTCTTCCACTACGGTATTGAAACACGTGTTGACCAACTGCACCCACGCCCCACTGCCCTATGCCGAGAACCTCGAAAGCTCGTGGAGCATGCCCTCATGCTGGTACACCACCCCCGGAACGGATGGAGACTTTCCCGCCGTCTCTTCCAGACTAAGCCACTCCTCTTCCCGGTCAGTCCGGTTGCAGGGCGGGGCTGTAGTGTTGCCCGCCTTCAACGCGCCGCCCGACAGCCTGGAGCTCTACTTCTGGGCTAGAAGCAACGGTGGCTCCAACCGCAACCTCTATATAGGCATGGTGACCGACCCGCTGGATATGTCTACCTTTGTGCCTCTGGACACGTTGTTTGTGACAAACTATTCGCATTGGTTTTCTGCTGCGGTGCGTACCGACCGCTACTCCCGTCCGTCGGGAAGGCTGGCCATCATCACCGCCGACCCTCTGAACACTTGGATGTTTATCGACGACATCGAGGTGAGCCGTCTAGTGCCTTGCGAGGCTCTGGCATCGGCCACGCTCGATTGGAAAACCGACACTGCCGCCCTCGTCCGCTGGACCGACACTGTGGGGGCGGTCTACTATGATGTGGCCTACGGCCCCAACGGCTTTGTGCCCGACTCATCCACCATCGTCACCAATGTGCGCACCGACAGCCTCCTGCTTACCGGCCTAACGCCCTACACACAGTACGACGTGTATGTGCGGCCCGAGTGCGGCAGCTACACCACCCACTGGTCGCCCGTCATGACCTTCCGTACACTTTGCAGCCTGCTCGACACACTGCCCTTGGTCGAGGATTTCGATTCCTACTCCGTCGGCACCAACCCCACCTCCATCCCCTGCTGGCAGGGAAGGGTAGGCATGAACACCACTATCCTCAATCTTTCCGCCGATGCCCATTCGGGCTCCCGCGTCATGCGTTTTGAATGGAGCATCTACGAGGATGTGGTCGACCAAAAGCTTGTCCTCCCGGCCATCAACTCCACCCTGCTACCCCTCAACACTCTCCAGCTCTCTTTCTGGGCCAAAAACATCGAAAACACCTACAACCGCTACGACCTGGCCCGCGTGGTGGTGGGCGTGATGGACAACCCCGATGTCGACTCCACCTTCCAAGCCATAGACACAGTGAATATCACTGGCGAGGAATGGTTCCGCTACGATGTGCCCCTCACCGCCTATAGTGGCTCGGGCAAATACATCGCCGTTTTGAGCTGTCCCGGCATTGGCGAAAACGACAACTGGCTTGCCTACTTCGACGATGTGTCTATCAACTTTGCCGCCCCCTGCGCCAACATTACGGGCCTCTCCCTGACCGGCCTTACCGCCACTTCGGTATCGCTGCAATGGGATGCCGCCGACAGCGGCACAGTGTGGCACACCTTTATCGACACCTCCGCCAACGCCTCGCCGGTGGCCGGTTCGTCTCAACTCACCTCTCCCGCCTGCACCTTCGACGGCCTCACCGCAGGCACACCCTACTATGTGTGGGTGCGTGCCATCTGTCCCAAGGGCGACACCTCCGGCTGGGAAGGCCCCATGCAGGTGGTGCCCGGCACTTGGAACATGCGCTCCAACAAGCACGACACACTCTCCATGTGCGGCGTGAGCCTCTTCGACAATGGCGGCCCAGCGGGCGACTTCAGCTACCAGCACTCCCAACTGGTCATCCTCCCCGACATGCCCGGCCATCTGGTTAGCCTCAGCGGCTTCTCGCATTGCGGTGGCGGCTCCGTTCTCACCATCTACGACGGTGTGGGCACCTCGGGAGCCATGCTCTGGACCTCGGGCCTCAACAACAACTACATTATCAACATCGACCCCATCCTTTCCTCCTCTGGGGCTTTGACCATCACGTTCGACGGCTGGGCGGCCTTCTACACCTACGAGGGCTTTGCGCTGCAGGTGAGCTGTGTGCCCGACACATGCGTCATCCACAACCTGCAACTCGACACCTCCGCCTTGACCGACAGCTCGCTCTCCATCACCTGGCAGTGCAACGGGGCTTCGCTCTACCAGGTGGAATACGGCCTTGCGGGCTTCACCCCCGGCAGCGGCACCATCGACAGCACCACCTCCAACCACTACTCTATTCCCGCTCTCCACAGCCTCGACCGCCTCGAAGTGCATGTGCGCAGCATCTGCGGCGTGGGCGACACCGGCCAATGGGTGAGCGGCTTTTTCTCCACCCAGCTCTGCAGCGATGCCGTCTATCGCGAAAACTTCGACAGCACCCTCTACCAAAACTCCACACCCTCCATGCCCATTGGCTTCAACGGCATGCCCTACAGCTATGTGCAAACCCTCATCGACTCGGCTCATCTGGCCGGTCTCGAGGGGGGCATCACCGCTCTTGCATTCCGCCCGGCCGACATTATCGCCGCCGACCACCATAACAACATCAGTGTCTTTCTGGCCAATGTGCCCGACACCGCCTTCTTCTCCGGCCCTATTATGCCCGATGCGGGCCATCGGTTCGTAAAAGTCATCGACTCGGCCAATTTCTGCCACAATGCCACTACCGAGTGGCAGCTCTTCAGTTTCGACCGCCCCTTTATGTGGGACGGCCACCAGAACCTCCTTGTCGCCGTGCTGCGGCAGGACGGCGGCAGCGGCTTGCGCACCGAGTATGCCAGCCACTACCGCTATTCCGACTATAGGGACGACATCCATCGTAGCTACGTCATCACAACCGATGTCCCCATCAGCCTCGACAGCACCATCCCCGGCGGCTACGGCACCTATTATATGGGCGACATGCGCCTCTACACCAACACTTGCCATCTGCCCCTTTGCGCCCCTCCAACCATCGACTCCGTCGTGACCCACTACGAGTCCGCCACCATCCACTGGAGCGGCTCCGGCAGCGACTACCAGCTCACCCTCTCGCCCGGCTACCCTTCGCCGGTGTCCGTCAGCGGCAACAGCTATACCTTCACGGGTTTATTGCCCGCCACCACCTACCAGCTGTCGCTGCGGCAAAACTGCACCGCCGACAGTCTCGGCTTTAGCGACTGGGCATCTGTCAGCATCGTCACCGACTCCTTCTTCTGCCCGCCCCCCGACAGCGCACGCGTTTACGACATCACCCACAACTCCGCCACGTTCAACTGGTCCGCTTCGGGCAACGACAGTCTTTGGCGCATCGAGGTGTGGCAACCCGGCGACCGTCACATGGCCTACACTGTCACCCAGCGCCCCTACACCATCGAGGGACTTGCCTCCGGTAGCGAATACCTCGCCTATGTGCATGGCTATTGTGGCAGCAACAACCAAATCGACGGCCTCTGGAGCGACACCCTGCGGTTCTCCACCCTCGCCTGCCCCGCTGTGACGGGCTTGGACACCTCCGCCCTCACCCCCACCTCTGTCGCTCTTGTCTGGAATGCCGAACCTCTGGCCCAGGACTACATTGTAGAGTATGGCCCCGCGGGCTACACCCCCGGCTCTGGCTCTGAGCTGTATGTCTCCACCAACAGCTGCACCATCCCCGGGCTCTCTCCCGCCACCGCCTACGACTTCCACGTGCGCACTCGCTGTGCCGACGACTGGCTGGCCCTCGAGGTGGCCTCTCTCCTCAATGTCGTCACACCACAGCCTGCCGGCATCGACTCCCCCGAATCCTCCGAAACTAAATTCTCCGCGACGCTGGTCCCCAACCCCGCCAAGGATGTCACTTCCCTCATTCTTGAAGGATTGCCCTTACGCTACAAAGGCGCTATCGACATCACGGTATCCGACCTCACCGGCCGCGAGGTGTTGGTACGCAGCATCAACTGCAATGGCGGTTGCAGCCTTTCGCTCGACCTCAACAACCTGTCGCAAGGAGCCTACTTCGTCCGCATAGCCTGCAACGGCTTGTCTGTGGTACGCAAACTCATCGTCAAGTAGCTTTCTCATTATACTCTTCGCCAGGCTTCCGCCTCAGATTCTGTCTGTAGCGGTAGCCTGGCGAAGTGTATATCCCAAATCTATCCCTTCCACCTATACCTCCTCCTACCTCTGCAGCCAACAGCCCCGTAACGTATGTTCCGCGATAAAATGTTGTAAATTAACTTGCCTCATGCCGCTCCGAGCAGCATCACACGCCCGGTTCCGAAATAATTCGTATATTTGCACCCAACAAACAAGGGCCATCGTAATATCGAAACAGCTGATATTGAAAGGCAAATGCAGAAACAGCCCCGTCCGTCGGCATCCGTTATGCCAACGGCGTCGCCGTTGCCGAAGGAGCCTTCACCATCCGCCACAAAAAGCCAACCGCTCAGGCACAGGCACAGGCCAATCGATATATAGCCCCTATAATAAAACACACCGCAACATGGACAAGATAAAGATACACGTTTTGCGTACAGGCGAAGTGAGAGTGTCGCCCTACCTGCCGTTTGGGGGCGACAACTGCAGCCTTCTCAAGGCGTCGGGCATCACCACACCCAAAAGCCAATGGCTGTGGCTACCGGTGTTCTGCTTCCTGATAGAGCATCCCAAAGGCCTCCTGCTGTTCGATACCGGATGGCACAGGGACATGTCGCCCAACGGAGTGTACGACAAAAAGGCACAGATACACTCGCTGGGCTCCTGGATGCTCTACCAGGTAAACCAAGGGCGCATAGCCCCGGGCGAAGCCATCGACGAACAGCTGCAACAGCTGGGCATCAGCCCCGCCACCCTCGACTACGTACTGCTCTCCCACCTCGACTGCGACCACGCCAACGGGCTCCGCGCCGTGAAGGAAGCAAAACACATACTCGTCGCCAAAGCCGAACTGGAAGGCACACGGCAAAGGAGTTGCCAAACACGCATCCGTTTCCAGCCCCGCTGGTGGCAGGGCGTGGACCTGCAAACCTTCGACTGGAACGGCAAGGAAGGCCCCGTCGGCTTGTCGTTCGACCTCTGGGGCGACGGCAGCGTCGTCATGGTCAACATCCCCGGCCACACCCGCGGCCTCTGCGCCCTAAAGGTGAAAAACAGCAACGGCCGCTTCGCACTCCTCTTTGCCGACGGCGGCTACGCCACCCGGTCGTGGCGCGGCATGATAACCAGCGGCATCGCCCTCGACAAAAACCTGCAACACCTCTCCCTGCAATGGATACGCGAACAAAGCCTCTCGCCCCTCTGCGTAGAGTCGCTGGCCTCGCACGACCCCGACATACAACCCCACACAATAGAATTCTGACACACCCCAGCCCCCTCCCGCCTTCGCTATCTCTTAAGCCGTTCCTAAGCTCTTATTAAGCTTCTCTTCACCGACAGAATGGACAAAATGTAGCGAAGTAGTGGACAGACCATGAAAGGGAATGGGGCGCGAAACGAACAAACGCAATGACCGACACAATGACACCCGAACAGCGTCACCGCTGCATGTCGCACATACACAGTCGGGGCACCAAGCCCGAGCTGAAGGTGAGGCAGTGGCTGTGGCACCACGGCTACCGCTACCGACTGAATGTGAAGAGTGTGCCCGGAAAGCCGGACATCGTTATGCGGCCCTACCGCACAGCCATATTCGTGAACGGGTGCTTTTGGCACGGCCATGAGGGCTGCGCCACCTTCAGGATGCCGAAAAGCAACACCCCCTTCTGGGAAGCCAAGATAGCACGCAACCGGCAACGCGACCGCGAGAACTACGACCTGCTGTACCGCAACGGGTGGAACGTGATAGTGATATGGGAGTGCCAACTGAAACCCAACGCCATAGAGCACACCATGAGGGAGGTGGAGGTGCTGCTGAACGAGAATATGCTTTCGCGTTTCAAACATGCCACGGTGCAGTATGCCGACGAGGAGGCACTGCCCCTAGCCGCCGAAGGAGAGGAAGACTATAACACCAACAAACAATAACGACGCTCCAGCCCCACTGGAAATAAACCACACACACCATGCAACCGGAAAATGAACAGCCGACACTGACGCCCCGACCCGACAACCATTTCGAGACGTTGCACCCCCAGGCCAAAAGCACTGCCGATGGCACTGCCGCCCGAAAGCCCGAAGGGGCAGGCGAAGAGAGGAGCCGCGCGATTTACCACTCGCCGCTGGGGCCTATAGTGCTGGAGGGCTGTGGGGGACGGCTGACGGGACTGCGCTTTGAGGCGAAGAACTTACCCCCTGCGGGCGAAGGAGAGGCAATGCTGGACGAGGCCTGCCGTTGGCTGGATTGCTATTTCGAGGGGAAGATACCCAACTGGATGCCGCACCTGCAGTTGGAGGGTACCCCGTTCCAACAAAGGGTGTGGCAAGAGCTGATGCACATTCCATACGGGCGAACCGTAAGCTACGGCCAACTGGCGGAGAGGATAGGTTGCCGCTCGGCCCAGGCGGTGGGCGGGGCGGTGGGGAGAAATCCCGTTGCCATAATAGTGCCGTGCCACAGGGTGGTGGGGGCGGACGGGTCGCTCACGGGCTATGCCTACGGACTGGAACGGAAAAGGTGGCTGCTGACGCATGAGGCACAGACAACCATTGCCACCTGAGGAGGCCAACCCATGGGTACAAACCGTGTGGGCACGGCGGAAGCCGGCGCGACACAAGGACTGACAGGAAGCGGGAGGCTCACAAGCCATGGAACAGACAGAACGGAATGCGCAATAACGACAAACAACAGAAAGAAATAATATACAAACAATAAACGATTATGCTTGGAGCAATAGTAGGCGACATTGTAGGGTCGCGTTTTGAATTCGACAATATACACACAAAGCAGTTTGAACTGTTCGGCAACGGGTGCAGCTTTACCGACGACACCATCTGTACCTGTGCGGTGGCGGACGCGGCGATGAACAAGAAGAGCTACCGCGACGCGCTGCTGGAATGGTGCCGCCGTTATCCAAACCCCAAGGGGGCTTACGGAGGCTCGTTTGCCCGGTGGATACATAGTGCCGACCCACAACCGTACAATAGTTTCGGTAACGGGTCGGCCATGAGGGTGAGTGCCGTGGGATGGCTTTTCGGCACAATGGAAGAGGTGATGGAACAGGCACGGCTCAGTGCCGAACCCACACACAACCATCCCGAAGGCATAAAGGGTGCGCAGGCCACAGCGAGCGCCGTTTTCCTGCTTCGCCACGCGAGAAGCAAAGACGATGTGAAGCGGTATTTGGAAAACACCTTCGGCTACCGGCTTGACTACACGGTTGACTATCTGAGATGCCACAACAGTTTTGACGAGACATGCCAGGTTACCGTGCCGCAAGCGATAGTTTGTTTTATGGAAAGCAACGGCTTTGAGGATGCCATACGCAATGCCATAAGCATTGGAGGCGACAGCGACACCATAGGGGCCATAACGGGAGCACTGGCAGAAGCGTTCTACACCGTTCCAGACGACATCCGGACCAAAGCCCTGACCTATCTCGACCCGACGATGAAGCAAATACTATCGCAATTCGGCATGATTACGGGTGGATGAACAGCCCTGCACAAAATAAAAGCGCCCCTAGCCAGACCGTTGGCAGGGGCGCATTTCCATAGATGATGGACCGAAAAAACAGCGGCGGGGAAAATATTTTTTTGAAAAAAAGTTGCGGAATAAAAAATAATGTGTAACTTTGCATCACAAAGTACTCTTAGAATATTATGAACAACAACGACGCAATCAACACGCTTAGAGAGATTAAGGACATCATGCAGAAGTCCTCACGCTTTCAAACAATCAGTGGATTTTCGATTATCATCATCGGAATATACGCCTCGATTGTATCGGTAGGTGCATGGCTGCTGATGGGAAACCACGAGGCCTACAACTGGATGCCGGAGTGGAGTGCCGACTACGCTGTCAACACTCCGGGACGCACATGGGTGGCCATAGTGTGCGCGGCGTTGCTGGTGGCGGTATCGTTCGGCACAGTGTTCCTGATGTCGTATTTCAAGACCAAGCGTGTGAACCAGCGATTCGCCTTCGACCATACTGTGCGCCGTTGCCTGTTCCACTTCTTTGTGCCCGCAGTGACTGGCGGACTGGTGTGCCTGGCGCTGTTGATGCAGGGCCACTACGGACTTACGTCGACCTTCATGCTGGTTTTTTACGGACTGGCACTGATAAACTGCGCCCACTATACCACATCGGACATTGCCATACTCGGATACGGGGAGCTGATACTTGGCATTATAGACTGCTTTGTCGTGAGCCAGGGGCTGCTGTTCTGGTTCCTGGGATTTGGATTGTGGCACATTATCTTCGGAATCTGCTTCACCCTTAAAAACCGCAAACAATGACACCCACTCCCACCCCAGACCCCCTGCAACTGCTCAACGGACTGAACAAAGCCTTCGAGAGCAAGGCCCGACTGGCCATCATGTCGGTGCTGATGGTGAACGAGTCGGTGGATTTCCCGACCCTCAAACAGCTGCTTCAGCTCACCGACGGCAACCTGGCCAGCCACACACGCGCCCTTGAGGAGGTTGGCTACATACAGTGCGAAAAACGTTTCATAGGGCGAAAACCCAACACCAGTTTCTCGGTCACCAAGGCTGGCAGCGAGGCCTTCAAGGCACACCTCAATGCGCTCGAAAACTTCCTGAAAAAGAACAACAATTGATTTTTTTTTGGACTTATAACTTTGCATTGCAAAGTCCTTTTAGGAGCAGTAAACAGAAACAACAGAAAACAATAATCACAAAAAACATAAACAAATGGAAAATCAGAATTCATTAAAACCCATGCCAGGGTTCAGTTCGAAGAACAATTACAAATTGGGATTAAAACTCCTCATCATCGTAACCATCAGTCTCCTGCTGCTCATACCGCAGGCCATCATCATGAGCATGGTGGAGGAGCGGAGGTCGACCGAAATCAGTGCGAACGAAGAGGTGACCCAGAAATGGGGCAACGGGCAAGAGCTGACGGGACCGGTGCTGTTTATACCGTCCGACACAAGCACACATAATGCCTACGTGCTGCCCGAGACGCTAGACATAGAAGGCGACATCAAGACACGTACCCTGAAACGGGGCATATTCGATTTCACGGTATATGATGCAACGGTAGTATTCAGCGGACAGTTCACCCTGCCGTCGGAGCTGAAGCCGGAGCAGCTGAAGCACCTGCGTACCGACCATGCCAAGTTGCTTTTTGCCATAAGCGATTTCAAAGGCTTTGCCGACAACCCAACGCTTACCTACAACGGGCAGAAGGTAGAACTATCGGCCGAGGCGCTGCATTTGGGCCACGACAACGCCCTCTCATGCAATGTGGACATACAGCCCATAATGGAAGGCGGGAAAGTGGCATTCAGGCTCACAGTGCCCATCAAGGGGTCGGACTACCTGTACTTCCTGCCGATGGGGCGCACCACGTCGCTGCACCTCAGCTCGGACTGCACTACACCCAGTTTCACAGGACGCTACCTGCCGTCGCAGCGTGAAGTGACCAAAGAGGGTTTCACAGCCGACTGGAAGGTGCTGGCACTGAACCGCGACTTTGCCCAAGTGCTGAGCAGCAACAGCGAGTTGAAGAATGCACAATCGTTTGGGGTGGACCTCAAGGTGCCGGTGATGCAGTATCAGCAGACCACCCGCAGCATAAAATACGCCTACCTGATCATACTGCTCACCTTTGCGGTGGTATTCTTTGTAGAGATACGCCGTCAGACGCCCGTACACCCGGTGCAGTACGCCCTGGTGGGCATCGCGTTGATGCTGTTCTACACCCTGCTGCTGTCGTTCTCCGAACATCTCACCTTCCTGCTTTCGTACCTCATAGCCTCGGCGATGACCATCACGCTAATCACCGTATTTATGCGGGCACTGCTGCACAACAACCGCGCGGCACTCATAATTGGAGGGCTGTTGCTGATGCTCTACACCTTTATTTACATCATAATGCAGCTGGAGAGCTATGCACTGCTGGTGGGCAGTTTGGGCATCTTCGTAATCCTGGCGGTGGCCATGTATGCGTCGCACAAGATAAACTGGTATCAAAAAGGCAACGAGTAACGGATTGCCATCCGACATAAACAAGACAAAAACGGAAGTTTCACCCAACAATAAACATGAGTATGAAAAAGCCTAAGTTCCTGACACGGATTGCCGACCTGATGCGGACGGCACTCACCATACACCCCGTAGAGTTGCTAGTGCTGATACATGCTACCGCAGCGGCCATAGGCAGCGAGTTCGATTGGTCGGGGGGATGGATTCACGCGGCAGTCTATGCCCCCATTGCCACGGTGGCGGCGCTGTGCCTTGCCTACCACCGAGGCCGACGGAGGTGGGTGACGGCAGCCTACTGGGCAGTGTTGCCCCTGTATCTGCTTGCCTGCCTGCTTCCAGAAGAATGGAATGTAAAGCCGGAGGTATACGTAATACTCCCGGCCATCTACCTGCTGGCACAGGGAGTGCGCTCCGACCTGCGGTACACACAACGGTTCTACAGCTTGTTGCGGTCGTTGCTGCTATCGGTGGGCATCAGCCTGCTGTTTCTTACACTTATGTGGATTATCATCTATTCCACCCAAGAACTCTTTAACATCAAAGGGCTTTGGGGAGACTGGGCACTGGATATCTCACTATATGTATCTTTCATACTTGTGGCACCGTTGACCTTTATAGGGTTTGAAGCGCAGAGGGATGAGGAGGAAGTGGACAGGGTGACACAAACAGTGGTGAACTACATACTTACCCCGGCGATGATAATATACCACATCATACTATGCATTTATGGCCTCACGATACTCATAAACTGGGAGCTGCCTCAGAACTCGGTGGCGAGCATGGTGCTGTCGCTGGTGACCGCAGGTGTGGCAATAGACATAGTGAGACCCCTGCTGCCCAAGCAGCCGCTGGGATGGTACTTCAGGTGGTTCGGGATGTTGGCGTTGCCGCTGGTGGTGCTTTTCTGGGTGGCCGTGGGATACAGAGTGGGGCAATACGGCTTGACCCCCTCGCGGTGCTACCTGGTGCTTGCGGGATTGATGGCGACGCTCTATTGCATACTGCGGCCCTGGATGCGGAGCAGGCCCTGGTATTGGGGCACCATTATGGCTGTGGCGGGGGTGCTGATACTGGCCTACGGCGGTCCACTTTCGGCCCGAAACATATCCGTATGCCATCAGCTGCACATAGTGCGGACCAACGCATCGGAGGCACAGATACTCAGCCCTTCGGGCAAAATAGACATGGAGGCGTTCCGTCCCGATGCCGCCGACTCGCAATACAGAGTGCAACACCGCAACGCCTATCAAGCCATGAAGTATATTGAAAACGACCTCAAGGATACGGTCATTCTGCCCACACGGCTCGGCATCAACTCGGCGGACTATCTGAATCACCTCTCAGACTCCACGGCACAATATGCCTCCGCCTACATTCCAGACAATGGCTGGTATCCAGACGAGACTTTCGATAACGACATGAGCTATTCCATATACAACGACATGGAACACAAAGACATATCCATCGAAGGCTTCGAGCAGATGATAGTGGACCAGCATTGCAGACTGGACGAGGGGATACCCTACCCCGGAGGGGAAGTGCCAACCGACACATTCCTGGCCACCCAATTGGGCAAAATAGGATATACCCTTCAAAGCAATCTGGACCAGGACAAACTAGAGATGAACAAAGCATTGCTGCTTGAATACACCTCAGCGGACGGCGCAGTACGCATTGTGATGGACGAGCTAGTTATCAAAAAGAAGAATGGAATGAACCTCATTACCCACGCCCATGTGTGCTATGCCCTTTCGCGGTGATCCTCACGGAACAGGCAAACATCCAAGTCACGAAGAAAGGCCGTCGCCCCCTGCTGCGCTGCACCGCAGCAGGGGGAGGGCAGGCCAGGAAGATGAAGCGGGGAGAAGGATGCGGCAGGGAGGGACAGAGGGAGCCTGACGGGGCGGGCGTGGACAAGCGTCGGGGAAGGGGTGAAAAACCGATAAAAACGCTATTCCACACCTACTGACGGGCAATGCGACTCGACCCTAAAAATATATAAAAAAAACAATGATAACCAAGACTTTGCAGCAATAGAAGAAAAAACAATCATTTTTGACCCCCATTTTGGGGTAAAAAGAGTATGATTTTTACCCTTTAGAGATATGGAATACAAAAATATCATATTGATAACCAGCCAAAAGTAAAAAAAATTTGGTGGGTTCAAAAAAAGGTTGTATCTTTGCAGCCGAATTAAACGAAAACGATGGGGTATTAGCTCAGGTGGCTAGAGCGTTTGACTGGCAGTCAAAAGGTCATCGGTTCGACTCCGATATACTCCACAAAGTAGGGTCGCTGAGAACGACCCTTTTTTCATAACAGAGGGGTAGTAGCTCATCTGGTAGAGCATTTGGTTCGCAATCAAAAGGTAGTGGGTTCGAGTCCCATCTACTCCACCTGCAGAGGGATACGCTGTTGTATCCCTTTTTTTGTCATCACTGGGCAATGAGATGCCACAATTCTTGGTATGTTCTATTTTTTTTGTATCTTTGCATTTTGATTTTTGTATTTACACCGTTATGAAATTAGCACTTCTTGGATATGGCAAAATGGGCAAGGCCATTGAAACCATTGCCCTCGAACGTGGTCACTCGGTTGGCGTAACCATTGACGACGAGGATGACTGGATGGACAAAATAGAAGATCTGCGCCAGTGCGATATGGCGATAGACTTTTCCACCCCCGACACCGCCGTGAGCAACATCATGCGCTGTTTCGACCTCGATATGCCGATAGTGGTGGGCACCACCGGATGGTACGACCAACTAGAGAGCGTGGTGCACGACTGCCAACAGCGGGGCAAAGCACTCTTTGTGGCCTCCAACTTCAGCATCGGCATGAACATCATGTTCGAACTGAACCGGCGGCTGGCTCAACTCATGGACCGCTATGACCAATACCAGGTATCCATCACCGAGACCCACCACATCCATAAACTCGACGCGCCCAGCGGCACCGCTATCACTTTGGCCAACGACATAATAGACCTCCTTGACCGGAAAGACGACTGGAAACTGGTGAAAGGCGACTCGCGGAGACAGAAAAAAGACATAGTGCCCATCACCGCCATACGCCAGGGCGAGGTGGCCGGTATACACGAAGTGGTATACGACAGCGATATCGACACTATCACCCTTCGCCACAGTGCCAAGAACCGCAAGGGGCTGGCCTTGGGAGCACTGCTCGCCGCCGAATATCTTGAAGACCGCAAAGGCTACTACACCATGCAGAACCTGCTGGAGGACTCCCCCCAACAATAACACCCCACCGCACTACCCTGCCCATGAAATCTTCCCGGCCCAAACCCTTTATCTTCCTGCTGCTACTGTTTCTCCTGCTTGCCGCCATGCTGGGCTGCTCCATGTTGGGGGTGGTTCATTTCGGATGGGCCGACATGTGGCAATCACCCATATTCTGGAACCTGCGCATGCCGCGCATAGTTCTTTCAGTACTGGTGGGAGCCGCCCTCTCGGTGTGCGGTGCCGCTTACCAGTCGGTGTTCCGCAACCCACTCACCGACCCCTACGTGCTTGGCATCTCGTCGGGTGCCTCGCTGGGTGCAGCCATCGCCATACTCCTGGGGCTTGAGGCCTACCTATTGGGCGTGGGGGCGTGCGCACTGGTATCGGGTCTGCTCACCATACTGGTCATTTACCGCATAGCCTCAATAGGCAACCGCATGCACACCACCACGCTCCTGCTCACTGGAGTATGTATCACCTTTCTCATGTCAGCCCTCATCTCGTTCCTCATGGTGCTGCGACAGGACAAGATGGACAGCATCATATTCTGGACCATGGGGAGTTTCGCCTCAGCGTCGTGGACCGACGTGGCCATTGTAGCCCCGGTGGTGGCAATTGGCATAGGAGTGGTGCTGTATCATTGCCGCGACCTCAACCTGCTGCTGGCGGGCAGCGAGACAGCCAAGAGCCTGGGGGTGGAAGTGGAACGGGTGAAGAAAGTGCTGCTTCTGGCCACCACCCTGATGGTGGCTTTCTGTGTTTCCTCCTGCGGGGTGATAGGCTTTGTAGGGCTCGTAGTGCCCCACTGCATACGGCTGGTTTCCGGGCCGGACAACCGCCGCATAGTACCTTACGCCATCGTGGTGGGAGCGTTGTTCCTGCTGCTGTGCGACACCATGGCCCGCACCCTTCTCATGCCCGCCGAGTTGCCCGTGGGCAGCCTCACCGCCCTGGTGGGGGCGCCACTATTCATATATCTGCTCTACAAAAACAAGAAGAACTACTAACCACTCCAGCCATGATTACCCTCGACCACATATCGTGTGCCTTCCGCCAACGCAACGTGCTCAGCAACATCAACCTCCAAATAGAGGAGGGCGGCTTCTATGCCATCATGGGGGCCAACGGGTGCGGCAAAACCACCCTGCTGCGCTGCATTGGTGGGCTGCTGCCCCCACAGCAGGGCCATGTGATGGTGCATGGGAAGGAGGTAAGCCAATACACGGCACGCGAGCTGGCACGCCAGATAGCCTTTGTGCGACAGCATCCGCAAACCGATTTCGAATTCTCGGCCTTCGAGACTGTACTCATGGGGCGCAACCCCTACCAGCACCGGCTTCAAAACGAATCGCAGCGCGACTGGGACATAGTGGAACAATGCATGAAACAGACCAACACGTGGCACCTGCGCCTTTCCAAACCCAACGAGATGAGTGGAGGGGAGCTGCAACGGGTCATGCTGGCCCGTGCCCTGGCACAGCAAACACCCATCATGCTGCTCGATGAGCCCATTTCCAATCTCGACATCTCGCATCAGTTCGAAATACTGGAACTGCTACGCTCCATCAACCAAACCGAACACAAAACCATCCTACTCGTAATACACGACCTCAATATGGCACTGCACTACTGCCAAAAGCTGGTATTGCTGCACCAATCGGGTGTCTACTACCAAGGCCCCGTGGCCCAAGGCCTCAACCCCGAGAATATAAATACCGTGTTCGGCATAAGCGCCACGCTTCACGACGGTATGTTGCAGCTCCAGCCCACGCAGACATCACGATAGCCACCCTGCGACAATCACCGGCATCAGAAACCACATATACTTCGGTAAATTTGTGCCCACCTGAAGTATTAACCCCAATTGGTCATTAGGACTAATTCTCTATTCCTTTCTTTTGTTTCGGTCTATACCCCATACCGGACAATAGCATTGGGGATATGGTAAACCTGTGATAATTGGCGTTATATGGTGGGTTCTACATATTCTGTATATTTGTCGCGTCACTTCGGGACGCAGTTCTCTGATGTCTGAGTGTCACTGCACTGCACCTTCGGCTTGTAGCGTGTTATTAATAGTCTCACCTCTCCGAGGTGATTAATAGAAGTCCCCATATGTCTTTTTTTTCGTTTATTGGAATGTATGTCGGGAAATTTATGTATATTTGCATCCTGAAAAAAAAACAGACAGAATGACCGTTCATGCCCAAAATAGATTGATAACCACTGCTAAACGGAGGGAGTTAGAATTGTGCAGTGTTCAAGGAAAGGCCGTTGAGGCGACATTGCAACGGTTTGCAATAGGGGGAAAAAATACTTTATGAAAATATAAACACGCATTCCTATAATACAAACTAAAAAACAATCAATTATGTACAAAAACATTAAAAAGACAGCAATGCTGTTCATTGCAGCAGCCTGCATGTTTGCCTTTGGCTGCACAAAAGAGAATAATGGTACATCCTCGGATGGCAAATTCGAGATGAAGAAAGCCGACATCACCTACAAGATTGTCCTTGAGCCTGCCTGCGCTAGTGCATTAGAGAAAGCCTATGATGTCTCTGTTGAATATTACGATGCAGAAGGAAAAGTCAAAACCGCGAGTCCTTTAAGCCCTTCAATCCTCAATTGGGAATTACCTGTAACACAGACCTCATTCCCCTGCTACTATGGTATAAAAGTCGTCATCACGCCCAAGAGTGACCTTTCGGGAGTGGGTGAGGACCAGGTGTTCGATCTGTTGGGCAAAGTACAAGCCGTTGCCAAGGCTACATCCACTAACGGCAAAACGCGCAACCTTCTCGACATCTCTGAACAAATGTTGAGAAGAGGCCTCGACCCCCGCGAAGGATTAGTAACGAAGATAGGCCGTCGCGTCGAAGTGCAGAAAGACGGCTCATCCAAATCTACGGCCTGGGAGTAATATCTTGTCGAGGAGAAAGACAATCAGGCTCAGTATAAAATACACAAATATTTATTGAACAAATGAAAAAGATTTTTGCCATGCTCACCGCTATCCTTCTCTGCGGTGCTATGATGACATCCTGCAACAAGGAAAACAAAAATGAGTACCCCCAGGGTCCCACCAAAGCCGACCTCGTTGGCACATGGGAAGGCACCTACTCGGGCACAACTCTGATAGAAGACGAAGACCAAAACGTGAACTATACCATCGTCTGGACACTTACAATGAATCCAGAAGGTTCACCTATGGTGGGCAGTTTGTCCTATAAACTGAACCTCACCGGCTATGAGGAAATTAACAGGACGGTGAACATCAGCAGCTACGATGTTCGTCAGAACACCTACAGTGGATACATCATCCTTGCCGCCTCCAGCGGATCCGGCATTCTTGACAACTCCATCAACTTCGACATCGACCTCAAGGCCAAGACCCTCTCTGGCACCTTCCAGGCCTTCACCAGCGGTGCCTCGTTCCTTGGCGGCGAAACCATTTTACACAAGAAATAATTGCCGACATACAACAATGGCAGCCACCTACAGGCAGCCATCAAATAGGGGAAGCCTCTTAAACGGGCCTCCCCTTTTTCATCATGCAGAGGGTATTAGGCTTGCCTAGTGGGAGTAAAAAAATATTTTGCCATATTGGGGATTATATGTACTTTTGCATTTTAATACAACTATCAGGACAAATGAAAAAAGGAATCATATCCATCACATTGGCGTCACTGCTGATGCTGGCCGGATGCGCACAGAACCACACAGATTCGTTCGATTGGAACGGTCAGGACCGTATAGAATACGCTATTGACTACACTGTCAACTTCACAGCCGACCACGACAGCACGATACAGGTGACAGCGACTGGCAATTACGGCACCGTGACGGTGACCCAAGTAGAATCAAAAAACCTGCTCGATGCCGACGGGAACTATGTAAAGAACACCTTTATCATTCTGGAAGACTCGGTCCCTATGGGCAAGAGCATCACCTTGCAGCGTGGCGGTCTGTCATACGGAGGTGGAGAGGGAGTGTCGGGATTCATGCATGTGCAGATTGTCGGCAGCGACGATATGGTCGAGATACGAATCCCCGGCATCGATGACTACACAATGTTGTATTCCATCCGCGACAATATGTTCTACGAGCCTTACGACGAGCAGAGTATCACTATCGGCGAAGGTAAGCGCTTCTCAATAGTCTTACCCGTCATGACCGAACTCAAATACCCCAAGGAGAAAGAAAGCCACCGCATCCAGATAGGCTTCACCGTTGCCGCTCTATAAAAACCTAGTTTGCGTCGGCCATCAGGTCTTTGCGACCGATAAGGCTGAAGATGGTAATGTCGTTGTCCTCATTGAGGATGCGTAAGGTACGGAGAATCTCATTGATGGTAGAGCCACTGGTTGCCACATCATCTATCAGGAGAACATTCTGCTGACGGATGGTGGCACAGAGTTGCTCGTCCTCGTTGCTGGCAAATATGAGGAATTGCATCAAATAGGGACAGAATCGGCTTTTCCACGCCTTTTCTTTGAATTGTACGAAAAATCGACATTTAGCTAAACATGTCGATAGATTTGTTTAGCTTTGCGGCGAGATATAACGAAATAGTTCGTTCTGAAAAAAATGAAATCACCCTCGCATCTCTTGATACAAAGCCACTGGGCCAAGGTGCCACTGCTTGGTGGACTCCTGTTCTAAGCGTTGGTAGACTTCGGAAGCATAGACCTGCTTCACGGCATCAATGATACTAATATCATTGTCGTCGGCCAGCATTTCCGCCATTCGGCTCACCTTCGAGGGGAGTATCAAATAAAGATTATCCTGGGTAATGTCAAGATTCATAATGTCGCCTCCTTTGCGTTGAAGAATCTCAATGCTTGTAACGCAGCTTTCGTATGGAACAAATACTGATCAACGAGTTTGTAGGTCTTCAGCTCGGCTATCAGGTTCTCCTTGTCAAGCAGCCTGCCCTCATAAAGGGCAAAAGCAGCATAGACACGGTCGTTGGCGACAGGGCCATAGACAATGTCATAGTCATGAGTAAAGCCTCGCTCTGTGCGATTACGCATCACAAAATCAACCCATTCCTCCGTTGGGGCTTCGAACATGAGGCAGTTGAGAGAGGAACACATCAGCTCGTCAAATTCATAAACATTGACATACCCTCTTGTAGCACCGGCTTCCTTAAGGCGACGCTTCACCCAATCTTCAGCCTGTTTCTCCGAAGTTGTAGTATAAAATCCCTGCCCATAATCCAATGTTCGATTCGATTGACGTATTACAGGCTGTTTGACTATTTCAAGACTTCCATTGTACAGTTTCATGACACCTTGTTTTTACGGAGTGATATGTACTCGTCAATGTCTTCTATCAGCCAATGGTGACTTTGGGTGTGCAATGTCTCATAGTGCTGAGCAAGATATTCCAGCACACCATATACGTTCAGCACCTCCATCGCCTTACTGCCCGACAAGTGTTTTGCGTTCTTGTATTGCTCAATACAGAATGACAAGAAATAGGCTATATCTTGTTTCTTATCCATCGTCAAATTTTTTTGCAAAAATACGCCTTTTCTTTGAATTGTGCGAAAAAATCGACATTTTGCTAAACATGTCGACAGATTTGTTTAGCCTTGCAGCGTCAAAAACTAACAATACCAAAGCAAAATAAACTAGCATTAGTATGACGAAGAGTAGAACCTAAGGAGGGATACCCTCTGGGTTTGCTTCTGTGCACCGAGGGAAGCGAGGAGAAAATAGAACTCCTGGAGCTCGACAAGTCAGGCATCAAGGTGGCGCAGTATATGACGAATCTTCCGTCCAAGGAGTTGACGGAACGCCAGATACACAAAGGCCTGGAGGCCGCCCGCCAACGTTGGGAGAATTGCATTGAGGACTTTTTTGCAAAAAAAAGTCATTATATCAATAATTAATTATATATTTGTAGTTTAATTTGCGAGTATAATGCGGTTTAAAGATATTGAGGGTCAGCGTATTTTGATAAACCACCTGACCGAAATAATAGACTCGGGACGTGTAAGCCACGCCCAATTGTTGTTGGGACCCTCCAGCAGCGGCAGTTTGGCATTGGCCATAGCCTATGCCCAATACCTGAACTGCGAAAACCGCCAACACTATCACGGTGAGAGTGATTTACGTGCCGACTCGTGCGGCGAGTGTCCCACCTGCAAAAAGTATCAACAATTGATGCACACCGACTTGCACTTTGTGTTTCCAACTGCTACCACAAGCTCGGGCTCTTCTAGCCCTTGCTCGAATGAATTCATAGAACAATTCCGCGAGTTTTTAAACAACTACCACCAAACAGGGACAGAGGACCAATGGTACGAACATCTGGGTATTGAGAAGAAACAGGGCATGATAAGAGAGAGAGATGTGGACAACATTGTAAGGGAGTTGGGACTGAAATCGTACGAGGGAAGCTACAAAGTATTGATAATGTGGATGGCGGAGAGGATGAACATTGTAGCAGCCAACAAGCTACTGAAGACTTTGGAAGAGCCTACAGACCGAACAGTGATACTGATGGTGGCGGAAAGCCGCGACAGGATGCTCTCTACCATCCTTTCGCGAGTGCAGCAGATAGTGGTTCCGGGACAGGGAATAGAGGTATCCGGTAGCCGGAGGGTGGAATATGCCGCCATGTTTGTGTCGTGGATGCGCTTGCTGTTCAAACTGAACATGCAAACATTGTCGGCATGGGTGGACAAGGCCGCCGAGCTGGGACGCGAACCGTTGAAATTGTTTTTGAAATTTGCGCAGGAGTCGGTGAGAGCCTGTTACCTGAAGACCGCTGCCGGAGTGGAACTAAAAGACGAGTTGGCGTTTGGCGACGAGAAATTCAACAGTTCGTTCCCCGCCATGATAACCAACAATAACGTAGAGCAAATATGCAATGCCTTGAACGAAGCACAATACTCCATAGAGCGCAACGCCTATGCGAAGATAACGCTAATGCAGTTGTCGTTCAGGCTGAGTAAAGCAATAAAGAACCGATAGAGAACGATATAAGTATTTGAAAAAGAAAGAAAACGAGAACATGGAAGAAAAGAAAGACAAAGATATAGAGAAGCCCAACGGCAATAATAGACCCGCCGAAAAAGACACAGTCCCTCAGCACCCAGCCGAGGCGAAAAACAATGACTTTGATGACGATGCCGCAACCGCCGAGGAGATGGAGGCCTTTATCCGCGATCGTCGAGAGAAAGAGAAGCAGGAACGGAAAGAGGACAAGACCGACGTTTTTGGCGAGTATTCGGCACCGGAAAATTCGATTGACCCCTATTTGGAGCCCGACCCGACACTGCCTTGGGTGAAATATGAGGAGGGGTTGTTTCTAAGCCGCGGATGCAAGCGTTGCCCCGAATCGTATGTACCGGTGGACGAGCGCGAAACCCGCAGCTGCAGCAAGGTTACATCCTGCAATTGGATGCGTGGCATCCGTCAACCGGGCGGCACCCCGTTCGACTGTGTGGAAGTACGCTTCAAAAACAACCGCAAAGACTTTTTCCGCCTGCCCGACGGGTTGGAAGTGACCGAGGGTGATGTGGTAGCTGTGGAAGGCTCGCCGGGACACGACATCGGAATAGTGAGCCTGACCGGTGAGGTGTGCCGCATTCAGATGAAGAAACGTCGCATCGACCCCAGCAGCGAGAATGTGCGCAAGTTGTTCCGCCGCGCCAAAAGCACCGACATTGAGCGTTGGGTGGAGAGCCTGAAGAACGAGCACAACGCACTGCTGAAGACCCGCCAGATTGCTTCAAGCCTAAACTTGGAGATGAAGGTGAACGATGTGGAGTATCAGGGCGATAACGCCAAAGCCATATTCTACTACACTGCCGACGACCGTGTGGACTTCCGTCAGCTGATTAAAGTGCTGGCCGAGGAATTCCATGTGCGCATCGAAATGAAACAGATTGGTGTGCGCCAGGAGGCCGGTAAAGTGGGTGGCCTGGGAACCTGCGGACGCGAGCTGTGCTGCAGCACTTGGCTCACCAACTTCAAATCGGTTACCACGAGTGCAGCAAAGGTACAGCAGATATTGCCCAATCCTCAGAAACTGGCCGGGCAATGCGGCAAGTTGAAATGTTGCCTGAACTTTGAATGCGAGGTGTATGCCGACGCATTGAAGAAATCCCCCCCCGCCAACACATCCATTCGGTTCAAGAAAGGCTTGGCACTGTATAAGAAAACCGATGTGTTCCGCGGCATAATGTGGTATGCCTACGAGGGCGAAAGCGACCTCTATGCCATACCCGCCGACAGCGTGAAGGCCATCATCGAGATGAACCGCAACCAAGAGTATCCCGAAAAGCTGGAAGACTACCAGGTGGAATTGATGTCTACAGCCGCTCTGGCCCAAGAGACCAACAACGCCGAATTCGAAAGAGAACTGCGCCGTATGGCCGACGACTTGAACGACCCCGACCTGCAAGACAGCCGTTCAGAGGAGCCGACAAGCCGCAACAACGACCGTGGACGCAACAATCAGCGCAACCGCGACAACGAGCGTGGTCGCGACAACGACCGCAACCGCGATAACCGCAACCGTCCCCGCGACGACCAACGCAACGAACGCCGCCAGCGCAACATGGACAACCGCCGTGACGACCAGCGTGCCCGCATCAACAACAATCCACGCAACAATCCCCGCCGCAACAACAAAGAAAGAAGAAGCGGAGAGCAGCGTGGCGAACAGAATTAGGATTGCATCAACGTATAGCACACATTCTGGCCAGAACAACAGCCAAAAGGGAGGAGACACCACCCGGTCAACTCCCCCGAAAGGCAAAACAAAATACAACACATTTAAGATAACATACCGACATGAATAGAAAGTTTGGACTTGCATTAATGGCCGCGTGCCTTGCATGGTTGTGGCAGAGCTGCGACAGCAAAGTGTACTACACTGCAGAGCGCGATGTGGACGAAAGCGGATGGAACATGAACGACCGCCTCAATTTTGATGTTGATGTGGAAGACACCCTGCAAATATTCGACTTCTACATAGATGTGCGCAACAGTGTGCAATATCCTAAAGCCAACACATTCTTTTTCATTAACACAACATTCCCCGACGGAAGCGTTGCCTACGACACTCTGGAATGCCCTCTGGCCGACGTGGAGGGACACTGGTATGGCAAACGTACGGGACGCTATGTGGACAGCCGCTTCGTGTTCCGCCGCCATGTGATATTCCCACGGTCGGGACGCTACCACTTCGAGTTGTGGCACGGCATGCGCGACACAAATGTAACTGGACTGAAGAGTGTAGGACTCCGCATTGAGAAATTCGGCACCTCTGCCGCCGGAAAATAACAATACGACATAACACCCGATACCAAACAAAAAAGAAATAACAGAATCATGGCAAAAAAACGAAATAATAACAACAGCAACACAATACGCACAGCATGGAAAATATTTGCAGGCGTGTGGGGGTTCATCTTCCTGTTCTTCCTGCTGTTGTCGCTGGGATGGCTCGGATTCATGCCATCGTTCGAGCAATTGGAAAACCCCGAAAGCAACCAAGCCACCGAAGTGATTTCGGCCGACGGCGAGATATTGGGCTTTATCGGCATCGAGAATCGCTCCAATGTAACCTACGACGAGCTTTCGCCCAACCTTATCAATGCACTTATAGCCACCGAAGACGTGCGTTTCTATAAACATTCAGGCATTGACCCGAGGAGCCTGTTCCGTGTATTCTTCAAAACCCTTTTAGGTCGCCACAGCAGCAGCGGCGGCGGCAGTACCATCACCCAACAGCTGGCCAAGAACCTCTTCCCCCGTGAACACAAAGGCCCCATTGGCACCGTGTTTTCGAAATTCAAAGAATGGATAGTGGCTGTGAAACTGGAGCACAACTATTCCAAACAGGAAATCATTGCCATGTATTTCAACACCGTGGATTTCGGGAGCAACTCGTTCGGCATAAAGACAGCATCCAAAACCTTTTTCGACAAGACTCCTGCCGAATTGTCTGTGCCCGAGGCCGCCATGCTTGTGGGATTGCTCAAAGCCCCCACTGCCTACAGTCCCATACTGCATCCAGAGAGCGCCTTGATGCGCAGAAACACCGTGCTCTCACAGATGAAACGTTACAACTACCTCAGCGAAGAGGAGTTTGAGAAATATAAAGAACAACCGATAGACGTGTCGCGCTACACCCCACAGAGCCACAACGACGGATTGGCCACCTACCTGCGCGAATACATCCGCACCTATATGAAAGACTGGTGCAAACACCATCGTAACAGCGAAGGCGAACACTATGATGTGCACAAGGACGGCCTGCGAATCTACACCACTATCGATTCACGCATGCAACGCTACGCCGAAGATGCCGTTCGCGAACATATGAGCAAGGAGATTCAGCCCCAATTCAACCGCGAACTGAAAGCCCGTGGCGGAAACCCCTTCTGCGACATAGCCCCCGACCTGCAGGAAAAAATACTGGTTCAAGCCATGAAGGGGTCAGACCGCTACTATCAGCTACACCACAACGAAGGCAAAAGCGAGAAGGAAATCCGTAAAATCTTCAAAGAGAAGGTGCACATGAGGGTATTCAGCTGGAAAGGAAATATCGACACCGTGATGTCTCCTTGGGACTCGTTGCTGTACTACAAGAAATTCCTGAACGTTGGCATGATGTCCGTAGAGCCTGGCACAGGATATGTCAAAGCCTATGTGGGCGGCATCAACTACCGCTATTTCAAATACGACAACGTGATGAGCCATCGCCAGGTAGGTTCGACCTTCAAACCTTTTGTCTACACAATGGCATTACAAGACCTCGGCATGTATCCCTGCACAGAAGTGCCCAATTCGGAAGTATGTTTCGAGGTATGGGGCCAGCCCGACTGGTGCCCCAAGAATTCATCACACGAACGCGAGAACCAGATGGTAACCCTGAAATGGGCATTGGCACATTCCATCAACTGGGTCTCGGCCTACTTAATGAAACAGGGCTCACCCGAACAGGTAATCAGCATCACCCGCAAGATGGGTATCAACAGCGATATAGACGCTGTGCCGGCCATCTGTGTGGGCACGCCCGAAATCACCGTGTACGAGATGGCCGGTGCTATGGCCACCTTTGCCAACAAGGGCGAATATGTGGAACCCATTTTTATCACCCGCATCGAAGATAAGAAAGGCACAGTGCTCGACCGGTTCACCCCCGAACGCCACGAAGCCATCAGCGAACGCACTGCCTACATGATGATAGAGTTGATGAAAGGCGTGGTGCAGAGCGGGACCGGTGTAAGGCTCAACTACAAGTACCACCTCAATGAATTCAGCAACGCCATTGCTGGCAAAACAGGTACCACCCAGAACAATTCCGACTGCTGGTTTGTCGGCATCACGCCCAAACTGGCCACAGCCATCTGGACTGGTGGCGAGGTGCGTAGCATCCATTTCCGTAACATGACCTTCGGCCAAGGTGCCGCACAGGCCCTGCCCATATTCGGATACTATATGCGTCACATCTACACCGACAAGACCCTCAAATTCCCCCGTGGCGATTTCGACCGTCCCAATGTACCTCTCGATGTCGAGCTCGATTGCTCCAAATTCCAGCAGGAAGTGATGGAAGAAGAACCCTACTACGACTTTTAATCTCTCATGGAAAGCATGAATCTCTTTGGAATGACACTGCCGCAACTTCAGCATCTTTGTGCTGAAGAGGGGTTGCCCCGTTTCGCCGCCAGGCAAATGTGCGACTGGCTCTATGCCAAACGGGTGGACAACATCGATGCGATGACCAATCTATCCCTTCAGGCTCGCAGCCGACTGAAGGAAATAGCCGTCATCGAAAAGCCCGCGCCCGTGAACTGTCAAGTATCGAAGGACGGGACCAAAAAATACCTCTTTCCTGCATTCCCCGGCTCGCAGGAGAACAAAGAACAATACATAGAGGCAGTGTATATTCCCGATGGGGAAAGAGGCACCCTGTGCATCTCCTGCCAGGTGGGTTGCAAAATGGGTTGCCGTTTCTGTGTAACCGGACAGCAGGGGTTCCATGGCAATCTCGACAGCGCCGCAATCCTCAACCAGATATTTTCCATACCCGAGTTTGAGCAACTCACCAACATAGTATACATGGGCATGGGTGAACCAATGGACAATCTGGACAACATACTGGCCAGCATCGATGTGCTCACCTCCGACTGGGGCCTGGCCTGGAGTCCCCGGCGCATCACCGTCTCTTCGGTGGGTATCATCCCCGGTCTCAAACGGTTTCTGGAAGAGAGCCAATGCCACGTGGCCGTCAGCCTGCACAACGCCTTTGCCAACGAACGCGAGGCAATAATGCCCGCCCAGCGTGCCTATCCTATCGCCGATGTGGTGGCTCTGCTGCGCCGTTACGACTGGAATGGGCAACGGCGCATCTCGTTCGAATATACACTCTTCAAGGGGCTCAACGACGACATACGGCACGCCACCCAACTGGTGAGCCTGTTGAAAGGGCTCCGCTGCCGGGTCAATCTCATCCCCTTCCACCCTTCGCCCGACACCCCTTTCCAAACTTCGTCCACCATCGCCACCAACCGCTTCCGCGACTACATCAATGCCCATGGCATAACATGCACCGTCCGCACATCGCGCGGACAGGACATCATGGCCGCTTGCGGACTCCTTGCCGGGCAGACACAAACCTAAATAGCTATTCTTAGTATAACGTAAAAAACAGCACAAACAATATATTATATTTGCAATTTTTTGCATGGTACACATACTAATACTAAAAAAAACGCAAAAAAAAGTTTCCATTTTCAAAAAAATGTGTACTTTTGCAATTCAAAATAGAGTATAAACAAAAACACAGAACTATCGAAACACAACTATCAGTTCAAACCCTAAAATAGCGATAAGAATGATAGACCAGTCACTTAGCACGCTCCCCGACAACGAGCTGATACAAGGCTACGTCAATGGCAATTGTGCCTGTTTCGATGTACTCCTTGCCCGTTATCAGGCCAAGGTATACGGTTACATCTTCTCCGTAGTTAAGGACAAAGACGTGGCCGACGACATTTTCCAGGACACCTTCTTCAAGGTGGTGGCCACCCTCAATTCGGGTGACTACAAAGATGAAAACAAATTCATCCATTGGGTTATGCGTATTGCCCACAATCTTATTGTGGACCATTTCAGACGCAACAGCAAAATGCCCATTGTGCCCAACCGTCCCGACTGTGACATTGTTGACACCCTCAAACTGCACGATGAAAACGTGGAGCAGAACATCATGCGTCAACAAACCCACCGCAATGTCCGAAAACTCGTCAAAATGCTGCCTCCCGAGCAACGCCGTGTGGTAATACTGCGACACTACGGCAAATGCGACTTCAAGGATATAGCCGCACGCACCGGTGTCAGTATCAACACTGCTTTGGGCAGAATGCGCTACGCCATCATCAACCTCCGCCGTCTGGCCGAGGAACACAACATTTATCTCGAACTCTGATTGCCCACATATAAAGCATGATTGATGGGGGTATCCAACATTTACAATGAAGGATACCCCATTCTTATTCTCCTCTACCCCATTCCCATAGAGCCACTACCCCATACTGGTCTATACCGAAAAAATGTTAATTAACATATAACCGTACAATAAAAAATCCTTTTCTTAGTTTATACATGCGAATTCTCCGAGAGAATTGAGAAAATAAACCTATGTTCAACTTAAAAAGGCGCGTATGATGCAGGAATACCCGTTTTACGACAAGCAAGGTACATCTTTTGAATCTGCAAGCACAACCGTACAACCCTCCCCAATAGTTGTACAAAACATTCTCCAATATGCTCGGTGTTTTCAAAGCATCCGCATCGGAGATGTAAACATTAAAGTTTATCTCAACTAGTAACAAAAAGCCCAGCCAAACGGCCGGGCTTCTTGCTTTATGTTTTATCCATTCAGTCGCTGGTAATACTTCAACCATAGGAGGGGCACTTCGCCCTTTGTGGATGCCTGCTGATAGTCTGCATAGGTGCAAGGCAGCAACATCTGGTTGGAATAAAGCTCCTGCATCTCGGGATTGTGACACGGCACACTCACCCACCAGCGGTCGCTTATCTTACTTTTGTAGAAATAGATGTCCATATTGTGCTTCTCCAACGGTACCATGAAACGGCGACAGCTGTCTGGATCCATAAGGGGGTTGTCCATCTTGCGGTTATAGTAACCCTCAATGAAAAACCATACACCCTGGGCCACCATGTGGGCAGTCTGTCCCTGTCGGTCCAGCACCGAGTTCACCTCGAAAATACCCAGGCAGTTCGTCTTCTCGCTCATACCGGCAAAACGCATCATGTGGCAAAATTCCTCGCCATAGAACCCATGCGGCGACGGGAAACCATTGCCCGGAGCGTCACTCTGGCGAACCGCACTGATATCCACCGACACCATATCGGCATTGCGTATCAATGTCTCAGCCCTCACCATCTCGTGCTGCACATCGGCCAGCCTATAGGCATCGAACCTCAAATCGTCCATCAGCCTGATATAGTCCTCTCCCACAAAATAGGTCTGATACCCTATATTCGAACTGAAGAAAAGATAGTTGGGCACCTGCATAATGATATTTTTCAACCACGAGCGTGAAGATATATAATCAGAATCTTCAATGTCGAAGCGCGGATCGATTGCCGTGATATTCATAATGCGGTTCATCCGCTCATAACCCTTATAGGCTCCGAATGTCAAGTCCTGCGTACCTCCAAGGATAATCAGCACACAATCCTTCTCGATAGCCTCTGCCACCACTTCCGACAAGGCGTAATAAGTGTCTTCGGGCGTTTGACCCTCTATCACGTTGCCAAGATCAATAATCTCGGTATCCTTGCTGGGAGTTGTCAGCTGATACAGATAATACCTTATCTCGTCAGGCGAATTGCTGCAACCGGCGTTGTTCTCGGCACCGCGGTCATCGCCAACGCCCACCAAAAGCAGACTCTTCTCCGGTATTTCCATACCCGTACCAGGTTGGTACAGTTTTACTTTTGAACCCAGTATAGCAGCGAACTCGCTGGGCTTATAGCCCAGCGAGTCTGTATCTATAGGTTTCAGATATAGGTCTATATTCATGATTAGAAGGTTTGACGGATAACATTTCCGTGATCTTCCACAATCTTCTTGTAGAACCATTCGGGGTACTGCGGCTGCAACGGGAATGCGGCATTGCCGGTCTCCGTGCGCTCAAATTTGCCATCCTTCTCCTTCTTGATGTTTCCATCAATGTATTTCACAAGGAGGTAGTGGTCCAGATTTCTCCAACTGACCATCATTCTGTCGGCCATACGGTTCGAGAAATCGTTGAGCTGAAGGGTCAGTGCGGCATCATCGGTAATCTGTTTTGCACGGAGGTCGAAACGCAACACCTCCGAAATGAAACCTCTCTCCAAACCACCCTGAACCTTCTGCAGGTCAACAATCATGTCTTTATAACGGCTATAAACGAAATTGGTCACGCGGTTGAACAGCCAGAATGCTGCCGTCTCGCTGTAGGTGAGCATGTCGCCATTACCCTCGCGGAAACACTCAGGTATTTCGGTAATACCGCAGAACATGGGGCAGTAGCAGGTGCTATAAGTGTCGTCGACACCAAACCACAGAATACCGCCAAGCTTGTTGGGCAGCCAACTGCGGCACTGGGCCACGAAGCTGAAACCGGTCTGCTGGGTCGAAGTGGCGCGCTCGTGGATATACTCCTGTCCATCCACCTTGAATCCCATAGGACGCCAACGATAGGGGCAAGCAAAAGGACCTGCACCCAAATCATTGTTCATATCCATTGCCGTCCCTTCATAATGGTCGCGCATCAGGTTCATCACCTCCTGCACATCCACCTTGTGGTCGGGCTTAATCCAAAGGGGCAGACGCTCTGCCTTGGGGTCGCCCATGGCATATTTCTCATACTTGCTTGCATCCTTGTTCACTCTGTGGAACATTGCATACACACGGGCGTCGCAGCCACGGATGCCGCTGAATGTGAGGGGAGCGTAAGTGTCGCAAAACGAAAACTCCTCGTCCTTGCCGATGAACCAACCGCAGGCACGTGCATAGGTCACAATATCGTCGGCATACACGCATTCCACCTCCGGCTCATACAGATAGTCCATGTGTTTGCTGCTGATGGTGCTGTGCAGTCCCTTGCCTTTGGCCTTTTGGAATTTCTTGCCCTCCATCGGGAACTGGGTAATACGTGCCTGATTGGCGTGTCCGCTCACATATCCGTCAGGAATGCGGCGTGCCACCCACACAGCCCCGTCGCTATATTTATATTTCAGCTTCTTGGCCACATCGGCCTTCACCGGGGCGGCGCGCTTACCAATCAGTTCCAGAATCCACACCTCGTTGGGGTCGCAAATCGAGAAACTCTCGCCCTCGCTGCAATAGCCATAGTCGGCCACCATCTTGGTCATCCAATAAATAGCCTCGCGGGCATTCTTGGCACGCTGAAGAGTGACATAGATAAGCGAACCGTAGTCAATACCCTTCACCTCGTCGCGCCAGCACTCCTCGCGACCGCCATAGGTGGTCTCGCCGATAGCCAGCTGGTGTTCGTTCATATTTCCCACCACATTGTAGGTATGTGCCACCTGGGGAATCTCGAAAAGCGGGCGGCCGCTGTCCCAGTCCACCAACATAAACATCGTGCCTGCTGGATAGTCGGCAGCCTTGCGGTAATACAACTCACCATACAGGGTATGGCTGTCGGCGGCATAAGTAATCATCGTGCTTCCATCCTTGGTAGCACCCTTTGTGAAAAGAAAATTGGTGCAGGCATCGGCTGTCGGCACGGCGAACATGCTCAGACAGAACAATCCCGCTGCAATAATACTGTTGATTTTTCTCATGGATATAAAGTTTTTATATAATTATCCTACCTTTTATCTCCCAATAATTGGAATTGCAAATTTACACAAAAAAAATGACATAACTAAAACCAACTACTATTTTTCGTACAAAAAACTTGTACCCAAGCATTTGTATCTGCCATCCAATAGCCGTTCCGCTACTCTTGCCACACCCATATACAACAACAAGATGGCCTGCATCTCACACAGACCATCTTGTCTTTCCATTCATCCGCTTCCCGGGCTCTCTTCATTTCCGTTTCCGGCCCGGGTACGGCATAATCATGCTATTTGCTTTGCCATTTGGCCACACGTGCAGCCCATGTTGCTTCGTCGTCGCAGAGCCAGATAATTCCCTCCACAATACCGATAATGGCGGGAATGCCCGTCCAGCAGAAAACCAAATCCAGCACCCCGCGCAGGGTCTGTCCGGTATAGAAATGGCCCACACCGAAATCGCCCAACAGAATATTCAGAAGGGCTGCCGTGGTTTGGTCGGGATTCTGCACATGCTCCTCCACCAATGCCTGTATCTCCTGCTCGCTGGGGAACGAAGCATCTTTTATTTCCATCGGACTCGCGCTCAGGTCAACATCGGTTGCCACCAGCTCGGCATAGTCACTATTGGAGGGAGACTGGGTTTGAACCTCCTGGGCGTACGACATCGCCACACCCATTGCCAATGCAACAAACAATACAAATACTTTTTTCATCTATTCATTGTGCCCGTTATATCCCATCGGCTCATCGGTTCTATTATTCACTTTTTTTCTATTGTTTCCAACCTGTCCCCTACTCTGTCTCTGTCACTTTTTTTGGACTGCAAAGATACAACTTTTTTGCCAAACAAATGTTAAACTCCGTCAACATTTTCCGCCCACAATATCCCATACATCACTATTCTGCTCATCTACAACAAGATTGAAACATCCCGCCATTCGTCACTCCCCTTCACTTTCCGCTCCCACCAGTTGATAGCCCATCGTCCGGACGCTGCTTTCTACCTACTTTTTCAACCCAAACACCTCTAATAAAAGGCAGACAACAGCACACGGCCATTGTCTGCCCATACCATGAAACAATAATGCTACAATAATTTCTTTTTGAGGTTGAGAATCATGTCGTCGGTCATCTTCTCAAGGTCATACTGCGGATTCCATCCCCACTCGTTGCGGGCGCAGCTGTCGTCCATCTTGTCGGGCCAGCTGTCGGCAATGGCCTGCTTGATAGGTTCCGGCTCGTACACCATCTCGAAGTTGGGATAGCGCTTCTTGATGGTATTGTATATAATCTCGGGGTCAAAACTCATGGCAGTGACATTAAAGCTGTTGCGGTGCACCAGCTTGCTGGGGTCGGCCTCCATGATGTCAATCATGGCCTTCTGGGCGTCGGGCATATACATCATGTCCATATAGGTGCCCTTCTTCAAGGGGCAAACAAACTTCTCGCCCTTCACAGCGGCATAGTAAATCTCCACTGCATAGTCGGTGGTGCCGCCACCGGGGAGCGTCTGGTAGCTGATAAGGCCGGGGAAACGCACGCTGCGGGTGTCGACTCCGAAACGGGTGAAATAATAATCCGACAGCAACTCGCCTGTCACCTTGGTCACACCGTAGATGGTGTTGGGACGCTGTATGGTGTCCTGAGGAGTATTGTCGTGGGGAGTGCTGGGGCCGAAAGCTCCGATTGACGAGGGTGTGAACACTGCACAGCCAAACAGACGGGCCACTTCAAGGCAATTCACCAGACTGCCGATACCCACATTCCATCCAAGCATAGGGTTGAGTTCTGCCGTTGCACTCAAAATGGCGGCAAGGTTATAAATGGTGTCAATATTGTAGTTCTTCACAGCCGTTGCAATCTGCATAATCTGTGTAGAGTCGATACGCTCCACCGGGCCGCGCTCGTAGGGGTCGCCCTTCAGCGGTCTGAGGTCGCTGCATACTACATTGTTGTCACCATAGATGTCTCTCAAATTACGTGTGAGCTCAGAACCAATCTGTCCACCCGCACCAACAATAAGAATTCTTTTCATTGCTATAAGATTGTTTATTGATTCGTGTAAATTGTCAAATTTTTATTATAACACACAATATAACAACTCGTTGTGTCCATTAACCACAACTTTTTGTTCCTACAAAGATACAAAAAATTTAGTAATGATTCTATTTTTTTGCACTTCCTTCCCCAATTATCGTCCCTCTCCCCTCGGTCTGCCCGTCCGCTCCCATTATTCGTTTTGCAATTGCTACACCAGTTGCACCTCCGCCGTAGGTTCGCCGAAGGTTCGTTATTTCAACGCTACTTCAACGGTATTTCGACGCTTTTGAAGCGTTGAAATACCGTTTATGTATTGAGAAACAAGCGGAAATAAAGCGAAGCTATAGCGAACCTATAGCGAACCTTCACCTTATTCGGCTGGGAGGCGGGCCGGGGATTGGGAAAGTGGTGGAGGACGGGATTTTTTTATTAAAAAGAGGTTACTATTTACAACAAATGATTTTTTTTTTGTATTTTTGCATTCATGAACACAACAGCGAAAGAAACAATAGAACAGGCTTGGGAAAATCGCAACCTGCTTAATGACATTGAAGTACAACAAACAATCCGCGACGTTGTCGACCAACTGGACCGCGGGCAACTGCGCATAGCCGAGAAAGTTGACGGCTCGTGGCGGGTTAACGAGTGGCTGAAGAAAGCCGTAATACTCTATTTCCCCATCAACCAGATGACACCGGTCGAGGTGGGGCCGTTCGAGTATCACGACAAGATAGCCCTCAAGAAGGACTATGCCGGAAGGCAGGTGCGTGTGGTGCCGCCGGCGGTGGCGCGCTACGGTGCATACCTGGCTCCAGGGGTGGTGATGATGCCTTCGTATGTCAATATCGGGGCCTATGTGGACAGCGGCACAATGGTGGACACCTGGGCCACCGTGGGCAGCTGCGCACAGATAGGCAAAAACGTGCACCTCAGCGGCGGTGTGGGCATCGGGGGAGTGCTTGAACCCGTTCAGGCCCAGCCGGTCATTGTGGAAGACCACTGTTTTATTGGCAGCCGCAGCATCATAGTGGAGGGAGCTGTGATTGAGGAAGAGGCCGTTATCGGTGCCAATACCGTTATCACCGCCAGCACACACATTATCGATGTGACCCAGTCCGAGCCCGTCACCTACAAAGGGCGTGTGCCCGCACGGAGCATTGTGATTCCCGGTAGCTACACCCGCCATTTTCCGGCTGGCGACTATCAGGTGAGCTGCGCCCTCATCATCGGCCACCGCACCCCCTCAACCGACAAGAAAACATCGCTCAATGCCGCCCTGCGCGACTTCGGCGTGTGTGTATAATCCACCCCATTAAGCAACGTATTAAACCTAACACCGATATGACGAGAAAAGTAATCCTGCTGCTGGCCACCGCCACCCTGCTGCTGACCGGCTGCAAAAAACATGTGGACACATTCCATTTTGAAGGCGTGGCCCGCGACTATCTGGACTGCACCCTCATGACCGCCAGCATCTCCGAGCGCGATAACGGATATGTGATAGAGCTTATTACGCCCGACTCGATAGGCGGCGACTACGAGACCACAAGCCACCGCCACTGCCACAACTGCATCATTCTATACCACACCCGTACCCTTTTTACCGATGGCGACACAATCAGGGGGGAGATGTATCTGGACAACGACTACTCGAAAGCCTACTGCAGCTACCACTATCATCTTGGGCTGCCCGAAGGCGTGTGCTACTCGCTGGATTAGCACACGGGTGCAAAATTTGTTTTGTGGCCACTTTTTTATTATTTGAAAAAAAAGTCTTATATTTGCATTTTCAAATATAGAGAACAATAAGTAAGAAACATATGAAATTTATCATCAACAGCCTTCTGTTTTCCAAACAGATACAGTCGTTGAGCGGTGTAATTACAAACAGCAACACCGTTCCTATCATTAATTGTTTTCATTTCCATTTGGACGAAGGGTTGCTTACAATCCGCGCCACCGACCTCGAAACAACTCTCGTTGCCAAGATAGAGGTGGAATCGGGCCGTGTGGAAGGCATCACCGATATCGCCATCCCTTCCAAACTGCTGCTCGACATAGTGAAGAACCTTGAGGATGTGCCTCTTACCTTCTCGGTCGACGACAACACGTTTGCCATCAGCATCACTTCGGGCGAAGGCAAGTACCGCCTGGCCGGCAAAGACCCCGAAACGTTCCCCTCGATGCCCGAAGCCCGTGAAACCACTTCCATCACCATGCCCGGTTCAATCCTGGCCAACGCCATCGGCAAGACCGCCTTTGCGGCCTCGACCGACGAGATGCGCCAGCAGATGAGCGGTATATACTGCGAGATAGGACCCGAATTTCTCACCTTTGTGGCCACCGATGCCCATAAGCTGGTGCGCTACCGCTGCAAAGATGTCCATTCGGAGGAGACAGTGTCGTTCATCCTGCCCCGCAAACCGGTGGTGATGCTGCGCAACATCCTGTCGAGCATCAAGGAAGAGACGGAGGTGGTTTTGGAGTACAACAAAATCAATGCATTCTTCTCTTTCGAAAACTTCTATATTGCCTGCCGCCTGGTGGACGGCCGCTACCCCAACTACGATGCCGCCATCCCCAAGGAGAACCCCAACAAACTGACCATCGACCGCAATTCGTTCCTCAACACCCTGCGCCGCGTGGGTCTCTTTGCCAACCAGGCTTCGAACCAGGTGAGACTGTCTATCAGCCCCCGCGAACTGGTGGTGAGCGCCGAGGACCTCGAGTTTTCGAACGACGCCAACGAGAAGCTGCCCTGCCAATACGAGGGTGAGCCTATGGAGATAGGCTTTAACGCCAAATTCCTTATGGAGATGGTCTCGAATGTCGACACCGAGCAGATACTGATAGAGCTTTCGCACCCCAGCCGCGCCGGCATTATGTTCCCCGTGTATGAAGACGAGGAGCGTTCCGAGGACATCCTGATGCTGGTTATGCCGGTGATGCTTGCCAACTAGTACATGTCTGGCTCCACAACCGGAACGACACACTAAATAACACATCAACAAACAGAACCTCATTCACTTGACAATGAAACGGAGCAAGGTTAATTTGTGGGAGACACATTCCTCAACTATCTTGAGCATCACCCTGGTGTTGTTCTTGCTGGGGTTGTGTATGATGGTGGAATATCATTTCTACCGAGCCACCCACGATATGCAGGAGCGTATTACATACAAAGTTGATTTGGTGGCCGACATCACCGACGAGGATGCCCAACAACTGAAGGCCACCATCGAGGCCATGCCTTACGTAAAGCATGTGGATTATATCTCGCGGCAGAAAGCTGCCGAGATATTTACCGAGGTGCTGGACGATGACTTTGTGGGCTTTATAGGCTACAATCCGCTTTATCCCAGCATGATGGTGAACCTCAAGGCCGACTACCTGCCCGATGCCACCAACGAGATACGCCGCGGGGGCATAGACCGTTTCGAGAGCGAGGTGAGAGGTTTGGAGTATGTGGTGGGGGTTGCCTATCAGGAGAATGTGGTGAACCACGTGAACAGCGTTTTCTACAAGGCCACATGGTTTCTCATAGTGTTTATGGTGATTCTCATCCTGGTAAGCATACTGATGATACGCAGCACCATTGGCATATCGCTGTTCTCGCAGCGCGAAACCATCCGCACCATGCAGTTGGTGGGGGCCAAAAGAGCCTTCATATCGCGGCCCTATCTGGCCCGGAGCGTGTGGTACGGTTTGCTGGGCGCCGTATTTGCCCTGCTGGCATTGGCCATATCGCTCGGAGTGTTCAACCAATCGCTGGGTGGGCTGGACCTTCTCAGCAGCACGCACATGATATGGTATGCCGGCATAGCCACCCTGGTCATCATTTTGGGCATCATACTCTCGTTTCTCTCCACACTTTCGGCCCTGCACCGCTATCTTGCATACTGACAACGAAACACCATTAACAGAATTAATACCTTATATTAAACCGACAATTCAATATGGCAAAAGAAATTAAGAACACAGACAGCAACGAAAAACAATTCTCGTTTGTCTTTGGAAAAACAAACTATATCATCATGATTGTGGGTGTGGTCCTGCTCCTGTTGGGCTATATACTGTTGGCCGGAGGCGGCAGCGACGACCCCAACGTCTTCAACCCCGAAATGTTTAACGGCCGCCGTCTATTTGCAGCACCCATATTCATCATCCTGGGTCTCGTTACCGAGATTGTGGCTATCATGTATCGTCCCAAAAATAAAACTGAAGAATAATGGATTGGTTTGAAGCTCTCGTGCTGGGTCTCGTGCAGGGACTCACCGAATATCTGCCTGTTAGCAGTAGCGGACATCTTGCCATTGGTGCCTATCTGTTCGGCCTCAACGGTGAGGAGAACCTGGCTTTCACAATAGCCGTACATGTGGCCACAGTGCTCAGCACCATCGTTATCCTGTGGAAGGAAATAGTGTGGTTGTTCCAAGACTTCTTCAAGTTTAAATGGAATGACGGTACACGCTATGTGATTAATATTCTCATCTCCATGATTCCTGTGGCCATAGTGGGATTCTTTTTCAAAGACCGCGTGGAGGAGATATTTGGCAGCGGCCTGCTGGTGGTGGGCATCTGCCTGCTGGTTACCGCCACACTGCTGGCCTTTTCGTATTGGGCAAAGCCGCGTCAGCGCGAAAACATTTCGCCCCTGCATGCTTTCGTCATCGGTATAGCCCAGGCTGTGGCCGTACTGCCGGGACTTTCTCGTTCGGGCAGCACTATTGCCACCGGACTCCTGCTTGGCAACAAGAAAGAGAAACTGGCCCAGTTCTCATTCCTTATGGTCATACCTCCCATACTGGGCGAAGCCCTTCTGGATGTAAAGGATATGGCCGAAGTGGGTGTGAGCAGCGCTATGGCTGGACTGCCTCCGTTGTCGTTGGCCATCGGTTTCATTGCAGCATTCGTGAGCGGATGCCTTGCCTGCAAATGGATGATTAATATCGTCAAGAAAGGCAAACTCATCTGGTTTGCACTTTATTGTGTTATTGTAGGCTCGCTGGCCATCGTGTTCTCGCAGATTTGATGACGCTAGAAGAATTGCTGGAAGGCGTTGTCCTGCCCATCGATAAACCCCGCCAATGGACATCATTCCAGGCGGTGGGCAAGGTGCGGGCAGTGATACGCAACCACTATGGCATCAAGAAATTCAAGATAGGCCACGCGGGGACCCTCGACCCCCTTGCGACAGGATTGCTGCTGGTGTGTGTGGGCAAAGCCACAAAACGCATCGACGAGCTGCAATCGGGCGAGAAAGTGTATAGCGGCACAATGGTGCTGGGGGCCACTACTCCTTGTTTCGACCTGGAGCGGCCAATCGACCACTATTATCCCTTTGCCCACATCACCCCACAACTGATTGCGGACACCCTGCCGCAGTTTACCGGCAATATTCAGCAAGTGCCGCCAATGTTCAGCGCCGTGAAGATAAACGGGCAGCGGGCGTACCAATATGCACGGCAGGGAAATGCCTCAGATGAATCAGAAACAGCGGCTGACACACCATTGCCAACACCCAAAGAGGTGCATGTTGCACAATTCGAGATAACGGATTTCCGCCCAGGCGACCCTGACCGCCAAGTGTCGGATGCCGAATTGGAAGCCACAGCATCTGTCCCCACTGAACTCCACCACCTCTACAACAATCCGCTGGGCGTAGTTCCCGACCAACTGCCCCAGTTAGACTTCCGCATCCGCTGCGGCAAAGGGACCTATATTCGCAGCATCGCGCGAGACCTCGGACTGGCTCTCGACAGCGGTGCCTTCCTTGCAGGATTACGCCGCGAGCAGATTGGCAACTACACAATAAGCCAAGCAATTGCCCCCGACCAGGTGGAGCAATTCCTACTGCAATAGACCTGCATCACTCATCCAAGAGGAGAGATTGCATTAGAGAAGAACGCCTTTACTCTCAGAGCCAACTGGATAAGGCTTATATCTATACCATCAAGTGTCTACGGCTGAGACTAGTGTCGTCAAAGATACTTGCATGGATATTACTCTTTAAACTTTACACTGGACCTGCCCAAATACAACACAAGACGTTTATCGATAGAACGTCCTGCAACGTTTTTTCGACTAAAAAAAGTGCAGCATACTGGTTTACAAAGCTCCCTTTATGCAGGAATATACCATTTTGAACAAGTTTTTGCAAAACAATTATCATGGATTGAACATTTTTTTGTATATTTGCAAAGTTTTTGAGAATAAAAAAAATAACAGATTAAATACTCATCACTATGAAAAAAGTCATCTTATTATTGATGGTTCTGGCATTGACTGCCCCCGCTTGGGCACAACAGAAAAACAGCAAAAAAAGCACTCCTACCCTTTCCAATCAGGCGAACGTACAAAACGTCCAAAAAGAAAACAAGGACAAAGAACGCCTCCCCAAAGTATATGACGAGACCATATCGCCCTGGGAGCAGATAGAGAAAGCCCTAAGCGAGGCCAACGCCACCGGGCGCAAGGTGATTTGCCAGGTGGGAGGCAACTGGTGCCCCTGGTGCTTACGGTTTGCCGATTTTATCACTAAAGACGAGGAGATAGCCCATGTTATTAAAGAGAACTATGTCTACATACACGTCAATGTCCCTAAGAAGGACAGAGACCTCGAATTGATGAAACGGCTGGGCAACCCCGGACGCTTCGGATATCCGGTGTTTGTCATCCTCGATGAGAAAGGCAATGTGCTCCACATTCAGAACAGCTCCTACCTTGAAGAAGGCACGAGTTATGACCGCAAGAAAGTGTTGGAGTTCTTCATTGCATGGACTAAGAAATCGATAGAGAATATCCGCTAATCCCGACTGCCATGAAAAAGATATTGTTGCTGTGCCTTGTGGCACTGATGGTGGGTTGCACTCCCAAAGACATAAAATTCATGTCGTTCAACATCCGCAACAGCAGCCCCTGGTCTATCAACG
>JAEEGJ010004481.1_pt1 | contig 47021 bp, 45 predicted proteins | sample 8958761 | NCBI WGS metagenome assembly JAEEGJ01 (sample SAMN16246546, study PRJNA631951) | gut metagenome | biome: gut microbiome; feature: rumen; material: RS-attached | host: Bos | place: Iran: Karaj | collected 2018-10
ACATGGGAAAAGCCCAGGGACAGAAGGAAACTGTGAAAGTGCCGGATCCATACGATCCTTTTAAACTAATAGAACTCCCCACAAAGAGCGGAGATATCATGGCGATAAGAACAGATAAATCAGTAAGGGACGAGACACAGGCTGAGATCTTTATGATCAACTGAGTTATGAAAAAGGAGAGAAGAATAAAATGGAAGAGATGAAGAAGATTGAAAACTTGGTAACATTGACCGGAATAATTGTAAATATGTATGAAACGCCTACCTGCATGGCTGCGACTATTGCAATTTCACTTCCGATAAGACAAAAAGACGGTTCTTTTAATATTGTAAGTAATTATCCGAAGGTTTATTTCTTTAAGCAGGATCAAACAGGAATTGATGACATTAAGATCGGCATGAATGTTGCGGTCAGCGGCCATGTGGTCGCGCCCAAGAAGACCCGCCGGGGAACAGACAAAACTTATTATTCACAGTCAATTGTAGGGGACAGCATTAGAGAGAATAAATCAGCAATTGCCGAAGCTGGAATTTACAACGGACATCGTTCACTGGATGCCGAGAATAATGTTTACATCGAAGGTGTTGTTGAGAGGGTTGAACGGGTAACGGAGAAAGTAGCTTATTTTACAGTCGCCGCATACAATAAACGCTTTTATAACAAGGTAAAAGTTGCATGCTATGACAGCAAATATCTGGTGATCGCGCCGGGAAATACCGTAAGTATAAACGGTTATGTATCTACCACGATGAAGGTTGTAGAAGGTGGGAAAAAGATAAAGCATCAGAATATTGTTGCTTACTCTGTTCAGGATCTGGGTAAACTACCGGCTAATGAAGAAAAAGAAGATTATCGCGCAGAAAAAGAAGGTGCGATAAAAGAGTCATATGAGACACGACCATTGTGTGAGGTTTAAAAAATGATTCATGTAAACTATGCGGTTTCAGCTATTGCCGATATGGCCGAACTGGATGGAATCAACAGAAATTTAGAAGGGCTGAAACAATATAAGGAAAAATTTAAAGATTCGCTCAGGGTGATGTGGCAGTCCGTGAATGAGTTCATGAAACCCGGATTGTCACAGGATGGTTCGATAGGACTTATGGCAAGGATTTCCATCGAAACGGATGACAAAGAAAAAGAGGACAAGTTCGGAAAAGCCATTCTCAAGGCTTCCGAAGGAATTTTCAAGGAACGCTGTGTTCTTTCCTGCACTACGGAATGCAAGGAGTCTGACGCCGGAACATATTTTATTGCGACAGTCATTGCACTTCCTATTCCAAAAAGAGTTATCGATCCGTACGTGTTCATTAACGAACATACAAAACAGCTTGGTGAAAAATATAAGGAAAAATATGAGCGTGAATTAAGTCTCATTTTTGATGATGTATTTATAACCGGTGTAACTCATGAGAGTACTACCGAAAAAGATCTCGGATATAAAAAAGCACTGCTTGATTATGTCCCCATGAAATACAACAAGGCTCTAGATCACGAGGAAATATATCAGGTTTCTGACAGTATTCAGACAGAGCTGCCGGTAGATAAGATCAAAAAAATAAGTAATTCTCTTATTTCCAGATTTAAGACGGGAGTTGACGCTCTTGTTTTTGAGCAGGCGCAATATGGAAAGATAAGCAAAATGGAAGTAAGGAAAAGAGCGGACCAGTGGCTAAAAGATAACGGTTACACTTCTGAAAATCTCACGAGTAACGACTATAAAGTCATAATGAAGAGGTTTTATTCCGCGATGTATGGAAACTACATTTTGGATCCGCTTATCGCCGATGATAAAATTTCGGATATCATGATACTTGATCCCAATAGGATCCGTGTTAAGGCTCTGGGAAAGCGATATACATCCAATATAAGATTTCTGGGAAAGGACGATTATCTTAAATTCTGTGAGGGAATCGCGATCAGAAACAATCTTGACCTTATTCATAAGGATGTACATGTTTTTTCGGATCCTGTTTCAAGTGATGATTTTTATCTTCGTTTGAACCTTACAACATCGGGAGTAAATACGAATGGATATCCGGCTTTCCAGATACGAAAGATAGCAAAACATAAGCGTGATTGGAAGTACCTTGTAAAAGCAGGGATGATCGATGAAGTGCTTATGAACTATCTTATCGACAGAGCACGTACAGCAAGAGGAATTATCTTTTGCGGTAAAGGTGCATCCGGAAAGACTACGCTTATGAATGTTATGTTGGATTGCATTCCTTTTAATAAGTCGGTAGAAGTCATGCAGGAGTCGATAGAGCTTTTTTCCAAGGTGCATCCGCACATTGACTTTAAGCAGATCACAGAGAGAAACTCATTGGAAACTCTGGCGCGTAACGGACTTCTTACTGACCTTGATTATTATGTTATCGGTGAGACCAAGGGAAAAGAGGCTGCATATCTTGCCATGGCGGTGGACTCGGGACATAAGGGATGGACTTCCGTTCATGCTTCAAGTGCGAGAGAAGGAATCATCCGTCTAACCGATTATGTTATGATGGGAACGGATTATAACCAGGAGCAGGCGGTCAAACAGCTTCTTAACATGGATACACTTATATATCTTCAGGACTTTAAGGTATGTGAGATATATCAGATTGTCGGATGGGACAAAGAGAAAAAAGAGATCGTCTTTGAACCTGTGTACATAAGACCCGGAATTAGTCTTATATCTGCTATATAAGTATTATCATTACCGTATAAGTAAAAATATGGTAGACTATTATCTGTAAATGGACTAAACATGCAAAAGGACAAAATAAATGGCAGAAAAATTTGACAGAACATTTGAGTTTAACAATGAGATTGCACCTAAAATGGCTGAGATTGAGGATCTGTGTCTGAAATATAAGATTCCTTTCTTTTCGGTATTTGGAATCAAAGAGAATGAAGAAGGGGAAGACCTTTCAAAAAAAGCCTACGGTCTTGTGCCGACACTCTTTGATGAAATAGAAACAACGGATAAGACTTTTGGAAGATTGGTGGCGGTAATGAATGGCGCACAGACCATTCCGGCATGTGAATACGATGGAATCAATGGAGTTCAGAATTATGATTATGATTCATTCGATGCGAATATGCCTACAATGCCACTAAATTCTGATTAAATTCATGATGATTTTTTGTAATCTGTATGATATAATACACCTTGCGTGACCTCGGTTGAGGGGATTACGTGCAGATCCGGCTCGTTTATGCAGTTTTTATTGAGCCGTTATGCTTAAGTTTTTCGGGTGCAAATCCCGGGATCTGCGCTCGGACAGATTTTATCTGTCTCCTTTTTTTAGTAACATATAGCTAAAACATGTCGGAAGAGATTCCGGCAAACAGAACCCACGTATTCTCCTACGTGGGTTTTTGTTTGTCTTTTTTTTCATTTTTTTCTACAACATTATTCTTATTTCAATCTAATTTTCCATATTAAAACTGAAAAGCGATAAATGTTTATTTGTGCTTGGAGGTAAAGTGGATGGCAGCTCAAGATAAATTGGCCGGTGCATTTCAAAAAAAGGCTAAAAATATACTTATTGCGGTTATAAAAGATTTCTGTGATGAAGCTGATGAAAAACTATATCGTGAGAGTTTGGCAGAAATAATATTTAGTGATGAATTATATCCGGATGGGGATTTGGAGTTTTCCCAAACGGAGAAAGTACAGGCACGTTTTGAGGCAACCCCACAGGATTTTAGCATAGTGACTGTTGAGCAGGGAGACGCAGACGAGCTAAAACAGATATTTGAAGACAACGGGTTTGATTTTCTCTGTGTTCCAAACAATGACGAGGGACCTGCACAATTTATTATTGATAAAGAAGATCTTGAAAAGTTCAAAGAACTCTACAACGATCTGATCATGGATTATACAAGAGATGAAGAGCTGTTTGACGGTCCTAAGTCGGGGGATGGAGAACCGGGAGATGGAGGACCGTGGGATGATGACGATCATGATCATAATGGCGGTGGCGGTAATCCGGATGGGGAAGGAATCACTGTAGATGAATTGTTTGAAGGGATAGCTCCCGATGAAGAAGAGGAGAATCCGTTTGAGAAGATAGCTGCTTCTGAAAAAGAGAATCCGGATTATGATGAAAAAGAACCGGTGGAAGATTCGGAAGAACCGGAAGAACGCGGTGAAGAAGAGCCGGAAGAACACGGTGAAGAAGAGCCGGAAGAACATCCGGAAGATCAGCCTGAGGAACAAACAGAGGAACAGGAAGATAATACTGAAGCTGAATTGTTTGATGATATAGATCCTGATAAAGAAGAGGAACGGTTTGAAGAGAGTGTACCTGATGCCGAAGAGAATCCGGTTAATGAAGAAAATGAACTTGTAGAAGATTCGGAAGAACAGGAAGAGCCCGATGAAGAAGAGCCGGAGGAATATACAGAAGAGCAGACAGAAGACCAGCCTGAGGAACAAACAGAGGAACAGGAAGATTCAGCCGGGGCTGAATTGAATGATGAGATAGATCCTATTGAAGAAGAGGAACGGTTTGAAGAGAGCGTACCTGATGTTGAAGAGAGCGTACCTACTAATGAAGAGGAGGCGGTTGATGAAGAAAATAAATCGGTTGAAGAGCATGAAGAACAGCCGGTAGAAGAGCCGAAAGAACAGCCTGAAGAACAATCGGTAGAAGAGCTGAAAGACCAGCCGGAAGAACAGCAGGAAGAACAGCCGAAAGAAGAGCCGAAAGAAGAGCCGATAGAACAGCCTGAAGAAGAGCCGAAAGAAGAGTCAGTAGAACAGCCAAAAGAACAGGAAAATACTGTCGAAGAGGAGCTGCATAATGAATCATATCCTACTGATGAAAATGTTCCAACGCAAGAGACAGATAACAACGTTATAGAAAATGTCAATGCGGATGATGGTACGGCGAAAAGTGATGATAATGTCAAACATAATAATGAAGAAATACATGAGGAAAATTCTGAGCAGAATCATATAGAAAATGAAAGTATTGATGTCGATGCCGGCAAAGTAACGGATATACCTGAAAGCAGCAATGTCAACACAGACAATAATACAGCAAATACACAGAATCCTTTTGAAAACAATGACATTACAAATGACAGTGTTGAGAATAAAGTTTTTGAAAACGGCAATCCATCGGGAATTCCTAACGAGCCTACGCGGGATTATAGCGAACCTGTCACAACACCGCCAACATCGCCAACACCGGCAACGCCGACAACACCGGCAGCACCGACAACACCGCCGGTACCGACAGAACCGCCAACACCGCCAACACCGACAACACCGGCAGCACCGACAACACCGCCGGTACCGACAGAACCGCCAACACCGCCAACACCGCCGGTACCGACAACGCCGATAACACCGACAACGCCGCCAACACCGGCAGCACCGCCAACACCGACAGCACCGTCAACACCGCCGGTACCGACAACACCGACAGCACCGTCAACACCACCGGCATCGCCAACACCACCAGCACCTGCAGCATCGGAAACACCGGCTGCACCTGCAGAAAGAGGCTTTGCCCTGAGTGAGTCCGAGCCGGGGCTACGTCATAACGGCAGTAATAAAGATGCTTTTGTTTCGACAATCGCACGTGAAGCGACAACGGGAATGGATAATTCCTCATATGTAGCTAATCTTAAAGCTGATTTTACTATTATGAGGAACTTCGAAGGGATTATAGCCGGTAAGGCTGCTGACAGTGTTCTTTCCGAGAGAACTTCAGTTGAAAGATTAAAGGGAACATTGAGCGATGACGGAAGAAAAGCTTTTGAAGCTCTTTGGAAATCAGACGGTGAAGCCAGAAAAAGGCTTATAGTTGATAAAAAGTTATCTTTCAAAGAAGCGGAAGCGACCTATTTTCAAGAACTTATGGAAAAGGGCAGCTTTATCAAAAAAAGAGGAATGGGCACGTCAGTATTCATGTCAAGGGTTCATGAAGATTCAATGCCCGGTATCTCAACTAATTACTTTGGAAGACAAAGGCCTTTAAGTTCGATACGTGTCAACGGACAAAATATCAGATTCGCGAATTCAAGAAATCCTTTGCAGGATACAAGGAAAGCCCGTCAGCTTCAAAATTCTTTTATTGCAGGCAAGGCAAAAAGTGTACTTGGAGTAAAAGCATTAAAGGATGAAAAGATAAAAAAACAGATGCGGGCTCTTACGGATGATTTTCGAAAAAGAGAAGTGATTTCCGCTATATCTCTGAGAGTAAATGCCAAAGCAATCAAAGCAAGTTATTCGGGAAAAATAAAAGTTATCGGCAAGATACTTTCATCTGCAAATGCCAAAAACGATGATCCGACAACACGCCAGGTTAGCAAGGCTCTTCAGTATTATTCAAAGATCAAAAGGCTTAAAAAGACCATCGATAGAGTGAATAAGACTCTTCTTAAGAGAAATGTTGAAAGACTTAAACGCAGGGAAAGAAGAATCCGGACTCTTGAAAGAAGATGGAAACAGCGTGAAATCGACATTTTGAATGGTGGTGGCAATAAAGAGAAATTAGAGTTCATAGAAAAGAAAACAATCCGTATAAAAAAGAAATATGTAAAAAATAAAAGAAAGTTAAAAAGAGTTCAAAACAAGATTGCAACATTAAGAAGAAGACAAGTAATCCGATTTAGAAGAATAAAAGTTATAAAGCAGAAGGTTATAAAGAAAAAACGACTTTTAAGAAACAGATTCAATAACTCCAAATTTGCCAAAAATAATCCATTGGGACAGTTCGTAAAAAAGAGATATCAGCAGTCCAGATATGCGAAGTTAATGAGAGAACGGATGCTAAAAACCATGAGCAGACGACTTCTTAATACGAAACTGGGAGTGGCGCTGAGTAAGACATTTTTTTTCTATGCAAAGATAAGAATGTTATTGGCAAAGCTTATGTTCAAGCTGATATTGTTAATAGGCAAGATTTTTCTTGCAATACTGGCACTTGCCTCATCATTGGCTGTAACTTACGGAGGAATCGTAATAATAATTGTCATGGTTACGCAGTTCTTTTACTGGGAAGGAGAAGAAGCGTTTAATCAGGAAGTCGAAGCTTCCGTAATGGGAATTGTTTATTATGATCTTGTTGACAGAGAAACTGAGTGGGCAAAAGGATTAAAGTCTGATTTTGATTCTGATGAATATCCGTATTTTGATGAGCTTAGTTATACAGTCTTTGAGGGCGACAAAACAAAGACCTTATCGGCGCAGGAATATGTGGAATCGGTTCTTGGAAGAGAGTATGTGGAAAGCGCCGAAAAAGACGTTGATATACCTTTCGATGGTCATGATTCTACATGGGATGCGGTTAAGGGACCGGAACCTTTTGAGAATGCACCGGATGAAGCCTATAAACGTATAATCAGAATTGATGGCGGTAAAGAGCTTATGTTCATTGGTGCGGGAGGACGACCTGCGCACACCTCAAATGCCAAAGAAATCGTATGTATGTCGGGACTTGTTCAATATGAATCTGATATTACATATGAGGATGCTCCGGAAAAAGACGTTTTTGACGGTGATGATTTTTGGAGTAATCTTGGAAATGCACTTAGTAAGTTCTGTAATTTTATCAGTGCCGCAAAAAAGATGGTATTACATGCAGCTTCAAATTTTATAGATTCTATCGGAGTAAAGCTACAAAAGGCGTTTAACAGCAATTTTTATACAGAATACTGTGCCAAAAAAGAATCAAAAATGTACTACGGATATACGCAACCTCTATTTGCGCATTCACATGCTGTTCATTACGGATTAAAACTTGTTATGTTGCCTACTGTTCATTCGGCGCATGCGTCAACGATAGAGGAGACTGAAACAGCATATTCAAAGCTTGCATCTGTATGTACGGGAAATGAATCACAGCATGGAAAGATTTCGGATGAACATGAGGGACATGGATGTATGTCCTATACAGGATTTACATTTAACGATCCGACATCCGAAACATTGTTCTACAACGGCAATGCAGTTCCGCAGGCATATCCTGCGGCGCTTATAGAGAGCGATCCGCTGTACAACAAGGATATTCCGATTGCACCGGGGAATGAACCTGAGACATTTACAGACAGATATACATACGGAAGCAATAAAGATTCATGGGATCATACGGAAGGCGAACGCAGATCATATGATGATATGGACAGCAAGCCTGAAAAAATTGATTATGCTAACAAGCTTGGAATAGGCGATGTCGTAAGCCTTGAAAGTTCTGACGGCGGAAGAACGTACGTTGCGGAAGTTATAAGCGATGTGGAAGAACATGAGCAGTACGGAGACGAGGTTGATATTTGGGGAAATCAAAAAGTTATATCAGTGACCTATGATTATACGCTCACGGAACATGTTTTTTCTTACAAAGGAGACAATTCCACTCATAAAGGATATTACTGCGGCGGACATCTTGTTCTTGAAGAATATGGCACGATTTATTCATTTACATTCGGAGAAATCAATTCTATTCAGAATACATATTCTGACAAGAATTGTACAAACGAAAATCCTAAATCGGGTCTTCCGAAATACATTGTAATAAGTGCAAAAGGTTTCAATGATAAAGAAATGGTTGTTCATAAAGATCTTATGGACAACGCGCAGGACTTATTTGATATCGATGCAAGTCTCTCTCATTATACAGGACTTGTGCACAAGGATTTTCCGGGATGGTCAAAGGGAACGATAGATAATGCAGTCGCAAAATACCTTGAGAATTGGAAAATCACCTATGACATAACGACGCATGATACGATTGCGGGGCTTGATGAAGATATAGTCCACAATACCGGTGAGGATGCGTATGCTGATACAAACGGAAATCCCATAGTCGGAACCAAAATGACACAGACACAGATTGATGCTGTAATTGCAGCTTTGGAGAGTAATCCTGAATATGCAAACGATCCCGGTTGGGAAACTCGTAAAGTGGTAATTGCCAATGCCATGAGTTTTGTGGGGAATATCGGATACAGTCAGGCGCATCACGGAGATGCACTGGTGCAAGGTGGATATACGGATTGTTCGGGACTTGCATCGGGTGTTTGGCATCCATATTTCGATGACTTGTTGAATACGCGCGGGTTCCTTGATCTGGGGAAAAAATCCGGTACGTCACATCCTTTTAGTGCAGATAGCGGTAAGGGCGAATATCAGGCGAAACCCGGAGATGTATTGATTTATACAGGAGGAAGCAGTTATCATGCCGTTGTTTATTTGGGCGTTGTAAACGGATCGACAATGTCTGTCGATATCGGAAGTCCGGAACTTGGATGCAGATATATGCATAAGAATTATTATGGCCAATGCACGGTAATCGATATGGCTTCTACTGTCGGGATACGTTAAGTGATCAACGTATGAAAATAGCATACAGAAAGTAGGGAAAATGCAAAAAAGAATATATTCAGATATAAAAGAAAAAATGCGGATGATAATTTTTTTCGCGGTCATATTTGTTGTCGGGGGGATTATCGCGTTACCTGTTCGGGTTTATGCTTCGGAAGATGACAAAGACATTACTCCGAAAACATATGAAGAGATAACCGGAGAGGCACTTCCGGAGGAATATACAACCGGAGATGCACCGATGGCAACGGTGACAGATCCTGGGGTTCAGCTTTCTGACGGGACGGGAAGTATTACAGTGAAGGCTGATATTCCTTGGAATATTCATGAGCAGGCATTTGTCACACTGACAAATATGAATACGGGTGAGGAATTTACTGCGTTTTTGTATGAAGCCAACGGGTATGAAACTATTATAAATGTTCCTGAAGGAGTGTATGTTACAGGCGGTGGATTATCGGCGGATGTAGCGGGGCGATTCAGAATGAGCGAAATATATTTCAATGCTGCGCCATATTCCAATACTGCTGTTTTGGTAGAACTTATCGATCATCAGGAAGAACTGAAAACAGCTAAAGAAAAAGAGGAACTTAATAAGACGGTTGTCCCGTCTTTAGAAGCTTCGGATGAAGCTTACGCTGAGGCAAGTACGGAGGAAGAAACAAAAACTGCTAAGAGTTTATTGAGTGCCATAAATTATGACGGTGAAAATACTTATCATGTAAGCGGAAAAGATACGAAAGATGCGCTGATCTCAATGCTCATTACATTGCCATTTGCGGGAATATGCTTCTTTGCATATAAGAAATACAAAAAGAATAAGTAAGGTTGATGCATTCTTGAACTTTATGTTCAAGAATGCATGTGTTTTTGAGGAGCGTTATCCATATTAAATATGTAACCGTAAATGCATCGAGTTATGGAAAGGATGTCATATGTCAAAACAGAATGTTCAAAACGATAAGAAAGAAAAAACTTCTATAGAAAAAGAAAGAACTTCAAAAAGAAAAGAAGAGACTTCTAAAGAAAAAGAAAGAACTTCAAAAGGAAAAGAAGAGACTTCTAAAGAAAAAGAAAGAACCTCAAAAGGAAGAGAAGAAACTTCTAAAGAAAAAGGAAGAACCTCAAAAGGAAGAGAAGAAACCTCAAAAGAAAGAGAAAAAACTTCTAAAGGAAGGAAAAAGACTTCAAAAGAAAGAGAAAAGACTTCAAAAGAAAAAGAAAAAACTTCACAGGAGAAGTCTTCGCAGGAAGAATCGGAAAAAGATAACGATATAAACGAGAAGGACAGTGAAAGTCAGAAAAATAAAACACAAAAAGAGGATAGAGGCAAGTCCGATGATATACCGTGGGAAGAGCAGCCCGGCGGAAATATATTTGTGAGATTCTTAAAAGCTGTCATAAGAACAATCAAGTATGTCATTGATCCGGAATACAGATATACAGTAAAGTTAATGAACAAATACGCTGTTGAGCGAGCTTTTATGCAGGAGACAGACGGAAAGGACATAGTGAATACAGTAAGTTCGGATGAGATAGTAGAAAGCAAAGATCTGACTCCGGAAGAGGCTTTGGAAGTATTTATGAAAGATAACAGCAAAGGATTTGATTTTGCATTTGAGGATATGCGCATCAATATTCCTTTGAAAAGTTTTCTTGAGTATTTCAAAGAGAATAATATAAGCTACAACGATCCTGAATTATATGTAAAAGCGGCGAAGGATTACGGCGAAAAAAAATCTGAATGTATCCACGCTTATGAGCTTTTCAGGAAAAAGCATAAAGAAGGATTTTTATTGGAAGATCCGACTAATAGTAAAGAACCTATTCCTCTGTCTTTAAAAGAAATAGAAAAAAGTTTTGCTGAATTCAATTTAGAATGTAAGACAGTTGAAGGATATGAGAAGTTTGCCGATTTGATAATATCAAGAGCTAAAGAAAGTATATTTGCTCCGGAAGAACCGGAACATAATAAGGAACAGGATAAGGATAAGATAGTCCCATTCGATCCGGAAAATAGAAAAGAAGACTTTACAAATTGGGATGATGAGAAGGAGCTGTAACTTACAGCATAAATAGGACGGGAGAACCGTCCTATTTTTTTTATCTCTTATAAAAAAACCATATTACAGGTAAGAATGATATTTCGAGGAGGACAAGGTCTTGTACATTTTATTTCATATGTTGATTGTTTTTGCATGGGGATTATGCGTGTGTAATGCGATGATAATCAGAAAGAAAACAAAGAAGGCGGTAACGGATAAGTTGATCGGGAAAGATGAAGCCATAAAAAAGTATAAAACAGCTTTTTATACGATTGCGGTTTCTACGGTTATGTCAGGACTGCTCATCAGATTGATCACACATTTATCATGACAGGAGGCCCGATATGAAAGAATTGGAAGCAATACTTGAAATCCGAAAAGGCAAAAAGTTAAGTGATTTTAATGAAGAAGATATAACAACTCTCATGAAGATGGCAGTTATAGCCAATCATAAAAACGGATGCAGTGAAATAGCGGAAGAACAATGGGATGCAGCTTCTGCAAGGATGGCTGTTTCAAAGAACTTTGAAAATATACGACTGATCCCCAAGAGGATTGAAATGTTCTGTGCTCCCGAATTTGCGGGATGGGCTTCAAAATTATCGGAAAAAAATATTTCCGAATATTCAAAGATCCTGAACAATGAGCTTGAATATGATACCAAACAGCGTGTGGTAAGAGATAATCCCACCTGCAGAAGATTTATGGTGAAAGATAAATATATCAAGAGAGCACCTGTAACAAATAAGAACAGAAGCGCAAACAGAAAAGGACTTGGTGAGCTTTCTGCAAAGGAAGAATATGATATGTCTTCGCTTGACAGAGAATGCGGCGTATTTACTCTTGATGCAACAAGTTTTCTAAAAGCAGATGTCGCGGATCAGTCAATAAAGTGGCTTGAGGCTATTGTGAATACAGATATAATGTTCCCGCATTATTTCCTGGAGACGCTGTTATTACCGAATAAAAAGTATGTTGCCTTTAAAAAGAACGGAGATCTTGAAGCGGCGGAATACTGGAAAGCAAGAAGAATTCCTTATCTTACCAGAAAGATCTGTGAGAAGATTGCTATGGTTCATCCGGAAGCTGCGATCACCGAACCTTCTTTTTTGACGAGGGAAAGTATTAAGCGCTTTTGGGAGCGGAAAAAGGGGACATTGTCAAAATCAGAAATGACAATGTTTTTTATGAAGTTTCCGCCGGAATTACTTGATGCAGAGATGGCTGAAGATGTGATAGTAAGTATGGATGTTCTGAATCATGCACCTGATGTATTGGCCGGAACGGATGTTGCTTTTAAATATATATCGCGTCATCCGAAACAGATATTTGATGCGGATGAGAAATATCAGAGCGAAGGTCTGCTTATTTCGGGGGCTATTGTCCTAAATGAGAATAATGTTGAGAAGATCAGGAATGAAGAACTTAGAAAAAAGATAAAACTGGCCCTGAATATCTAAGGGCCGGTCTGATGAGGGTGAGTTATGCGAAAGATAAAAAAGAGAGTGATGATAAAAATCATATTTTCAATTTTGCTTATGGCATATGGATTATATATGATCGCAGTACCCTGGTATCTTGGCAATGATGACAAATATGCCGTTGATAATCTCCAGTTTGTTGCGGACAAGGCAAAAGAAGCCGGAATAGATTTTAAGATTAATACTAAAGGGATAAACAGGTTAAAATATCCGACTCCGGTCGCTCTTTTGGAACTTGTTGACGTGACAAGCAACTGGACAAATGCATATATGGCTGCCAATGAGCTTGTAAGGATAAAAGAGAAATCTGCGGATTATAAAAATCATGATTCAAAAACAAATCCGTATAATACATTATCTCTTATAAACTATGGTGCAGAAATCGAAATTGTCAGCTTGCCGTATGAACTCATCAAGTATCATACTGCAATTACCGATCCGAATGCAGAATTAAGCGCTGACATTCTGAATCAGTACGTGCAGATCACGAATAATCTTGAGGAAAGAATAATCAGTGAATATAAACCTTACTATGAATATTATAAGGCAAGAGAAGCTGTGGGACTTTTCTGTATTGTTTTGTCAGCTTTGGTTTTTGTATTAGTCAGATGATTTTTTTGAAAGTGATCTTTCAACTTTTTCTGTTGCTCTGCCTATCTTGGAAATCTTTCTCTTTGTTCCCCAAAATAAGCCCGCTGACTGATAATAATGAAACATGAAATCATCTCTCTGACTCTTTGCAAGAGAATTATGCAGATATTCAACATCGGAAGTATACAGCGATTTTGCGAGTTTCAATTTATTGTTTGTAAGGAAGCGGTCGCCGCCTACTCCGGAAAAGAATTCATACATATCTTCTATTGATGTAAAGAATGAGCTTACTCTTTCGATGAGGTAATGTAAGCAGATGGCACTTCTTTTTCTTCCGTCAATATGAGAAAAATAGCGGCGTGTGAAGGTTTTGCTGATGTCCTCATCAAGAACGGTCTTATAAAATTTGATGGTGAGGTCGTTAATATCAACCTGAATCCTTGGATATATCATTGATATTATATAAGAGTAATCATTGTCCAGAATTACACCGTCAGGAAGATTAAGTTTCGCGATCGCATCTTCAAGTTTCATTTCTTTTACAACTTTGACGTTAAGGCGGTTTAAAGCTTCTTCCGGTGTCCACTGAAGGATGTCTTCAATAGCAAACTGAATTATTGAAAGTGCTATATCTTTATTTTTTTCTTTGTATTCCGGACTTGAATTAAATATGCCTGAACTTGCAAGTGATTTTTGATCACGGTCGAGAAGACAGAGCGTATATTTTCTTAAGGACTGTTTATTTCCGATTTTTTTTCTGCATTTCATTTGTGTCATTCCCTTTCGAAAAAAAATTTTTTTGCTATCTATAATATGGTATTTTCGGCGTTTCCGGAAATTTTTTCCACGATTCATAATAACATAATCTCATTTTTCTTTGTTTTTATTTAAGGAAATTTTTTTTTGTTTCCATATTAGTATTGTACGCTACATCGTATTCCGAAAAGGCAGAATCAAAAAATAATCAAGATTCAATGATGTTTCATAAATAATTGAATACATTTTTTATAAAAAACTAAGCAACAAAGGCTCAAAAAACAAGATTACATCACTGTTATAGTAATCATTGTTTCGCGCGAATGTTAGTAACTACCGAGTAATAATCACACAATCAGCAAAGGAATGACTAAAAATGTATACGATTGACAAAATGCCTAAGAACACATTATCAAATGAGAAGGTCATTGAGATCATCAGGGATTATCAAGAAAATGGGGACACCTATGAAAACAGTAAAGATATCGCCATTTTGTTTGGTCAATACGCAGATCTTATTCATTATGCTTCACATAGGTATTATCCGTCCTATGCGAATAATCCTGAATATACTGATGGTATTGAAGCAGCCGGTTTTAGAGGAGTATGCACAGCGATATCATCATTTGACTGCTCAAAGAATGTGCTTTTTCAGACATGGGCTTACCGATTCATACTCAATGAGATCAGGGAGTATATCAGCGTGGAACTGAATAACGTATCTGTATATTTCAGTAAGAACATAAGGAAAGTCAATAATGTGATAAAAGACTTTGAGCTTACCGGTGAATCTTATACAGACGAAGATGTCATTATGAGACTGGAAGCTCAGGGCATATCAGAGAAGAGTGTTCGCGATTGCCTTGCTTATATTCATTCCAAAAATGCATGCTCAATTGAAGCATATAACGTAATGGAAGAAGAAGGTATGACTCTTTTTGCTGCGCTTACTTCGGAGTCTGAAGATTATAGTGACCCTGCTGAGATATATGTGAAAAAAGAAGAGATAATGTCAGATTTCGACAGGCTTCACAGACTTCTTTCCGATGAAGAGTTTGACATTGCAAGCTTATATTATGTGGATCAAGAGAAGCCTGCAAAGATAGCTGAATTGTATGGGTATGATGAACTTACGGTAAGCAGGATAATAAGTGCGCTTACGACCAAGATTGAGCTTTGTTTTGCGGAGCGCAGTACAGAAGATATTACCGGCGATATTTCCGAAATATCCTTCTCATCAATTTTCTTTGATGATTGTGATGATGACGATATTGATTTCAGCGAGCTTAAACTGGGTTAATTCCGGTAATTGATTATAGATGATTAGTAATGTAGGAAGGATGCAAGGATAGATGTTTGATTTTGATAGGATAAAGGAATTTGAGCTTAATATAGGAAGAATATGTATAAACGGAACACAGCTTCTTACAATCGGAGGTCTTGTTGTTCTTATTGCGGGATGTTTTGTATATAAGGGTGTAAACTCATCAAACAGAGAAATGAGGGAGAAAGCGGCTGAAGAACAGGCGCTTGACGAACGCTCAATCAAAGGACCTGTGGCATTGTCGGAAGATCAGCTGGTGGACGGAAATTATTATATTAAGGATGGCGACACATATTATGAACTTCCGGTGCCTTATCTGTCTACGGAAGTTGAGAATGATACTTTGATCCCAAAAGAAGCAAATGGTCTGCGTCTTGCGCAGCTTACCGAAGCACAGGCAGCATCAATGCCTACTTTATATAATGATACGAAGCTTATTTTTTATAACGGGAACAATACAGCGTCGGTTGTTGACAGTGAGACGGGTGAGTCTTCGTCTCTTCCGCAAAGCTACTGGCTTGAGCGTTTTAAAGATCAGGGATTTACCATTGGATTATCAAGATTAAAGGCGGACAAGAGTAAAAAAATAATTTTGGATGCATCAAAATCAAATTCTATTTACAGTGAATCTTCTGTTGCAAAGGGACTGGATCTTTCAAGCGGAACGAAACTTATTGTCAATGCAATTGAAGGAAAAGAGCTTACAGAAGATAAACTCAGTCCTTCGGGAACCATAACGGGACTTGCCAAAGGGCAGTCATATCACACAGATATTTTTTCCGGAACAAATAACATCGGAGGAAACTTTACTGCAGATATACAGGCACTTACTTCGTATGAGCTCTATGAAGTGACCGACTATGAACTTGCAAAAGGGTACACGGTCATGGAGATGCCAAAGACTTATCAGAGCGGATACTATCTGGTCAACGGTACTTCAATGTTCAAGTATATAAACGGAAACAAGGATGACGGTGAAGTAAATCCCGATTTCAATATCCCTTACTACATATCGGATGAAGAGGGAAAGATAACTGAAAATCCTTTTATAGAAACGGCAAAAACAGCAGATGCTTCTTCAGGTGACAGCTCAAAGTCCGACACTGATGCATGGGAATTTGATATCTCAATAGATAATCAGCAGGCTGAACTTAATGTTATCGTTAATTATAAGGAAGCGGCAAAGAGTTATTTTGATACCATTTCAACACCATCAGCAAAGCTCGTTAATCCCAGAGGAGAGGAAAAAGATCTCATTAACGAGAACGGGAAGATAATGAATGTTTCTGTTAAGGATCCGATATTGGGAACATGGACTCTTAAAATGTACGGAATGGAGAACAAGACATTCCGTGTAAGCACATCATTTACCGGAAATACTTCAAATATGATCGTAAAAAATACAGATGAAGATGCGACAATGTCTGTTTATCTTGATGATGATATAAAAGACGGAGTATTTGTTTTGGATTGGACAGATAAGAATCATGCAGGTTCATTTACTGTTACGGATACCGCCGATAAAAAGATTGTTTCAAGTGATGATGCAGATGCAGTTATCGAGCAGGCTTACGGTCATACAAAACTTAAGGTTGGGGACCTGAGCAGGGGAGAATATAAGATTGTCATTCAGGGAGAATCTTTGGGCAGCGTATATTTTTCACATGACAAGGCTCAGTCTGATAATTCAAATGAGAGTTCATCGGAGGCATCATCCGAAGCTTCTTCCGATGAGTCATCTGCCGAATCTTCGGAAGACTGAGGAAATGTGACGGCAATAAATCATGAGGAGTAAGTAGTTGATGATGAAAAAGAGATTATTAGTTTTAGCGGGAGCTTTTTTCATGCTTTTTCCAAATGTTGCATATGCTGCAAGCCCGGATGAAACAAAGACGGTTGAAAGCAGTGAAGCTTCATCGGAAGCAGAAAATATAGATCATGGATTTGAGTATGGTGAGGACAATTCATACTTTAGGACGCAAGAGGAATTTGATCAGTGGTTTGATCGAATCAAAAAGAAAATTGCCGAAAAACCGGATGATTCAAGTGCATTTGTTGAACTCTATTATTTTATAAGCGGTGGAGGAGCGACAAAAGAGCAGGCGGAAAGCGTTATCAATGAAGGGTATCTTAGAGAATATATCGATAGCTTTAAGAAGAACGGAGTTATTTCCGAAGATTTTGTTTTAAATTCGGACAAAGAAAGCATAAAAACCAATCTCCAATATGATAATGACGGATCTTTTTTATATAATTCCGACACACTTGGACATTATTATGATAATCTTGATGAGGAAACAATCGGAGAGATAGCCAAGCTTCTCTTTGATGATGATCCAAACGATGCATATATCGGTCTGAATGACAGAACCACAGCTTCGACAAAGCTTCCATTAATGGCTCTTACAGCGTCAGGTTATAACAAAGAACCGCTTACCATTGATTATTATGATCTCGATCTTCAGGGAGTTTATTACGGTTGGACTTTTGACCATCAGATATTCTCCGATTCGGAATCTGAAGTTGATCTTGCTGTTGATCTGACGGATGACAAGGTGCTGTTCGATCTCGGAGTGCAGATGGTGCAGCCGGTAGAACTTCATTTTTATGCAGGTGAGGCAGATACCGAATATAACGTTATCGATACTCAGACCGAGGAAAGACAGGTCATTACTTCCAATGAAAATGGCATGCTTTCTATCTATGATGCAGATGGAAAGGGGGAGTATAAGTACGAAAAGAGAGTAAAGAAAGAAATTGATGAAAGCAAGGCTGCTGTCATCAATTCAATTACAGAAAGAAGATTTATCAACTTATCTGCGTTGCCTGACGGAATCATAATAAAGATATTGATAGGCGCGCTTGCGCTGATTGGCGTAGTTCTGATCGTATTAGGTATAAAAAGAAAATAATAAAAGAAAGCAGGTTTATAAAAGACATAATGAAAAACTTCAAGGCTAAAAATATTTATCTGATAATTACGGGAGTTGTTTTCCTTTTACTTTCTGTGACTGTATTTGCATTTGATAATCCTTTTAAAAAGAATGAAGTCGGAACGATCATGACTACTTCACAAGAAGAAAAAGAGACTAATGAAAGTGAAGAAGCTGTAGAAGAAAAGACAGAAGAAAATAAAGAAGACAGTAAAGAAAATGAAGAAGTGATCGAAGAAAAAGAAGAAGATTCTTCAAGCGATGAAAGTGTTTTCGGTCCGGAGTACGGAGATAAGGTGACTGACGATACAGAGAAAAAGATCATCGATCCTATCTTGGATAAATTCTTTAATGTCTCATACAGGGAGGTAAAGGCAAATCCTGATGATTATAAGGCGGATGCTCTTAATTATGCAGGTTATATATTTACCGATTATTCAAGAGACAGTGAGGGTATACTCATAAACGATCCTATTACTTCTGTTGGATTTGTGGAGACTTTGATAGCCGGTTATGCGGATAATGATATTGAAATGAAAGTTTCATTTGAGCCTAAATGCTCATTTGATGGAGAATACAATGACACGTATACAAACGGAAAGCTTACGGTGACATTTTTTTCCGGAAAAGATGTAACAGATATTGCTGAGTTCTTTGCAATTGATAATCCTGAATTCAATAAGGCATATACATCTGATTTCTTCATCGGATATAAAAAGAATGACGACGGCACATATAAATTAACAGATTTTGTTCCCGGACTTGTAAAAGCAAATGAAGTTTACGGTGATTGATAATTTGACAAAGGCATGAAATGAGTTATCATGGAGTTCAAAGCTTATTGAGCGGAGGATCATGGAATGAATAAAAAGTTACCGGATTCGTTTGGAAAAGAGAGACTGTATAATGAATACTTCGAAGAACAGCAGGATAAAGTAATTCTGTGGGAAGTATTGCCGATTCAAAATAATGGGCGTATTAAGGTAAGATTTCTAAGCGTTAATTCCGATAATCGTCAGGGAATAAGACTCGCAATAGATGCAGGTAAAGGTTCACTTACAATAAACGGTGAATCCGCAAAGCAATTTGATCTGTGGGAAGATACATGTCCAAAAGAATTTGAAGTGAAATGTGAATCTGATGAAGGATATTTGAGTGTATATAATATCTTTGAAGAATTGGATTGGACAGGTAAAAAAAGAAGAAACTCACAAATGCCTTACAGTGGTATGATACTCGAGCAGTCAGGTAACACATACAGATACTCTTGCAATAATGCAAAATTAAACTCGGAGTTTGATAAGCTCGTGTTTGAGATAGAGTTGCTTGATGATTAAATAAAAATATTTTTTTTAAAAGATATCTCGTTAGAGGTATCTTTTTTTCCTTTTGCACTACTTTTTAAATTTCATTTCCCATAATAAATATATAAAGTGCTTATTTAATATTAAAAAGGAAGATGAAAAATAGTCCCAACAAGGGCTTACTGACAATGTGATCAGAAGAAGCCCGCCATGGGTTATATTCTGATTTTTTCAAAAAAAGGAGAATGATAACCCATGGAAAATAAGACTAAAGGCTGGAGGGTCGGACAGGCGATTGATAATCTGACCTGGGCCGGAAAGGAGCCCTCCTGGAGGACCGTAAGGGCACGATTTTGGAAGAATGAGGCTTTTTACAGAGCTGATTTCTATTCGGAAGAGGCCCTTGACTGCTAAACTTATCCTGCGGACTCCAAGATGTCCAAAAACAATTAATTAAAAAAGGTACTCCGAAAGGAGTGCCTTTTTGTTTTAGAATAAAATTTTATATGAATAACGCCGGTGTCCTGAATACCAGACAGATTCCGAAATATATAATGGCATGGATACGCATTTTTTCTTGCTTGTTACGAAGGTAAAATACAATTGAAATAATAAGACCTATCAGTCCGCTAAAGGCTGTAGCTATAACATCGAGTTCTTTTATCAGATAGAAACCGTTGTCGATTATGGTCTTGTTACAATGGTAGATCAATAGATACATTGGGATTGTTACTGTCATAGATAATATATAGAAAGCTAAGTTGTGCTTTTTATATATTGTTTTAAGGATTATCTTGTCTGAAAAAAGAACTGCGCTCATAAATAGCAGTATAAGCAGCATCATGGAAAAAAAGTTATTGCTAAGTAAATTTGTTACTGTAGATCTCATTACTATTTCCTTTTTTTGACCAGCGGAAAACAGATGTCGTACAGCGTCCCGTGTTCCGAGTCAAGAAGTTGAATCGTTCCGTTATTCATTTCAACATGTTTTTTTACAATGTGCATTCCAAGCCCGGACTTATAATGACCGTTTTTATTGGGAGATTGTGTCCTGATATCAGTGCTTACTTTGTTGCCGTAAACAAAGGGATCGAATATAGTGTTTTTTATATCGTCCGAAATGCCGTTTCCGTTATCGCCGTAATAAATATGAATAAATTTACCGGCTTCAATCTCGGTTTTAAAAAATATTTCTGTTGCCTCGGCGTATTTCTTGGTGTTGGATATAAGATTTCCGAAAATACTGGCAAGTGAATCTGCGCAAGCCCGTATATATACATCTTCTTCGAGCAGGTCGTCTTTTATCCTGATCCTGTCGGGAATTCCGCCAATCTGTTCTTGTCTGAATATGTAATCAGCGAGGTAATCGCCGATATTGACATCCTGCATCCGGAGCTTGATAAGTTCTTCTGCATCCGGTCTGTCAATCTTATTGAATTCAGAGAACTCGTTTATTCCTATCTGCAAGTCACCGATCTGATATATAAGCAGTTCTTTAAGTGTTTCGATGTCATCGACTTTATATATCGTGTCAAAGGCCGTGCCGATCATGGTTTTAAAGTCATGTGTAATTGCCGATGACAATCTTTTCTTATTATCTAAGCCGTTCATGTAATAGCGCGAGGCTATGATTGAAACGGCATAGACGTTTTTTATCGTGATAGCGAGTATATATATCATGAACGCCGCGACGGTTATAAATTTATTTAGAGTGGAAAAGCCAAGTAATAGGGCTACAAGCCCGAATCCAAGAATGAACAGAATGAAAAAATCATGAATGTATATTAAAAGTTCCAAGTATTCCGTGTCCGGAAGACCTTTTAATAAATTCATATTGTTATAGACTTTTTTAAACAACGTAATATCCTCTTCCTCTGGATGACTTGATTGTTATGTTCTCTGTTATGAGCTCCATTGCTTTTTTTATGCTGCTTACGATCTGGGCAATGCGCTCTTTGGCTGATATATCATATCCGCTCTCTTCATTTGGATATATGCTGTTGTATATTTCTTCATATTCAGCAATAGAACCGTTGATGGTCTTTTCGATTATCACTGTCAGAAGTTTAGCCTGCAATGTAGAAATACAGGTTGATTTGTTTTCGCACTTTATAACTCCTGTGTTAGGTGTCAGTTCGAAATTTTTATATTTGAATGTACCGTTTTTGGATAACTCCTTTCTGACAATATTTAATACCTTTGCTGCAAGTATCTGTGAATCGGCAAGTTCGCCGGATCCGCGTACTACGTATTGTATTCCTTCCCTCTCATAAGAACATATCGTGCTACTTGCGAGATCTACCTGCATTCCGCTGATAACAATGATGTTAGGCATTTTCTCAGCTTTTTGTTTGAGATACATTACAAGATCATCGCCGCCAAGCGCCGAATCGCCTATACCGGGCATCATTCGGTCTGTAATAACAATATTGATCAGATTGTGCTCGTATATTTCTACGGCTGAACTGTAATCGTTGGCGGTAAAGATACGGATATCACTGTCTTGTAGACCGCCGTTTTTCATTAATTCTCTTCGGATTGCTCCTGTACATACATCACATTTGAATTCTGAATCGTCGACAAATAAAATTTTAATTTCCACACCGTTTCTCCTCCGAAAAAACGGAATGATTGTCCCCATCAATCCTTATTCCGTCTGCATTTGTTCATGATATTATCACGCTAAGCCCGATGTTTCAACACTTTTTCGAGCAAAAAAATCCATATTAGTAGTAGGCAAGGCTATTTCAGCGAATTGGAAAAAGGAAAAAATTTATGAAAATGTCAATGATCTTAAAATATCTTTTAAATAAAGAGACTTACATAACACCTGTATGTCCTAAATGCGGATCGCCTATAACCGGGCGCATTATCGGACTTGGGACAAACAGCAATGTTGACAGGTTTAAAAGGAAATATCTTAAGTCCGGAGAGTATATCAAACCGCGCTTATATCGATGTAATCAGGGAAGTCCCAATGCTTTTTGCGTTCATTGCGGGAATGAATGGAGTGAAGACGATATCAAGGTTGTCTTTCCGACTAAGAAGGAATTGAAAAAGATCAAAGAGAATAACCGGATAATATATGATTCGAATGATGAATATCTTGAAGATCTGCATTATGCATATGATAAGAACATATCTTACCTTGAGTATGTTGAAATACTAAATGCGGAGGAAACGGAGGACGGCGGAGAAATTATAAAATCAAAGTCCGGGAGAACAGGCAAGATTGGGAAGAATATTAAAAAGGCGACAGAGTTCTTCTGGAAAAATATAGTTGTTTCATCGACAATCGGTGTGCTTGAGGATATTTTTCCGGGAGCAGGGAAGAAGAACGGATCTTCAAAATAATAAAACAATCCCCTGCCGCTCAGTAATTGAAGGCAGGGGAATTGAAATAATTATTTCTTTTTACCGTTAACGGCATCCTTAAGAGCTTTGCCGGCTTTGAACTTAGGAACAGTAGCTGCGGGAATCTTGATAGCAGCACCAGTCTGAGGATTCTTACCTGTTCTTGCAGCTCTCTTAGCTGTCTCGAATGTACCAAATCCAACAAGCTGAACTTTACCTTTTTTCTTAAGTTCCTTTGAAACTGTCTCTGTGAAAGCCTTTACTGCCTTCTCAGAATCTTTCTTGGAAAGACCGGTCTCTTTTGCAATAGCATCAACGAGTTCTGTCTTATTCATTATAATACCTCCCTCACAATGAGTATTTTAACTACTAATCAAGATTTTACAACGTTTTTATGCACCATACAAGAGTTTTGAATCGAAAAAACGCCAAAAATTATAGCATTTTTTAGTGCACAATACTGAAAAGTCGCATGAGTAAATGGTTTAAAATGAGTATCACATCTTAAGATTAGAATAATTAACAATATGAGGGAAGCAGGCTTTCGAAAAACGCTAAATATGGGGATTAAAGGGGTGTAAAACGTGTGAAACCGCTAAATTGATATATAAATCTATTAGTGAAATAATAACAAATTGTACTCATTACGGTAGTTCCGTGAACGAAATTACTCAACGCAGATAAAAAGATATTTGAAATACGTGTGATCGGCTTCTTTATTATATATATTGATAAGACTCACGGAAAAAAGATCGGAGCAGGCAGTCAGCTTGTTCCTTTTTATATATGAAACCATTTTCTTATAGGTTTTATCTATTCCCGAAGTGTTGTGGTCGTGGTAGCAGCTTATGATCTTTCTGCTGGGAAGAGGGAAGGTATCAACATTGTCCGCGGGCAAAAAAGACAGAGTAATTATATTGTTGTACACGTAATCCCCCGCCAAAAGATCTTTATATTCAATTGTAACTCCCGAAGGAAATGCGGCAAATGAAGAGTCGGCGTTGGCCCTTGCCAGATGTGCGGAGATATCCTTGGCAACATCGGCGGCATGGTAGGATGCGGATTTGTCTTTTACTTTCGTTGACGAAAAACTCATGTCCGGGATTATATCAAGGAAAGGAACTCCGGGCTTGCAGTCGTCATATTTTTCCAAAATCCAAAGCCCTAAATGAAGAGAACTTATCTTTTTATTGATAAGAAAAAGCTCACGTTGCATATCAAGGATTTTTGAATTTACCAGTTTTGAGATACTTTCTTTACTGGAATTGTGCATAGTGGTACTTATTTCTTTTATCGAACAACCGGCTTTTCGCATTGTATTAATAAAGAAAAAAGAGCTGATCTGAGACGCGGAATAATAGTGATAACCGTTGTTTGGATCAACTCTGGGAGTCAGAATTTTTTGTTCGTAATAATAGCGAAGAGTGTCTCGTGTAGTGTTACATAGTTTTGCAAACTGGCTCACGCTCAGTGTATACTCTATGTCTTCATCTTCAAAGTCACTAAATCCTGTCATAGAAACCTCCTAAAAAATGATAAAAAAATATCAAAAAGACACTTGACCTGGGGGTTACCCCCACGTTTATTGTAACAGAGAATTAAGTTAATACAATCCTATTTATCAGAAAATAGGGAAAATTATCTAAGAAAAAGGGAGAAAAAAAGATGAAAGATGTAAAAGCAACAATTGTACGTATAATCGCAGAGTACCTTGATAAGGAGGAGTCAGAGATCAAGACAACTGATACTTTTACAGAAATCGGACTTGACTCACTCGACATCATGGAACTTGTAATGCAGATGCAGGAAGAGCTTGATTGCAAGATCGAACTTTCACAGGAAATCACAACAATTGACAAGCTTGCTGAGCTTATTGAGAAGCAGTAATCAGCGATCCGTTTGGAGGAATAAGAAAATGGAAAAGAATCCTGTTTGCGAAATGCTTGGGATTGAATACCCCGTAATACAAGGCGGAATGGCTTGGATTGCCGATGCAAAACTTGCCGCTGCCGTTTCAAATGCCGGTGGACTTGGACTTATCGCAGCAATGAACTCAAACGGCGAACAGCTCAGAGCTCAGATCAAAGAAGCCAAGAAGCTTACAGACAAGCCCTTTGGAGTTAACCTGATGCTCATGAGTCCATACATCGAAGAGGCTGTAGATGTTGTATGTGAAGAAGGTATTTCGGTTGTTACTACAGGAGCAGGAAATCCTTCGAAATACATGGAGAAGCTTAAAGGCGCAAATATAAAGGTCATCTGTGTTGTTGCCAGTGTTGCACTCGCCGTAATGGTTGAACGCATGGGCGCAAGCGCTGTTATAGCAGAAGGCTGCGAGTCAGGCGGACATGTCGGAGAGACAACGACAATGGCACTTGTGCCTCAGGTTGTGGATGCAGTAAACATCCCTGTTATCGCTGCTGGCGGAATTGCCGACGGAAGAGGAATGGCTGCTGCATACATGCTTGGTGCAAAGGCTGTGCAGATGGGAACAAGATTCCTTACAGCAAAAGAGTGCGGAGTGCATGAAAACTATAAGGAAAAAGTTCTCAGCGCAAAAGACAGAGACACGATCGTTACCGGAAAGTCTCTCGGTCATCCCGTCAGAGCTTTGAAGAACAGAATGACAAGAGAATTTCAGGCAAAAGAGCTTGATCCCAATACTACAAGTGAAGAGCTTGAAGCAATGGGCGCAGGCGCATTGAGAAAAGCAGCTATAGACGGAGACGTAAAGTACGGTTCATGTATGTGCGGACAGATCGCGGGACTCGTTAAGAGCGAAGGAACCTGCGAGGAGATCATCAAGAGCATATACAATGAAGCTATGGCACTTATGGGTGCTTGAAAAAGTGGAGAGAATATGAAAAAAATCGCATTTTTATTTGCCGGTCAGGGGAGTCAGTACGCCGGAATGGGAAAAGACCTATATGAGAATATCACTGAAGTGAAGGAGTTTTTTGACACTGCTGAGACTGTCAGGCCCGGAACACTCGATCAGATGTTTTCGGGAACAGAAGAAGAGCTGAAAAAAACAGAGAACACACAGCCTTGTCTCTTTCTGGCTGATATAGCAAGCGCGATCGCTTTGGAAAACAGCGGAATAAAGGCAGATGCCATTGCAGGCTTTTCGCTCGGAGAAGTCGTTGCCATGGGAATGTCCGGAGCGCTTGCCAAAGAGGATGCTTTCAGGCTGGTATGTAAAAGAGGAAAGCTCATGCAGGCAGCTGCAGATGCCAAGAAGGGCAGCATGATAGCTGTTATGCGAATGGATAAGAGTGAGCTCGAATCACTGTGCGATGAATTCGGAGTATATCCTGTCAATTACAACTGCCCGGGACAGATTGTTGTTTCCGGGGAGGAAGACAGGATTGAGAAGTTAAAAGAAGCTCTTTCAGAAAAGAGTGTGAGATTCGTACAACTTGCAGTTGGCGGACCGTTCCACACTCCTTACATGAAAGAGGCATCTTTGGGCTTACAGGAAGAGATTGAAAAAGAGGGTTCATATAACATAAACAATCCGCAGACACCTGTGTATGCGAATTTGACAGCTAAGCCATATCCCGATAACAAGGCCGGAATAATCGATACGATCTCCAACCAGATATCAAACAGCGTTAAGTGGGAAGAGACACTTAGCAACATGGCTGCGGAAGGAATCGACACATTTATCGAATGCGGTCCCGGTAAGACACTTTCAGGTTTTGTGAAAAGAACCGTTTCAGGAGCAAACATTTATAACGTAAGTGATATTGATTCTTTGAACAAAGTTGTAGAGGAGCTGAAAAAATAATGTTAAAGGGAAAAGTTGCTGTAATTACCGGCGGTACAAGAGGAATTGGCAACGCCATTGCGAAGAAATACGCAGAGAACGGTGCAAACCTTGCGGTAATCGCCACAAAAGACAATGAGAAAGCACAGACTGCCATTGAAGAACTTAAGAAGAATGGTACAGATGTAAAGCTATATCTGTGTGATATAAAAAATGCCGATCAGGTTGCTTCAGTATCGGAGGCAATCCTGGCAGACTTCGGCGGAGTTGACATAGTAGTAAATAATGCCGGAATAACAAGAGATAACTTGCTTCCGGGAATGAGCATTGCGGATATAGACGATGTTATTGACATTAACTTAAAAGGAACAATGTATGTAACACGCTCTTTTATCCGTAATTTTATAAAGAGAAAAGGTGGAAATGTTATAAATATCAGTTCTGTAGTGGGACTGATGGGTAACAAAGGTCAGGCAAACTATGCTGCATCAAAGGCGGGAATAGTTGGATTTACCAAGACCGTAGCTAAAGAATATGGCAGAAAAAATATAAGATGCAATGCCATCGCGCCCGGATATATAGCTACCGAGATGACGGCGCAGCTGTCCGAAGCTCAGACAGAAGAGCTTAAGAAACAGCTTCCGCTTACAAGACTCGGAACGCCGGAAGATATCGCTGAACTTGCGCTGTTCCTTGCAAGCGAGAAATCTTCATATATCACAGGAGAAGTAATAAAAGTAGATGGAGGAATGTATGTGTAGAGTAGTTGTTACAGGAATGGGAGTAATCTCACCCGTTGGAAATGATATCGATACTTTTTGGGAGAGTTTAAAGGCCGGAAAATGCGGCATTGACAAGATTCAGAGATTCGATGCTTCAGGACTTAAGGTAAGCCTTGATGCCGAGGTCAAAGAGTTTGAGCCTAAAAAATATTATGACACCGTTCAGGAAATCCGTAAGTCGGATCTTTTCATGCAGTATGCAATGGCTGCGGCAAGACAGGCTGTTGAGCAGAGTGGAATCCTTGAGAGCGAACTTGATAAAGAGCGCTTTGGTGTATATATAGGATCCGGAATCGGCGGAATAAATACAACAATCCGCGAGACAAGAAAGCTTGATGAAAAGGGACCTGAGATGGTTTCTCCGTTCTTCGTTCCCATGATGATCAGCAATATGGCGGCAGGTGCCGTATCAATCAAATTCGGTGCAAAGGGCCCCACACTTCCTATCGTTACAGCATGTGCTACTTCAACACATACTATCGGTGAAGCTTACAGAGTTATCAAGCACGGCTATGCGGATGCGATCATCGCAGGCGGAAGCGAAGCTTCTATCAATGAACTTGCAATGGCAGGATTCATCAATTGTCAGGCGCTCAATCTTTCTGAGGATCCTTCTGAAGGAAGTATTCCTTTTGATAAGAGAAGAGGCGGCTTTGTAATGGGTGAGGGCGCAGGAATCCTTATCCTTGAAGAATATGAGCATGCCAAGAAGCGCGGAGCCAAGATTTACGCTGAGGTTGTAGGATATGGAAACACATCCGACGCTTATCACATTACAGCTCCGGACCCTGAAGGAGACGGCGCTGTAAGAGCAATCCAGGCTGCAGTTAAGGAAGCAAAAGTTAGCGACAGCGACGAGATCTACTTCAATGCACACGGAACAGGAACACATCTTAACGATGCGATGGAGACAAAGGCAATCAAGAAAGTCTTCGGTAAGAAAGCATATGACATCCACATCAGTTCCACAAAGTCCATGACGGGACACATGATGGGTGCAACAGGTGCGGTTGAAGCAATTGCGTCAGTTATGGCACTTAATGAAGGAATCATTCCTCCTACGATCAATTACAAAGAGAAAGATGAAGAGTGCGATCTTAACTATACAGTAAATAAAGCTGAGAACGTTGATGTTGATTTTGCTATCAGCACATCACTCGGATTTGGCGGACACAATGCATGTATAGCTTTCAAGAAAGTGGATTAAGGAAGGGCAATTATGAGTTCATTAAAAGAGTACGGTGATCTTTTTTTAAGATTGAATTTAACAGAGCTTTCTGTCGAAGAAGGAGACTTTAAGATTCAAATGAAAAGAGAGAACTCCATAAAGACCGAGAGCGTAAAGGTAGTGGAAACAGCGCCGGTACAAAAGGAGAGTGCTCCGACATCTGCCGAGCCTGAGGATAAGGCAGAGGCGGTTAGCGGAACTGCCGTAAACGCACCGCTTCTTGGAATTTTCTATGCGACTGTCGGAGAAAAGAAAGCTATCAAAGAAGGCGACAAAGTCTCTGAAGGCGATGTACTGTGCACCATCGAGGCAATGAAGATGATGAACGAAGTAAAAGCTCCCGTAAGCGGCGTGGTCAAGAAAGTCTGCGTTACAGACGGCGCACTTGTAGAGTACAAACAGACACTTTTTGTTATTGAATAAGAGGAATTTATGGATAGAGAAGAATTGAAAAAGATCCTTCCCCACAGAGAGCCGATGCTCCTTGTGGACGAGGCGTATCTTAATGAGGATGGAACGGCAACAGGTTATTACAACGTGCGCGGCGATGAGTACTTTTTGCAGGGACATTTCCCCGGAAATCCAATCGTGCCCGGAGTAATACAGTGCGAGATAATGGCACAGTCAGCCTGCGTTCTTTTTGCCGATAAGATGGCAAACGGTGGAGTTATTCCTGTTTATACGGGACTTGATAAAGTACGTTTCAGAAATATGGTTAAGCCCGGAGACAGGATCAGAGTAGACACTAAGGTCATAAGGTCTTTTCATCCCATGTACGTACTTCATGGGGAATTGACCGTAGATGGGAAAAAATGTATGAGCGGAGATTTTTCTTTTGCCATTACGGAAGTAGGAGAAAGAGAGGAAGCGTGACATGTTTTCTAAGATTCTTATAGCAAACCGTGGTGAAGTTGCCGTACGTGTTATCAGAGCATGCAAAGAAATGGGAATAGAGACCGTTGCGGTTTATTCCGATGCAGACAAAGACGCACTTCATGTAGAGATGGCTGATGAGAGTTACTGCATTGGCGGACCTTTAGTAAACGACAGCTATTTGAATATGAACGTCATAATTACGTTGGCTCAGGCAGTGGGAGCTGAAGCAATCCACCCCGGATACGGAATGCTTTCCGAGAACCCTGAGTTTGCAAGAAAGTGTGAAGAAAACGATATCGCGCTGATCGGCCCCGGTTCCGAAGTTATGGAGAAGATGGGACAGAAAGAGATCGCAAGACAGATTGCAGTAAGTACGGGAGTTCCGGTAACACCCGGAAGCGATATCCTGGATAGCAATAAGGCTGCGATCAGATGGGCAAAAGAGATCGGATATCCCGTTATCTTAAAGGCGAGAGCCGGAGGCGGCGGAAAGGGAATCCGCGTAGTAAGAGAAGAAAGCGAATTATTATCGGCTTTTGAGCAGGTAAAAAAGGAAGCTAAGAGCTCTTTTGCAGACGATGCGATCTTTATGGAGAAATATCTCGAGAACGTAAAGCACGTGGAAGTTCAGATTCTTGCAGATCAGAAGGGAAAAGTAATTGTCCTTGGTGACAGGGACTGCTCCGTTCAGCGTAAGAACCAGAAGCTCATAGAAGAGTGCCCTGCGCCTGTCTTATCTGACGATACACGTGAAAAGATGTACAAAGCGGCTTCGGATCTTGCGAAGAAAGTCGGCTATGTAACTGTCGGAACGGTGGAGTTCCTTGTAAAAGGAGATTCTTTCTACTTTATGGAAATGAATACCCGTCTTCAGGTTGAACACTCCGTCACAGAGATGGTGTGCGGCATAGACATAGTTGAGTGGCAGATAAGGACCGCTGCAGGAATAGACATTCCTTTTAATCAGGAAGATATTGCGCACAGTAAGCATGCGATAGAATGCAGAATCTGTGCGGAAAATTCAGTAGACTTTAAGCCGTCTACCGGAAAGGTTGAACTGCTTCATATTCCCGGTGGTGTGGATGTCAGATTTGATTCCGCACTTTATCAGAGCTATGAAGTGACACCGTTCTATGATTCCATGCTCGGTAAACTCATAGTTTGCGCAGATACAAGGGACGGTGCAATCCGTAAGATGAAGAGTGCACTGTCTGAGTTCGTACTTGTCGGCGTTGACAACAACAGAGAAATGCACATGAAATTCATGGACAACGGCAAGTTTATAGTCGGAAACTACGATACGGGGATATGTCAGAAGGTTTTGTAAACTATGGAATTAAAAAGTTTTTTTCTAAAAGCGAATAATGAGCTTGAATACGGCGATGTTAAGCCCAGAAGCAGAAAAGTTACATGTAAGAGATGCCAGAAAGAAACAGCCGTAGCCAAGATAAGAAAAAACAATTTCGTCTGTCCGAACTGCGGATATTACTTTCCTGTAAGAGCAAGGCGAAGAATACTGATGCTCTCGGATAAAAGAAGTTTTGTGGAATTGTTCGGAGATCTTGAGTCAAAGAACATCCTTGATTTCCCCGAGTATGACAGCAAGTTGCAGGCGGCCAGGGAAAAGAGCCGTGAGAACGAGGGCGTTATCTGCGGCGTTGCGACGATCGGCGGATACAGAACATGCATATTTGCAATGGACGCGAACTTCATGATGGGATCGATGGGAGCGGTAGTAGGAGAGCGTATCACAAGTCTCTTTGAATATGCCACGGAAAAGAATCTTCCCGTTATCGGAGTTACCGTTTCGGGCGGAGCGAGAATGCAGGAAGGAATGCTTTCTCTTATGCAGATGTCGAAGGTTTCGGCTGCAGTAAAAAGACATAACAATGCAGGAAATCTTTATATAAATCTTTTGACCAATCCTACGACGGGAGGCGTTGATGCAAGTTTTGCGATGCTTGCCGACATAACGCTTGCAGAGCCCGGCGCAAGAATAGGCTTTGCGGGACCCCGTGTTATTGAGAAGACTCTTAACAGAGCACTTCCCAAGGGATTCCAGAAAGCCGAGAGAGTTCTGGAATGCGGATTTATAGATGACATCGTAACAAGAGACAAGCAAAGGGATTACCTTGAAAAAATACTTAAGATACACAACTGCTAAAGAAGAATACAAGAGGGCAGATATGAAAGATTATGATATCGTGCTCGGGGCACGAAGTGACAACAGGTACACGGCAATCGATTATATAAATGCCATTATCGGTGATTTTATTGAATTTCACGGTGACAGATACTTTGGTGATGACGGTGCCGTTATCGCAGGAATCGGAATGATAAAGGATATGCCTGTGACGGTTATCGGAATCGAAAAAGGTAAGAATACCGAGGACAGGATTGCGCACAATTTCGGAAGCGCTCATCCCGAAGGGTACAGGAAAGCTTTGAGGCTTATGAAACAGGCTGAAAAGTTTCACAGACCGATAGTTTGTTTTGTTGATACGGCCGGTGCTTTCTGCGGCGTTGATGCCGAAGAGCGCGGGCAGGGAAGAGCCATAGCCGAGAATCTTTATGAGATGTCGGACCTCCGGACACCTATTTTATCGATAGTGATAGGGGAAGGCGGAAGCGGCGGTGCGCTTGCTCTTTCTCATGCGGACAGAGTGTGGATGCTTGATGATGCGTATTTTAGCGTGGTATCGCCGGAGAGCTGTGCGAACATTTTGTGGAAGAGCACGGAAAAGGCTGATGTGGTCGCGGATGCGCTGTATCTTACAGCTGATAAGCTGTATAAATTGGGACTTATAGATAAGATTTGTAGTAATGATGCTTTTGAGAACTTAGAGAACGACATCTATTCGGAGCTTAAGAATCTTATGGCTACGGATATTGATACACTGACGGATCTAAGGTATGAAAAATTCAGAAGAGTCGGATATTAGAGGCAAAGATGACTAACATATATCAAAGATACTATAAGGAAAAATGTGACAAAGACGGAAATGTAGTAAGTATTGAGACCACTTATGATGAGAACTTCAATTTTGCTTATGACGTAATTGACAGATTTGCTGATGAATGCCCGGATAAGCAGGCTATGGTTCACAGAAGTACAGACGGCGTGGATACACGCTTTACATTCGGTGACCTTAAAAAGCTTTCCAACAAGGCGGCAAATGCTCTAAAGTCACTCGGGATAAAGCGCGGAGATCCGGTAATGCTTCTTCTCAAAAGACGCTATGAGTTCTGGATCAGTATTTTGGCTATTCATAAGCTTGGTGCTATAGCGATACCCACGTCTCATATGGTATCTTCGGAAGATATTAAGGAAAGAATTAATATCTCAGGAGCAAAAGCTGTGATCTGTGTCAATTCAGAGCAGATCTGTGATAAAGTAGAACGTGCTATTTCGGGAAAAGATGTCATTCAGATTGTGGTCGGAGACAGATACAAGGACGCGGTTTCTTTTGACAGTATAATGGACGAAGCTTCCGCGGAGCTTGAGAGGATCGCTACCGATGTGAATGATGATATGCTTTACTATTTTACATCAGGTACCAGCGGTGCGCCCAAAGCGGTAATACATGATTTTTCCTATCCAATCGCACATATCTATACCGCAAAGCGCTGGCATGCTGTGGAATATGATGGACTACATCTGACCGTTGCAGATTCCGGATGGGCTAAGTCCGCATGGGGCAAGCTCTACGGCCAGTGGTTCATGGGAACGGCAATAATGGTCTATGATTATGAGCAGTTCTACGCAGCTGATCTGTTAAAGCTTATTTCGGAGGAGAAGATAAACACATTCTGCGCTCCTCCTACAATATATAAATACTTTATTTTGGAAGATCTGTCACAGTACGATCTTAGCAAGCTTCATACCGCAACAACTGCGGGCGAGCCGATGCCTGAAGAGGTTTCGGAGAAGTTTTTTGCCATGACGGGAATCCGTATTCGCGAAGGCTTTGGCCAGACTGAGACTGCGCTTCAGATATGCACCCCTGTCGGAATAGAGCAGATAAAGGGCTCTATCGGATTGTCTTCGCCATTATATAATGTAAGTTTGGTGGATGAGGATAATAAGCCCGTTGCCGCAGGCGAAGAGGGAGAGATAGTTATCATTCCCGAAGGAGATGAGAGGCCTATAGGCATTTTCAAGGGATATCTTGGAGATGAGGCATTATATAAAGAAGTATGGCGCGGCGGCGTATATCATACAAAGGATAAAGCCGTTATGGACAAAGACGGGCATTTCTTTTTTATAGGAAGAAATGACGATGTAATTAAGTCAAGCGGTTACAGGATCGGGCCGTCCGAAGTAGAGGACGTTATAATGTGCCATCCTGCGGTATTTGAGTGTGCCGTTACGGGATTTCCTTCCAAGAACAGAGGCGCTGTCGTAAAAGCCAGCATTATCTTAAAAGATGGTATTGAAGACACCGGAAAGCTTGGAACCGAGATTCAGGAATTTGTAAAAAAGCGCGTTGCGATATACAAGTATCCCAGAATAATCAAGTTTGTCGAAGATCTTCCGCGCACCAGCTCGGGAAAAATAAGCAGAGCGCGTATCAGACAGGCAGATCTTGCAAGGATGAATAAAAAGTAATTGTCGTTTTATCAATATTTTATTTGAAATATGAACGGATTTGCAGGCATAATATATATATGAAATAAGTGTCAAATGTTATAAATGCGTATGTTAAGACGTTTGGATTTCAAATAAGGAGACCACGTTATGAAAAAGAGGGTATTGATAGCGGATGATACAGCATTATTCAGAGAAATGATCAAAAACGCACTCAGTTCTGAGGAGTATCAGATTGTAGGTGAAGCGGTCAGCGGAGGTCAGGCGGTTGACATGTACAAAGAAAAAAAGCCGGATCTCATGATCTTGGATATAAATATGCCCAAGATGAACGGTATAGACGCACTTGTTGCCGTGATGAAATACGATCCCAAAGCAAAGGTTATTATGTGCTCCGATCAGAAATACGAGGGAATGATAGTCATGGCGATAAAAAAAGGAGCCAAAGACTTCATTGTTAAGCCGTTTACAACTTCGGATGTTTTATTCGCGGTGAAAAAAGCATTTGAAGAGGAAGAAGAGTAAGATTATCATATAAGCGAGGCTATATTATACATGTAGCCTCGCTGTTTAGTTAGTCCGGGAGCTCTTTTACACTGGACAAGAATAAAGTGCGATGTTAGAATACATCCATAAATCAACCGGAAGAGGGGCAAGTGTATGTTAAAGCAAATATCTATTTATGCAGAAAATAAAAAGGGATGTTTACAGAATGTGACAGGCATTCTTTGTCAGAACGGAATAAATATCCTTGGATCGGTAACCAATGATTCTGCTGAGTACGGCATTATCAGAATGGTGGTTTCAGATCCCGAGAAGAGTATCGAAGTTCTCAGTAAGGAAGGCTATATCTGCAAGACTACGCCTGTACTTGCTGTTGAGTGTCTTGATGAAGTCGGATCATTGGATAAGATCTTAAAGACTTTGTTTGACAGCAATATAAATGTAAATTATACATATCTTTCTTTTAACCGTGACTCAGGTCTTCCTATTATGGTTATCCATACGGACGACACTGCTCAGGTTGAAAATATTCTTATTAACAGAGGCTATAATTGCATCTGATGTAAGATATAAATTATAATGGGTATATAAGTAAATATAGTAAGATTTAGGTTGTTTTGTTGTTTGCCATTGGCTCATAGGAGGGTACACATGCAAGGATACAAAAAACTTGAATACACCGGAAATACTGACGTAATTCTTCGTTATACAAAGGGACATTTCATAACCCCTAATTCCCATGTTAATTACTATATTGATCTGTGTGATACCAAGGCCAGAATGAAAGAGGCCCGCGCCGCGGGTGAATCGCTGGCTGAGATGTATATGTCTTCAGATGTTATAGACACGATTCTCTGTCTTAACGGAATGGAAGTAGTAGGCTCGTATATGGCCAATAAGCTGACCGAAGCCGGAATACTGTCCATGAATTCCCATAAGACCATGTATATTACAGCGCCCGAATACAACGTAAACGGGCAGATGATGTTCCGTGAGAACAATCAGCACATGATCAACGGCAAAAAGGTGCTGATTCTGATCGATTCGGCAACGACCGGACAGACGCTTAAGAGTGCGCTTGAGTCGATAAGGTTCTACAAAGGTGAGATTGTAGGAATATCAGCGGTTTTCTCAGTTGCAACGCAGATTGAGAACATCCCTATCCGTGCGCTTTTCACGATGCGAGATCTCCCCGATTATTCAACGGCTTCACACGATGCCTGCCCATTATGCAAAAACGGTGTTCCGGTTGACGCCATCTGCAATGGATTTGGCTATTCGCAGCTGTGAATCGGGATGCGGCTATAGGGCAGATTTTCATAGCGTTACATATGTTGATATTCAAGGCATAAAAAAACTAAGGTTTTCATTCTTCGCTCCAAAAACTCGCCCATAAATGGGCTCAGACAGTTGGAGCGAGAGCAGAATGAAAACCTTAGTTTTTTTATGCTCTTGAATATGGCAACATATGTAAATGCTAAGAAAATCTGCCCTATAGCCGTATGGCGGAATTTACAGGGCGACAAAATTTCCAAATGAGCTCAAATCAATAAGTGTACTTTGAACGGGTTTCAGTATTTATATAGTCAAAGCTACCAACTTCATCACCACCAAAGAAAGTGAAAGTGAGTTCAGTTTTACCGAGATCGTATACCATGAAGAAAGCGCCTTCATCATAGCTCTTAGTGGGCTCTCCATATGCGGCTATGACATCGTCTTTTTTGCTTCCGACACCGATTCCTTTGGCGGTTTTTACGTTGCTATCACTGATTGTGATGGAAAAAGGATAATCCTTTCCGTCTATAACAGCTATATTTAATTCTACCAATTTATCTTCGGAACCATATCTATAATCGATTCTATCAGGCTGTGAAGAGAAAGGTTCCTTTTCATATGGAGTACCCAACGTATCCATTAGTTTTGTAGCATCATCCAGAACAGAGATTGCCTTTCCGTTATATACAAACTGATCATCGGACAGGTCGACGGAAGAGTCTGATGATGAAGCATCCGAAGACTCTGCTGTACTTGCAAGATCGGATGAAAGATCTTCTGAACTCAAGTCGCTTGATGTATCGGTAGCGATTTCATTTTCAACTTCACTACTAATCTCATCTGTAGATATATCCTCGGCTTCGGCAGTATTGTCATTTGACAGAGAGGTACAGGCTGTCAATAAAGATGCCATTATCAAAGTTACAAGTAAATAATTTTTTTTCATGCTTTTTCCTCCGGTAAAACTCACAGTAGTCTCTTGTAAATATCAAGCATACTCTCTATCTGGTACTTAAGGAGCCAAGCGGCATTGTTGTATTCGGTAGTATATTTGATCACTTTGATAAGGTCGGGATAATATTTTTCCGTTTCATTTATCATTCTGAATATCTTTTCACGGCTGAGTCCCCAGGACATTGTTGTAAGATTATTACATCTGTCCAGGCACTTTATGAGCGCAGCTTTGGGATTGGTCGCTATCTGATTGTAATAAGCTATCATGACCTCGTCACGATTTTTGCCCTTTGTATCTTCTTTTGTCAAAAGTCTTACCAGCTCTTTTGCCTCATCTCCGACAGGAAGCTCATCGAGCCCAATCTCGCAATCTTCAACCACGTCATGAAGAAGACATGCCGCAATTACCGCATCGTCAATAATGTCCATAGAAAGAGCGTGACATGCCAGGTTAAGCGGATGATATATATATGGAACATTTGAACATTTTCTTTTCTGACCGGTATGAGCTTTTACCGCGAAATCAACTGCTTTCAAAGAATCGGAAAGCTTGAAATTCTTGGCTGTTGTCTTCACATAAGTTTTCATGTGCTCCCAATCGTAGATAGCATCCTTTGTCTTAAAAGCGCCGTGCTTCTCTTCAGCAATCGCAGAAACAGATACCCCAAAATACTCAGCCAGCTTCACCAGATTATCCGTATCAGGTTTGTATTCATCTCTCTCCCACGCGGAAACGGCCTGAAACGTAATTCCCAACGCATCTGCAACCTGATTCTGTGTGAGCTTACGCTCTTCTCTAAGTTCCTTGATATTTGCCCCTATACTCATCTTAACTCTCCTTATAACTCCTATATAAACGTTACCTTATGCCCTTATGGTACACTTGATATACCCTTTATTCTACCGAGTATTAATTTAAGTTTCAATCTATTTTTTCAAGCTGAACTTGAAATTCTATTGGCCAAAAGAAACAATATTTCAATCCAATCAGCAAATTGCCAAAAAGAATTTGATAATCAAAGAATTTAATTAGTTCATTTGTGGAAAAATTGAAAGTTTTATTAAATCAATTTCTTTATAGTCAAGCGTGTGATATAAATATATGCAAGTAGTTTTTTGTTTAAGAGAAAAGAGGGAAAAAAATGGCAGAAATGAGTAATGGTTCTACTATGTTGTCACAAGAAGAGATAGATAAGCTTATAAAGAAATTGGAAGAAGAAAAAGAAAATAATAAATAATATAAAGGCTATTGCTTGAGTGCAGTAGCCTTTTTTTTGACCATTTTCATAAGACGGCATATTATGTTTTTATAGACGGTTTACCGAATGGTGTTTTACAAGGAGAAAAAGATGCGAATATTGATTGCCGAGGATGAGGTTGCGACAGCGAAGGCGCTTAAGATACTGCTTGAGAAAGCGATGTATTCCGTGGATATTGTGCATAACGGAGACGATGCGTGGGATTATATACAAGAAGGTTCGTATGAAGTGATCGTTCTTGATATTATGATGCCGGGAAAAAGCGGGATCGAAGTTTTGTCGCTTATAAGGCAGAACGGAATCAGGACGCCTGTGATGCTGCTTACATCCAAAGCTGAGATAGAGGACAGAGTTGCGGGACTCGAAGCGGGAGCGGATGACTATCTGCCAAAGCCCTTTGCTACGAGCGAGCTTATTGCAAGAGTTAAGGCGCTCGGGCGCAGAAGCGAGAATTACAACGATTCTGTTCAGAGCATCGGGAATATAGTTCTCGACAGTAACAAATATGAAATGAGTGTTGGGAAAAAGAGTGTCAAACTTACCAACAAGGAGTTTCAGCTTATTGAATTATTTGTCCTTCATCCGGGACAGGCTTTTTCGACAGAGCATCTGATGGAAAAGATATGGGGATACGATACGGAATCTGATATAGACGTGGTATGGACTACCATTGGATATGTGCGAAAGAAATTAAGGCAGATCAAGGCAAATGTGGAAATAAAGACAATGCGTGGCATCGGATATGCCCTGGAGGTGACTTCGTGCTGAAAAGAATGCGCTACCGCGTGATAATTGCAGCTATGGCGGCTTTTTTGGCAGTAATACTCATGGTTGCAGTTCTTGTAAATCTGATAAATTACCGTGTTGTCACAAAGAGCCTTGATGAAACGATTAGTGACATCTATGAATTTGAGGCAGGGAATCCTCCGATGCCGGGACCTGAAATGAATAATGGGCAGCCGGGCACCGGCGGAAGTACACCGGGACCGGGGCCGCAAGTACCGCCGGATGGGCCTTTTAGAGGTTCGCCTGATGCGGAAGCGGGATATATGACGCGATTTTTTATTGCAAGGCTTGATGGGGAAGGGAATGTCATGTCCACATCGCTTGATTTTGTTGCTTCAGTTGACGCGTCGGGAGCTAAGCAGCTGGCCGAGCAGGTTTATTCGGGCAAAAAAGATCGTGGCTATATAAAAGAATTCAGATTTGCAAAGGAAGAACTTAGGGATACTACGGTGATCATCTTCCTTAATTCAATGAGAGAGCTGCGATTTATGCATACATTAAGGTCGCTTACGATTGCGGTTTCCGTTGTAAGCTTGTTACTTGTTTTTGTATTGGTAGTTCTTTTTTCAAACAGGGCGATTCGCCCAATCGCAAACAATATCAGCAGGCAGAAGCAGTTTATTACTGATGCAAGTCACGAGCTGAAAACGCCGCTAACGTCCATAAGTACCAGTCTGGATGTTCTTAGCATGGAGCATGAGGATGACGAGTGGATAGACAATATAAGGAAGCAGACGGGAAGGATGAGCAAGCTTGTGAGCGAACTTGTTCAATTATCAAGGCTTGATGAGGATAATCCGCTTCCCGACAAGGAACAGTTTTCGCTAAGTTTCGCCGCGTGGGAGACTGCAGAGATATTCGAGGCACAGGCCAAGGCGTGTGAAAAGAATTTTTCTACAGATATTAAGGATGATATTAATCTGTACGGAGACAAAGCGGCAATTCATCAGATGTTGTCGGTGCTTCTTGATAATGCGATAAGATACTCGGATGCAAATGCAGATATAAGGTTCAGTGTTTATAAAAAGAAAAATAAGACGGTTATCGAGGTTTTTAATACGTGCGATCTAAATCCGGTGCCGGATACGGAAAAGCTTTTTGACCGTTTCTACAGGCCCGATGCGTCAAGAAGTACACAGACCGGCGGTAATGGCGTAGGACTTGCGATCGCAAAGGCGGCAGCAGAGGCGCACGGCGGCACGATAAGCGCATATTGTCCGAGCGGCAAAACAATGACAATAAAAGTTATAATCTAGTGCTATTTAAGGGAAGTCGAGAGGCTTCTCTTTTTTACTTTTTTTAATTGCTTTTCAGGTTCATTTCAGGTTGGGAATTTATTATGGCTTCATGATTATTAAGAAGGGAGAGGATAAGTAGTGGAAAAGCATTACAGACATGAACTCAAATACAGTATTTCTTATTCTGAGTACATAGCGATGCGAAAACGTCTTCAAAATATAATGATCTCCGATTCACATACGGATTCAAACGGTCTTTACCGGATCAGGAGTATCTATTTTGACAACAGCGATGACAAAGCGCTGCGGGAGAAGATTGACGGTATACAAAAGCGTGAGAAATTTCGCATCAGGTATTACAACGACGATTTTTCTTTTATAACACTTGAAAAGAAAATGAAGATCAATGACCTGTGCCTTAAATATGATGCAAGGATCACCGAAAGCGAGTGCAGAAAGATACTTGCCGGCAATCTTGAATTAATGAAGGAGAGCCCGCATGAGCTTGTAAAAGAGCTGTATGCAAAGATGAGATATCAGCGGCTTGTTCCGAGGGTTTTGGTGTCATATGCGCGGGAACCTTATATATACAAAGCGGGAAACGTCAGGGTTACATTTGATTCAAGGATAAGAACTACTCTTTTTAACAGGGAGTTTCTCACGGAGAATGTCAATGACATAAGCGCAACAGATAACCCGGAGGACATGATATTGGAAGTGAAATATGATGCGTTCCTGCCGTCGGTAATACAAGATCTGATACAGGTTAACGGCATGATGCGGCAGTCGTTTTCCAAATATGGCGCGTGCAGAAGGTTTGGGTAAAAAAATTCGATACAATAATTAGTTCATTTGAAGGAGGAAATAGTAATGTCATTTAACGATATATTTAAATCAAGTTTTTTGGAAAGTGTTACACAGTTCTCGGTCGCAGATACACTGATCGGAATGGCTTTTGCACTGGTGATAGGTCTTTTTATCTTTTTGATCTATAAAAAGACATTTAGCGGAGTTATGTATTCAACGGGATTTGCGATGACTCTTGTGGGACTTGCGCTTGTAACCAACCTTGTGATAATGGCTGTTACATCAAACGTTGTGCTGTCACTTGGTATGGTCGGAGCTCTTTCTATCGTGCGTTTCCGTACAGCGATAAAAGAGCCAATGGAGATAGTATTTTTGTTCTGGGCGCTTGCGGCAGGTATAGTAGTCGGAGCGGGAATGATACCTCTTGCGGTGATCGGTTCCGTGATAATCGGTGTCATACTTGTTCTTTTTGCCAACAAAAAGATTTCAAATGTGCCTTACATACTTATTGTTGATTGCTACGATGAGAGGGCCGAAGAGAACGCTTGCAGCATAATCAAAAAGGCAGTGGATAAGTATATCGTAAAGTCTAAGACCGTTACTGACGATGGAATTGAGCTTACAGTTGAGATACGCACAAAAAATGCGGAAACAGGTTTTGTAAATCATGTAAATGCTGTATCAGGTGTAACAAGTGCTACGCTGGTTGCTTTTAATGGTGAGTACATGAGCTGAAGTTTTATAGGAGGACCTGATAATGGCTACGAACAAGCACATTGGTAAAATCGTGGTGGTCATCATGGCCATAGCTGTAGTGATATGCCTGATTGCCGGACTGATCGTGGGACAAAGCGATAAATATGCGGAAAATGCGAACATTTCAATGGAATATCCAAGCAAGCTTTTTGATACAGATGAAGCTATAAGCGTAAATATCAAGATGGATGAAGATGAATGGAATGAGATGTTGGAAAATTCAATGTCAGAGGAATATTACGTCTGTGATGTTGAGATATGCGGCGAGACATTTAAGAATGTTGCGATACGCCCCAAAGGAAACACATCTCTTTCATCTATAGCAAGGGACCCTGAAACCGACAGATACAGCTTCAAACTGGAATTTGGGCATTTCATGGAAGGGCAGACCTGTTTTGGGCTTGATAAACTTATTCTCAATAATAATTACGCTGACGCCACCAATATGAAAGAAGCAATCATATATGACATGTTCAATTATATCGGAGCGGCATCGTCTTTATATAATTACGCATCCGTGACGTTAAACGGTGAGTACAAGGGCGTTTATCTTGCTTTGGAAGCTGTTGAAGAGAGCTTTTTGCTTAGAAACTACGGAACACAGAACGGAGAGCTGTATAAACCGGAAAGCATGGGAATGGGCGGCGGAGATGATAAGTCGAAGAATGGCCCCGAAGGCGGACAACTGCCGGTTGGAGATTTTAATCCGGAAGATATGCCGGAGATGGGGGATTTTGATCCTTCGAACGCGCCTGACATGTCAAACATGGAAGGATTTAATCCCGGTAATCCACCTGACAAGTCTGATATGAAAGGCTTTGGACAGGGAAATCAGCTTGATATGGCGAATAATGGAGACTTTGATCCTTCGAATTCACCTGATATGTCCAATAATGGAGGCTTCGGTCAGGGAAATCCGCCTGATATGGGAGATTTTGATCCGACAAATCCACCGTCTAGATCTGACGGTATGGGAAATTCTGGTTCGGATGGCAGTGATGGAGCGGATGTTTCGGAATCAGGAAATGAGAATTCGGACAAAAAGGCTCAGAACGGACCACCTCAGGGTGGCGGAGGTCCCATGATGGGCGGAAACGGCGGCGCCAATCTGAATTATACAGATGACGACCTTGACAGCTATTCTACGATTTGGGACGGTGAGATTACGGAGACAGCGGACGGCGATCACAGAAGAGTGGTAACTGCGCTTAAGAATATAAGTGAAGGAACAGAACTTGAGAAATACCTTGATGTCGACAATATCCTTAAATACATGGCTGTGCATACTTTTTCGGTAAATATGGACAGTCTGTCCGGAAATATGGCGCATAATTATTATCTTTATGAGCATGACGGGCAGCTTAATCTTTTCCCTTGGGATTACAATCTTTCATTTGGCGGAATGTCATTCGGAGGAAGAGACGGAGAAGGCAGCGATAAAGGAACTGAGATGGTAAACGATGCGATTGATACACCGTTCTCTGCAACTGACTTTTTTGATGCACTGCTTGAAAATGAAGAGTACCTCGAGAAATACCACGAGTATCTTGATAAGCTTGTGGAAGAATATGTTAATGGCGGAAGATTTGAAGAGACTTATAACAGGATCAGAAGCCGGATAGATACGCTTGTTGAGGAGGATCCGACTACATTCTACAGCTATGAAGAATATGACGAAGCATGTGAAATGCTGTACAAGGCTGTAGAGCTCAGAGCTGAGAGTGTCAAGGGACAGCTTGACGGAACAATACCTTCAACCGACGAAGGGCAGAAGCAGGATTCTTCGACGCTTGTTGACGGTTCGGAAATTGATGTCAACGTTATGGGTCAATTTGGCATGGGAGGCCCCGGCGATGACAACAAGGATGGCGACACCGATTCACAAGATAACAATGCCGTAAAACGCCCCAAGAGAGAACGCGGCAAAGGGCAGGAAGGGATGCAGTCCCCTGAAGAAATGAGGTCACCTGAAGGAATGCAGCCCTCGGAGGGATTTGGACCGATGGGCACAAGCAGGAATTCAGGACCGGATATAAAGAAGATTGCACTGTGCGGGCTGTATATGGTAATCATGGCGGCAGCGGTTATTCTTTTGGCTAAATATAAGAGGCGTAAGATTTGATGATGGCAGCACTAGGCTTAGTTTGCGAAAAGTATGAGTGCGATTGATCTAAAAAGGTGGCTTTATGATATAGCTGATATTGGGAGGTTCTAACCAATATCAGCTATATTAGTTTAGTATAGAAGATTCATATTTACAGAAAGAATTCATAGTTTCTATAGCAGGGACCCTATATTGCGGTTTCTATATCACAGGAAGGAAATGCAGAATGCGGATTTCTGCACTTTCTGAGAAAAATACAGATTTCAATGTATTCGGCTTTACGATTCAGCTTTTTGCACGTAGGAATGACTTTACGGACATAGAATCTCGGAAAGCGATTTGTACACGTAGAAATGAGTGAATATAGGAATGGCCCAACGTGTATTAACTTTGGAAGTCGAATTATACCCGTAAAAATAAGTGAATGTGGGAATGACTTTACGGGCTTAGAATCACGGAAAGCGATTTGTACACGTATAAATGAGTGAATATAGGAATAGCCCTACGGGCATTAACTTCAGAAGTCGAATTATACCCGTAAAAATAAGTGAATGTAGGAATGACTTTACGGACATAGAATCACGGAAAGCGATTTGTACACGTAGAAATGAGTGAATATAGGAATGGCCTTACGGGCATTAACTTTGGAAGTCGAATTATACCCGTAAAAATAATTCAATGTGGGAATGACTTTACGGGTTTAGAATCTGAAAAATTGATTTATTCACGTAGAAGTAAGCAAATTTAGGAGTAGTTTTACGGACATTAAATCCTGGAAAATGATTTATACCCGTTGGAATAAGTGGATGTATGACCGCATGAGCGAGGAACTGCAATATGAGTCAACGCAATTGGCAAGATATGATGACTTAATAAGCGGAAACTGCGATATGAGTCAACACAATTGGCAAGATATGATGACTTAATAAGTAGAACCTGCGATATAAGTCAACACAATTGGCAAGATGGGATGACTTAATAAGCGGAAACAGCGATATGAGTCAACACAACTGGCAATATGCTATGACTTCACAAACGGGAACCGCGCTGTGAGTCAATGAATAATCAACAACGCGTTTTACCTGTTGCCATCGGCGTGCAAAAAGTTGCCAAGTAACTCTTTGTTTTTTATTATGGATATAGATATTTTTTGACTGATTTCGAGAGGGGGCAGACATGGCAGAACTTAAGTGCCCGCATTGCGGACAGGCTTTTACGGTTGATGATACGGAACTTGGTTCCATTATGAAGCAGATCAGGGACAAAGAGTTTGAAAAAGATCTTTCAAATCGCGTTTCTGAGCTGGAAAGGCATTACAGGGAAAAACATGAGCTGGAACTTGTTGCAAAAGAGAACGAGATTATCTTAAAGAGCAAAGCTCAGTATGAGAAGGAAAAAGAGGATCATCAAAAGGAACTTGATAACCTCAGAGCGCAGCTTAACAAGGCTCTTGAAGAGAAGAGTCTTCTTTCCATGGAAGTAAAGGGCGCTGAGGATAAGACAAAGCTTGCTGTTCTTGAGGCTGTGAGGAAAGTTGAGACAGAAAAGAACGAGCTTGCAAATGCCTTAAATGATGAGAAGCATGAACTTGAGAATGCCCTCAATCAGGAAAAAGAAAAGGGCAAGATCCTTCTTGAGCAGAAAGAGAAGGAAGTTGAGTTCTATAAAGACTTAAAGACCAAGATGTCAACAAAGATGGTCGGTGAGACGCTTGAGCAGCACTGTGAGATACAGTTCAATCAGCTTCGCGCGACCGCTTTCAGAAATGCATATTTTGAAAAAGACAATGATGCAAGAAGCGGAAGTAAGGGCGATTATATCTACAGAGAGTGCGATGAGAACGGCGTTGAGATAATCTCGATCATGTTCGAGATGAAGAACGAGATGGATGAGACCGCAACAAAGCACAAGAATGAGGACTTTTTTAAAGAGCTTGATAAGGACCGCAAGGAGAAGAACTGCGAGTATGCCGTACTTGTTTCGCTTCTTGAGAGTGAGAGCGAACTCTACAACGCGGGAATTGTCGATGTTTCCTATAAGTTTGACAAGATGTATGTTGTGAGGCCGCAGTGTTTTATTCCTATAATCACGCTTCTTAGGAATGCTGCGTTCACAGCGCTTGAATACAAGCAGGAGCTTCAGATGGTCCGCAACCAGGATATAGATATTTCCAATTTCGAGGACAGCCTTATGAAGTTCAAGAACGACTTTTCAAGGAACTATGAGATCGCGCACAATCACTTCGACAAGGCAATCGACGAGATAGACAAGACAATACAGCATCTTGAGAAGGTGAAAAAAGAGCTTCTTGGTTCCGACAATCAGCTCAGGATCGCTAACAGCAAGGTTGATGATGTGAGCGTAAAGAAGCTCACGCGAGGCAACCCGACCATGAAGGCAAAGTTTGAAGAAACAAAAGGTGTGCTATAATGGTTCTTGCTGTATTTTTTACAGACAAAATTTTTGAACATCGGAGCTACATTTAAATGTCTACACAGAACAGAAGAGAATATCTTACAACAACACCAATACCGAAGCTTATTATGACTCTTTCTTTTCCGACCATAATAAGTATGCTGGTTACGGGAATTTATAATACGGCGGATACGTTTTTTGTATCGAGGGTTTCAAGTAATCCTGATATAAATACATCGGCTATGGCGGCTGTCGGACTTGCTTTTCCTGTAATGGCGATTATTCAGGCATTCGGATTTTTTTGCGGTCACGGATCGGGGAATTATATTTCCAGAATGCTCGGAGCCGAAAAGCACAAAGAAGCTGATGAGATGGCTTCAACCGGCTTGGCTCTTTCTATAATTTTAGGACTGTTTTTTGCAATAATGGGAAATGTTCTGCTTAATGATATTGTAGGCTTGCTTGGGGCAGACAGTGCGCAGAGTCTTGCATTTACCAAAGATTACATGAGAATCATACTTTTGGGCGCACCGTTTATGATGGCTCAGTTTGTTATAAACAATCAGC
>JAEEGJ010004482.1_pt1 | contig 47019 bp, 44 predicted proteins | sample 8958761 | NCBI WGS metagenome assembly JAEEGJ01 (sample SAMN16246546, study PRJNA631951) | gut metagenome | biome: gut microbiome; feature: rumen; material: RS-attached | host: Bos | place: Iran: Karaj | collected 2018-10
AATGCCCTAACGGACGAAGAAGGAAGTCCCTCCTTCTTGTTGAACATCTTAACGTTGCCGTACCTGTCCATTATCGCGGCACCATTGTCGTTAGTACCGATCCAGAGCAGATCCCTGTCATCAACGAAAAGACTTACGACACTTGCGATACCTGTCGTGGACTTATATCTTTCAAAGGAATTGCCGTCATATCTGATAAGACCGCCGTAGCTGCCTATCCAGATAAATCCGTCCGATGTCTCTGCAATGGCATTAGCCTCAGACGTCGGAAGACCCTTTGTGTTGTCATAGAGGAATGAAGCATATCCTTCAGGACTTGATATCGGATCGATTATGGTATATTCGTCGCCGCCGTCAGCAAAGAGCGGAACAGACAAAGAAAAAAGCACACAACAACCCAGCAACGCCGCAATAGCGCTTCGCAAAAACCTTCTGGTACTGTGGTCTTTTTCATTCATAAAATTATTTTAACACTGTTTTATGAATTTTCTATTTACGCGCTGTAACCAAATATAATAAAAGGACTGCCCGCAGACAGTCCCTTTTCATTCCGTTTTTGTAACTTGAGATCACTTGCCAATAATGGTTACATCAGCACCGAACCACTTCTCGGAGATCTTAGCCGTTGTACCGTCAGCAGCCATCTCTTCGAGAGTCTTCTGAACCTTATCTCTCAATGCTGTGTTTCCGAGAAGGAAACCAACACCGTATTCTTCGGAAGCAACTGCTTCATCGAGAACGACGAAAGGCTTACCTGATGTCTGGATCTCATAACGTGCAACGATCTCATCCATAACGATCGCATCAACGCTGCCCATCTCAAGCTCCATCATCGCATTGAGGTAAGAATCGAGCTCAACGAGTTCGCCAAATGAATCCTTGAGAGCGGCATTGTCGTTAAGAGCAGCAAGTCCTGAAGAATCCTTCTGAACTGCAACTGTCTTGCCTGCGAGATCATCGAGTGAAGCAATGCCTGAATCGTTCTTAACAACAACTACCTGATCATTGGACATATATGCATCTGTCCATGTGTACTTATCTTCTCTGCCGCTAATGGTAAATCCGTTCCAGATGCAGTCGATATTGCCTGTTGCAAGTTCCTGGTCCTTTGAATCCCATGCGATGGGCTGTGCAACGAATTCCATGCCCATGCGGCTTGCGCATTCCTTGGCAAGATCAAGATCGAATCCGACATACTGTCCGTTGTCATCAACAAAACCCATAGGCGGGAATTCCTGGTCAAAACCGACAATAAACTTGCTGTCTTCTTTCTTGCCGCACCCTGCGAAAGCAAGAGCCATAGTAGCAACTGCCATAACAGATGCTACGATCTTCTTCATTAACATAACACTTTCCTCCAAATGTATAAGTTGACCGGATCTTACTTTGTTCCGAAGATACGGTCACCTGCATCTCCCAGTCCGGGGAGAATGTAAGCATTTTCATTGAGCTCTCTGTCGACATTACCTACATAGATATCGATGTCGGGATGAGCCTTTGCGAGCTTCTCGATGCCTACCGGAGCAGCAATGATGCACATGAACTTGATCTGCTTGCCGCCGTGCTCCTTAATGGAGTTGATAGCATCAACTGCTGAACCGCCTGTAGCGAGCATAGGATCAACGACAACGATAAGACGCTGGTCGATGGGATCCGGAAGCTTGCAGTAATAGTCATGAGGTTCATGAGTAACGGGATCTCTGTAGAGTCCGATATGACCTACCTTTGCAAGAGGAGCCAGAGCCTCAACTCCGGGTACCATTCCAAGACCTGCACGGAGAATAGGAACAATCGCAAGTTTCTTACCGTCGATCATGGGAGTCATTGTCTTCTCGAGAGGTGTCTCGATCTCAACATCCTTGAGCGGAAGATCTCTTAACGCTTCATAGCCTTCGAGAGTAGCGATCTCCTCAACCAGCTTTCTGAACTCATAAGTACCTGTGTTGATGTTTCTTAAGAGTGAGATCTTGTGCTTGATGAGCGGATGGTCCATGACCTGAACATTCTTGAAATCCTTGTACTGCATAAAATTCTCCTTTCCCACTGTCAGGAAACCCGATAAAGAGCAACCTTTTGGACTATTTTAGTTGAATGAATCATTAAGTCAATAAAGGTCTTACGGGCCCTGAAAAATATTACAAACAAATGACATTTATTTGGTTGATTTTTAACCTTTAGTGTTATCATTTATTTAGTTTACATCCAGGGAGGGTTTGTTATGGGTAAATCCAATGTTATGGATGGTCCGGTTTATGACGCGAAAACTTTAGGTGCCGGTCGTATAATCGTTCTCGGTTTCCAACACATGTTTGCAATGTTCGGATCGACTGTCTTAGTCCCCGCTCTCACCGGTCTGTCGGTGTCAGCTACACTCTTTTTCGCAGGTTTGGGCACAATACTTTTCCATCTCATTTCCAAGAGAAAAGTTCCTGCATTCTTAGGTTCATCTTTCGCTTTCCTTGCAGGTTATTTCGCTTTAGCTCCTAACGGAGAAAAAGAACTCCTGCCTTATGCATGCTACGGTGTTGCTATCGCAGGTCTCGTGTATCTCGCACTCGCAGGACTCATTAAGTTATTCGGTGTTAACCGCGTAATGAAGTTCTTCCCGCCTATCGTAACAGGCCCTATCATCATCGCTATCGGTTTGAGCCTCTCAGGTACAGCAATCAACAGCTGCTCATCAAACTGGCCTGTAGCAGTTGTAGCTATCCTCATCATCGTTGTCTGCAACATCTTCGGTAAAGGAATGGTAAAGATCACACCTATTCTTTTGGGTGTCATCGGTGCATGCGCACTCTGCGTATTCCTTACCATCATTCAGGGTGTACCTGTTGACGGTTATTACTGCCTCAATGGTATTCCCGAATTCCAGCTGTTCTCTGTTGCAAGCATTGAGAATATCAAGAACGCTGCGTGGGTTGGTCTGCCGGTCGAATACAACAATACCGTATTTAGCATCTTCACAAACGGAACACCTGACTCAGCACTCCTCACAACAGCAATCGCTACCATCGTTCCGATTTCTCTTGCAACTATCGTTGAGCATATCGGAGATATCTCTGCTATCTCATCAACAGTTGGTCAGAACTTCATCAAGGATCCCGGACTTCACAGAACACTCATCGGAGACGGTCTTGCTACAACATTGGCTTCCATCTTCGGTGCTCCGGCTAACACAACATACGGCGAGAACACAGGCGTACTTACACTCTCCAAGGTTTACGATCCTATGGTAGTAAGACTTGCTGCTCTCTTCGCAATTCTGTTCTCATTCTCACCTAAGCTCGCTGCATGCATCTCTGCTATTCCTACACCTGTAGTCGGCGGTATCTCACTCGTTCTCTACGGTATGATCTCAGCTGTCGGTGTAAGAAACGTCGTTGAGAACCAGATCGACTTCTCAAAGGTAAGAAACGTTATCATCGCTGCTCTTATCCTCGTTCTCTCAATCGGTATCACATACAGCGTTGCAGGATCACTCGTATTCTCAGTACCTATTCCTGGTATCGCTGTAACAGCTGCCGGAACTGTTAATGTAGTAATACAGAGATATCTCGATATCACACTTTCAGGTCTTGCAGTAGGTTCACTCGCAGGTATCATCCTCAATGCGATCCTCCCCGGCAAGGATTATGTCTTCGAAGACAAGCAGCAGGCTTCCCAGGGTAAAGCAAAGATGATGGAAACAAAGCCCATCGACGAAGAAGAAGACGCAAAGCCGGCTGAAAAGAAACCCGCTCAGAACAAGAGCAAGAAAAAGAAGAGAAAGTAATCTTCTAAACAAACCAAAATGATAAGAAGCTGTCTCATATGAGACAGCTTCTTTTTTGATTTATGTTTATTAATGAATCAGATGAATAACAGAAGAGCTATGCCCAAAACCTCTAATACGATAAATATTGAGATGAGGTAAACATACATCTTGAGCCTTGAGACATCTACGATGGCAAAACCTGACTTCTGGGGCTCAGCAGCAACTGCTACGGTTTCTACTCCGCTCATTGCAGATGCAATGTCGTCAGATGAAGCAGCGGCATCCTCTTCGGCAATATAGACCGGCTGGACAACAGGTTCTCTGATCGTCTCCTTAACCTTTTTCCTGACTTCCTCAGTATTCGTCTCAGGCACAAAGATCTTGGTCTCAAACATGGCAGCGCCCGTCTTAACGCCTGTGGATCTGGGTTTGACTTCACCCTTCAGCAATGCTGTATCCTCGAAAGGATTCATCGCATTGGCAGAACGTTCAGTAAACTCAGGAGAATCAGAATCCTTTACGAAAGTCCTCTTCTGATCATCATAATGGACATTAACATCTACCCGATCCTGTCTGGTGATCGGGATATTACGGTCCGGATTCAGTCTTCCCGGACGCGCATAAATGGGAGTCTCCTCCGTCTTTGCGGACTGGTCCTCCTCAGGATTATATGGTTTGAAAATGCCCTCGTATTTATACATAGGTCCTCATTATAGCACATACTCGTGTCGGTCCTCCGCGCTCGCTTATGCGAGCTTGTGCGGAGACACTCGTTATGTGCTATTATTCGTTTTCACAACACTTAACGAAACCGTCATCATCTAGCATTAATAATTGCTGGCGCATGCAGTAATCTACGGCACGCTTACCGAGCTTATAGTTATCCGAATCAACGGGAGCTCTGCTAAGGCCCATCGCCTTACAGGTTTCAGTGATAAGGCTCTCATACGGAATGCCATACTGCGATTTAGCCAGATAGTTAGCAGCACATGCTGCTTCCTGAACGGGAATGTCCGGAGCCTTTCTGGCCTTCTCACCTTCAGCGGGAACTCTGTAAAAGTCCATGACCTTGCCGATCTCGGAACCGTCTTTCCAGAGGAAGATTACCTCATCGTCTTCGTCAGATGCGAGATCAAGTTTCTGGCTCGTATAGTGCAGATTTACATTCTTCTCGATACTCTTGATCAGATAAGAACAGCGCTCTCGGAGCTTGGGTGTCATCTTGGCAATTCCTGCGATTGTAATCAGTTCTCTTGCCAGTGCATCACTGCTGATGGGTGATTCCTGATCAACGATCGCAATAACCTTTTCCTGCAATTCCCTTGTATTCATTGGATCGCAGAATTCAGCAGCAGTCATCTGTTTAAGTTTGATATCAGATGACTTGTAAACTAATTCAGGATTACCGTCCTGAGCTATGTCGTCAGTTTTTTTTTGAGCCTGATCGTCAGATCCGTCTGTTTCTTCCGTTTCAGATTCAGCTGAACCATCGTAGATAACTACAGTAGGCCCACCTTCTTCTGCAGAAGTTTCTGCTGCTTCTCCGCCTTCAACAGGAGCCGGATCTTCTGCAGGAGTTTCCTGTTCAGGTTCTGGCTTTTCAGATTCTTTGATCAATGCAACGAGCTTCTCGAATACGCTGTCAGGATTCTCCCACCATTCGAGAGACCAGATTCTTACGACCTTCCAGCCGAAGCCCTTGAGCATCGACATCTGTGAAACTTCTCTAGATGTTGTAGTACCGGAAGATGCATATACAGGACCGTCAAGCAAAATACCGAGGCAGTATGTACCTTCCTTGTCAGGTGATACGACACCGATATCGATCTTGAAGCCTGACTTACCTACACCCTTATCCGTATCGTATCCGAGCGCATTGAATCGTGCGCAGATATCATCAGCAATACCCGTGAACGCAGCGTTTCTGTCGATCAAGGGTGAACCTGAGTTATCAGATAAATTACCTGTGGATACGATATCCTGATCCCATACAGTGCTGCCTGCCGCATACTGCAGGAATCTCTTAAATGACTTAACACCTTCGGATGCTGTTTCATTTATACGCAGCTCTTCAGGAGAAATCGAAGAGAATACCTTCATCTCGATTCTGGATCTCGTAACAGCAACGTTGAGTCTTCTCCAGCCGACATCTCTGTTGAGAGGACCGAAGTTCATTATGAGCTTTCCGTTCTCGTCCTTACCATATCCAATGGAGAACAGAATAACGTCACGCTCATCACCCTGAACGTTCTCAAGATTCTTAACGAATACAGGCTCTTCACCTCCGAACGCCCACTTCTCAAGTTCAGTATCTTTGCTTGCTGCCAGATCCAAAAGGTCTTCGATCAGTGACTGCTGCTGGATGTTGAAAGTAACAACACCGACACTGTACTTGGAGAGTACGGGATCGTGCGCTCTCTTAGTGAGTTCTTCGATAACCGCTTCTGCTTCAACCCTGTTCGTTCTGGTCTTACCGGAATCAAATGTACCGCCGCAATCAACGAGAGTAACCTTCGACTGACGGTCATCAGGTGACGGGAACGTATAGAGCTTGCCTTCGTAGAAAGCCTTGTTGGAAAAAGTAATGAGACTCTCGTGACGGCTTCTGTAATGCCATTCGAGATACAGCTCAGGCATGCTTACAGCGAGACAGTCGTCGAGAATGCTCTCTAAGTCATCCATCTCAAAATTGTCATCGTCAGTATTTACCTGCTCGGCAAAGAATGACGTAGGAGGCATCTGCTTCGGGTCGCCTACGATAACTGCTTCCTTACCTCTTGCGATAACACCGATAGCCTTACATGTAGGCAGCTGGCTCGCCTCATCGAAGACAACCATGTCGAACATTCCGCACTTATCAGGATCAAGGAACTGCGCGCAGGACAACGGGCTCATGAGAACACACGGACAGAGCTTTAAGATAAGATCTCCGATCTGTGTGAACAGCGTTCTGATGGATACGCCTCTTCCGCCCGACTTGATAGCATGCTGCAATATACCCAATGCAGAAGATGCGCTTGCATCCTTGCTCAGGTTCGGCAGGTTCTTCGCTATTCTTAAATAGATCTCCTGTCTGGTGAGCTTTTCAAAATCATCGGAAATCTTTGCAAGTTCATCGATCTTCTTCTCGAATACGAGACCGCTGAATGTTCTCAATACATCAGAACCGTCAATGAGCATTGAGATGAGCATTGCGCTGTATCCCTTGCGGAATGAACTGATGATCGAGTTAACGTCTACAACACCGTTATCGTATGCCTTAACAAGATTGGAGATCTTATAGTCAACGCATCTTGAAGCCATGAGATTGAACTGCATTCTGTCTCTTAAGAAATCGCTGTCACTTAAGAGTGTCTGAGCCATCTGCTTCTTTGATTCGAGGAGATCAGCTGCAGGTTCGAATGCACCATACTCAAATCCGTATGTATTCTTCAGGTTGCCGTAAGCTCCGCTATATGCAGCTGTCTTTGTGTTGAAAGCATTAACCGCATCGTTGAGAAACGCATCGTTATTACCGACAAGCTTTCTTACAAATCCCGTCGGATCGAAAGCAGCAAAACCGGCAAATGCAGCATGTGCTTTCTCATTAAGGAGTTCAACCTGGATCATGTCGAATCCAAGGATAGTTGCAGGATTATAAAGATCACCAAGATAACCTCTTATCGAAGTTATGTAATTCTGCGCGTTCTGAATTGAATTCTTATAATCGACAAGAAGTTTGAAATCCTGCTCGAGATTCTCTTTACGCTTACCATCGATATCGTAGGCTTTTACTTTTTTATAGACATTGTTCTCAGCCATTCCGCGCATAAGAGCATTCTTTGCCTTGGCGGTCATGAGTTCGCTGAGCAATGCTGCACCATCAAGATCCAGGAAACCTTCATGCCAGTAATTGCCCAATTCTGTTCTCTTACCCAGAGCATCCTTGCAAACAACCAATGCATCTTTTATCGAAAGATATGCACTCTCTGTATCATCACAGCAGATAAGTCCCTTAGGGAGATTCAAAGCCTTAAGATTTGCAATGGATGTGCCTGCATAATTAAGGCCTGCGATCCTTCCGACCGTTCCCGGCTCACCTGCAATTCTGCAGGAGTAATCTGTCAGCAGCTTATCAAATCTCGCAACGCTTGCTGCAAACTCATCGTAAGCTTTAATGAATTCTTCAACAAGAGAAGGCAATTTGCTCTTTGCATCCTGTGAATAAGCAGATGATCTGACGAACGGGAGTTTGCCGCCAAGATTACCTGAAGATGCAACGAGTTCACCTAAAGAAGATTCGATCTCCTTGATCCTCTGGGCATTAAGTTCATTGATGAAACCCTCATCAAACTTACCGCAGTCAGGTGCTGACTGATTGGATGCATATACATTGATGAGCTCATAAAGAGTCATTCCGTAAGTTCTCGGAGCATGCAATTCATCAACGTATTTGTCGAGATCCTTACGCTTGGCAACAATGTCTTCCAATGACTTGTTATAATCTCCGTCACCCTGGGACTTAAGTCTTACTTCGCTTGCAGTCTTAAGCTGATCCAGAACATAACTCTTACGGATCTTATTTGAATGGAGCTCAAGGCAGAACGGTGCAATACCGATCTTCTCAAGTCTCTTATAAACGACATCCAAAGCCGCCTTCTTCTCGGCTACGAACAATACCTTCTTATTGTTGGCAAGGCAGTTTGCGATTATGGATGTGATGGTCTGTGATTTACCTGTTCCCGGAGGGCCGTGAAGAACAAAGCTCTTCCCTTCTCCAGCTACCTTTATCGCAGCGAGCTGTGAACTGTCTGCTACGATCGGAAGGAATACATCCTCTTCCGGTACTTTATCTAACTTGGGGAAATCAACAAGTTCAGGATCTCTTGCGCCGTTAATGAGGCTTCTTACGATCTTATTCTGTGAGATTGAATCCCTGTGGCTGTGCATGTCATTCCACATTACAAACTGTGAGAATGAGAACAGGCCCAAAACGCAAGATCTGACAATACCCCATCCCTTATTCTTGAACGGACTGATTGCTTCATCCACAGCTTTGAAAACAGCTTCTACATCTACACCATTCTCATCAGCAGGGAGCTTCTTATCGAACATATCGAATTCAATGCCGAAGTCCTGTCTGAGCTTCTCGGAAATGGTTATGTTGAACTGAACGTCCTCGTCTCTTTTGCGCATCGTATACTTGATGCCGAACTTCTTAACGAGTTCAACAGGAATAAGCAGGATCGGTGCAAAGCAGGGTTCCTTGCGGTCTTTTTCGAACCACTTGAGGAATCCGCATGCAAGATACAATGTATTTGCGCCGTTTTCTTCCATTGAAGTCTTGGCGCCTCTGTAAAGAGTCTTGATGTTCTTATCGAGAACAGCATCAGTAATGGAAGAGATCAATACTCCCTTGTCGTAATTCTTCTTGATGTATTCTTCGAATTCTTTTATCTCAGGCAGATCAGTTATGGTGTAATCCTTGGCAGGAACACCCTTGATCTTCTTTTTCTCTTCCTTGGCTTCTTCTTTTTTCTCTTCGTTTACAGGCTCAGCAGGTGCTTCAATCGCAGGAGTTTCAGCAGTTTCTTTCGAAGGTTCTTCTGCTGGCTTGGCAGCTTCCTCTATGGAGATCTGGCTGTCAGCAGGCTTTTCTTCAGCAGGAGCCTGTTCTTCTGCTGTTTCTTCTTCGATTTCTTCCTCAGCCTCATCATCCTTACCGCGTGATTTGATGGAGAAACTCTTTTCCTGGGCGATCCAGTCTTCAATATTGGCACAGTCAGGAACAAACAGAGGAATGCATGATCCCTTGATCCTGAGGTTTAACAGTGAATTGCGGGTACTTAAATCAAGGAGTTTGCGCTCCCAGAGGTCGAATTTGACAGTCATTCTGTCATTTGCTTTATTTCCTTCGGGGTTACCGATAGTCTCATTGCTAATCTCAAGATTGTTTTCACTCATAAGTGATGCCTCCTGACAGCTAATATCAAATAATTATAACTTATTATCGCCTGTTTGTAATCGTGTGGTATACTTCTTAATTATATTTTTAGAGGACGATAATGGATAAGATCGCTGTATTGATCCCGTGCTATAACGAGAGCCAGACAATAAAGAAAGTAATTCTCGACTGGAAGAAGTCTCTTCCGGAAGCTGTTATATACGTTTACGACAACAATTCTTCAGACGGAACCGATAAGATCGCCCGTGAAGCAGGCGCTGTTGTCAGATATGAGCATATGCAGGGCAAAGGCAACGTCATCAGGAGAATGTTCCGTGAGATCGATGCCGAGTGCTACATCATGGTAGACGGCGATGACACATACCCTGCCGAATCAGGACCTGAGATGGTTTCAGAAGTCCTCAATAACCAGGTTGACATGGTTATCGGCGACAGACTCTCATCCACATATTTCCAGGAGAACAAGCGTCCTTTCCATAACTTCGGTAATTCAGTAACGAGATTTTTCATAAACCACATGTACAAGACCGACATCAAGGACATAATGACCGGTCTTCGCGCATTCAGCTTCAGATTCGTTAAGACCTTCCCTGTTTTATCCCAGGGATTTGAGATCGAGACTGAGATGACGATCCATGCGATCGACAAGAACATGTTCATCAAGAACTGCATCATCCAGTACCGTGACAGACCTGAAGGAAGCGTTTCAAAACTCAATACCGTTTCCGACGGAACAAAGGTAATCAACACGATCTTCAATCTTTACAAGAACTACAAACCTCTTGAGTTCTTCGGATGGATGGCTGTAATCGAACTTATCGTTGCCGCAGCATTCTTCATCCCTGTCCTCATCGAATACATCAACACGGGACTTGTATTGAGATTTCCTACGCTGATCGTCTGCGGATTCGTTGTAATCGCCGCCTTCCTGTCCTATACGTCAGGCGTCATTTTGCAGACCATGATCCACAAGGACAGACAGGCATTTGAGTTCAGACTCCAGATGACCGAAGACATGTATAAGAATAAGATCAACGGAGGCAAGTAACGTGGGTAAAAAGATCCTTTACCTGTACTACATCCTATCCGGAATCGTATTCTTCGTCTCGATCAGCGAATGGATGACATCTTCACTCATTTTCTCAGCTGCACTTGGGTTTATTTTAGGTCTTGGCGAATACCTGTTCCTTACAAAGTTAAAACCGAAATTCAGTAAGTTCATGCTCGCTGTTTCCCTCTTTGCAGGCTCCATTATCAGTTTACTGGCAGCAAAGAGTTTCTACGACACATGGATCACATCAGTTAATACGGTAAGAACCATCGTTACAAAGATATTTCCCGATTACAGCGAGGGTCTGTTCATCATCAGCATCTTTGTCGGAATAATGATCCTTCCTTTCGCTTCGTGCCTGGTCGGACTTATTCCCCAGCTCGTGAAAGCACTTCGGATGTTTGAATATAAAAAGATCTGGGAAGAATTCGTTAAGGATGTAACTTTCGTAACGATCCTTAAAAGAGTTGCCATCGTTGCCGCAAACGTACTGGCAGCATGCCTGGCAGGTACAGTTCTTCTCTACGCAGTTTATCTGCTGCCGGTAGATAAGATCGACACCAATGTTGCTTCATCAGCACAGACAATCTCTGACGAAGACATGTGCCCTTCAGTATTCAGCTGGATGACCAGCAAGGTCGACAATTATACGGATTCCATCATGCTCCTGGAAGCTGCAAGTGCATCATCCGGTTCTGCCATGAACGATGCAATGAATGTTCCCAGAGGAGACATCGGAGAGCTGGATCCTTACGATACTATCGTCAGCCACTATGTTGACGGAAATGCTTATGATGAAACGATCACTTATTCAAGATACTGGCATGGCTACCTCATCTTCTTGAAGCCCCTGCTGCAGATCCTCGATTACAGGGCAATCAGAATAATCAACGGCATCGTTCAGGCAATAACAGTCCTCGCTACATGTTTCCTCCTGTTTAAGAATGGACACAAAAAGGCCGTTGTTCCTTACTTCCTGTCATTCTTAATGCTGATGCCTGTTGCCATGGCTAAAGCATTCCAGTACTCAACCTGCTTCTATACATTTGCATTCGGATGCATCGCTTTACTCCTTTTAAGAGATGAGAAAAGAAGAACGGCTGCAGGACTCGTTTTCCTGTGGTGCGGAATCGCAACAGCTTACTTCGATCTGCTCACATATCCCATCTCCACATTCGGCGTTCCCATGATGTTCTATCTGCTCCTCGCAGACAAAGAAGACACTGAATCAAAGCTCTCACAGATCGTAAGAAACGCGATCTACTGGTGCATCGGACTCGGAGCAATGTGGTTTTCAAAATGGACAATTGCAACCATCATCACAGGCGAGAATAAGTTTACTGATGCTCTGGGCAAAGTCGCTGAGCGTACTTCCACAGTTTCAGAAGAGGGCGAATCATACAGCTTCTATTCTGCTGAGATCAGAAACTTCGGTGCGTTCTTCTTAACCCCCGTAACGATACTCGCAGCAATCTTGATCATTTACATGATCTGCAAACTGCTTAAAAAGAACCTGACAGTCAGTGATTACGTAAGAACACTCTTCCCGTTCCTCCTTACAGGTCTTGCTCCCGTTGCATGGTACGCGTTTGCAACAAACCACTCCGTGATCCACTACTGGTTCACGAACAAGGCTTGCGTAGTAACATTCCTTGGCATTGTTTTCGGATTGGTGTGTCTTCTTCAGACAAAAGAAAAGGCCCTCAACAAGAAGGCCTGATATCACTTGTTATTTAATTTCTTTCGAAGTGCCTTATAGTCCGGAATAAACTCACCGACTATGGCCCAGAAACGGCTAGAGTGATTGGGTTCTATGAAGTGTGCAAACTCATGGACGACTACGTATCTGATGAGCTCAGTATCTTTCTCAAACAGTCTGTAACTGAACTTCAGTTCGCCCCTTTTTGCAAAGCACTCACCCCAGAAAGATTTATATTCACCGAGCGTGATCTTCTTTGGCGGATTGACGCCTCTTAACTCAAACAGCGGATAGATCTCGTTACAGTAATTCACGATGACACTCCTGATCACGGACCTTCTCCACTTCTCGTAAGTCATGTATTTGGTACGGTAATTGTCAGGATCGGTTACTTCCAGAGTAATTATTCCGTTCTCTGCACGGCAGATGTTTTTCGCACCGCGGATAACCTGAAGAGTCATGGGCTTGCCAAGCACAAGAAAAGTCTCACCGTCAACAAACTGACGCGAAAGACTCTTGTTGTTCTCTTCGTTGACCACGTTATCGAGAGATTTCAGCAGATAATCCTGTTTGGAAATGATAAACGCTTCCGCTTCATTTACCGAAGCATAGTAAGGGAGCGAACAGTACAAAGTACCGTCGCGCCTCACGCGGACATTGATGTTCCTTATTCTTTTGCGTTCGAATTCGATGGTGACTTCCCGGTTACCGAGAATGATCTTACGAACAGACATAAAGACTCCTTAGGAGTTTGCCTTGATCATCTTATCGAAGTTCTTACCGTTCATGTCAACCATTGTATGACCTAATTCGGCAAGACGTGATTCGATGTGTTCCTGCTCCTTGGGACGCTTGATCTTAAGCGTTGTTGTCTTGATCATCTCTTCTTCGGAGAATACGAAGTTTCTTACGATCTTATATTGAGGCATCTTGTGGTTAGCCTCATGCATCTTATCATTCAGATACATCTCGACCTGGCTGTCGTCAGGCTCTGTATTCATGCCGAGCTCAGCACCGATAACCTTACGGTTGATGAGAAGTTTAGCGCAGATATCGATTGCTTCACGCTCGTTTCTGTTACCCCAGACGAACGCCTCTGTAACACCCTTGATCTCAGTAAGAACTGCCTCGATCTCTTCAGGGAAAGCCTTCTTACCGTTTGTAAGAACGATCATGGACTTAACACGGCCGGTGATATGGATGGATCCGGTCTTGTCGATGTAACCCATGTCGCCTGTATGGAACCAGCCGTCCTCGTCGATTGCTTCCTTGGTTGCTTCCTCATTCTCATAGTAACCGAGCATGACGCAGTCAGACTTGGTAAGGATCTCACCAACTGCCTTTGGACCTGTGCCCTCAGCGTCAATTGCAACCGTGATGCCTGACATAGGACGTCCTACAGAACCGTGAACATCGCAAACCTCTGTATTAACGGAGATAACCGGTGAAGTTTCTGTAAGACCGTAACCCATATAGAACTGGAGACCGAAGTCTGTAAATGCATCGATGTACTTCTTGTCGATTCCGGCGCCGCCGATGACGATCATACGGAAGTTACCGCCGAGCTTATCGAGGATATCCTTAAATACGTTACGTCTGACATCGAGGCCGCACTTTTTGAGGAAACGTGTAACAGGTCTTGCAATAGCAATGACGCGCTCCTTACCGGATGCCTTGATACCGTCCTCGATCTTTGCGTAGATGTTCTCAAACAGGAGCGGAACGGAAATACAGACCGTAGGCTTCCATTCTTCCATGTTCTTAACGATATAACGGAGACCGTCGCACATACAGATGCACGCACCGCTCGAAAGGATGAAGAAATCGCAAGTATTCTCAAATGTATGGTGCAGAGGCAGAATTGAGAATGCCCTGTCTCCTCTTCTGACATCAAGAGTCTGGGAGATGGAATATACATTTGAAACGATATTATTGTGAGAGAGCAGAACGCCCTTACTCATTGAAGTCGTACCGGATGTAAAGAGGATGATCTTTGCCTCATTAACATCGATGGGAGTATCCATGAACTTTGTATCGCCGGCTTCAACGTAGGTATTACCTTCCTTGATCCAGTCGTAGATATCAACAAAGCGGTTGTCTTCCGGCCATGAATCATCAGCTGTCTTGCCGGAGAGGCCTTCCTTATAGAAGATTACGAATCTCTCGAGCGGAATGTCGAGTTCACCTGACTTGATCTTCTGCGCGATCGACAGCATCATCTTGTGGTGCTTGTGATGGTAGAAGATAACGCGGGATCTGGATCTAACGAGGAGCTGGATGAGCTCGTCCTCAGGGAGAGCACGGTCCAACGGAACACCGACAGCGCCTGATGACAGGATCGCATTATATGAGACAAACCACTCGTAAGCATTCTCACCTACTACCGCGAGTCTGTCTCCTGCATATTTACTATTAAGGATATAAGTAGCAAGTCCCTTTATGTCGTTGCCGAATTCAAAAAAGGTCCTGTGGACTTCTGACAACTTGGGTGAACGTCTGAAAATAAAAGCGTCAAGTTCAGAGTATTTGGAACATGTACGGACCATAAGGTCTCTTAAGTCAGCAAACTTCTCAGCTGTATAAACCGGCGTGCCCTGAACAGGATTCATATATTACCTCCATATGCGTCGTCTCTTCTTATTGAAAAGATAAGCGCATCTGAAAATATATCATATTTACAAATAAATATGCAATAATTAGCCAAAATACCATTTTTGAGTATAATAAGTTTTGATTTAGTCACTAATTGTCAGGAGTATATATGTCTGAAGACAATAATATAAATAAAGAAGTAAAGGCAGCGCAGGGCGAAGAAGCCACAATGTCCCGTGCTGACCACCATAAGCACCTTGATGAGAAATACCCCACCAAACGCGGCTTCTGGGACGTAATGGCCAAGAACGGCTTCCTTCTCTTAACCCACATCTTCTGCGACATGAAGTGTATCGGCAGAGAGAATTTCCCCAAACAGAACCCTTACGTTGTTGCTTCCAACCACCAGAGCTACCCCGACGGCGTACTCATCATCGATTACCTGCCTAAGGGCCATTTCAAGTGGATGTGCTGCCTCGCAGCTTCAGATCTCGAGACTAACCACGGCAAACTCGGCCGTCTCATCATGAGAGTAGGACGCGGTATCGCCGTAGACCGTTACGGCAACCCCGTAAGAGGTCTCATCAAGGCCAAGAAGGAAGTTGAGAAAGGAAACATCTGCTTCATCTTCCCTGAAGGAACAAGATCCCACACAGGTAAGCTCGCTGAATTCAAGGATGGTGCCGCTTATCTCGCAATCAAGGCTAACGTTCCGATGGTTCCCGTCTATATCGCAGGCGCATACCAGATCTGGCCGAGATCATCCAAAAAGCCTCATCCGCTCAACGGTCTCCACCGCCGCAAGATTAGGATCTACGTCGGCGAACCCATGTACGGCAAGGATTACGATAACGATGCCCACAAGATGACAGAAGCTCTGTCAGCATGGATGCACCAGCAGGAAGACCTCCACTGGGATCCCGAGACGAACTTCGAAGCAAAGTAAACATATTACTGATCAGATCAGAACCAAGGCTGTTTCACAGAGTGAGACGGCCTTATTTTTTGCAAGGACCAACACTTTTTACCCGCGCCTGGCTTTCGAGAAGGACCAATACTTTTTCAGTACCCAAAATGGCAGATTCAGGTATCGAAAAAGTATTCAGGCCCTCTCAATACTTTTTCAGTACCTAAAAAGCCCTTTTCATGTATTAGAAAAGTATTGTGGTATGGGATTACCCCCGGATAGCAGGGTGATGTGTCGAAAACGAATAAAAAAGCTGTCCCATGACATATCACTCATGAGACAGCCCAAATTGATAATTAAATCTACAACGCCTTATTTATACAGCCCTCCGAGATACTCCGTCGCAAACTGGATCTTGGTCGGGTTGAACACATCCCTGCTCTCATCCGTCGGATAGATGAAGAACGTGTCATCGTAGGTAGACAGCGTTACGCACGGACCGTACTTGCCTCTGTAATCGTACTCGGTATGTAGCGATACCATGGACTTGGCCGGGAACTTCAGCGTCTCGTGCTTCTCGGAACGGTAGTTATCGAACTCCAGGGAGAATCCGCTGTTATCCTGAATGAACCTGCCCTCACCGCAGTCAACGAAATTGACTGAATTCGGCAGTGCCCAGATTCTTACGGGGATATCGAGCTTATACTTGCCTTCCCTGATCTCCTCGTGGACAAATCCTCTCTGCCACTCGTACCAGTCAGGAATGTGTATAGTCTCACCGGACTTGGAATGGAGCTGGCCATATTCATCCATCTCGTAGGAGTCACCGCAGAACTTACATGTGATCTTGCTGCCTGAAGAAGTCATGGCGAAGTCCTTGCCGCACTTTCTGCAGCGGTACAGCGGGAAATGAAGTCCCTCTGCTCTCCACTCGTCATCGATCTTGATCTTGTTGTCGAGCTGGTACTTATACTCATCGTATGTGAGTTCCTTGGAGATACGGCCGAGGATCTCATCAACAGAGAGCTTGTCGATCTCATCCGCAGTTACTACGCACTTGAGGTCAGCATGAAGTCTTGCACCCTTGCGCTCCTTAAGATTCCAGATAGGCTGCTGGAGATAGTTGCCCTGCATGTTGATCGTGACAACCGGAACCTTCAGAAGCTTAGCGAGCTTTGCAACTGACGGTGTCAGATGTGAATTAGTTCCGACATTGGCATATCTGGCCTCAGGATAGATGACCATTACATCACCGCGCTTAATGACCTTCATGATGTTCTTGATCAGATACTGGTCGTTAATGAACTTACGTGTTCCGAGGCATCCAGCCTGACGGTATATCCACTCACCGAACGCTTCGAATCCCTCAAGCTCTGATATGTAGTTCGCACGGTAAGGCTTTAATGCCAGCGGTGTTACATAGAAATCCATGAACGAGTTATGTGAACCGTATACCAGGAACGGCGGCTTGATGCCTTCCATGTTGTGCTTGTCGATCGTGAGTTTATAGGGCGATACAGTGATCTTGCACAAGAGCCACATCAGAGGCAGAAAGAAAAGATTCTGTCTCGGAGGTGTCTTTGCCCTGTCGAAAGGTCTCTTGTCAGGGCTCGCATAAGTATCTCTCCTGACATATCTGCGGATATCCGGGATCTTGCACAGGAGATAATAAAGCACGCCCGTGAAGATGAATGATGCCAGCGTAGGAGTCAGCATGAACAGGATCTTATTGTGTACGATTCCCTGGATAGGATCGTAAATAAGGAGTGTGAATCCAAAGCCCAGTGCGAGGCACACGATACCTACGATATTGAAGCCCTTGGAATACTGATAAGCATTATGTCCGGGCAGTTCATACGCACTCTTGAGATCGATCCTCTGCTTCCTGATAAAGAAGAAGTCAACCAACAGGAGCGCTGCCAAAGGAGCATATACGCAAGCGCCGATCGTAAGGAAGCTTCCGAAGTATTCTGTGATCTTGCCCCATACGCAGAGCAGAGCAACATAAATGCCCAATACAAGGACCAGAACCTTATAAGAAGATTTTTTGAATGTGGACTTGAGCATTACGCCGTATATGTAAGATCCGACTGCCTGTGTTCCGATATTCGCGAAAGCAACGAGGAGCAACGATGACAATCCCAGGATGGGCGCTGACAGTGTAGCCATCATGAGAGTCGGGTCATCAACCATCTGGCCAGTTACATACTGCATTGCGATTGCCATGACAGCACCGACAACTACGAAGAATGAACCTGCTGCGCCCTGTCCAAGTACTCCTGCATAGTAACCTGACTTCTCTGATTTACACAGACGCGGTACTTCTGCCATACCTCCGACAAGTGTTATAACGAATGCGAAGTTGGCTTCGATATTAAGAACGTAGTTAACTGTCTTGTCTGCATCTCCTGCGAGCTGCGGCTGATAGTTCCAGATGACGTCCATAGGTACTGATGTAAAACCTACAACGACTACTGCGACACCAACCAGAAGGAGCAGCGGAACGAGGATTCTTGTAGTCCATGTGATCGTTCCTACGCCACGGAGTGCGATGATGGTTCCTACTATTACGCACGAAAGACTTAATAACAGATGCGCCCCGTCAAAGAGTTGAATTCCGAACAGTCCCAGAAGATTTTCCATTGAATCTGCAAACAGTTCGCAACACACTGCATACCAGGGGAAGTTTACGAGAATGATTATTATCGTAACTATCTTGTTGCCTTTGGGTCCGAATACGCTTCTAAGCCAGATCCAGATATCGATGCCGTATCTTACGGACATGATTACCGGAATCTGGTATACCATCAGCATGAAAATTGCTGCGAGGAATGCTCCGATAAGAAGCTGCTTAAAGCCTACGAGAGTTGCCAGGTACGAGCCCTGCGTGTAACTCCAGGTTGCGATGCAGTATCCTGACAATACCAGGAGTGCATCCATGAATCCGTATTTTCTTTCCTTGGGCAGAACGGGTAACGTTCCGCAATATACTTCATTTTCTATTTCTTTGTTTACGTCATGCTTACGGCTCATAAGAAGAAACCTCCTATGATTCCCAGCAGGGATATTGCCGTAATGATGGCTGCGATAATGTAATCGCGTTTTGTCATGCGGGGGATAACATTATCCTTCTCCGCCTGGAGGATCTGATCGATCCTCGATTCAAGTTCTTTGTCAGTTTCCATTTTTCTCTCCTGATTTTTGGTTTTTAACCCCTGAAAGTATCACCGTTTTCTTTTATTGACGGAAAGTAATCTTCCATAACGTCCCAGAATTCATAGTTGGTTACGTAAACGAATTTTCCTTTGATATCATCGGACTTCGGATCATCGACCGGCTTATCCAGAAGCTCAAGACGTGTACCGTCATAAGTCAGATATGTTCCGTCCTTAAGTGTCATTTCAATTCCGTACTGGCCGCCCCAGAAATAATCTCTGGCGCCGCCCGATTTGAGTTCCATTTTATTCAGTTCATCTATAAAATCATCAAGATCATCTTCGTCCAATTCTTCGAACCTGTAACCGTCAGATTCCTGGTGATAGTATCTGACTGAAACGATCTTACTGTCAGAGAAGAATGTCGGTATTTTCTTTGCGGTCGGTGTGGCTTCGAAAAGAAAACAGCCGCACAACGAAAATGCAAGAATTGAAATAAGAATTAAAGACAATAACCGCTTCATCGTGATACCCTCCTCTAAATAAATCCTCATACAGATTTAAGATAACACAAGAAGTCCGTATCACAATGCAAATAGTAAGGGCTGCCTCCAAAACCAAGACAGCCCCTCAATCTATCCCTATCCCGAAGTTAATCGCTTAAACTTTCTACCTGTTCTGTGACCTGGCCGAATGCACTCTGCCAGTCGTATTCCATAGCCCAGCCTCCGAATTGGATCACAAACAGCGCAATGGTAATGATTCCAAGGAAGCAAGCCAGGAAAAGAGATACCGCACCGGTAATTAATAACTTAATATCACCTTTACTCATATCAATCCTCCCCCAAGCCGTAGTTCCATACGTTCTTGTTCCATCTGATATATGACTTGAGACCCTTTGCGTAGTACTTGATACCGAGGATCAGGAGCACTACAAGGAAAACTGCAACACAGACAAGAGTAAGTGACAGGAAAATGAAAGGTACAAGGAATTCCGTGATCTTACCCATGATGAGTGATGCAATGATGAGTCCTGCAAGTCCGCAGTCAGCTGCGAGAACACAGAATGCTGCAATGATCGCACAGAGAAGGATAACCCACATAGCGATTCCAACGAACAAATTGAAAATGACTACGAAGATCCTGCCTCTTCCGTCCGGTCCGGTGTAATCCTTGAGTCTCTTGCGTTTCTTCATTATCTGATTGAATTTAACGCCGTCTTTGAATTCTGCTGCCAGCTCCTTGGGATCTCCCAGGCTAGCGGCGATTTCTTCTTCTGATCTGCCTTCGCCAAGGCCTTCGGCAAAGTGCTCTTCGATGGATTGGATGATATCTTTTACATCACCGTAAGGCATGTGACCCAATTCATCGCTGAGCCTCTTAAGATATTCACTCTTATTCATCGGCTTCTCCTCCAGTTTCTCCTCCAGTTTCGCCTCGCTCCAATATCGCATTTACTTCCCCGCAGAACTTGATCCATTCATCACGTTCGCTGTCCAGTTTCCTGCGTCCGGCTTCAGTGAGATGGTAGTATTTGCGCGGCGGACCATTCTGCGATTCTTGCAGGTATGTCGATACAACACCTTCAGAAGCGAGCTTGCGCAGTATCGGATAAACAGTTCCGTCTGCTACTTCGACTTTGCGTGCCAGGCTACCTGCGAGGTCGTAGCCATAACTGTCGCCCTTTTCCAATAAGGCCAGCACGCACAAATCGAGAATGCCCTTCTTGATTTGGCTGTTCATTGGCAAATCCCCTTTCATTCCGATTTGACGCGTGAGCGGCGCCCCTTATTCCTTAGCGCCCCCATCGTCACTATCAGTTATAGCACACTACTGTTTATTGTTCAATACTAAATTTTGAGCAATTCCAAAAGGCCCGAAAACATCTTTCGAGACGCATCGAAAGCCGTTGTTTATAAAGTAAAACTTATATTTTGTCAGAAAAATAAAGAGTGTTATTATCCTTATTGGAGGTTTTTATGGCCGAAGATAATCTGTCCAAATTTAAAGAAATAATAGCAAAGCTCCCTGAAGACAAAAGGAAGTTTCTCTATAAGCGCCTCCACGATATGCCCGCTGCCAAAAGAGAGGCATACATCGAAGACTTTACCAGGAAATACTATTCCGAACAGAAGAAAGCCGAACCTAAGAAGACTTCTTCTGCCCAGAGTATTGCTGTAGGCTTTCTTGCCGCTCTCGTAATTATCGGTCTTTGCTACTTTATTTATGTGTTTAATAAGGCCAACATCGACAGAAAATTCAATGAGATGTTCGGCATGCCTGCAGAGGAAACGATCGATACTTCACCTGACGGCAATACGATAATGGGACCTGAACCCAGGCACTTCCCTACCGATACGCCTACTCCGGTTCCCACTACACCTACTCCCACTCCCATTCCGCTTCCGGACGAGCACCCTGATCTGTCAGGACTCGTTATCGTTATCGATCCCGGACACCAGGCTGAATACAATCACGAGCAGGAAGAGGTTGGCGCAGATACTGTTGCCTCAAAAGACAAAGCAACACCCGGAGCTGTCGGAGTTACAAGCGGCACTAAAGAATACGAACTCACACTTAAGTATGCGCTGGTTATGAAGGAATACTTTGAAGCTTGCGGCGCCGAAGTAATACTCACACGTGATTCAAATGACGTTGATCTCTCTAACATAGACAGAGCGCAGATCGCAATCGATAACGATGCTGACTATTTCATCAGACTCCACGCAGACAGCGCACCTGATGCTGATATCAGCGGTGTCAAAGTCTATGTTCCCTCCACGGGAAGCTTCGCATCGAAAGCCAAAACCAACGGCGAGCGACTTGCCGAACTCGTAGCTGATGAGATCGGTTCAACTTCATTAGGAGTTGTCCAGACAAATTCATATACTGGTCTTAACCACGCTGATTCGATCAAATCATATCAGCTCGTTATCGGTTATCTGTCCAACAGCGACGACGATGCGCTTCTCGGACAGAACGACACACCCTACAAAACAGCGGTTGCAGTCGCTGAATTCATCGTCGAATAATTTGCGCAATTGAAAAACAAAAAAGTTTGTTATAGTAGATTTAGATATTAATTGAATCAGTTCACAGGAGGTAAATTTATGCCAGGTTTTGATTCATTTTCCATGAAGGATATGGCTAAGCTTAAGAACGCAAACGAGGCTGACGATCTTCTTAACAAGATGAGTAATCCCGAGGGTCAGGATCCCAAGAATGAGTATCAGTCTCTCAAAGAAGTCATGGAGCTTAAGAGACTTGTCGAGAAGCAGACATATCTCCTCCATGCATTCTGGCTCCTGCTCAAAGAGAAAGGTGCAACAAACGAAGAACTTGATAAGGCTCTGAACGAAGCAGTTCTGCTCGAGAAGAGAAAAGACTTTAAGAATAAGACCGTCTGCCCTACATGCGGCAAGGGACTCCAGGCAATGGAGAACAAGCCCTTCACTTCCAAGTGCTTCTATTGCGGAAACGAAACTCTGGACAACCCTTATAAGAAGTTCGATGATCTCGATCCTTATAATCCGTCTTATGTAGAACCTGCCCAAGAGATATCTGAACCCGTCACTGAAGAAGACGCTGAACAGCAGGAAATTCAGGAAGCTCAGGACGTTATCAGCCAGAGCTTTGAACCCTACGACGTTTCAAAGGACTTGAATTTCGACGACGAGAATGTATAATTTCGCATAAGCTCTGAAACACCGGCTATGGTTTCATGGCCGGTGTTTTTTATTTCTCAGATATGGGGATGCACTGGTTTCGACGGGGCTTCTGATGTCGGGAAAGCGGGTGGAGGATTCTCGTTGGCCTCCTTAAAAAGCGAGAACTTGCAAGTAATTGCAGACAAGACAGAGCTTGTAGCAGCCTAAGGCTACCGTCCCCTCGCCTATCTTCTCGCGGGGGTGTATGTACACCGAAGACCTCGCCTGAGAGAGGTTAAGCAGGCAGTCCTACCGGTTAAGCTTTGCGCCGGATAGCGACTTTAATCTTTATGAAGCTACTGGAACCGACGCCCGTCGATGGGCTATGCGGGAATAGGAATAATTCATCCGTCGACTGCACCCGGAGATTGTCCCGGAGGAGGAGGTTTCGGACAAGGGTTCGATTCCCTTCATCTCCACCAAAGACGCAAAAATATAACCTCCGTACTTCGAACAGTATTTGCTGAACGCAAATAACTCGTACGGAGGTTATATTATTGCTTAACGTTAACGTGAAGTTAGTTGCAGAAGGTTTTATACTTCTTCTTGGTTTCTGTCTGGTTGATCTCACCTATAGTATTGCATATGACGGTTTAGAGTTTCAGAGCCATGCAAATGGCACCTTTGAGCTTATCGTATGGAGGATAGTTTGCAATCAGAACATATCCGCGATTCGTATATAAGCTGACAGCATCTGCCATAATGTAGCGTGTTTGAAGAACAGCTCTTTGGAATCCCATTTCTCGTGCTTTCTCCTCTATCCTGTCCATCATCTCGGTAGCAATATATTTGCCGCGGTGATCAGGATCTACCCATACGCGCTTGATCTCCACATCAGTATCAGAATACTTTTTAAGGCCTGCACAGCCTACCGCAACATCATCTATATATGCGATCAGAACATCAGAAATACTCTCAGACAGATTATACGGAATAAACCCTTCCCTGTTCTTCTTACCTCCGACGATCTTGCTGTAGTAGTTCTCCGTCTCAATATAGAATTTATGGAAATCCTTGTCATTCCCGTCTGTCCACCTAAACTCTATATTCATGACTCTACCTCTTACTTAATAAGTCTGGTTATACATCAGCAGTACATCTTCTTTGGTTGTATATCTCGGATTAACGGATATATTACCACTCTTCATGGCATCATCTGCCATCTCATCGAACTTGCTGCTGTCGACTCCGACTTCCTTTAACGTAGCAGGAATGCCAAGGGAACTGTTGAGGATCTTCAATTCATCTGCGAGCATTTCAGGACTGAAAAGCTTCTGTGGTACTGGTTTTACAGCAACCTTGCGGTATATCTCATAGTATTTTCCTGAGTCAGTCTCACAGTTAAACTGTACAACAGTCGGAAGAAGCACTGCATTTGCCAATCCGTGCGGCACATCGAAAAATGCACTGACCGGATGACTCATGGCATGAACATCGCCTAACCTTGCATGTGAGAATGCGATACCTGCGAAGAGCGAACCCAGAAGCATTCCTTCAGCAGCTTCGCGGTCTTTACGGTCTTCAACATAAGCCTTTATGTTAGCTCCTATAAGTTCAAGCGCCTGAAGTGACATCATTTCCGAGAACGGAGACGAAGCCAGTGATATATATGATTCCAGTGCATGCACCATGGCATCTACACCACAGTACGCTGCTGTTTTCATAGGCACTGTCGTTATAAGTTCCGGATCAAGGATCACATATTCCGGAAGCAGATATGTGCTTCCTACCGTGAGCTTATAATCTCTGGAATGATCGGTTATTACCGAGAATGAAGTAACCTCTGAACCTGTACCTGCCGTCGTGGGAATGGCGATCATGGGAACTACGGGACCCGGGACCTTACCAACACCCTCATAGTCTGTTATCTTCCCGCCGTATGTTCCTATTACCGCAACTGCCTTTGCCACATCGAGAGGTGATCCGCCTCCGAAAGCAACGATCATGTCAGCGCCGCTATCCTTAAATTTTGCAGCAGCCTTCTCAACTGTGTCTGTCGACGGATTCCCCTCAGTTTCCGTGAAAGATTCACTGTCTATTCCGGCTTGCTTAAGTTTCTCTGCACACAGATCGACATAACCGGCTTTCTTAAGATGGGGGCCTGATACGATAAATGCTTTTTTCGCGCCTGTCTTTGTTGCGACTTCTGCCAGATCTGCAAGGCTACCCCATCCGAAATATACATTTTGAGGAATCGAAAAAGAAAAATGCTTCATAGAGCAGTCCTCCTTAGCCAAGAGCCTCCACAGAAGCCTTGATTATCTCGTAAGCCTTATCACAGTCTTCTTCAGTAATGATAAGCGGAGGTACCATACGGATGATGTGACCGCCGATAGCTGTAATAAGAAGATGTCTGTGGAGACATTCATGTTTAACATCAACTGCATTGATCGAATCATCGAATTCAACACCGACGAGCAGACCCTGACCTCTTACGTCCTTAACATGAGGAAGTGTCTTGAGTTTCTCCATGAAGTAAGCGCCCATCTTTGCCGCATTACCTGCAAGATCACGGTCAAGCAATTCATTTACCTGAGCCAGAGCTGCTGCGCAGCTTACGGGATGTCCGCCGAATGTTGTTCCGTGGGAACCTGCAGAGAATGCCTTTGCGACTTCTGCCTTTGCGCAGATCGCACCGATCGGCATACCGCCGCCCAATGCCTTTGCCATTGAGACGATATCAGGCTTGATTCCATAATGCATAAAGCTCATTACCTTACCTGTTCTGCACCAGCCTGTCTGTACTTCATCGATGAGGAGAAGCATTCCCTTCTCGTCGCAGAACTCACGAAGTCCCTTCATGAATTCCATTGTTGCGGGATGAACACCGCCCTCACCCTGTACAGGTTCGATCATGATCGCAATGGTGTTCTCCGTGCACGCATCCTTGAATGCCTGCAGGTCGTTATAGGGAGCATATGAGAAACCGTATGCCATAGGACCGAAACCGATCTGGCATCCGTTTCCGGGCTGGCCTGTTGCGGACATCGCACCGAATGTTCTGCCGTGGAATCCCATCTTTGCCGTTACGATGTGATAACGGTTGGGTCCGTACTTCTCGATACCGTATTTTCTTGCCATCTTGATCATGGCTTCGTTAGCTTCGGTACCGGAATTCTGATAAAAGATCTTGTCCATACCGATTGTTTCACAAACCTTCTCTGCGAGCAGCGCCTGAGGGATCGTATACGGATAATTGAATGTATGCATCAATGTCTTCGTCTGCTCTACCGCAGCGGCTACAACCTTTTCATTGCAGCTTCCTGCTGAGTTAACTGCAATGCCGGCATAGAAGTCCAGATAAGCTTCGCCGTTTTCATCGTAGATGTACTGATCTTTAGCTGTCTCTGCGAGGAAATCGAATCTCTCGTATGTCTCGATCATGTATTTATTGACTTTGTCTTTAATATCCTGTGCTGTAAGTCCTGTATCTGCCAATTTCATATTTATTTTCCCCCTGAATTACTTTTTATCCTTACCGGTCTTTTGGCCGATCTCATCTCTGGTTATGTATCCCTTGAGTACAAGGAAATCCTCGATGATCTTTACGCAATCCTGAATGCCTACTTTCTCGCTGTTCAGCGTCATGTCGTAGTTAACGGGATTGGTCCAGTAGTTGCCGTGAGTGTAGTACGCGTAGTAATCCGCACGGTACTTATCTGTTTGTGTGATGGTCGCATCAGCGACTTCCGGTGTAACGCCCAAATGCTCGATTACTCTCTGTCTGCAAAATGCTCTAGGCGCCTCGATGTAGATACTCACCACGTTTTCTCTGCTCCTCAGCACGTAATCCGCACACTTACCGACGATTACACATGATTCCTGATCGGCAAGGTTGTTGATGATCTCGCATTGGTATTCGAAGAGCTTGTCATCGGAAACGAATTTCTCGTTCTTCGCTATATAATTTCTTGATCTCGGCAGTCCTCTCATTAGACTTTTGAAACCGCCGTTAGATCTTATTTTCTCGTTGACCTCGTTAAAGAGTTTCTCGTCAAGTCCGCTGAGCTGGCTCGCGAGTGTCAGGATTCTGTTCTCATAGCAGTGAATGCCCAGGTCGTGGGCCAGGATCGAAGCGATCTCCTTACCGCCCGAACCGAATCCTCTTGCAAATGTAACAACAAATCTTTTCATATCTGCCTCCTGTTTATCCCGCCAGATATCTGCTTAAGAATTCTCTTGTACGCGGGTTCTTCGGATTTGTGAACAACTCCGAAGGAGGCGCGTCCTCAGCTACATAACCTCTGTCCATGAATATCGTTCTCGTTGATACGTCCCTTGCGAAAGCCATCTCGTGAGTGACGATTATCATGGTAAGACCGGTCGTAGCCAGTTCCTTCATTACGTTTAAAACTTCGCCTACCATCTCAGGGTCTAATGCCGATGTAGGCTCGTCGAAAAGAAGCACTTCCGGATTCATGCACAGCGCCCTTGCGATGGCAACTCTCTGCTTCTGTCCGCCTGATAACTGATCAGGTTTTGCATTGATGAACGGTGCCATTCCGACTTCTTTTAAGTGTGTGATCGCACGGTCGAAAGCTTCAGCCTTGGATAAGTGCAATACCTTCCTTGTACATAACATGCAGTTCTGGAGAACCGTCATGTTATTGAAGAGATTAAACGACTGGAAGACCATGCCGACCTTTGCCCTGTATTCATTGACTTCACGCTGCACGTCTCTTACTTCCTTACCGCGGAAATAGATGTTGCCGGTGGTCTGCCTTTCGAGCTTGTTGATGCATCGGAGCAGCGTGGATTTACCTGAACCGGATGAACCTACTATGCAGATGATCTCGCCTTCCTTGACTTCCATGTCGATCTTACGAAGGACTTCGTGTTTGCCAAAAGACTTACTGAGATCTTTAATGCTGATTACTGTAGCACCCATAACTTTTCCTCCTTACTGATTGTCCATATACTCGACAGCCAGTACGTAATCCTTCTTGCCTTTGAGTTTCTTTTCCATGAGATTGAAGATCTTGTTGAACACGAAACACAATACGAAATAGATGACTGCGATTACGAGATAACTCTCGAAATACTTGTAGTAGTTACCGCCGACGGTCTTTGCCGCCATGAACAGTTCCTGTACCGCAATAACATTGAGGACTGAAGTCATCTTGAGATTGGTAAGGAATGTGTTTGCCATCTCAGGAATGATGTTCTTGAACGCCTGCGGAAGAACGATGTAGATCATGGTCTTCATAGGTGACATACCCATTGCCCATGCTCCTTCTCTCTGTCCGAGATCGATGGATCCGATACCGGCTCTGACAGTCTCTGCCATGTATGCACCCGTATTAAGAAGAGTTACGAGAATTCCAGCAAAAACCGGCTGCATATTGACGCCCAACTGTCTAATGCCGTAGTAGATGATCATGGCCTGAACGATCATAGGAGTATCACGGAAAACTTCAACATAAGCTCCTGCGATAACCTTGAGTATCCTTACCAGGAACTTCTTTACCGGATTGTCTCCCAATCCGATCTTCATATCCTGAACGATACCAACAATATATCCGAGAACGAATCCGAAGATCGTACCTAATACTGCAATGTAAAGTGTGAGCCATGTTCCATCGAGGAACATCTTGAGATATTTACTTGTTAAGAAGATCATCCACTCCAGGGATGTCTGAGGATTATCTAAGTCGAAATTGAAAAGTCCCATAGTCATCATCCTTTTTAGATTACCTGCCGGAGAGGACCGCTCCCCGGCAGGTGAATTAAATGTTCAGTATGTGACTGCTGATTAGCCGTTAATGATGTTTATGCGATGAAATAATCTTCCTTACCGGGAACAGCAAGATCGATTACGAGTTCAGCTTCAGCAGGTGCGCTGTTAGCTGCCGGCTGCTGACCGATAACCTTAGCCATAAGTTCATCCATCTTAGCCTTATCGTTCCAACCGATCGCATCCATTGCGCCCTGGATCTTATCTCTCAATGCTGTATCGTTCTTTCTTGTTGCGATGCAGACATTTACCATCTCTTCATCACCTGTGAAACTGTCACTCTCATCGAAAACTACGATCTTAAGATCCTTATTTGTAAGAAGTGCTGACTGAGCTGTCGGAAGGTCTACGATACAAACATCTGCAACACCGTTTGATACTGCCATGAAGCACTCTGAAGTTGTCTCGTAATTGGAACCTGTTACGGCACCGTCGATCTGATCAAGAAGCGGGATCCAGCCTGTTCCGAGCTGTGTTGTTACCTTACATCCTGTACCCTTGAGCTGTGAGAGTCCGGTTACACCTGCATAAGGTCCGTCTGCCTTAACTACGATGCAGTTATCTCTGTAGTAGTAAGGTGTTGTGAATGAGTAAGACATCTCTCTTTCTGCTGTACGGCCCATGCCAGCGATGATACAATCATAATCACCTGCGTCCATTGAGATACCGATTGAAGACCACTCTACCTTATGTATCTCGAGATCCATTCCGAGCTGGTCTGCGATCATCTGTGATACCGCTACGTCATATCCATATGCATAAAATGTTGAGTCGTAAATCTTAACTGCCTTGCTGCCGTCAGGTGTTGTTGCCTCATCCTGCGTCCAGTTGAAAGGAGCATATGCACACTCCATTCCAACTCTCAAGACCTCCTTACCTGATGCTGCGGATCCGCTGGACTCACCGCCTGCTGTGGTTGTTGCTGCAGTACCCGTGCTGCATCCTGCCAAAGCAACCAAGCCCATGGATGACACAATAGCCGTTGTCAAAACGCTCTTTCCGATCATGTTCTTTTTCATTGTTACTCCTCCTTGTCACAATAAAATGCCTTTCATTAGGAAAGGCTCCCTCGAAACTATCGTTTCTCTGTGCCTTTTCTTGTGACGAATTGTAGGAAAGTAACCTTGTGTTTACAACGTGCAAAGCGCACACTCATACTGCACACTCTGCACAGTCAAATCACAAAAACATAAGGCGTTTGACAAGTATGCAATTCAATAAATCAAGGTATTCCACGTAGTCCGTGATCTCTATCTCGAGCAGTTCTTCAATTTTTTTCAAACGGTTGATAAGAGAGTTCCTGTGTATGTACAGAGCCTCAGCAGTTTTAGCACTGTTAAAGCCATTCATGTAATACGCAAGCAGCGTTTCCTGCAGGAACGTACCGTTTGCATGATCGTATTCTTCGAGTTTATTAAGTCTGTTATTGCAGTATGTGAGTATCTCCCTCTGGTCATTACCGCGGAACATATACTTGTATATACCCATCGCGCTTGCACTCAAAACCTTCTTTTTCCTGGGGTTCGGAAGATATTCCTTTTTGGGAATAAGACTCTTTGCTTCCTGATAACTCTGACCGAACTTACTCGGGTCCGTATAAGGTGTACCGAGAATGCATGTACTGCTGATAATGCCGGTAAACTCAGGTTTGCTGTCAATCTTTTTCAGCATTCTCTCAATCTCGTGTTCTATCTCTTTATTCTCTTTCGCCTCGAAAAGCAGAACGAACTTATTCAAAAATTTCATAAACATCGGGCGGCCCTTCATTTTCATGACCTCCTGATTCAGGCAGTTCGCATAATACTCATACATATGCTCGTCCTGTTCAAGATTGATACCGTAAGTTCTGTCTACCGCAATTATTCCGACTCTGTAAGGCTTGCTGAAATCAAGTCCGAACTGGCCTGAGATCTTCTCGACATATCTGTCATTAACGTTATATCCGAACAGCAGGTTATAAAGATAATCTCCTGTACGTTTGTTCATGATGTTTGTCTCGAGAATAAGGTTTCCGATACTCTGGGAAATATCTACAAAAGATGCACCTTTCCACCTGACAGAGAAGAGCGGGAGCATCAGTTCATCAGCCTTTTTGATTATCGATTTGGGGATGGATTCCTTATCGTCAACTACAGATATCGCAAGACCTGATATGCCTAATTCATTGAGTTCTATCATGGCCTTTCTGACTTCTTTGAAATCGAAACGGATATAGTCAACAACGATAAGTGCAAAATTACCGCGGTTCATGTGTTCTTCGTAAGGTCTGGTCTGCACGAGATACGTCCAGGAAACCATGCGTTTTAAACCTTCTTCTCCGGCTACCAGTTCCATACCGTCAAGCTTCAGATTATTTACATCCATGCATGTGACCATGATAATTCTCCCATTCTCAAATTTGGGAGTATATTATCTATCCGCTCAAGCCAAGTAAAATACCTATTTTTTCAGGTAACTATACTTTTAAAACATATATAAATTTATTTTAAGAAATAATCAGCTGAATGCTCTCACCAAAAGGAGTTTTACTTAATTGACTGCTCTTTAAATCTTTCCAGAGTCTCTTTTTCCATACGGATAATCTGGATCATTCTGTCGATCGCACAGACTTCGATATAGGAAACATTGTATTGAAGCATTTTTTCCTTATTCTCCAAAGTGCCTTTCTCATATTCATCAAGGAGCTTTTCCCTGATACTTATCTCGCGTTCAAGTTCTTTCTTACTTAAAACGCCTGAATACATAACTGCCAGACAGAACCATACAGAATCAAAATCAACCCGCTCGAACAACTCACAAACTGTATCCTTTAATTCCTTCTTACCGGAATCGGTTAAATGGTAGATAGCCTTCTTGTCTGATTCACCGGTATTCTCAATATAGTTTTTCTTTTCGAGCCTTAAGCATGTTTCATAGAGTGTGGTTGCACCGATCGGGAACCAGTATTTCATATTCATCCGTTCGATCATCTTGAGCATATCATAGGCGTTCATCTCACCGTTTCTGAGCATTCCCAAGATTACAATCGATGTTTTTGACAGCATTTGAGCCTCTCCTCCACTTTCTATAAACAATCCATGCAACAGATGCAATAAGGATAATAAGTGCTATTCCAAATGAGACCGGATTCTTGATCTCATCTCCTGCTTCAGATGATACCAAAACATCCCACAATGCGCCTACACCCCAAAAGAACGGAAATATGATCAGCATATTCTTTGTGATATAGAAAACTGAACAATACATTAATCCTACAAGGAATAAATGCATAAACTCAGGCTGGAATCCCGCATGATGGAGTGAATAGAAAACAGAAGTCAGAATAATCGATGGAATAATGCCAAACGCCTTCTCAAAGCTCATTCTGAGGAATCCGTATATAAACAGCATCTCAAATATACCGGCGACAAGAATATACGATGCGCCATACAGATTCTTCAATGAGATGACATTCACGGGAACCTCATCCTTTAAGAAAACAAATAAGAGACCGGCACCCAAAACGATATTTAATATCAGGCTCAGAAGCCACTTACGCTTAGTAAATCCGAGATCAGCCAGGACATCAGCACCCTTCTTCTCGACAAACAATGAAACGAATACCACGCCCAATCCAAAGATCATGAGAAGATCTCTTAAAACGAACGAGATAACCGTATCTCTTACGGAATCTCCGCCAAACGGAATCATCAAAAGGCTTAGACCTAACATTGCCAAACCGGCAACAGCTGCTATGCCCGTATCCTTAGTTACATTAAATCTGAACAATTTCCTCATAGAATCTATCTCCTTGTCTGCTACGTATGCGTAGTATAGTACGTATACGTAGTAGCGTCAAGACAGATTCAAAAGAATATTTACTGCTTTACGAATTCTTCAGTAATCTTCATTACATCATTCAGTATCTCCGGGAAGATCTTTTCTTCATTGTTTTTAAGATATAGACAACTCCTACAAAGATTACTGCAAGGATCAGGATATGCAGGATCGTATGATATACGTCAGGCACATAAACACCTTCGATCTCAAGCCAGTTCAAAGAACCTGCGAAATAGCGCATCTTCCCTTCGTAGTTATTACCTGTAATCGTTACCAGTTCGTGATTCATAAACTGTGTTATGAACCACATCACTGACCAGCCTAGAACTGCCCACTTACCTATCTTTTCTTTAATAATAAACAGTACTATTGTCGCCAAATAGATTATGAAGAATATTCCGTCTTCTTTATAGGAACGTGTAACCAAATAACCATCATTAAAATACACTCCGATCATATCCAGGAAAAACCATGCTAGAAGCAATACTTGAGTTATCAGAAAAACTGTTTTCAGCCTTTTGTTTTCCATAGTTTTACTCATTTTTATTTCACTCCTTAATTCCAATATCCGATATTGTTGATCACTATCTGACCTGCTTCAGTACCGTCAGTTGTGATCTTCATTGATACGACTTTTGTAAAATCAAATCCTGATGAAGCGAACATCGCAGGATCAACAGTAACCTGCTGCAACTGATGCTTATACTCGTATGTTCCAAAGAGAGCATCCTGTCTACCGAACTGGATAGCAAGTGAATGGTAAACCAACACAGGGTTATCAACAGTTACCTTATTTCCATTACTATCTGTAAGTTCAACTGTATAGCACAGACCTTCCGCGATATCAGCAGTATCCTCTCTCATGTCAGCAATCTCAAAAGAAATGCATCCGTTAGATATGTCAATTGCCGGGAATGAAACTTCCACACAGGGATCAGATTCTTCCTCCCACTCAAGATTAAGAACGGCATTCTCGCCTTCACCGCCGTCACCTCTGGAATAAAGCCTTATATTCCATGTTTCAACACCTGTACAATCAACAGTAGCGATACTGTCGTCACCGGTAATATCAACTGTCTTGTCAAATGAGCAGAGGCTTACAAAATCCGAATCAGAATAATCAGTGATGTAGACGGTTTTCGGGAGGTATGAACGATATGAATCTATGTCGGACATCAGTGAGACATATGTGTTATCGATGCCGAGAGTCGAATCCAGAAATGAACGGATATATGCTTTGGCAATCAGTTTCTGATCTGCCTCTTCAAGGAAATAATTGGTATTCAGATAATTGTTGCAGATATCTCCTGAATCATATCTGCCCCACAGGCTGTTGAACTGTCCATGATTTGCACCGTAAATATATACCGAAGACTTCATATGGAAATCATCGTCAGAACCAGTAAAAGTAATGTTGTTATACTGCTTCTCGCCCATCATGATAGATACATCCTGATCGTTCGCGCCGTGAATGAGAAGATAGTTAACGTCTGTAAGTTCAACGGAACGGCCGACAGGTCTGTACTGGTCAACAACAGGCGCGATCGCAACGATCGATGTGATGTTAAAGTGGTAATCGAACTTGATGTTACCGTCTTCAGGATATGAATCGAGTTCGTTAAACATATACGCAGTTGCAACCATCTCGCCGCCTCTCGAATGGCCGCCGATCGCGAGCACATCTTCATTCATAAGACCGTAGAGAGCACTGCCGTTTGTTTTATTGAGTGCAAATATCGTCTTAATGTTCTCGAGCAGAAGGATGGCGCGCTTATCGTTACCTTCGCCTGAAGCATTGATTATGTTCTCGTCAACGGAGATTACAACATAACCGTTGGATGCGAGATATCTTCCGAGGTACTCGTAACCAAGATACGAAGGGACATCTGAATCGTGATTGCCGTGAACCATAAAGAACACAGGGCAATTCTTCGATCCTGACGGATACCATACCTGACCCTTTACGGGAACCTTATCGAATTCATAATCCATGAAAAGATCTGTAAATGCATCGAATCCTTCTCTTTCTCTGACGGAATCGAAAACCGTGAAATCAAGTGTCGCAGTTACAATATCATTCGTATCTTCAGGCCCATAGGACAATTCAGAAACTTCATAAGAACCGTTCTCCAGGTAAGAATCAAAACCCTTTACCTGTTCAACCGCAACAACAGGAATCTGATTATAAAAAGCTATGCGGTCTTCACCGAAGTTATCGTTCAAAAGAAAATAACCATAAAGGCCGAAATAGATCAAAGAAAGACCTGTAACTACATAAGCAAACACCTGCTTGAACCTGCGCTTTGTGACAAATGCCCAGATACATCTGCCTACAGTCTCTGCAGCAAGCACCAGAAGGAAACTCATTACAGCAAATGCCGGAATGCAGTTAGCCTGTGTTCCAATGGCGTTATCGAATGCAACTAATAATACAGCCACGAAAAAATAAGACTTACATCTCTTTCCTGCTCCGAACAGTAACTTCATGACAAGATTTATCAGTTCGGCTACGGCAACAAAGGTAACTGATGTAACTAAACAGCCTGCGATCCACGGAATCTTATCATATGTATAATCACGAACGAACTCCGTATTCATCAGCGTTGTCAGCAATGTAACCGCGATCATTCCGCCAGGAATGCCTGCGTGCATGAATTCTCTTGCAGGTTCTGTCTTACGCTTGATAAACGCTTTTAACTTATTTTCCTTCTTTGGTTTCTTAACCTTACCCTTACCGAATAATCCGCGCTTGGCAGGTTGCTCCATTACCTCTGTCTCAATAATCTGTTCCCTATTGTTTTCCATGCTAAATATTCCCTCCACTTTGGTCTTCAAAGGTTAGACGAAGATAAATCAACTTCGTTACAGAATTTTTTACAGAGATTCCGCAAAAGCTCTCATATCGCTCTCGATGCGGTCAGTCTCATAGTTATGAACGTAGTGCGGACAGTCCAGTTCAACTACATTTGCATTGGTACACCTGGATGCAAAATCATGTGCACATCCGCGCCATGAGTCTTTATCCATAGGTGTTCCGCCAGTTCCGTCAGATACGAATAAAATCATAGGAACACCCGGCATGGGGCTGCTGTTAATCTCATCACAGGCTTCATCAGTAAAACCGCCTTCACTCTTTACATCGGCATTTAAGATCCTTGCATACGCGATCTGACGGTAGATCTTAATTTCTTCATCAGATAATACAGAAGATGTAATGATATCCGAATCTTTAAAAAGTCTTAATAAGCCCAACTCACGAAGCGCACCATTAACAGCATAAACGAGGTTGTCCATTCCTTCTGACATCTGCATAGCTTCGTAGTGCTCGGGTGCAGCCATATCGAGTCCCACAATGCCTTCAACATCCTGAGGGAACTGTTGTGCCCACATGATTGCTTCGAGGCCTGACATAGAGTGCGGACAGAGGATAAATGGTCCTTCAATCCCTAATTTAGAGAGCGCCTCCCTGTCCTGTCGAAGGATCGTATCGAAATCTCTCTCGGCTCCTGATACATCACTGAAACCGTAACCAAACTTCTCAATGACAACAACCCTGTAATCGTCAGCCAGTCTGCTGTAAATCGATTTGAAATCAAGGATCGGAGATGCTGTTCCAGATCCGGATAAGAACACAAAGGTATGCTCTCCTTCGCCTTCTGCATATACGCACATCTTCTTACCGTCAACTTCTACGAATTCCCCTACCGGATTATCGAATACAACAGCTTCCTTCTGAATCTGGACCTTGTTATATACGAACATAACGACGAGGAACACAACAAGTGCCGCCAATATTCCCAACAGCACCTTTCCAAAAATCTTTAATCCCTTATTCATGTTGACTCCACCACCACAACTATATTACGTCTGTCGTTACTATGCCAGTCGTACTACGACTGTCGTAGCAAATATATCACTGTAGAAAATCAGTGTCAACATGAAAAAACCTTCTGTAACACAAAATGTTTCTAATCACGAAACCGGTTACAGAAGGTCTATTTATTCGGATTACATAAGCCTCTTATAAATATCCAGCGTACTCTCCATCTGGTATTGCAGGAGCCAGGCTGCATCATTATATTCAGGTGTTTTCTTAAGTACTCTGAGAAGTTCCGGATAGTACAATTCCGTCTCATTGATCATGCGGAAGATCTTTTCGCGGCTTAAACCCCACGCCATCGTGGTCAGGTTATTGCAGCGGTCAAGGCACTTGATGAGTGCTGCCCGGGGATTTGCCGCAATCGCCCTGTAGTACTTTCTCATGACCTTATCCCTGTCTTCATCAGTTGTCTTGGCGTGCGTGAGGAGCACAACGAGCTCACATGTTTCTTCATTTACAGGAAGATCTTCCACCTCTACACCGCAGTCTTCAATAACGTCGTGGAGCAGACATGCAGCAATGACCTCATCCTCCAGGATGTTCATCGCCAGAGCATGGCATGCAAGATTAAGCGGATGATAGATATATGGAACTTCGGACTTTTTTCGCTTCTGGCCCTTGTGGGCTTCAACTGCAAAATCGAGAGCCTCAAGAGTGTTTTTGAGCTTCAACGATTTAGCCGTTGTCTTTACATAAGTCTTCATGTGTTCCCAGTTATAGACAGCATCCTTGGTCTTGAACATATGCTTCTTTTTCTCGACCAGAGATGATACTGTTACACCATAGAGTTCGGCCAGACGGATAAGATTCTCAGTATCAGGCATGTACTCGTCACGCTCCCATGAAGATACAGCCTGGAAGGAAACACCGATCTCATAAGCAACAGCTTCCTGCGTCAGTTTGCGTTCCTTGCGGATACTTCTTAAATTGGAACCTAAACTCATAAGGACCTCCCTTCATCTGCCTATATGATAGAAGATGTTTCAAATCATTATCAGCGGGTATGAATTGAATTTAAAAATAATCTTTCAAGTTTCACTTGAATAACAACAAGTTACTGATCGTCTTCCAGTTTTCTCCACTTAAGAGACAGAGCACGTATTATGCTTCCCTCATAAGACATGTCTGGTGTTTCCATGTATGTATCTGCCCAGAACACACCCTTTTCATCCACCGTAAGTGTTGCTGACAGTATCTCAGTAAAATACTCATCTGCCGCAGGAACGATCCTCAGATACTGAACACCTTCGAAACACAATTCTGCAATACCGAACCAGCCCGAATTATCGAATATGGCATTTGCCTTCTTTAAACCTTTGCCTGATTCCTCATATGTAATTTTCACCAGATCGGAATCGTGAAATCCCGCAAAGAGCTTCATGAATTCATCAACGTCTTCCTGAGTCTGAATGTAATGCCATTCATTTATGTCAGGAAGGTCTCTCAGCAGTATGGAATACTTGTCTGACGGTATTATTCTGTTGGTAATGATGTCGCACAGAAAAGCATGGTTCTCACAAACATCCGGATATCCCAAAAGAGATTTGACCTCAGGCACCTGGATATTATTCTCTTTGCAGTATGCCTTCAGCTTCAGGAGCTTTGCACCGCCGTATTCCTCAAAGCCGTCAATGTCAGGCTGGATAATATGGACAAGGATATGTCCGTCCGGTCCGATCTTATCCACATAGTCAATCAGCTCGAAAGTCTTTTTCCACTTGTTATAAACAACATACTGCTTGCGCAGTCCCTGATTGATCCTGGCATATACCATGGATGGAAAGATCATTCGGTTTTCGTTACTTACGGCCTGAACGTACATATGCGTTTATTCCTCATGAATAATGTATTCATAGTCATCACCATAAAAGGGGTCAAAGATTTCATGGTAATCGTATGTGACAGCTGATGTTTTGTCTGAATCAGGATTGAACCCGTTCCAGGATTCAATCAATAAAGATGATACATCATTACCATCCGGGAACGGAACCCATGTAACTTCACATGCCGGCTGTTTCTCATATTCAGACCAGTAACCATTCATGTAGTCTTCATATGATTCATAACTGTCAAATAACTCAAGAGACGTATCGTAAAGCCATAAATCCAATGTGTCATCCTGCTGCGCATTAACTGAACACCCGCCGATATAATCGTGGTTGATCTTATCACCAAACGACCATGCGAAATATCCCATATGCTTAGCTGACCAGCCAGCACTGGCATAATCTTCGATCAGATAGTAATAGACATCATCCTTTTTAAAGCAATCGTAGACAGCAACGTTCGTCTCACCGCTTACGTGCTGCGTAAAATCAGCGCTCTCTTCATCTTCTTCGTCACGGTTATACTCAATTCTGGTAAGTTCGGAGAAATCTTCAGATATTTCAAACAAGGCCGTATAAGAGAACGCTCCGCTTCCCATACAGCTTGTGAGGAGTATCTCCAGTCTGCCGTTATGATTCAAGTCAGTTACAGCTATGAAAGCAGCCGGATAGAATTCATCCTCCATAATATACTGATAGCGGACAGATTCGAAATTATCCGCAATAAGTTCCAATTGAGAATCTATATTTGAAGAATACACTTTCTGAGATTCTTCCGAAGAAGGAACTGTCTCCTCAGAAGCAACAGTCGTTAACTGCTCTGTCGTACCTTCAGTTGCAGTAGCCGTTGTGGTTTCTTCTGCCTGATTGCATGCTGTCAGCACCGATAAACACAGCAATGCCGCAGAAATCTTAGTAAATCTTTTCATATCTTATTCCCCGTAATTTCTCTTTTTCATCAATCAATTAAACGTTTGTATTATAACAATCCGCCTGTTTTGAAATGCGGTAATTCACGGGAAATGTGTTATGACGGAATCACTTGAGCATCTTCTTGGCTTTCGCACACCACTTCAGATAAGCCTCATAAGACTCAATTCCAAACGTGGCAGTAAGGTAATAATACAGATGATCTTCGTTATCCAGTTTTGCCTCTAAGTTTTTTGCATAACCCTTCAGCATCTCAAGTTCAACCTTCACCTGAGCTTCAAAAACTTCAATATTATGGATGGAAACCTTACGGTCTTGTGCACCGCCAAAGAAAAGTTTCAGCAGAGTCTCATATCTGAGTTCATTGATAGCCTGTTCTTCCTTCAGCCATTTGCCGAGTTTCTTTGTTCCGTCAGAGGTAATATGGTAAGTAATCTTCTCACGGCCGCCAACTGTGGCTGTCTCTTTGGTTATGAGCTTCTGGCTCTCCATCTCCTTGAGCGCAGGATAAATGTTTCCGAAGCTCCCCTTCCAAAAGAAGCTGATAGCGCCGTCCATGCGCTTCTTAATATCGTAACCTGTGAGATCTTCATGACTTAACAGGCCAAGAATGACCATGTCTATCTTCTTTTCCCTTGCCATATAATCAACCTCTGCTTATATCATTTTGATATATTCTAACATTAGTATGAATATACGCAAGCACTATGAGATCTTATTGCTTTTTCTTCCCGAAAAAGAGTTTGCCCACCAGACTGATAACAGGGCCAAGGAATATCGCCATCAGAATGATTCCGACAACAGGAACGCCTCCTGCCAATACACCAATAAGAATCGCAGAGAAATCCCATCCCATACGAACAAGCATCTTAGGAAACTTCGGAAATTTCTTAGCTACTTTGTCCGTAAGGATCTTAGGAAGCGCATCGTAAGGCGCGACACCCATATCAGAATTTATATATACAGCTGCACTGATAATGAAGCAAGGCAAGGCCACGAGATAAATTGGCCACTTGGTGATCGTATCTGTAAAAAAATGCGACGGAATAGTCTTGCCCCACAGCCAGTCAAAGAAGTCTACATAGTAACCGACAAGGACCATGTTGAATATGGTTCCGAAGCCCAAGCTCGACCTGTCCCACAGGATAACGATGAGCAACAGCACTGCGTTAATTATCAGCTGCCATGTTCCGAACGACAGACCAATCCTCAGTGATATGGCTTTGTTCATGAATGAACAAGGATCTGTGCCGAGTCCGCACAGCATCAGGAACGATAAAAAAAATCCCATTCCGAATACTGCGAGAAAACATACGATTATCCGCTTAAAATCGAGTTTGAATTTCATCTGCCTCTATCAGATCTCTTTCCTGAACTGTGAGATGAATTTCCAGGCAGTCTCGATGCTGTGTTCTCTGCATTCATGGATCTGATTGCTTACACCCGCGAAAGCAGTTCTGCATACACCGTCTTCACTGTCGAAATAATTAACTGTCAGCGTAGCATCTCTGGTCTCATCGTAGAATGTTTCAACACGGTCACCGGGAATACCCCACACAGGATTCTCCCAATTATCCTTGTTCTCAAACTCAACACCATCAAATGACTTCTTGAGCTTGTTTACTTCAGCAACGTACTTAACGCGCTCAACGCATGACTCTCCCTGGAAAGGAAGCTCAGGCAGATGTGACTTCTCACCGCCTGAATAGAATACAGGAACTGAAACAGTCTTATTGAGTCTGTCAGTTACAGGCTTACCAAAGAATGTTGTATATACCGGGAACAAAGCACTGCACGGCATAACACCAGCGAGGATCTCGGGATACTCCTGATAGAGATCCCAGGTCTTGCCACTTCCCATTGAGAAACCTGTTGCATAGATACGAGATTCATCAATGGCGTAACGGGTCTTGAGGACTTCAATAATGTCCTTAGCTTCTGTTGCTGTTACGAACTGATGGTTCTCGATCGCTACATATAGGAAACCGTACTTGTGTGCTACTTCCCACCATCCTGCAACATAAGTAAGGTACATGGATGAATCTCCGCCACCGTGGAATCCGATTACGAGCGGAACCGGTCCGTTATCGAAAATACCATTGTTGTAGTATGCAAAATATCCAACCTTATGCTCAGGTGCTTTTACGGGAAGGAAATCATTATCAGGTGATGTCTTAACGGTAACGAAACCAACGTCATCAGTCATTCCGAGCTCGCCAAAGTCAGGCTCGAATTCGATCTTGCCGCACCACATCTTGAACTTCTTTACGAATGAATCGTAGTCATTAACATAGTCCGCAGTTTCTCTGAAGATGATGTTCTTGCATCCGCTGAATGCTAGATTGATCTCGTCGCTGTTACCTACACTTAAGATCGCAATGTCTTTTCTCTTAACATCAGGCACAACGCTTAAGTTCTCCATTGAGCACATCGCAGGCGTGATCTCACCGGGACCCCAGAGGTATTCTCCCTCAAGTGTCTTAAGAAGATTGGTTGCAACATAATCAGCAGACTTACCATAGCTGTAGATATCTGTACGGAACTTTGCACCTCGTGCGTAGTAACCTTCAAAAGTCTTAGTGAAGAAATTGAAATCTTCAACGATACCGTCTCTGTATACGGTGATCATCTTGATTTCAGCAATAACATCTGCATACAAAGAACTGTCTGCGCTGTCCCAATCACCAGTTGTCGGATGGATAAACAGAACGCTTGAATCGTATTTAGCTGCAATATCTGACAGACCGGTCTCAAGTGCAAAGTTTACAGCACTCTCCATGTCCTGCTTTTCCTCTTCGAAAACCAGTAACAACGGAGCTCTGAAACCATAGTTATTTGTCTGTCCGTCCAGATCATTATCCGGAACAAAGACCTTTATTGTAAAAGACGGGAATTCATTTTCCCAACACTTACCGCCGGCACAATCGCTGACGATCGGTCTCTCCATCATTGCCATACTATTATCCTCCACATTCAAACTGTTTCTATTCTATAACACAAATCTGATTTTTTATGCACAGACATTCAAACAACAGTTTGAATAAATGAACGATAATTAACTCTTATAAAAAATCTTACAGAATGTTAAGCACAAGTAATCCGGCAAACATTATTGCGCCGCACCAGTTACCTGTTCCACCGATTCTGAACCATAATGTTAAAAGATACAAAGGAACAACATTGAAGATGCATGCCCAGCGTGGAAGATCGGTAGCGCCGGTTACTACGGCTATAAACACGGTCACTCCGAATATAGCCATTCCGAGGTAGCACAAACTCATTGTTATCGAAGTATCTTTGAAGAACTGGACTACGGATTTTCTTGCCTCTTCTGTTCTTCCGAGTCTGACGTAAAACCACATTGCAGCACCGCAGAAAACATGGTGTGCAACGCCAAAGATAAAGAACCACAAAGCTCCGATGAGTATAATGACCGAATACACCTTAGAGAAGTTACTCATCCACAGATAAACGCCATAGTAACCCGCTACGATCATCATCAGGGCAAAGCATCCTAACAGCATTGAAATCAGGGGATTCTTCAGCGGCATCTTCTCGAAAGTTTCAGCCATTGCATCATTATCCTTCATTACCTTCACATCGAACTTCTTACCGCCAGGAATATACGTCAGCAGGCAGTCACAATAACCGCAAAGGAGATGACCGATTATTGCAATGACAAACAGTATATTGATTATATTCATGTCTTATTCGCTTCCCGGACAACACCGATATCATCTGTATATCTGATCTAATAATCACAAGTTATTGTATCAGAAAATAATTTATTGTCCCCTATATCTTTTCAGAGCTTCAAAAGTCTCATCGCTTAATACATGTTCAATCCGGCATGAATCTTTAGCTGCCGTTTCTTCATCAACACCAATCGACATGATCAGTTCCTTAAGAACCAACCTCTTTTCATATATTTTTCTTGCAATGCCTTCTCCTCTCTCAGTTAGACTTATATAACCCTGAGGATCGATCGTTATATAGTTCTCGTTCTTAAGTTTTCCCATCGCACGACTAACACTCGGTTTGGAAAAACCGAGATGACCGGCAACGTCCAAAGACCTTACCCGGGCTCCGTTTTTAGAGAGTTCGAGCACCGTTTCCAGATACATTTCACCTGATTCTCTAAGACACATAGAACTACCTCCAACGAGTTCAAAACAAACACTTATAACAAGGGTGGAGGGCTGCCCCTCATCACAAGGGCAACCCTCCTAAGACATGATGTATAAACAGAGGAGTGAATCAACGTTTTACATTAAAGGCACCCATCTGCGGATATACCGCAGCGTCGCCTAATTCTTCCTCAATCCTCAGCAACTGATTGTATTTTGCAACTCTCTCGGAACGTGAGGGCGCACCTGTCTTGATCTGACATGTGTTAAGAGCAACAGCGAGATCTGCAATAGTTGTATCTGCCGTCTCACCTGATCTGTGAGATGAGATTGCAGTATAGCCTGCTTTGTGAGCCATCTTGATAGCTTCAAGAGTCTCGGATACTGAACCGATCTGGTTGAGCTTGATCAGAATGGAGTTACCAGCACCAAGAGAAATACCCTTTGCAAGTCTTTCTGTATTAGTAACGAAGAGATCGTCACCAACGAGCTGGACCTTGTTACCGATCTTAGCAGTCATGCGCTGCCAGCCTTCCCAGTCTTCTTCATCAAGGCCGTCCTCGATAGAGATGATCGGATACTTATCAACAAGAGATTCCCAGTGAGCGATGAGCTCGTCTGATGTGAAGTCCTTACCAGACTTGGGCTGATGATAGAATCCCTTGCCCTTCTCGCTCTTCCACTCTGAAGAAGCTGCATCCATTGCGATCATGAAATCCTTGCCGGGTTCAAATCCTGCAGCCTTGATTGCTTCAAGGATCTTCTCGATGGCTGCTTCATCACTGTCGAGCTTATTGGGAGCAAAACCACCCTCATCGCCAACAGCTGTAACGTCACCCATATCCTTGATGAGCTTCTTCAATGTATGGAATACTTCTGCACACCATCTGAGACCTTCCTTGAATGAAGGAGCGCCTACAGGCATGATCATAAACTCCTGAGTATCAACAGCGCTGTCAGCGTGAGCACCTCCGTTTAAGATATTCATCATCGGAACAGGAAGCTTAGTACCCTGAACGCCGCCTAAGAATCTGTAGAGCGGGATATCAAGAGCATTAGCTGCAGCTCTAGCTGTAGCAATAGATACAGCGAGGATCGCATTAGCACCGAGATTTGACTTATCCTTAGTACCATCTGCTTCGATCATAGCCTTATCAACTGCATAGATATCAGAAGCATCAAGGCCTGTAACAGCATCATTGATAACTGTGTTGATGTTCTCTACAGCCTTTGATACGCCCTTGCCGAGATATCTGGACTTATCACCGTCACGAAGTTCCAATGCCTCGAATTCACCTGTGGAAGCACCGCTGGGGGCAGTTCCTCTGCCGACAGTACCGTCAGCAAGTGTAACTTCAGCTTCAACAGTAGGATTTCCTCTTGAATCGAGGATCTCTCTGCCGTACACATTTACGATTTCCAAATAGTTCATGTCATTCTCCTTCGCCGCCTTAACGGGGCTGTTATTTTTTCAGTTCGCCTTTTTAGCTCCCTGATTGGCAACTGCTTTCATCTTTGCTTCGATAGCACTCTGATCTCCGAGATACCTGTAACTGATTGCCTTGAAGTCATCACCTAACTCATATACGAGCGGTGTAACCGTAGGGATATTGAGACCTAAGATATCTTCGTCGGAAATGTTATCGAGATATTTAACAAGAGCTCTTAATGAGTTACCGTGTGCTGCGATAAGAACACTCTTGCCTGCACGGATCTCCGGAACGATAGTCTCAAGATAGTAAGGGATAACTCTCTCAATAGTTGTCTCGAGGCTCTCTGTCAGAGGCAGGAAATACTTATCAACGTATTTATACGCAGGCTGCAGAGCAGGATTCCTCTCGTCATTTTCTTCCAATGCCGGAGGTTTAACGTCAAACGAACGTCTCCAGATCTTTACCTGATCCTCGCCGTATTTCTCGGCTGTCTCGGACTTGTTTAATCCCTGCAGAGCACCATAGTGACGCTCATTAAGCTTCCATGATTTGATCTGAGGAATATAGATCTCATCCATCTCATCAAGAACAAGATTAGCCGTATGAATGGCTCTCTTAAGAACTGATGTGAAGCACACATCGAAAGAAATTCCTTCTTCCTTAAGGAGGCGTCCTCCGTTTTTAGCTTCTTCTCTTCCTGCATCAGACAGATCAACGTCAGTCCAGCCGGTAAAAAGATTCGCTTTATTCCATTCGGATTCGCCGTGTCTTATAAGTACGATCCTGTAACTCATTTTTTCTCCGATTCTGATCAGTTGCCTGACCGTAAGTTTAAGAAGCAAGTGCAGCGCCTAACTTTTTGCAGCTCTCAACGCCGTCAGCATCAGGAGCATCGTTTACCATTACGCTGTCACAAACAAGCGTTGCGCCTGCAGCCTTGCAGCGGTCTTCCCAGTTTCTCATCCATTCACCGTCACCCCAGCCGAAAGAACCGAAGAGTGCGATCTTCTTACCTGAGAGAGAACCTTCGATTGCAGTGAACATGGGATCGAATTCACTTTCTTCGAGAACCTCATTACCCATTGCAGGACAACCGAATGCGATTGCATCAAACTCTGCTACGCTTTCTGCTGTAAAACCTGAAGGACCGAGAACAGAAACCTCTGCACCCTTCTCCTTCATACCGTCAGCTACTGCATTTGCCATAGCCTCCGTATTGCCTGTACCGCTCCAAAAAACAACTGCTGTTTTCATTTAAATAGTTCCTTTCTATTGGCGTCAGCACGCCGTTGTTAATTTCTCGATGCTGCTGCCTTCTCGTAATCTTCTGCAGTAGATCGATGTACATTTGTTGTATAAAGCAAACCTTTTCCTGGCCTGATCCACATCGCCGTAAACTTTCCAGCATCCGATGCATTTTGAACCGCAGGCGTGATTCTCGATAAACCCTCTCACATCTTCTGAAGGGTATCCGAGAAACAGACCAATCTCATGTGGAAATTCTTCAGAATCAAAGAGCTTTCCAATAAGTGTCTTCACGCAGCCGTCAATGTCATCAGGTTCATATCCGAACTCATAAAGAAGACTTCTAACGTCATCTTCCATGAAGTACTTTCTAAGTTTTTCGGGACGGTACATATAGACCAATGAAGGCTTGTTTTCAGAAAAACCGGTAATCAACCTAACACCATAAGGATGAAGTCTTCTGTTAAGGGAACGTACGCAGTTCAAGGTATCTTCATAATCCTGACCGACACAATTAAACAGACTGCCGACCTTAATGCCTGCAAGAGTAGGTGCACAGTTTCTGACCACCATCTCATCAAACATTGGCTCAACCCTTTCTAGAAGTTTCCTTCGGTTATTTGTCGTTTACTTCTGTTAGTCTTAACTAACCACAAGAATATTACCAATTTGTTTGAAGGATGTCAATAAAGAAAATGTAGTACTATTAATCGTTTTTCGTCTCACTTAAGTGTTTTCATCATATAAGAGTGCAGATCCAGGAGAGCAATGCCACACCCGGAATAAACAAGATTACGTGCAGCAGATGGGTTTTCCAGTTATATCCGAAAAGATAACGGCCTAATACAGGTTTGCATTCTGGATAAAAGTGCGGGAAGAAATTAAAACCCGCATTGCTGAGCAATACCCAGTCAAAGAATCCGACATCAAATGCTTTCAGCAATATCAGCATAAGGAAGAACCTTAAGTAGAACTGCCAAAAGGAAAAGTCATTTGAAATACCATTCCAGGCACCTAAAACAACTGCACCGCCCATAAGAACAAATGAGATAACTATCATCACCCAACCAATAGCATGCTGCCCTTTAAAGCGTTCGGGCTTAGTCTTCGGAACTGCATCTCTGACTTCTTTTGGTGCAGATGAAAAGAACTTATACTGCTGAATAAAACCGACACCGGCAAGCAGCATCAGAAAAAGACCTGCCATCATCATTAC